>Ga0326597_10013163_pt1 | contig 10880 bp, 6 predicted proteins | sample RVTome_12_FD_203789 | JGI IMG/M metagenome (GOLD analysis project Ga0326597, IMG submission 203789) | Soil microbial communities from uranium-contaminated site in the Upper Colorado River Basin, Wyoming, United States - RVT100D185 | ecosystem: Environmental > Terrestrial > Soil > Contaminated >... | reverse complement strand
CGACGAGTCCAGGACATTGCCAAAGCGCACCATGCAAAACCGCGGTTTGCAGCCCGTGTTTGCGATGGCTTGCATGATCAGTTCGGCCAGCCTTTTGCTTGCCCCCATGACATTGGTCGGCCGAACGGCCTTGTCGGTCGAGACGAGCACGAACGTCTCCACATTCGCGGCAAGGGCGGCCTCCGCCACCCTGTGCGATCCAATCACGTTGTTTCTAATGCCTTCCAGCGCGTTGGCTTCGAGCAAAGGCACGTGCTTGTACGCCGCCGTGTGGAAAATGGTGTTGACTTGATGCCGGGAAAACAAATTCTGCATCAGGCCGCGCGGCGTTACCGAAGCCAGAACCGGAATGACGTGTGTCGAGATCGCGTGCTTCGCCCTGAGTTTCTCGAGTTCCTCCGAGATCGCATACAGGGAATATTCGGACCGCTCGACCAAGATCAAGCTTCGCGGGGCGAGCAGCAGGATCTGGCGGCAGAGTTCCGAGCCGATCGAGCCGCCCGCCCCGGTGACGAGCACGACTTTCCCGGTAATACAACGTGACAGCAGTTCCGGAACAGGAGCCACGGGGTCCCGTCCGATCAAGTCCTCGATCCCAACGTCCGCGATGTCGCTGATGCTCGCGCGCCCCGCGATCAGCTCGGAGAGGCGCGGAATGGTCCGGATCTTGACGCGCAGGGGTTCGAGCCGGTCGAACAGCTCCTTCTTGCGGTTCTTCGATGCGGAGGGCATTGCCAGCAGGACTTGCCGGACGTTGAGGTCGTGGACGAGCGCCGGGAGCTGCGCGGACGGAAAAACCCGGATCCCGAATAACCCGCTACCCGCCAGGTCCGGGTTGTCGTCGACGAATGCGACCGGGTGGAGACTCTTGTTGTCGCGCAGCGAAGCAGCGAGTTGCGCGCCGGCGTCTCCGGCGCCGTAGATAACGACCCGATCGGCCTCGGTCGGCGAAGCCGGCGGCTTTCTCAGGTATTCCCGCGCCGCTATGCGGCTGCCGCCGATCAAGAGGAGCGCCAGCAGCCAGTAAATGAGTACATCTTCAAGCCGAAACCCTTTGACTTGCAGCAGACTGATCAGGACGACGAGTGCCAGAGCCGCAAGGCTCACGCTGGTGACGATCGTCAGAGCCGCTCGAAAATGCATGTACCGGACGACGTCCCGATACATGCCGAACCACAGAAATACCGGGACGGCGATGAGCAGCGCGAGCGCGAGAACCGGCGCAAGCCCGGCCAGATTCGACCAATCGGCGCCGTAACGCAGGCCCGCGGTCGCAATGAACGCAGCCGCGAGAAGCCCCAGGTCGACGCCGATCATGATGATGCGCTTCGTGCGTCTGGGGAGAGACCTCAGGCCGGCGCGGAGGTCATCCCGCAGATGCAGCAGATAAAGCGCGCTGCCGAAAGCGAGGGCGCCAACAAACAGCAAGAACCAGCCCAGCGCGTTCTTGTGCGTCGCCAGAATTTCGCCTTGCAGAAAATGAACCGGGCGCGAGATCTTCGGCGGGTAGCAGGTTACCCGGCCGTTTGGCGTTCCACCGGCGGTTTGTCGACTGCTCTCCTGGCACGCGGCAAGCGCGACCGCGGGGTCGGGAGCGCGGTAGGTTATTACCCCGCCATCGGGAAGCCGGGCTGAGGGCACTTCGAGGGGCTTTGTGGAAAGCATGGCTTGCTGGCGTGGATCCAGCGCTTCGAGACATTGCCGTTCCTTGACCTCGCAGCCCTGGCAGACAGACAGAATGCTGTTGGTTACGTTAGCCGTCAGGGTTTCGCAGATCGCCTTCTCGTTGCGCGGCCCGAACAGGAAGCTGATCTCGATCTGGCCGGGCGCGCGGATGACCATCGATGGATAGTAGTGCGCGCCGGTCAGTACTCTCACAGCGCCGAAAAACGCTGCTACCGAAACCGCGATCAGCAGCACTGGTAGGACATTCCGGAGGATGCCTGGCACGATCGAGCCTCGATATTATGAAGAGCGGCGCGCTCGGATGCGCGGTGTGGGCCGACTCACGCCCCGCAGGCTGCTATGCGAGACTCGGGATCTCATTCAGCGCGGGCCGGAAGTTATCGGCGATGAGATGATTGCCGTCCACTAGAGAAGTAACCCCGCCCTTTTTGCCCTGGATAGAATTACGTAAGAATACAGTATCTGAAATACCAGGAAAGGCAAGAAGATCAACATTCTTTGAGCGCCGGGGATTTTGGTCATCCAAAACGCCGCGGCTCCTTGGCAGCAGCACACCGCATAGTGAAAAAAACCAACCGTGCGGTGGGAGTAACCCAGGCGGTTGAAAAGCTGATAGAGGTGGGTGCGATGCGGGGCGGTCACTTGATCACCGCGAATCAGCCGGCGCGCGAAGGTGAAGAATGTATCGTAGATGACATTGAACAACAAGAGCGGCATGACCAGGAACGAGGTGTGCGATCGATCGTAACGCGCCGCGATGATCGCCAGCACGGCAAAGGCAAAGCCGAGAAACGCGCTGCCCACGTCTCCCATGAAAATCCGGGCAGGCGGGAAGTTGAAGAACATGAATCCGAGCGCGCCCGCCAGCAGGGTATATGAAGTGATATAGACGAAGTGGCTGCCTTGCGTAAAAGTAATGACGCAGAAAAATGCGCTCACGATGACGGCAACGCCTCCCATCAGGCCGTCGAGCCCGTCCATGAAGTTGAAGGCGTTGGTCAGGCCGACGATCCATAGGAAGGATACGGGGTAGCTGAGCCACCCGAGGGGCATCGCACCCAAGTAGGGCAGTGCCAGTTCGTCGATGACCAGGCCGGATGCGAGCACAATGAACACGGCCACGAGCTGGGTGCCCAGTTTGACCGGGAACGGCTTGTTCTTGACATCGTCGTATAACGAAATGGCGGCGATCAGAACGCCGGAGAACACGAAGGCGAAAAAGTAGTCCTGCCGGATCATCGTGGCATCGGCGACGAAGAATATGACGATCGTCCCGATCAGAAAAGTCACCACGATCGATATCCCCCCCGACTTTGGTTTCGGTACCTCATGGGAGGAGCGCGGATTGGGCATGTCCATGATGCGCACCTTGGACAGCATCAATCGCGTGATCAGCGATGCCAGCACGATCAGACCGGCCGCGAACAACAAGTGCGAGAAAAATGCGGTTAGTGACATCGTAATCGGTGGTAATGGAGGAATGCCGCTATTCGCCTTCGGGCTGCAAAGTGATCAGCAGCCTCTCGCCCGCCAGGAATGGCGGTGGCGACGAGAAGCATCAGATCGATCCAAAAAAAGCGCGTTACTTTTTCACAACACGAAAATCTACCAGAGTGTCGCGTGTTTTGGGTTCGAGCCCCCCCCGACATATCAACACAACTTTCCTGTTCCAATGCAGATTTTCATGTAAAAACAGTAGGCTATGGAGTGACGCGCGTAAGCTTAGTACTGAAAACAAATCATTGCCCGGACAACCGGCAACAGGATTCAAGAGTAACCAGCGCCTCTGCCTGGAGCACGGGCATTTCAAATAATGTGTTTTCTCTCCGCCAAATTGTGCTAGTATAAAAACCTGCCTGAGGGTTGTGGGATGTGGATCTACCGCAGGCGACGTAATGCAATTCTGCACACGGCATCATTGGGAGAAATACTATGCCTCGGTTGACGAAATTTGTAGCGTTCGCGTTGTCTGCCGCCATGACGCTTCCGGCGTTGAGTCTTGCCCAGCAGGCACCTAAGTCCGGTGGCGCGCAAGCGGGCAAAACGCAGGTTGCTGCGGCTGAGGGCGCGGGGGCGGGCGGAGCGACTGGTGCTGCCGCAGGTGGTTTGACAGCGGGCACGGTTGCGGTTCTTGCGACTATTGCGATTATCGCGGTTGCTGCGGCATCGGGCGGCAACGATGCAACCGGTACGACCGGTACGACCGGAACCCAGTAACAGGTCTGGTTCGGAGGAAAAGCCTGGGCGCAACGCCGAGGCTTTTTTTTGGGCGGGTCATTCACGAACCGCCAATCATCGGTGGTCGGTGACCCGAAACGGTGACCGGCAAGCAGTGGCGAGCGACGAGCTCGCCTCCGCCCTAACGCTTCTCCCCGCGCGCATGATAGGGAGACCCATTTCCAATCATCAATCGCGAGCCACGACCCGCGCACCACGATTAATCTCCCGCGCTACCTCCGCGTTGTGAAGTAAACTTCCAGCATCTGCCCCCCGGAGGCAGGGTGAAAAGAACGCACCGGGAATTGCAGACGTGAACATTCGACCGCTGTGCGCGATCGTCGCGACGACCTTGATCGTTTCCGGCTGCGCTTCCGGCATGAGCGCCGTCGTGCAGACGGTGCGGAATGCTTTTCAAACGGACACGGGTGTTGATAAAGTCCAGCTTAACCCGCAGTTTCGATACCTCAGGGTCACGATCGAAGGCCGGGCAGCGTTACTGGTCCTGGGCTATGTCGACAAGGACGGCCACGGCCCCATAGAGGTTTATTACAGCGCGCAGCGCGAAACATTGCGCATCCAGAACGGACGGATCGCCGGCGCGGTCGGGGTGACGACGGAATGGAGGAATGTCCGGCTGCCGGAATTGCCGTCGTGGTCGGAAATCGCGAGCGGCAACCGTCCCTTGGAGTGGGTGCGCGTTCGAGACGTGATGCCGGCTTACCGTTACGGCTTGCGAGACCAGTTGGTGCTGCGGCCAATCTCCGCGCCGGAAAAAAACGAATTGCGCGGCATCGATCCGGGCGATCTCGTTTGGTTCGAGGAGAAAATGCAGACGGAACCGGCCGCGGCCCATGTTGCCACGCTTATTCCGGATCCGCCGCAGGGAACGCTTTCGGCCGCCCGCTACGCGGTAAAGCTCGAGAAAGACTCGGCGACGGTCGTTTACGGGGAGCAGTGCCTTGCGGCGAACCTCTGTTTTACCTGGCAGCGATGGAATCCGCAGAAGCCGTGATTCGCGGCACGTCGCTCGTGGTTCGTGATTGGTAATTTGTCTCCTTCCCCTGAGTGCGCCGGAGAGCGTTGGGGCGGGACCCACCACAGTTGCCTGATGCGGGCTCTGGGTCGCGCGATAGCCGTTGCATTCCTTCTTGTTTCACCGTCGCTGCACGCGCAGACGGCGGTCAAGCGCCTGAGCGACTGGTTGCTGGAACAGCCCCCGTCGGCGACGGCTTACCCTTTGGGCCTGAGCTGGCGGGTGCCGGAAGAAATCCCCGCTCAAAGCGCGCTGCGGCTCGAATTGCTGGCAAGCCTGTATGGCCCAAACCGTGACGTCGCCGCAGATCAGCAGGCGGTCGACCGACTGGGCGAATGGTTGCGGCGCCTTCCGGTAACGGGCCGCGTGCCGGTGGCGGTGGCGGATGCCCGCTGGCTGCAGGCGAATCCGGCGCGCGATCCGGTTCTTCTGCCCGGGCACAGCGTCGTCTTGCCGGCGCGCCCGCTCACCGTCACGGTGATCACCGCGAAAGGCACGCGCTGCAGGGTGCCCCATGTTCCGGGCACGGAGGCGAAGGTCTACCTCTCGGCCTGCGGTGAGTCGAGCGCGGCGAAGGCGGACTGGGCATGGGTCGCTCAGCCGGATGGCCGCGTGCAGCGCTTCGGCATCGCGACGTGGAATCGCGAAGCGCAGGACGAGCCCGCCCCCGGCGCCTGGATCTGGGGTCCGCCTCGAGACAGCGGCTGGCCAGACCGGTTTTCGCGGAACTTGATCGCATTGGTTGCCACGCAGGGCCCGGCGCCGGATGCATCGGCCCGGCCTTCGGTAAGCGAGGCGGGCCTCGCGATCGAGGGGGCGCACGATCGCGGCACGACCGCTCCCGGCGGGGCATCGGAGGGACTCGTGTTCTCGGACCTCGCGGGTGTGGGTGGCGAACGTGAGGCCCGGCAAACCACCGGAGGCGGCGGGCTGGATTCGGCATCCGACGCCTCCGTGACGGTCGGACCACCGCAACCTTCGCCGGGGCGATCGCGCAGCCTGGCGCTCACCGCAAGCGACTGGGGCAACGTCGGTTTGCTGCAGACCCCGACCGCGCGCATGCGTCCCGCCGGCCACTTCTCGTTCCACTACAGCCGGGTGTCGCCTTATTCGCGCGGCAACGTATTCGTGCAGCCTTTCGACTGGATGGAGGCCGGGTTTCGCTATACCGATATCGGCAATCGTCTCTTTGGCCCACCCGAGCTGAGCGGAGACCAGAGCGCTAAGGATAAGGGTTTTGACTTCAAGCTCCGGCTCCGGCCGGAATCCGCCTACCTGCCGGAAATCGCCCTCGGCGGACGCGACATCGCAGGCACGGGGCTTTTTTCCGGAGAATACCTGGTAGCTAACAAACGAACCGGCGCGTTCGATTGGAGCCTCGGTCTGGCATGGGGTTACCTGGGCGGACACGCTCGCACAACGTTGTCGCCCCAAGGCGGCGATTTTGATTTTGGCAACTACTTCAGCGGCGGGCTCTCGGTGTTTGGCGGCCTGCAGTGGCAGTCACCATGGGAGCGGCTGATCCTGAAGCTCGAGCGCGATGCCAACAATTACCGGAGCGAGCCGCTCGATAATCCGCAGCCGCGAAGCTCGCCGTGGAACCTGGGGCTGGTGTACCGCGCGGCGCCCTGGGCCGATGTCACGCTCGGCGTGGAGCGCGGCAATACGCTGATGCTGGGCCTGAGCCTGAACACCAACCTGAGGGACCTCTCGACTCCGAAGCTGAACGACCCGCCGCGGGTTCCCGTAGCGGCGGCGCGCCCCGTGCAATCGCCCGACTGGCAGGCGACCCTCCGCGAAATCGAGCGACAGACCGCTTGGCATGTCAGTGGCGTTCGGCGGCGTGGCGGCGACCTCTACCTCACCATCGAAGACGCCGAGGCGGCCTACTGGGGCGACCGGGTGGACCGGGTTGCGGCCGTCCTGCATCGGGACGCGCCGCAATCGGTCGACCGGTTCGTTCTCACGTATCGCGAGCGCGGGGCCGAGATGTCCGAGCATGTGGTCGACCGCGACGCATGGGCAAGCAGGCAGCCTCACCCCGTGCCTCCCGGCGCGCGGCGCGCGACGGTCATTGCGCGCGAACCCGAACGCATCGCCGCCGGGAACCCGCTCGAAACACGAACACGGCCGAGGTTCGAGGCCGGCTTCAGGATCGGATTCAACCAGACGCTGGGCGGACCCGATGCGTTTGTCTTGTATCAGATCTACGCCGAGGAAAGAGCCAGGCTCCGCTTGCGTGACGACACCTGGCTGCAGGGGGGCTTGCGGCTGGGGCTGATCGACAACTACGACAAGTTCAAATACACGGCGCCAAGCGACCTGCCCCGGGTGCGAACCTTTCTGCGCGAGTATTTGACGACATCGGATGTGACGATGCCGAACTTGCAGTTGACGCATGCCGGCAAGCTCGGCACGAATCAATACTACAGCGCCTACGGCGGCTACCTCGAAGAAATGTTTGCCGGCGCCGGGGCAGAGTGGCTGTACCGGCCGTTTGCGAGCCGCATTGCGTTCGGCGTGGATGCCAACGCCGTCCAGCAGCGCGATTTCGCGCAGGATTTCAGCTTGCGTGACTATCGCACGGTGACGGGGCACGGAACGATTTATTGGGACACCGGCTGGAACGATGTGCTCGCAACGCTGAGCGCCGGGCGTTACCTCGCGGGCGACAGCGGGGCGACGGTGCAGTTGTCCCGCATTTTCAGAAACGGCGTCACATTCGGCGCCTTCCTCACCAAGACCAACGTGTCGGCGGAGCAGTTCGGGGAAGGCAGCTTCGACAAGGGGGTTTTCGTGTCAATCCCCTTCGACACGATGCTCAGCCGTTCCAGCAACACTGTTGGCAATTTTGTATGGAAGCCGCTGACCCGTGACGGCGGCGCGAAGCTCGCGCGCAGCGTGACGTTGTACGATCTTACGCGCTTGCGCGACGACCGCGCCCTGGAGTTCAAGGCTGCGCCGCTGCCGAACGACGCGGTGATGCCCGCGGACCGTAAGGAGGCGTGGCAGCCGCCGGAGAGGATGGCCGAGCCCTACAATCGCATCACGGCACGGCCGCCGGCGGCGCAATGGAACGACGGGGGCGGGTACGAGCACCGATTGATCGTGGCGCTGTACGAGCAGCATTTCCGCAATATCCGGGTCGAATACGACACCTCGCACCGGTTGACCGTCACGCTGTCGAATGACCGCATCCATCCGATCAGCCGTGCGGTCGGGCGCGCCGCGCGAACGGCGCTCCGTTTCGCACCGGCCGAGACGCGCGAGATACGCATTACCTACGCCGAGCGTATCCACCCGGTCGTCACTTACGAGTTCTTCGATCTCGCGCGACTCGATCGCTATTTCAGTGGCGCGGTCAGTCAGCCCGAGCTTGCCGCATATGTCGACGTGGAGTACCTCGATCCGGCGGCGCGCGAGAAGAACCCGTTGGCCCGGCTGGGCGAACCAGGCGCCGATGCCGAGCCGCCCGTTCTGGCTGCACTAGCGCCTGGAACTCGCGCGGTCGGACGCGTGGCGGACGATTTTCGTGACGCGGCGCGGACCGCAGCGGACGTCAACTGGCTCCGGGCGGGCGCGCTGGGCGCAAGCATCGTGGTCGGCAGCGCCGCGCTTGACGATCGCGCCTTTCAATTCGCCAACGACCATGCAAGCAGCCGTTGGATGAAGGACGGGGTGCGCCTGGGGAACGCGATTCCCTGGCTGGGACTCGCCGGCTCGGCGCTGGTGGCGCTGGACGGCAGCGATCCGGTGCGCTCGCGAACCGGCTACGCGGCGGCCGAGGCGGGCGTCGCGGCACTCGTGGTGGCCACCGGCCTCAAGTACGCGGTAGGTCGCGCGCGGCCCGAGTCGGGCCTTGGCAAGCGGAACTTTGAAGCCTTTTCCTCGGACGATCGCCACAACTCGTTTCCGTCGCGGCACACGGCGGTAGCGTGGGCGGTTGCAACCCCCTTCGCACTCGAATACAACGCGCCGTGGCTGTACGGGGTGGCCGCTTTGACGAATCTTTCCCGGATCGGGAGCCGCGGGCACTGGGTTTCGGACACCGTTGCCGGCAGCCTCATCGGCTATGGATTGGGCCGCATCTTCTGGCAGTCTTCGCGGTCGCCAAGACCCGGAGAGCCGCAAGTCATGCTGGATGCCACCGGGATCAAGGTCGGGTGGCAACTGCAGTAAATGCGATCGGTACCCGTTACGAATCACACAGTTGATACGGTGAATCAAAGTCTCATATCTATATCACGGGTGTATCGCCGGGCCTTTGGAGCAGCTTCGGCGTCGGCGTTTCTGTTTTGCGCGGTGGCAGCTTTGGGCCAGGCGACGAACTGTCGCCTCTTCGATCCCGAGCTGCAAGGCGCATACGCCGGCGGCTGCCGGGGCGGCTTGGCCGAGGGCGTGGGCGAGGCACGCGGAACGGCGCACTACAAGGGCGGACTTAGGGCGGGCCGCAAGCATGGCAGCGGAGTGAAGTCATGGGTCTCCGGCGATCGCTATGACGGGGAGTTCGTGGATGACCGGAAGGAGGGTGTCGGAACCTATATCTGGGGGCGCGGCTCCCCTTGGTACGGCGAGCGCTATTCGGGCGATTTTCTGAGCGACCAACGCCATGGATTCGGGGTTTATGAATGGCCTAGTGGGGATCGCTACGCGGGACCCTGGAAGCACGACAGGCCGGCCGGTGCGCCTACCCCCAACATGCTCGCCCGCGCCCGGGCTTATGGCGAGCTCGCGGCGGCAGTCGCCAACCCTGGGGTCAAGGTGTGCCGGAAGTTTACCGTGGGCATAAGCACGGACGACCAAGTGCGCGGCACGGTGATTGCTGCAAAAAGTGACACTATTGCCGTTCGAATCGATGATGCGGGCCGGTTTCTGCATGTCTTGAACGGCAAGCCGCTGGTGAAGGGTGAAACGGTCCGGGATATACTGACGATGTGGGTTCCCTGCACTTAGGAGTTTGCCGGCCTTGGGGCCGACAAACCTTGGTATTTGCCGTTATGTTTCGTTTTTCGACATTGGGTACTGGCATGAAAAAAATTGTGCATGTGTTGGTCATTTTCTTCGGTTTGCTCTTTTCTCTCTCCAGTTTTGCTGCCGCGGTGATCGAGACATTGAATGGGCCGGTCAGGGCGGGTGCGTCGGCCGCCGCGGCAACCGCCGTTGCCGTTGGTCAACGACTGAATTCCGGATCGGTTGTGGTTACCGGACCGAAGGCTTTGGTGACGATGCGCTTCGATGACGGCCAGGTCGTCGCCCTGCACGAAAACACCGAATTCAAGGTCGCGGAGTATTCGTTTTCGAAGGACCATCCCGCGAAAGACAAGTACGTGTTCGAATTGGTGAAAGGCGCCATGCGCTCGATAACGGCCCTGCTGACGAACCGTAATCGTCAGGCCTATGCGCTGCGCACGCCCGCGGCGACGATCGGCATTCGCGGCACGGACTTCATGGTTGCCGTGGTTAATCCCGCCTACATGAGCGTATTGAATGGAACCATTGCGGTCGGTAATACGGCTGGTACCGTGACGTTTGGCGTGGGCGCGACCGCGACGGCGGCGTCCGCGGCAACGCTGGCGTCAGCCATTGCGGCCTCGGCGTTGCCGGCGTCCGTCGCGGCGGCATTCAGCCAATTGGGTTCTCTCACAATCGCCGCGGGCGCAGCCGGGGCCGTCGGCACGGCGGCGGGCGGGGTAACGCCTGCCGCCGTTGCAGCAGGTGTCGCTGCTGCCGCCGCCGTGGCTGCTGCGGCTTCCGGCGGCGGCGGGGCTGCCGGGACCACCGGGACCACGGGTACGGCGCAGTAAGGCGTCAGTTCAAGCAGCGCCGAAGGCGCCGCGATGCTGTGCTCGATGGGAAGGGCGGCGGACGCGCCCTTCCCATCTTTTTGCTGGCGGGAGACCTCGTGGTTCCCGGCGCCGAAGCCGCATCGAGTGGCATGTGC
>Ga0326597_10013162_pt1 | contig 10880 bp, 7 predicted proteins | sample RVTome_12_FD_203789 | JGI IMG/M metagenome (GOLD analysis project Ga0326597, IMG submission 203789) | Soil microbial communities from uranium-contaminated site in the Upper Colorado River Basin, Wyoming, United States - RVT100D185 | ecosystem: Environmental > Terrestrial > Soil > Contaminated >... | reverse complement strand
AGGCTTCGACGATTTCGTTACCTCCATCGCCGCTCCGATTGCTACCGGCTGGAGCGAGAGTTGCCGGGTGGGTATTCTCCCACTGAGAACACGCGCCTTGTCACGGCGCACTTCAACAGGCTGTTAGGGCGACCCTGCGGCGCGGCCGCGACGGTTCAGATTCTGCCGGTGCCGGCTGCGAACCGGGCTATCGCAATCGTCCGGTTACCAGTGAATTCAATCGCCGGCACCCCCTTATCATGCGGCGTTTCCGGCATCAGGAATTCGCTGGGACTTAATCGTCGTCGTCATCGTCATCGTCGTCATCTTCGTTATCGTCATGTCCATCGTCGTCGTCATTGTCGTCTTCATCCAACTCTTCGAGGACTCGACCCGTCGGGGATATGACCAATTCCTTTTTCTTCCCTTTGATCCTGGCTTCAGCTTCGTAGACGATGATGGTTTTCCGCGCCAGAACGACGGCCGCATTTGCGCCGAAGCGCTTCGCGGCCGCAGCGCGAACGGCTGCCGGAGAATGTTCCATCGAGATGACCTCTTCAGTTTCGAGAAGTGTGCCATCGGCTGCCACAACGGCTTCATGCGTGGTGGCCCCGGCCGACCACTCCGCTTGGTAGGCTAAGGCACCGTAGGCTTTCTTGCGGCTAAACTTGATGAATTCGGTGCCGCCCGCGAGCCTGACGAGTTCGGCGCGTGCGGACTCCGGCACTCGATCCGGCGGCAGTTCCTCTTCACGGCTGCCGTCGTTTCCGAGAAGCGTACCGTCTTCCGCGATCTTGATCTCGATCTCACGTCCTTCTCGTTCGATCTCAACCTCATAGATTGTCCTACCGTCCTTAGACTCGCTTTCGATTTCCGTGATTATGCCTCCGGACGCCTCGCGCTCTATCGCCTCGCGCACGGCGTTCGGCACCTGATCCAGCGGTATTTCGTCGCCCAACGCTTTGTCGACATCAGTTGGAGTGATCCAAATGCATAACGCCCCGACGATTGCGTAATACGGTTTCAATTGCGCAGTCATTGCATATCTCCTGACAATTCCAAAATCATGGGTCGCCCGCGCCTGCCCTCGGCGGCCATTATACCCGACGCAGCGCAAAACATGATAGGCAACCGGGGCGTTGATACTACAACGCTAGGAACGGCGGGCCTGGTGGGTTGAAGCCCCGAGAACAGGGGAGAAGTCCATTGAAACGGGCTCCAAGGTTACGAGAGGCAACGAAAAAACGGTGCGGTTGTGCAATCGGGCGTAAACCGGCGGCCTATAGCGCTTCGGGAGATGGCGCCGGCGGGCAGAAACCGTCCTACGGCGTGCCGATCGACGAACGAGCGCAAGCGCAGTCGGATAGACCGTGCATCACGAGTGCGCTCTACGATTCCCCGGCCGGTACGGCGTGTTGCGGCAGGAGCGGCTCGCCGCGGAGCATGGCAAGCAGATGCCGGCGAAGGAATCGTAGTGCTACCCAGCCGGTGTGTCCGCCCGGGTGACCGAGTTTGCGAAGCGCGGGCTCCCAGTAGATTTCCCGGAGGCGGCCGTATAGGGCCTGCTCGTTCGCAGAGAGTCCGCCTGGAATGCGAAACCCGGTGCAGCCGGCCGCGGCGGCGTAGGAACGGTCAATCGTGCCGAACAGCCTCGTCCCCAGCCCGAGGATCCATTTGTCACGCGGGCTGATCATCGCGTAGCAGCGCTTTACCGCGCAAAGTGCCGGCGCGAGGTTGAACGCCGGCGAGACGGCCGGGCACGCCAGGAGCAGGGTGTCTATGCGGGCGCGGGCGCCGGCGTACGCGCAGGCGAAAAGCGCGATCCCCGCGCCGCCGCTGTACGCAACGACATGAATTGTGGTACGCGGCCAGTCGCGCCGCACGGCGAGTATCTTGCGGGCGAGGCCTGCCGCCATCACGCGGTTGCGTCGCAGCCACATCAAGTCCGTCCAGATTTCTCCGACGAGCCCGAACTGCCAATCGTATAGAACCGTCGCGGCCGGGCAGCCCTGCTCGCGCAGCACCTTGCGCACCATGAGCGGCGCGAGTTGGAGGCGGCCCACGCCGTCCAGTACGAAAATGACTTGATGTTCCGGCGACCCTACAAGCGTCGGCGTGCCGTGCCGGACGCGCTCGGCGAGGTAAGTGCCGATCACGCTGATTCGGTTGGTGATGAATCCCATGTCTGGTGAGAGTATATCGAACCGGGCCGTCGACCTAAGGGGCGGGCCCCGCGGCCCCACCGGCGTTAAGCCACACGGCTATGTTGCGGCCCCGGTTAGCCGCTGGAACACCTCGGACCGCTTAAGAGTCTCAAGGAAGCGCACGTCCGAGATTCCCATTTCAAAGCGGCAGACGGCTCCGAACGCGCACCATGAGCACGGAGAAAACGTGCCAAGCCGATACGGGCGCACGGCGATGTCTCCATCCAGAATTCCGTCGGCTAGGGAACCGAGCTTGGTGCGCACGTGCTCCATGAGTGCGTCGAACGAAGGTCTATCGGAGACGTCGGATTGATCGGGATACCCGAAGCCGCCGTCCTTCTTGCGATAAATGCTGTAAACGTCGGACCATCCGCGGCCGCCGGCGCCGTCAATTACGTCCGCGGCATCCTCCGAAAGGATACCTCGGGGGCGCGTTGCTCCGCCAGTTTCCAGCTCGCGCGGCGACGCCGTGTCGGGGTGGTCGACCAACTGGTATTTGGGCGCCAGGCTGACGTAAAGGGCCGCCACGGGGCGTATCGGCCTTCCGGTGAGCGTTGCCCCTTGATCGGCCAGGACGAGCAAATAGCCCACGAGTTGAAGGGATAGACCGTGATAGACCCTTGCCAGCTCGAGGTGCTTGTCGCGCGTTCGCTTGTAGTCAATGACGGTCCCGAGCAATTCATCGGCGATCTCGGCGAGATCGACGCGGTCTATGTAACCTCGAAGCAGCACGTCTCTGCCACGGGGCGTGCTGATCTCCAGCGCGGGTAGGCCGGCTTCGTCGTCGAAGCCGAAGGGCAGCTCTGCCGCGCGCGGGCTGGCCCGGCCGGAGCGCGACGCCTTCCGCTGGGCGCGAATTACGCGCGCCAAGAAGGAGGCCGACCGGCGCAGTATGTACGCGTTGCGCGCGTCGGACATGACGCCGCCTTCCGGAAGCCGCGCGGAGATTCGCGTGCAGCTCTCGGCGAGGCGCTCGAGAACGTCGGAGTCGCTCAGTTCCGAAAAGCGTCCTTGCCCCACGACGAGGCCCCGCACGAAATCCTCCAGAATTGCGTGATGCACGTGGCCCACGTCGACCGGCGCAAGCTCCGCTTCCTCGCGCTGGCGGAGCCGCAGGCCGTGGCGCGCGAAGTGTTGGAACGGGCAAGCCGCATAGGTTTCGAGCTGCGAAACGCTGGCGCGGAGAGCGTCCGCGTGCAAGAGTTTCTTGACAAAGGCGGGGCTGAGTCGGGCCGGCGGGGGCTCGGCCAGCGATGTCAGCACCGTGCGCAGCACTGCGTCCTCCGCGAACGCAGGCCGCGCAGATTCGTAAAGTCCGTTCCATTTTTTCCGCAAGGGGACGTCGTCACGCGACAATGCGGGCCTCGTGCGAAACTCGGCTACGGTCCGCGCGGCCAGGTCCTTGAACGAAAGAACGTTCCACGTGGCCCTGGTGAAGCCCGGATCGGATATCGTCGCGGTCTCCAGGCCCGCGCACGCCACCTTGAGGTCGGCTAAAAAAGGTGAAGGCTTCAGTGCCTTACCGTCCTCATCGGCCAGCGGGTACGTCACTACAAGTGAGTCGCTCGCCCGGGTCATGGCGACGTAAAACAGAAAAGACTCGTCCAGGACACGGTCGCGTCGGGAAGGGGAGGTGCGGGCGCCTCTTAGCCGCAGGACGGCGCGATCGTCGTCGTTCAAGAGGGCGTCCTCCTCGGGCCGCCGCGGAAACACGCCGTCGTTGCACCCCAGGACCACGGCGGCGCGAATGCTGGGATGGCGGCTGCGCTCGATCGAGCCCACGAGAACCTGGTCGAGCATGGGGGGCGCGAGCCCCAGCGTCAAGTCGGCCAGGCCCTGTTCGAGCACTTCGCCGAGCTCTTCAAGGGAAAGCTCAGCCTTCTCGAACGCGAAGGCGAAGTCTTCGAGAAGCGACGACGTGTCCTGCCAGACCTGGCGGTGTTCCGCGGCCAGATCGACGTTGCCGTCTCTTTCGGCCTGCCCCGCAATATATGTAAGTGTGTTACCTGCTTTCAGATTCTCGAGAAGCTGCACGACGGCGCCGACCCATTGGGGCCCGGTGCGCGGCCGTTTGCCGGCGGCCTCATTCAACCAGGGCCGCACGAGATCGAGAAACGCGCGGCGGGTGGCATTCACGCGGCGGATCTCAGCCGCCTGGGCGCCGTCGGGAGCCTTCGCTTCCCTGACGAGCGGCGTGCGCGGCGCGAACGCCCAGTTTTCACCGTCCCACATCTCCCGGCCGGAGAGCCCGTGCGCGAGCGCGTAGTTCTCCAACTCGTCGCACGCGTCGGCCTCGAGGGGCAGCAGCCCGGTCTTTAGCACCAGTCGGATGGCCCCGATCGAGAGATCCTCGGACGCGATGGCGACTGCCCCGCGGAGCAACTCGACGAGCGGATGATGGGCGGTCGGGCGGCGGCGATCAATGAAGAAAGGAATCCCGCGGGCGGAGAGCGCATCGCGAAGCAGATCGTGATACGGTTCCAGGCCGCGAACTATCAGAGCTACGTCGCGATAACGGCAGCGCAGTGCGGGATCCTGCGTCCAGCGGCGGATGCGCGAGACCGCGTAGTCGACTTCCAAACGGCGCGACGGCAGCTCGACAAGCTCTACGCCGGCCGGCGCATTTGCATTGCGCCGTTCGGCCACGAGGGGCGCTGAGAACAGGGACGCCTCGAGTTGTTGAAGCGCGGCGCATCGCTTAAAGCGCGGTGTTGGATTCGGATGGAGCCGCAAGGGGTCTTCGATCGCATGCCCCGTCCTGGCAAACTTGTCGCCGAGGTCGAGGTACGTGCGCTGAGTCGTTCTGAATAGTTGGGCGACGTGCGAATCGGACGCGGTGCCCGCTTGGGACTTGTGCAGCGCGGGTTCCAAGAGCAGTGTGATCTCGGTTTGGCGACACATGTCGGCAAGGGCCAAGAGCGTCAGTGTCTCCTGCCCGCTGAACGAAGCGAACCCGTCCACCCAAAGGTCGGCACCGCTCAGCCAGGCGCACTCGCGAAGGTGCGCGCGGACCGCAAGGAGGTTCTGCGACGGGTCCAGACGCTCGTTTCCGAGATAGTCGAGATATGCCGAATAGAGAAGGTGCAGGTCGTGAAGCTTTGCGGTCTGCGCCGGGTCGTCCGCACCGGCGTCCTCGGCCGCACCTGCCAGATCGGCTGGTTCGACCGCCTCTACAATCAATTCCGCGATCGTGGCCGCCAAGCGTTTGATGAGTGCTCCAAGCCGCTCGGGACGGCGAAAGTAGCGGAGTTCCCGAGAACGGCGCCGGATAACGTGCCTAAGGGCCATGGCCCGTGCCGGCTCCGAGAGCGCCCGGCGCTGCGGTCCGCCAACGGTTTCGAGGACCCGATACGCAAGGCGTTGGAAGGAGAGAACCTCCGCGCGGTGCGCGCCGGGAATCTCCGCGGGATCGAGAACGGCCCGCTCCATCTGGAGGCTGGCCTGTTCCGGCACGAGCAGGACAAGCCGCGGCCCGTCGATGGGGTCGTCGCGGAGCGCGCCGCGAATCGCGCTAAGGCAATGGTGGGTCTTCCCCGAACCGGCTCGACCGACGACAAACCGAACACCCATAATGTCGCGCTGGTATCACAACTTACGCGCACGGTCAATCAACGATCGCTCTCCGAGACCACCACGCAAGCGGTAATGTCTTTGCAGCTCCGACGCGTATTCAGAGCCGAGCGTTTCGGCGCCCGCGTGCAGCCACTTACGCAGTCCGGTCTGGCAGGTCGGCGGACCGCTCGAGATAAGCAGTTCGGCCGACAAGCCGCGCACCTCATCCGCCGTCAACATTTCGTCGCCCAAGAGCCGGCCGATGAGCGCGGCTACGGCGGTTGCAAAGCCGGGCCGGCAATGAACGATCACGACCTTGCGGCGGAGCGCTTCGGCGATCGTACGAACCAACTCGTCGAACGTGTACACTTCCGGCCCGACGGCGTCCACAACAAGGTCCTCGTGACGACCGGCGAGTTTCACCGCAAGATCGGCCAGGTCCTCGACAAAGACCGGCTGCAAGCGGTACGCGCCGTCGCCCGGGACAATGAAGAACGGGAAATTCCGCACCAGCCACGCGATGTTGTTGATGAGAATGTCTTCCGGGCCGAAGACCAGCGCAGGCCTGATGATTACGTGCGGTACTGCGGACCGCGCTATGTACTCCTCGACTTCCGCCTTGCCGGAGAAATAGGGCAGCGGCGATGTGCGGGACGGGTTGATGATGCTGAGGTGTACGACGCGGCGCACACCCGCCTCACCTGCGGCGTCGATAAGGACCTTCGTGTTTCGCACGGCGCGCGCGAACGTCATCGGCCAGCGCTCGAACCTGACCCAGTACGTGTTATAGAGCGTGTGCACCCCGCGCAGGTTCGCGCAGATCTCGGCCGGGCGATCGAAGTCCAGCGGTGCGGTGGCTACCCGGCCGCCGAACGGGTCGGCCCGGTCGGGATGTCCGGTGAGCGTCTTGACGCGCCTGCCCCGGGCGAGGAGTCGCCGCGCGATGTATTTGCCTGTATATCCGAACGCGCCGGTGACGATGTCCAGATCAGCCGCCATTGCCGGCTGAGAAGATTACGGCAAAACGATATCCGCTGCGAGGAGGCCGGTGCCGCGACCGGCGACCTGGAGTTGTCAGACGCTCCAGTCGGCCGCTCCCACCGGCTCGACGACGTCGTTATACGTAGCCCGAAGCTCGTCGAACTTGATATGGCAGCGTAAAAACGCTTCCACCAGCACCGGGTCGAAGTGTCTGCCGGACTCCGATATAATAATCTCTACGGCCTCGTCGTGTCCTTTGGCGGGCTTGTAGCGCCGTTCACTCGTGATGGCGTCGTACGCGTCCACAAGCGTGATGATGCGCGCCGCGAGTGGAATGCTCTTTCCGGCGATGCGCCGTGGGTATCCCGTTCCGTCGTAGCGCTCGTGGTGACAGTGGGCGATGTCTATGCACATTTGCAGCAGCGGGACGGGATGCGCGGGGTCCAATGCCTGAGACAAGACTCGCCTGCCGATCTCGGTGTGGGTCTTCATTATCTGGAATTCTTCGTCGGTGAGCTTGCCCGGCTTGGTCAGAATGTCGTCCGGTATTCCGACCTTGCCGATGTCGTGCATGGGTGCGGCCTGGACGAGCAGATCGATGAATTCCTCAGAGATCATCACGGTGTAGGGCCCCTCGCAAGACACTTCGTCGGCGAGCACCCGGGCCATGCGCGAGACGCGCTCGATGTGGCGTGTGGTCTCTTCGTCCCTGAACTCAGCCAGTTGCCCCACGGTCTTGAGCAGAACCCGCACGGACTGACGCATCTGGCTCTGGCGGACGACGTTGTCGAGGGCTATGGCCGCCGCGTCGGCGAGGGAGCGTATGCACTCGGCTTCCTCCTCAGAGAACGCGGCGCCGTCCTCCTTCTTCGACACGTTTAGCACGCCTACGACCGCGTCGCGCTCGTCGAGTGAATTGGAAACCAGGGGTGTACTGAGGAAATCGTCGCGGCGATACGCGCGGCGCAGTTGATCGGTGAGGCCGTACACTTTGGCCGCAAGCGTATTGTCTCGCAAAGAGCGCTGCGCGCCGATACCCCCGGCTGGGTCCAGCTTGATCCGGCCGACCGCCGCGGGGTCCATCCCCACCGCGCGTTCGCACATCAGGTTTTCGCCGGCCGCGTCCACAAGCAGCAACGACAGGCGCGTCGCCCCGCTCATCCGCCGGGCAGCACCGACGATCAGATCGAGTATGCGGTCACGCGAGCGTGCCCTGTTCAATTCGCGCATAAAGTCGTACAGCAGTTGGAGCCGTTCACTCTTGGCGTCGACCTCGGCTTCGAGTTGACTGTTGAGACGGTCCAGATCCCTGCGTGCAGCCGTGACACGGTGTACCGTGCGGACGCGGGCGAGCAGTTCCGCGACTTCGAACGGTTTGAGCACGTAGTCGTGGGCACCGGCCTCCAGGCCGCGGATAACGTCGTCGGTGCAGGCCCGGGCGGTGAGCATGATGATCGGTATGGCCTCGGTTTGCGGATCGCGCTTGAGCGCACGGGTGACCTCGATTCCGTCCATCCCGGGCAGGCCGATGTCCATGATTACCAGGTCCGGTCGGCGGGCGCGCGCTGCGCGCAGGGCGGAGGGGCCGTCGACGACCTCGATGACCTCGAACCCCGCGTTTTGAAGGTGTGGTCTGAGGATGAACCGAAGCTGGGCGTCGTCTTCAACTACGAGCAGCGAGCCGAGATTGTCTTGTTTCAAAGTGGGCATGCCCCAGCCGATAAGCTCCCGCAACTTGTCCGGCGCTTTTCTGTGTTCCCATCGGCTTGTTTCGGTCGGCGGAATAACGAACAATGGTTTGCACATGGGCCGGCAATGTCCGAGAACCGCCGGGCATGCTCCGGCGGTGTGCCGCAAAAAGCTTATCGGCGTCACATGCGGCGTGTCAGAACAAAAAGCGGACTATAGCGATCGCTGTACGCCGTCGGCCCCGTGGCCCAGATGACCGGCCTGAAATCGAGCGGAACCACACGACGGTTGACTGCGAGGCGCGGCGGGGTAAACTCACCGTTCCCAAGGGTCCCCGTGGCACAATTGGATAGCGCGTCGGCCTCCGGAGCCGAAGGTTCCAGGTTCGAATCCTGGCGGGGACGGTTGCAAAGGCTCCCGCGGTCCGGGCGCGGGCGCTCGATCATCGTGATCCCACCGTGCGCCGTGAAGGCGTGGTTGTTTCGTGGGTGCAAGTCCCACCCGGCAATGGTTCGCCTCGGCCGGAAGCAATTGAGGCGGTCATGGAGGTAACGACATGTCCGAAGCCCTTGATGGAAAGGGCCGCGATTAGGCGGCTCCGCGGGCAGGCAGGGCGTAACGCGAGTGAACGTTGAGCAAGCCTCGAAATCGATAATGCGGAGCCGACCGGCCGGTGGGGCCGGGAAGGCTGGAATTGCGACGGCGCCAGAGCCATTCCCGGGCGATAACAGGGTGAGAGCGAACAGGCGTCGCGCAGTCCGCCGGGGTAGTGACGACGGCAGGCCTGCAAGGAACGACCGCGTACCACGGGAGATCCATCCCGGTGAGTCATCGCACCACTCAACCGGAGGTTCGTGAGAACCCGATCCGGGCCGGGGTGGAAGTCGGATAGGTCCGTAGTACCGCGACCCGCCACACGGTGGCGGAAGAGGCCGGGTAATGCCGGCGGAGGGGTGAGGGCGACCAAGGCGGGAGCCCGAACGCCTTGGTTTCAGGGAACGCCCCAGGGGGCAGAGAGCCGGGAGAGTGACATGGGTCTAAGACCTCCGGAAACGGTTCAGAAGCTTCGTCAGGCGTTACACGTCAAAGCGAAGGGATCGCCAAGCCAGAAATTCCACTCGCTGTATGACAAGGTGTACCGCGCGGATGTGCTCCGGCATGCGTACCGGCAATGCCGTTTGAATGACGGAACGCCGGGCGTGGACGGGCAGTCGTTCGCGGACATCGAGGAATACGGCCTGGAGCGGTGGCTGGACGAACTGGCACGGGAGCTCAGAAGTAAGACGTATCAACCGCAACCGGTCCGCCGGGTGTACATACCGAAGGCGGATGGGAAGCAGCGACCGCTGGGTATTCCGACCGTCCGGGATCGCGTGGCGCAGACTGCGGCCTTGCTGATCCTGGAGCCGATCTTCGAAGCCGACCTGCCGGCGGAGCAATACGCCTACCGGCCGCAGCGCAGCGCGTGGGATGCGCTCCGGCACATCCACGGGCTGGTGAACACGGGGCATACTGAGGTAGTAGACGCGGATCTGAAGGGCTATTTCGACACCATTCCGCACGTGGAACTCATGCGTTCGGTGTCCCGCCGCGTAAGCGACGGGTCGATGCTGCGTCTGATCAAGATGCGGCTTGGGATGCCGGTGCAGGAGAGGGATCCGCGCAGCGGGAAGCGCCGGATGGTCCCGAAGGATGACGAGCATCGGGGTACGCCGCAAGGCCCGCCGATCTCGCCGCTGATGTCCAACCTGTATATGCGTCGGTTCGTGCTCGGAGGGAAGCTCGGAGGGCACGAGGCGCGCCTCGATGCCCACATCGTCAACTATGCTGATGACTTCGTGATCTGCGGCAAGGGCACGGCCCCGAAGGCCATGACCGTCATGCGGGAGATGATGGCACAGTTGAAACTGACGGTGAACGAGGCGAAGACCTGCGTTCGCAAGCTCCCGGCGGGGTCGTTTGACTTTCTGGGCTACACCGTCGGACGGGTCTATTCGTGGAAAAGTCGCCGCCTGATACTAGGCACGCGGCCATCACGCAAGAAAGTTCGAAGCGTGTGTACGAAAATCCGCGAGATCACCGCCGCGCGGTGGACCTGGATGGATGAGCAAGACCAGATCAATCGCCTCAATCAGGTGCTGACAGGCTGGTCGAACTACTTCCGTCTGGGCGTGGTAGACCGGGCCTATCGCGCCGTCGATTCACAGGTTCATGCCCGGCTGCGTCGATGGCTCTGCAAGAAACACAAGGTCAGCGGGTCGGGATGCCGACGGTTTCCCGACGACCGCCTCATGGCGATGGGGTTGGTCAGGCTGAGCCGGTTCAGCAGAGCGTCCCGTGGGTGAAAACGTGGGAACCTGATCCGAGAGCCGGATGCGGGAAAACCGCACGTCCGGTTCGATGAGGGGGGTGTGGAAACGACCGTTGCGACTCGTCCAGAGGACCAACGAAACCGCGCCACACCTCTGCTCTACC
>Ga0326597_10013161_pt1 | contig 10880 bp, 9 predicted proteins | sample RVTome_12_FD_203789 | JGI IMG/M metagenome (GOLD analysis project Ga0326597, IMG submission 203789) | Soil microbial communities from uranium-contaminated site in the Upper Colorado River Basin, Wyoming, United States - RVT100D185 | ecosystem: Environmental > Terrestrial > Soil > Contaminated >... | reverse complement strand
ACTCGTCGTCGCCGGGCGCGGGAAAGTCCGCCGCATCCTCGGCCACCTTGGAGACCATGCGTGCGAAGCGCGTGGCCAGCCCGCGCTGGTAGTGCCCCTGGAGCGAGAATGCCTGGGGGGCATGCAGTGGGTTGCGCGGTCCCTCCTCGGCCTGTTCCGCCTCGCGGGCGCGCTGCTCCGCCACCTCGGGGGGGATGTGCAGGGGCTGCTCGCCCGCGTCCTCACCGGCCTGCGGGTCGTCCATGTCCATGGGCTGGGGCTCGCCCTCCCCGTCATCGTCCGGGGTCAGGGCCTGCTCCTCGCCGGCATCGTCGGGCTCACCCGGCCCGCGGCGGGGCGCCTCGTTGGGATCCGCGCCGGGCACGTAGCGGCCGATGCGGCGCAGCCATTGCCGGTGGACATGGGTCGGCATCAGGCATCTCCCCGCGTGTCGCGCTGAAACAGCTTCAGCCCCTCGGCCTTGATCTGCTCCAGATCCGAATGGATTTCATGCCGGCCGAAGATGCCCCAGTCCTCCACGGCCGGGGGCAGCTCGCCGGATTTGGCCACGAAGCGCGTCAGCTCCGTTTCGATATGGGTGCGGTAGCTCTCGTAGTATTCCCGCGCGGCCTGGGCATGGGTGTTGTAGACGGCGGCGGCCTGGCCCTCGGCCTGGCTGGCCGGGCTCTCGTTGTCCGGGTCGAAGTCCTGGGCCAGCAGGCGGCTGTTGTGCACCAGGTGGCCGTTGAAGTTGCACGTCACCCGTTCCCACACGGTCAGGTTGCGCCGCAGCAGCAGGCGAAACCACTCGCGCAGATGGCGGTATTCCCGCAGCACGTGCAGGTAGTCCTCCAGCAGCTCCTCGTTGGGCGGGATCTCGTTGCGCGGCTGCCTGGCCTGCTCCATGCGCTGCATGGCGCGGCGGTTGGCCGTGATGGCGCCCTGCTCCCCGTAGAGGTAGTCCCACAGCTCGCGTGTGCCTTGCAGGTCGTGGGTGACCACCTCCAGGTTGCGCGGCGTCCAGCGGATGCGCAGCCCCCGGTAGCGCATGAGCAGCTCGTTGCGGGTCATGGAGTAGATGCGGCACCGCTGGGGGTCCTCCGGTGCCTGTTGCAGGGTGCCCTGGCGGAATTGTTGCAGCATGCCCTGGGTCAGCTCCCCTTCGTGCCGCGCCTCCAGCAGCAGCTCGCCGCCGTCCTTCAGGATCAGGCCCCATTGCTCGGGCCGGGTGAAGTCCAGGGCCTTGAAGACCACGATCTCCGCCTCGCCCACGTGGGCCACGGGGAGCTGGGCCGGATCGTCGATGCCGTCGGCCTCGTTGCGGGCCAGTACGGCGCGGGCCACGCTGTCGTAGCCCGAAGCGGAGCGAGGCACGATGCCGTAAATCTGCTCGGCGCCCAGGGCCACGCCCGTGCTGGGCAACTGGGCCAGCCAGTCCCGCTGCACACGGGGCATCTGCGGCATCGCATCGCGGGATTGCCCCGCGGCCACGGCCCCTTCCTCGTACGCCCCCGGGTTGAGCACGGCCCGGGAACGGCCGAGGCCATGGAAATCCGCGTTGATGGGCAGTTCCTCGGCGGACTTGAGCATCTCGTGGTCATCCCAGTTCTTGGTGACGAACTGGTACACGAGCTGATTCCAGTCGCCCCGCGAGCCGAGTTGGGTGATGGCATCCAGCAACTGCCGCAATTCCTGAATCGTCACCGGCTTGGTCAGCTCCACCAGCTGCGCCCGCTGGTACAGGGCCAGCGTGGCCCCCATGTAGGGATGTCCCGCATGGGTGTCACGCAGGGCCTCGCCGACCAGCTCCAGGGGCGGGGGCCGCAGCTCGATCATGGGCATGCGCCGCAGCAGCGGCTCGGACAGCTCCCGCTCATCGTTGAGCGTGATGAAGACCAGCAGATGCTCCTGCCTGGCGCGAATCTGGCTGCCGGGGATGCTGATACGGCCCGACTGCAGAAAATCCAGCAGAAACGCATCGGTGGAGGGGTGGGTCTTGTCCCACTCGTCCAGGATCAGCGCCGTGGGCGCATCCTGCGATGCCCGCGCGGCCTGGGGCAGCACGCCCTCCAGCAGACGGAAGCCGCTGGTCTGGGCGGCATCGGGCAGGAAGGTCTGGAACAGCTCCTCCTTGCGGCAGCCGGGAAAGGCCTGAAAAAAGAACGTGTTGCATTCCTGCACCTGGGCCACAGCCTCGGCCAGAAAGGTCTTGCCCGCCCCGGCGGGGCCCGTGAGAAAGCTGCCGGCGCACGGCCTGGTGGCCAGGGCGCCCAGCACCTGGGCTTCCAGCCCGGGCGTCATGCGGTAGCCCAGGGCGGCCATCTGTTCCCGCAGCGGTTGCATGGTCTCGCTTGGTTGGGGGTGATCCTGCGGCGGATGATGGGCGGCGCCGGCGGTGGTGTCGTCGGTGGTGTCGGGATGCCGCGGCGCCCGGGGAATTCGCGATTCCACCGCGCCATCCACCTGTCCATACGCCCATGGTAGCGTGGATCGGCCCGGCGGCAACATGGGGCGCGGGGCGCTCCCGGTGACCCCGGCGGCCCTACCGCGTGTAGTCGCGCAGCTTCTTGGTCACCAGCATGGCCATCTTGCGAAACATCTTGAGCGCGAGGATATCATTGATGTCATTGATGATCTCCGCATTGAGCTCGATCAGCATGCCTTCGGAAATCATGCGCGCATCCGCCGAGCGGGGCGACGAGTCGACAATCGCCATCTCCCCGAACACCTCGCCGGCCTTGTGGGTGGTCAGCCGCTCGGTCTTGCCCCCTTCGCGGTTCTTGAGAATCTCCACCTCGCCGGCCAACAGCAGATACAGGCGGTCGCCATAGTCCCCCTCGTGGAACACGGTCTCTCCGGCGGCGAACTTGCGCGTGTGGCAGATCTTGAGCAGCCGCACCAGTTCCGCGTCGGTGAAGTCGGAGAAGAAGGGAATGCGCCGCACCTTGTTCAGCGTATCCTTGTGGTTCGTGGTCACCTTGCCCCGCGCATCGCGCAGCGCCGCCTCCAGCCGTCCGATGTCGAAGGGCTTGGGCAGGTAGCCGAAGATGCCCACCTCCATCCCCTTGCGGCGGCTTTCCACGTCCAGTGCGGAGGACATGAGCACGAAATTGAGCTTGGTGCCACGGGGATCGGACTTGACGCGACGCACCACCTGGAACACGTCCTCGTCGCCCAGGTCCGCGTCGATGATCATGATGTCCACCGGATTGGCGGCCACCACCTCCATGATGTTGCCCACGCTGCCGGATTCCACCACGGAGCCCACCTCCTCCAGGCCGCGCAGGGCCCCCTTGAGCAGGGCCCGATTGTCCGGGTGCATGTCCACCACCATCACATTGAGGGCGGACTGGCCCCGTGCCGGACGGGGCGCGGCGGCTACGCGCTGAATTTCGGTCATGGAGCGACACCGGGCTGATTGGCGGCGAGCCGACTCCGGCAGGGGCATGCCAGGGGTCCGCACAATTCCCGAAAAAGTATAGCATAACGCCGTATTTTGAAAGATTTGGCCCCGCATGGCTGTGTGCGACTCCCCGCGCCGCGGCACCGCCCGGCGACGCGCCTCCTCGCGCCGGTCGCCTGCGGCTTGCCGGGAAGCGCCCGATCCCGCAAGATCATTGATGCTGCCGCGCCGCTTGGCTATAAGAGGCAGACCGCGCGCGCCATGGAGCGCCCGCCGCCCTGACCCCGGCAATGGACTCCCCCACCACACGAGACGGATTCATGGACTACAATTTCACGACCGAGCAAGAAGCCATCCGCGACGAGGTGCGGCGCCTGTGCAGCCGCTTCGGCGACGAATACTGGCGTGAGCACGACAAGAGCGCCGAATTTCCCGAGGACTTCTATCAGGCCATGGCCGCGGGCGGCTGGCTGGGCATCGCCATGCCGGAGAAATTCGGCGGGGCGGGCCTGGGCATCACCGAGGCCGCGCTGATCCTGCAGGAAGTTGCCGGCTCCGGCGCCTGCGCCAGCGGCGCCTCCGCGGTGCACATGAACATTTTCGGCGTGAATCCGCTGGTCAAGCATGGCTCCGAGGCGCAGCTGGCCCAGCACCTGCCGGGCATCGTGCAGGGCAAGACCAAGGTGGCCTTCGGCGTGACGGAGCCGGAGGCGGGGCTGAACACAACCCAGCTAAAGACCCGCGCGGTCAAAAAGGGCGACAAGTACATCGTCAACGGGCAGAAGGTGTGGATCTCCACGGCCCAGGAGGCCCACAAGATTCTGCTGCTCACGCGCACCACGCCCTTCGAGGAAGCCAAGAAGCCCACCGATGGGCTGACCCTGTTCTTCACCGATCTGGACCGCAATCACATGGACGTGCGCGAGATCGACAAATGCGGGCGCGCCGCAGTGGATTCCAACGAGGTATTCATCGAGGATCTGGAAGTGCCCGAGTCCGACCGGGTGGGGGAGGAAGGCAAGGGCTTCCACTACATCCTCGACGGCCTCAATCCCGAGCGCATCCTGATCGCCGCGGAGGCCGTCGGCATGGGGCGCATCGCCCTGACCAAGGCCGCCCATTACGCCAAGGAGCGCGTGGTGTTCGGGCGGCCCATTGGCCAGAACCAGGCCATTCAGCATCCCCTGGCCGAAAGCTGGGCCAAGCTGGAAGCGGCCAATCTGCTGGTGTTCAAGGCGGCCTGGCTCTACGACAACGGCATGCCCTGCGGCGCGGAGGCCAACGCAGCCAAGCTGCTGGGCGCCGAGTTCGGCTTCGAGGCGGCCGACCGGGCCATGCAGGTGCATGGCGGCATGGGCTACTCCAAGGAATTCCACGTGGAGCGCTACTGGCGCGAGTCCAAGCTGTTCCGCATGGTGCCCGTCTCCCCGGAGATGATCCTCAACTTCATCGCCGAGCGAGTGCTGGGGCTGCCCAAGTCCTACTAGCAAGCCTGTCTGATGGATGGGCTGCGCAGGGACAACGCTCCTTCGCGCTCTCCGCTGGGCTTTGCACGGCGGCAGGACAGCCGCGCAAGACATTGCTGCGACATGCGTCGGCGGCAAGATGCTCCCTGACAGGCGGCATCTTCCAATGGCACGGCGCTACTGCACCGAGTCCGCGTGGCCGGGCGTTTCGGCATCTTCCAGGGCGGCGGTGCTGGCCTTGATGGGCCGGCGCGGCATGGCAGGCGCCATGTCGCGGGGCTTGCCGCGCGGCACGTTGAGCAGGCGGCTGACGGCGAAGATGGTATCCACGTACGGCTCGGAGTGGTTGTACTCCCACACCGCCCTGCGCCGCGCCTCGTACCCCGCGCTGTCCTCCCAGCCGTGGGCCCGCAGATAGTTGCCGATGCTGTGCACCGCATCCGGCAGCTCGTCCAGGTTCACGCTGCCGTCCCCGTCCCCATCGACTGCCCAGCGCTGGTAGCTGGTGGGGAGAAACTGGGGAATGCCGAACGCGCCGGCGTAGGAGCCGAGGATGTCGTAGGGATGCTGGTGCTCCCGGGAGAACCCCAGCAGGGCCACCAACTGACTGTAGGCCCACTCCGATTTCTGCAGCAGGCGCTCCGCCAGATAGTCCAGGCTCAGGTCGGGATGTTCCGGTTTCAGCCGCGCGTACTGGTCGTGCACGGCCCGCGGATGGCCCTGCAGGGCCAGGGTCGTAAACACTTCCAGGATGCGGAAGCGCAGCGGGTAGGTGCCGAATTGGGTTTCCACCAGCAGGATGGCCGTGATGACGTCCCGGTTCACGCCATAGCGCTGCTCGGCTTCCAGCAGCAGGGCGAAGTGGCGACGGCGGAAGCGGCGGGCCTTGTTGATGGCATAGGGCGTGAGAAAGCCCTGATACAACTCGTCCGTCTCGCGGGTCAGCGTGTTCAGGGAGATGGCCAGCGGCACCCGGCGCAGATCGTGCTCCAGAAACACCTGCTTCAGCGTGTCCCTGCCGAAGCCGTCACGCTGCAACAGGGCCAGCAGCGGCTCCAGCTCCTGCCGGGAGAACGTGGCGCGCTCCTCGGCCTGGGCGCTGAACGCGACACCCAGCAGCAGCGCCGACACCACCGCGCCGATCAGGCACTGGCGCCATGCCGCGCCGGAGCACGCTTTGACAATCTTCGGGCTTGTGGACACCATAGACAAGGTCCCGTGATGATGACAGGAAGATTAATAATATAAGCATGATAAATCGGCAAGGCAGAAGCGACATGACCATCTGGGCCCTGTCCGATCCCCATCTGTCCTTTGCGCAAGCAAAACCCATGCATATCTTCGGGGAACACTGGCGCAAACATTGGGAAAAGATCGAGCGGGCCTGGCGCGCACGGGTGCGCCCGCAGGACGTGGTGCTGGTCACGGGGGATGTGTCATGGGCCCGGCGGCTGGCCCAGGCGCTGCCGGACCTGGACTGGCTGGACCGCCTGCCGGGCCGCCACAAGCTGCTGGTGCGGGGCAATCACGACCTGTGGTGGCCGCCCACGGCGACCGACGCGGCGGCGCTGCCCGCCTCGCTGCACCTGCTGGACGGTGAGGCCCTGCGGGTGGGGGATGCGGTGTTTTGTGGGGCCGGCGGCTGGCTGAGCCCGGCCGACCCCTACTTCGATGCGCTGGACCACCCCCGCTACGAGCGCGAGCTGGCGGCGCTGGAACGGGCGCTGGCGGCGGCCATGGCCCTGGGGCCCACGGCGGGGATCCATGCGCTGCTGCATTTCCCGCCCTGGACCTCGGCCGGCGTGCCGACGGCCTTCGACGCCCTGCTGCGCGCGTATCCGGTGCGCAGCGTGACCTTCGGGCATTTCCACCTGCCGCACGAATGGGCGCGGGCGCCCAGGGGCTGGATCGAGGGGATCCACTACACCCTGGCGGCGGCGGACTATATCGACTTCACGCCGGTGATGATTCCCGCGGCGGACGTGCCGGCGCGGGATGGGCAGGCGGCGTCAATCTACCAGCCGGGCTCACCGGGCTGAACGATCTTGCCGTCCCGGATGCGCACCTCGCGGGCGGTGACCATGCGGTCGAAGATGATGTAGTCCTCCTCGGACTCCCGCCACACCTCCAGGCTGCCGTCGATCTTGAGCGCGAGCCGCAGGCCATCCGCGCCGGGTTCGATGGGGAAGGTCTGGTTGCCGTAGTCCCATTTGCGGGGCGGCCGGTCGCCACGGGCTGGTGGCCGCTCGCTGCGGGCCGGTGGCCGCTCGCTGCGGGCCGGGCGCCGCTCCTCGCGCGCTTCGCGGGGCTGCTCCGCCACCGGTTCGTCGTCCTCCTCGGGCTCCGGCGAGATGCCGCCTTCCGGCGCCACGCTGTCCTCGGTCTTGATCAGGGCCACATACCGGTTGGGCTCTTCGCCACGGGACTCGGTGTCAAAGTTGAATTCCTTGGCCACCGTGTGCGCGATGCGGCGGCGGAAGGAGTTCATCGGCTCCAGTTCCAGCTCGTCTTCGTCGGAATCCAGAAAGAAGTGAAACCGGGTTTCCAGCTCGCGGCGGAACTCCCGTTCCGCGCGCTCCTTGGCGGCTGCGTCACGCGGCTCGCGGTTGTCACCACCGCGTGGGCTGCGGGGTCGTCTGCGTTTCTTATCGTCCATACTCCTATTTCGTCATGATATGGGGTGGCACGAGTCATCCGAGCGGGCCTGCACGGCCTGCGAGGCGGTCATTGCTGCTGCGCCCACGCGGCACAGCCCGCAACAAATCAGCACTATAACACAGGAATGGCTCCAGGTGTTCCCAATTGCCCCGCACCCCGCGACAATTTTTGTGGCCCGGGCAGCCCAGGGATGACTTTCCTCCCGCACGGCATTGGCATATTCTGGGGCTGCACCTCATACCGCAGCCCCGCGGACACCCCGTGAATTCTCCGGCGGGACCTGTCACAATGGCGGGGGCACGGTTGGCCCGGCATGGGAGCCGGGCGCCACGCCCACCGCCCGAACCCTCACACTCACCGACACACCATGACGCAGACGGCCAGGGACAGGCAACGCGCGCCGGCTTGCAGCATCTGCGAGGGCAGCGGCCTGCTGGTGGCCGCCGGGGGCCTGCTGGCCGAGGCGGAAATCTGCAGTTGCTCCCGCCGCTGCCACATCTGCCATGGCGACCGCTTCCTGTATCAGCGCGACCGCTTCGACCGGGACGTCAGCGTCCCCTGCGAATGCGCCCTGCGCGAGGCCCGCATGCGCCGCTTCAACGAGGCGCACATTCCCGGCCGTTTCGCCGATGCGGCGCTGACCGAGAATTTCCGCGATGCCCACAATCAGGTCGCCTTCAGCACCTTCAAGCTGCTGGCTGCGGAATATGAGCCCGGGCACAAGGGCATCCTGGTCATGGGCCCGCCCGGCACGGGCAAGAGCTTTCTGGTGGCTGCCTTTCTGCGCGAGCTGGCGCTCAAGCGGGGGGTGCGGGTGCTGTTTCAGGACTTCTTTCACCTGCTCAAGGACCTGCGGGCGGGCTATTCCCAGGGCAAGGGGGAATCCGAGCTGATCGAGCCCCTGGTGGATGTGGACGTGCTGGCCGTGGACGAACTGGGCAAGGGGCGCAACACGCCCTGGGAACAGTACATCCTGGACGTGATCATCTCCCACCGCTACAACACCCAGCGCACGACGATCTTCACCACCAATTACACGGACTCCCGCAGCACGACGCTCAGCGAGCGCATCCGCAGCCGGGACTGGAACCCGGCCGAGGGGGAGCACGAAACGCGGGACACGCTGATCGAGCGCGTCGGCGAGCGCGTCTATTCGCGCCTGCGTGAGATGTGCGACTTCGTGACCATGAGCGGCCCGGACCGCCGTGATATCGCATGACCGCGGGGGACGCGTTTGCCAATGCCCGGGTGCTGATCACCGGGACCAGCTCGGGCATCGGGCGCGAGCTGGCCCGGCGGCTCGCCGCGCCGGGGGTACACCTGGCGCTGGTGGCGCGCCGGGCGGAGCGCCTGGCGGCGCTGGCGCCGGAGCTGACCGCCACCGGCGCGACGGTGCGCACCTACCGCGTGGATGTGCGCGACCGGGAGGCCATGGCCCGCACGGTGCAGGATTTTGCGGCACAGGCGGGCGGGCTCACCCACGTGATTGCAAACGCGGGCATCAGTTGGGGCGACCGCCTGCTCGAAGGCGATAGCCGGGACATGGCCGAGGTGCTGGAAACGAACGTGCAGGGCATGCTGCATACGCTGGCACCGGCGGTGCCCCTGATGGTGGCCCGGCGCAGCGGCCAGCTCGTCGCCATCAGCTCGGTGGCCGGATTCCGGGGTATCCCCAACAAGGGCGCCTACTGCGCCTCCAAGGCCGCCATGCGCATGCTGATGGATGCCTTCCGGCCGGTCGTGCGCCCCCATGGCATTCGCGTGACGACCATCTGCCCGGGGTGGTTCGATTCTGAACTGACGGCCAGGAACGCGTATCCAATGCCATTCATGGTACCCGTGGAACGGGCGGCCGAGCTGACTCTGCGCGCCATCGCGCGGGGCCGCAAGACCTATGTCTTTCCCTGGCAGATGCGGCTTGTCGTGCCCCTGCTGCAACGGGTGCCGGACCGCATCCTGCCCATTCACTGATCGACCATGCGACTGCCTCAGCCATCCAGGATCTACCCAACGTCGCAGGCACCACGGCGGCCCTGTGCCATGCGCCGCCACGGCGGCATGGGGGTGGTGGGCCTGCTGCTGCTCGCGGCACTGGCGTTGATGGCCTGCACGGCGGACGAGTCCGACTATGTGGGGTTCGAGACAGCCGTCACCACCAACGATGACTTCATTCAAGTCAGTGTCCCCGTGGGCGATTCCCCGGTAAGCGCCACCGCGGTGGACCTGGACGCCGACGGTGACACGGACGTGGTCACGGTCAACCTGTGGGGCAACAGCGTCAGCGTGGTGACCAACCTGGGCGGGGGCGCCTTCTCCACCACCACCCTCGCCCTGCCGGACCGCGCCAATCAGGTCGTCGCCGGCGATCTGGACGGCGGCGGCGCGGGCAACCTGGATCTGGTCGTCACCCTGTTCGATGCGTCCACGCTGGTGGTGCTGTTCAACAACGGCAGCAGCTGGACGAGCCAGGAGATCGCCCTGGCCGGAACCGCGGGCGCCATCGCCGTGGTGGATCTGGACGGCGGCGGCGGCGCGGGGGACATTCTGGCAGCTGTCACGGGCGAAAAGCTCCTGACCGCGCTGCGCAACAACGGCAGCGGCAGCTTCACCGCATCCGATACGCAGACCTGCCTGGGCGGCCAATTCTTCACCACGGGCAACTACGGCGGCGGCATGCTGGATGTGGCCATGGTGTGCACCGGGGAGAACCTGGTGCACATGCTGCTGGGCGACGGCAATGGCGGCTTCACCAAGTCACCGGCGGGCGGGATCGGTGTGGGCAGCCAGCCCAAGTTCATCCTCGCCTTCGATTTCAACACGGACGCCCAGACCGACCTGGCCGTGACCAACTACGCGGACTACACAGTGTCCATCCTTCAGGGGAACAGCTTCGGCGTGGCGGCCACCTTGCCCGTCGGCGCCCTGCCGGAACGCATGGCCGCCGGCAATTTCTTCGGCGGCAATCCTTCGCTGGCCATCGCGCAGCGGGATGAGGCGCTGATCAGTGTGCTGCTGGGCGATGGGGCCGGGGGCTTCACCCTGCAACAACCCGGTGTGTCCGAGGATCCCTTCGCGGTCGCCACGGGGGACTTCACCGGCGACGGCATCGTCGATGTGCTCAGCATCGAGAAGACGGACCGCATCATGTCCATCCTGGCCAGCGACAATGCGGGGGGCTTCGCGCGCACGGTGATTGGTTTCGACGAGTTGCCCACGGTGCCCATCGTGGGCAATTTCGACGGCGCGGGCGCGGCCAGCGACGTGATGGTGCTGATCCCTTCCCTGGATCAGGTGCGTTTCCTGCTCAACGTGAATTAGTCCGCGTCGATGCCCCGCCCGTCGCCTGGCCTACCCTAGCCGCCATCTCGATAGGC
>Ga0326597_10013160_pt1 | contig 10881 bp, 11 predicted proteins | sample RVTome_12_FD_203789 | JGI IMG/M metagenome (GOLD analysis project Ga0326597, IMG submission 203789) | Soil microbial communities from uranium-contaminated site in the Upper Colorado River Basin, Wyoming, United States - RVT100D185 | ecosystem: Environmental > Terrestrial > Soil > Contaminated >... | reverse complement strand
ACGTGAAGATCGAACTCGACGACGCGGACGTCAAACGGGCCAAGCAGATCGCCAACTACCCGTGGTTTGCCAACAAGCGCCCGTGGCAGAGGGAAATCAAGAAGATGCTGCAAAACGGCTTCAAGATGGAAGTCGAGGCCATGATCTCCAAAGACCTCTCTTACCTCACCGAAGAGTACGTTCCCATGAAAATCAAGGATAAGAAGCAGTGGTTGGACTAACGCGAGGTATCAAACCACGAACCAATGCCTGAAACCCTGCGGTAACATGGTTCGTGGTGCCTACTCGTAGGGGGGTTGCTTTAGGGGTTCGAAGATGCTATGCTCAAGAGTTGTTGCGATAGGCCGACCCGCGCCGGGAACGGCTTATCTCATGTGTAACCCATTGTAATTAAACAACTTGCAGTTATCCTGGCAACCTCGGCGACGGTTGTGAAAAAACCGGGGTAGCAGGTGTGGAATGTCGGCTGTTCCGGGTGCGGTCGGAAACGATCGGCCTATAAGAAATCCGACTTTCTAGAATGAGTGGACGATAGCAGAACATGGAACAGTTGAGCACCATCCGCAACATCGGAATATCCGCGCACATCGACTCCGGCAAGACCACGTTGACGGAGCGGATCCTGTTCTACGCCGGCCGCATCCATCGCATGCACGAAGTCAAGGGCAAGGACGGCGGAGCGACCATGGATTTCATGGAGTTGGAGCGGGAGCGAGGCATCACCATCACCTCGGCGGCCACGACGGTTTCGTGGAACGATCACCACATCAACATCATTGATACGCCCGGTCACGTGGATTTCACCGTGGAAGTGGAGCGCTCGCTGCGCGTCCTCGACGGAGCGGTGCTGGTATTGTGCGCGGTGGGCGGCGTGCAATCGCAGTCCATCACCGTGGACCGGCAGATGCGGCGTTATCGAGTGCCGCGAATCGCGTTCATCAACAAGCTGGACCGCGTGGGGGCCGATCCGGTCCGGGTCGTCTCCGAGTTGGAAACCAAGCTGGGCCACGTGGCCGTGCCCATGCAAATGCCCATCGGGACCGGCGGCGACTTCACCGGGATTGTCGATCTGGTCCGCATGAAGGCCGTCTACTTTGACGGACCCAGCGGAGAAGACATTCGACTCGAAGACATCCCCGCGGCAATGGCGGCGGAGGCCGACCGCGCCCGTCACGGTATGCTCGACACGCTGAACCTCTACGACGACGACTTGATGGAGATCATGCTCGAGGGTCATGAGCCGAGCGAAGAACAGATTCACGGTGCGGTGCGGCGGGCGACGCTGCGCCGCGACATTACGCCGGTGTTCCTGGGCACGGCCTATCGCAACAAGGGCGTGCAAAGCCTCCTCGACGCAATCACGGCCTACCTTCCCTCTCCCATCGACCGTATCGCCTATGCCTGCGACAACGCCAACGACGGAGCGGAGGTGACCATCTCGGCAGACCCCGATGGACCGCTGGTGGCCATGGCGTTCAAGATCTGCGACGAGTCCTTCGGCCAGATCACTTACGTCCGCCTTTACCAGGGCGAGCTTCAACGAGGAAAGTTTTACAAGGTCACCCGAACCGGAGGAAAGCAACGGATCGGGCGGGTCTACCAACTTCACGCGGACAAGCGCACGGACGTGGAGTCGGCGCACGCGGGCGACATTGTCGGGGTGATGGGGATCGACTGCGTTTCCGGCGACACGTTGTGCGATTCGGAGTTGAACCTCTCCCTTGAAAGCATGCACTGCCCCGAGCCGGTAATGTCCATCGCCATCTCACCGGAGCGGGCGGCCGACCGCGAGCCGATGTCCAAGGCCATCAACCGCTTCTGCAAGGAAGACCCGACGTTCCATACTCACCACGATGAGGAGACGGGACAGACCATTATTTCCGGAATGGGCGAACTGCACCTCGAGGTGTACGTGGAGCGGATGAAACGAGAGTACAAGGCCAACGTCATCGTGGGCGCGCCCAAAGTTCAATACAAAGAGACGCCCACCGTCGAGACGGAGTTCAACTACAAGCACAAGAAGCAGACCGGCGGTTCGGGACAATACGCCCACGTCGTCGGGCGGCTGGTGCCCCTCCCGCTTAACGGGGAGAACGACTACGAATTTGAGAATAAGGTAACCGGAGGCCGCGTGCCTTCGGAATACATCCCCTCCGTCGATAAAGGTTTCCAGATGGCGCGGTCCAAGGGGCCGGTCGCGGGGTTTGAGGTGGTCGGCGTGAAGATGGTCCTGGAGGACGGATCGTCGCACGCCGTGGACTCGTCGGACCTCGCGTTTCAGGTTTGTGCCCGGGCGGCGTTTCGCCAGGTCGTGCGTGAGGCCAAGCCCGTTTTGCTTGAACCCATCATGAAGGTGGAAGTGGAGACGCCGTTGGACTTCCAGGGCGGCGTCACCGGCGATCTTGCCTCTCGACGCGGGCTGATTACCGGAAGCGAGATGCGGGGCAACGCGGCCGTGATTCTCGCCGAGGTGCCGCTGGCCAACATGTTCGGCTACTCCACCGACCTGCGTTCGCTTTCCCAGGGCCGGGCCAACTTCTCCATGGAGTTCGCGTGCTACCGCCGCACCCCCGCGAGCATCCAGGAAGAAATCATCGAGCGCTACGAAAAAGAACGCGAAAAGGCCGCAAGCAAGAAGTAGCTTTATCCCCCTCTCCACTTGAGGGGAGAGGCTGGGTGAGGGGTGATCCTCACGAATCTGCTATCCCCAAAAATGGGTCGGACGTGGAGAGCGATCGAACCGAATTGCCGACACACGTACTCCAGGCAAGACCGTAGAACACCCGATAACATCATCTGCCATTCCTTACAAACGGCTAAATGCGAATCCGTTTGACTGTTTTTGTGGCATAAATTGACACAGCCGCGCCCGTGTGCTACTCTTCGTATATGGCAATCCGAAGCAGCATGAACGTGTCCGTCACACCCGAACTCGAGAGTTTCGTTCAAGGTCTCGTTGTGTCCGGTCGTTATCACTCGGCCAGTGAGGTATTCCGCGACGGCCTTCGATTGCTCGAACAGGCCGAACGCCGACGACTGCTCGAAAAGTGGTTCGTCGAGGGCCTGTCGCCGGATGAGCAGGCCAAGCTTCCGGCCGACTTGCTGAAGGAATCTCGCTCGCGACTTCAGGGCAAGATTCAGGAAGGCCTCGATGCCCTCGAGCGCGGCGACGTGTTCGACGGCGATGACTTCTTCGCTCGCTGGAAGGCCCGCCTCGGTGCCGCCGATACCGCGGATCCCCCGCCGCGTGTAAAACGCAGAGCATGAGCCGCCGGTTTGTTCTCTCCGCTCCCGCCTCGCGGGATCTCGACGAAATCCTGACCTATGTGTTACAGCAAAGCGGATCGCGTCGCGCCTGGTACGTCGCCGAAGCATTCCACGAAGCCTTCGCCAAGGTTGCCGAGACTCCCGGCCTGGGACACCGCCGTGAAGACCTCACTGTCTCGCCCGTTCTGTTCTTTGCAGTGTGGTCCTACCTCGTGGTTTATAAACCTAAGACGGAGCCCCTTGAAATCGTCCGGGTGCTTCACGGCGCCCGCGACGTGCGGACCCTTCTCGCCGAAGACGAGTAATCAGTTTCTCGGTCCGAGGGGCGTGCCAATTTCTCCATTGAATTCCCCTGCTACCGCCGCACCCCCGCGAGCATCCAGGAAGAAATCATCGAGCGCTACGAAAAAGAACGCGAAAAGGCCGCCAGCAAGAAGTAGCATTATCCCCCTCTCCCATCCGGGGAGTGGGTTGGGGTAAGGGTCGAACGCTCTACGATTCGTAACCTCTGCGCTTGTCAACTTGATTAAAATATGGAGAATAGTTTCAGTGATGCGCCTTCACGGCATTGAAATCAGTCATGAACTAATCGCCGCTTTCTGTCGCCGGCACCGCATCAGGAAGCTGTCCCTGTTCGGGTCGGTCCTGCGTGACGACTTTCGTCCCGAGAGCGACATCGACGTGCTCGTCGAGTTTGAGCCCGATGCGTGAGTGGGAATGATCACCCTCGCGGGGATGGAGATCGAGCTAGGCCGTCTGTTGGGGCGCAAGGTAGACCTTAATACTCCCGGCTTCTTGAGTCGTTACTATCGCGACCGCGTCCTTGCGGAGGCACAAGTGCAGTATGACGCAGCATGACCCGACGCTCAGTCAGATTGCGCCATATGTTGGATCATGCCCGCGAGACCGTCGTGATGGTCCGCGCGAAGGCGCGCTCCGACCCTGATCGCGACCGCAAGCTGGTACTGTCCCTCTTCTGTTGGTCGAGGTTGTGGGAGAGGCCGCTTCGCGGTTATGCCGAGAAGAACAAGCTCGTTTGCCTTCGATTCCCTGAGAGCAGGTCGTGGGAATGCGGCATCGTCTGATCCACGGCTACGACACGGTCGACCTTCAAGTCCTCTGGGGCACTGTCTGTGTTGACTTACCGCCGCTTATTACCGCGCTTGAGAGCATCCTGAGTTCGCGCGGGCTTGATCCACAATGAATGTGCCGCACATGACTAAGCGCTGTCCCGCGCGGCGACATCGCCGATCAAGCAATCCCAAGCCCGGCGAGGAGTTCCTTGGCCACGCGGCAGGTTTCTTCGTGACTGGCGCTCCCCACGGTTCGATAAGCTCCCGCACCGGTTTCCCGACCTGTCTGCTCCTGAACAGATTGTGTTTCCAGTTCGGTCGCCACACGCCGATGAGCTTCACGAAGCGGGGTTCCTTCGAGGACAAGCCGCTCCATGCGTAGCGTAGCATCCAGGTTTCCGAGTTTCATGCTCGCCGCCAGGCGCTCACGGTCGAAGTCGAGCTTTTCCAAAAAAGCCGTGGTCATGCCGAGGAGCGCATCGAGATTCTCCGCCGTGCGGCGAACGATCGGCTTGATGCATTGGAGGTCCCGGTTGTAACCGCTGGGCAGTCCCTTCATCAGCATCATGGCCTCGTGCAGCCCGGCCACAATCGCGCAACCGCCGCCGCGCAGCAACTCCATCGCATCCGGATTGGTCTTGTTGGGCATCATGGAGGAGCCGGTGCCGAAGCCCTTGGGGTATTTCGTCCAAGCGAAGGGCGTCTGCGAGAATGCAATCACGTCGGCCGCAAAGGATTGCATGTGCAACGCCGTCTCGGCCGCAACAAACAGGTATTCGAGGCATTCATCGCGCGTGCTGGTGGAGGCCAAGGCATTCGGCGAGGGTTGCGCGAATCCAAGCTCCCGTGCTTGCACGTGGCGATCAACGGGAATCGACGAGCCCGCCACCGCGCCCGAGCCGAGCGGGCAGTATCGTCTCCACTCACTCGCAAAATACAGCGCCCGTCGCCGTACCTGGTCCAGGGTTACGGCATATTTCACCACCCAGAAGCCGACCGTCCCCGGGGCGGCGAATTGAGTGTGTGTCTGGAGGGGAAAGACGTATTCGCTCCACTCCAAAGCTCGCCGGCAACAGGCTTGAACGAATTTCGTAAGGAGTTCCGTCAGCCGTTCACCCTGGGCGATCAAATAAAGTAAAAGGAGGGTTGCTACCTGGTCATTTCGAGAACGTGCCGTATGGATTTTTTTGCCGGTCTCGCCGATCAGATCGACCAGCATGGCCTCCATCCAGGTGTGCAGGTCTTCCGCGTCGGAATCGGGACATGGTGCTCGGCCGAAGCGATTCTCAATTTGGATGAGAGCCCGGTCGACGTTGTCCCGCTCGCGGGCGGTCAGGATGCCGGCGGCCTCGAGCGCTCGCCCGTGGGCGCGTTGCAGGCGGAGCTCATACGGAAGTAGGAACCAGTCGTCCCGAAGGCTCGCATTGATTGGTGCGAACGTCGGATCCAAGGCGACTTCCTGTTTCCACAACGGCTGCATCGCCGTCCTCCACGAAAGAGCGGCCGATCGACGTCAGCCAGCTCAGGTTGATGAAACCCTTCGCGTCGCCATGAACGTAGTCGCTGCTCTCGAAAGTCGCCAGCGCCTTGCGGAACAAGGCCGCGTCAGAGTCGATCCGCGAAACGTAGGGCAGGGGGAAGGGATGGATGATGACGGAGCCGCTGAGGCGCTGCAGAATCGCCCGCGCCGCCGCCTCCGCCGCCAGCCGTTGATCCGCGAAATATTCGCCGCGATAGAGTAGCGTGCCATAGACATGCCCCAGATCGACGTAGGCGTCGTAAGTCGGCTTATTCAGGCAGGTACGGGCCAAGGCGTCGACGGCGCTGTGCAAGAGCTTGGCCGCGGGGTTGATATACAGCCCGCGGGACTTAACTCCCGTAAAGCGGTTTTCGATCACCAGGTCCCACGCCCAAGGCGCGAAACGGTAGTCGTGGTTGAGCATGTTGATCAGGTCGCCCAACGGCAGGGGCACTTTGTCGACGGCGATGGGAATCCCCTTCTGGAAAGTGATCTCAATCGGCCCAACCGGGCTGCGTCCAACGGGGCCGACGGCGAAGCGGTCGGTGACGGCACCGAGCACCCGCTCGATGTCAAAGTCGGTGCTGCCGTCTTCCAGTGGACCGCCCTCCACGCTAAGGTGCCAGAGGTTCTCGTCAAAGCTGTAGTCTTTGGTGACGGCGTAGTTGTCGTCGAACCCTCGGCTGCGCAAGTATTCGATCATGTCCTGCCGCCCGGTCAGCTCCCAGGTCTTCCAGGGGGCCAGGACCGGGGCTTGCGGCGCCAACGCCCGATAGGCGAACTCGAAACGGATTTGGTCGTTACCCTTGCCGGTAGCGCCGTGTACGAGCGTGGCATCACCCAGGGGTTTGGCCGCCGCGACCTGCTCCGCCGCGATAAAGGGCCGGGCAAGCGCCGTACCCAGTCGGTAGTTGCCTTCGTACGTGGCGCCCAATCCGATCGCCATAGGGACCACCGATCGAAGCATGGCGGGCTTGGCATCGCGTATGACGGCGGAGGCGGCGCCGAGACGCAGCGCCTTCTCGCAAAGCGCTTCGAGGTCTTCTTCTTGCCCGACATCGACCAATACGGCATGGACCTCGTACCCCTGCTCTCCCAACCAGACGGTGATGGTCGAGGTGTCCAACCCGCCGGAATACGCCAGCACGCACTTCTTACAGCTCATGTTCATCTCCAAACCAATGTTTCAGTTTTCGCATGACCACCGCTTGCGTGCGGCGGCTCTTGGTCGCAATAAACACCGTGTCGTCGCCGGCGAGCGTGGCCACGATCGCCGGTTCTTTTGCCGTGTCAATCGCCACCGCTACCGGCTGGGCCTGTCCCACGACCGTGGTGAGCACCGTCAGGTGCGGCCCGCAATTGGTGAACCGCCTGATCAGGGACGCATAATCCGACAGTTTCGGGGGTTTCGTATCCTCCGGAGAGGCCGGAGGGACATACCGGCCCGCGGACTTACGTATTCCAAGCTCCACCAAGTCGCGGCTCAGGGTCGACTGGTCCACACGGTACCCGGAGGCGCGGAGACCCCGGATCAGCTCTGCCTGGGTGCGGGCGCGCCCGCTTCGCACCAGCCGGGGGATCAACGACAATCTGGCATCCCGATCCTGCACAACGATCATCGTACATAATATGCCTAACTATGCAACATAATTTTAGAAATAAATTTTGACCCTGGACTCCCCCGTCAGATGGCGGAAGCCCGTTGAAACGGGCCTGAGGGTATGAGATGAGGTTGATTTTCCTACCAGCCGTGAACGGCGGGCCTGAGGCGCGGGTTGGTTTTGGATTCTGGGAGGGCGAGCCTCCCGGCGAGCCGACGGTTGGCATGGCAACGCCGCCCTTACAGCGGCCGGCAGGGAGCCTCGCCTCCCGAGCCTAATTCCCCGCCTGCTTGCGCATGGTCATGTCGAAGTCGCGGACCAGGCCGACGTACCAGCGCCAGACGACGAAGGCATAGGAGACGATGGCGATGAGGCAGCCGATGAACGCGGCCATGCGGACCGCGGGCGCGCCGGCGGCGAAGTCCTTCGCGTTGTTGTTGAACAAAGCGGCGGGATTGATGAGGTAGTTGATCGAAGTGTACGGCGTGAACGGTGCGAGGAAGGCCCCGAACTCGCCGCGGGAGGCGTCCACCATGGCCAGGCCGATAATTGAGGCGAAGCCGCCGAGGATGATGACCAGACCGACGCTGGACATCACCGCGGAGACATTGGTTTTGCTGGTCAAGGAGAAGCGAAGTCCGATGACGCAGGCCAGGGCGGTGTAGACCACCAACAAGGCGCCCAATTCCAGGCCCGTCTCAAACCAGACGACCGGCGGCGTTTCGTTGCGGAACAGGGCGATGGTCGCGAAGACCAACAGCACGAGGATCGGCCCGGCGAGCAGCGGCGCGGCGAAGCTGACCAGACCGCGAAGTTTTCCCCACAGAATGTATTTACTGGTCAGGGGCGTGGTGAGCAGCAGGTCCATGGTTTTGGATTCTTTCTCCTTGGTCATGGAAGTGGCCGCGGTGTTGGTGGCGATCAGCCACGCCACGGCGACTTGAACGGCCGTCAATCCGGCCAGCCACATTGCCACCTCGCCCGACGGCAAATCACCCCGGTAATAGTAGACGAGCAAAACGGACGATCCCAAGAGTCCGCCGAGGATGATTGCCCAACGGACCATCGCCGATGAGGCCCGCGCCGTCGCCTCCCGCCAGGCCACGGGATTGGCCCAGACGTTTCGTGGTTTGTGCGTACGCTCGCCCGCCGCCTTTCGCCGGAAGCGATCGATAATGTTGCTAAGGATCGTCGCCTCGCCGGATTTGGCCCCGCGACGGACGAAGAACATGCTCAGCACGATGAGCACCAACGCCAGAACGGTCGTCCACAGGACATAGGTGGCCGATGGATTGGCCAGTGCGTTGCGGCTGATAGCGCTGTAACCGGCCAGGTGCCCAATGGATGGCGCCTGAATGCGGTTGAGGGCTACGTCCAAGGCGAGGAACGGATGAAGCGGCGTGAGCCAACTCATTTTCAGCCCGGCGATGTTCGCCGGGGCCGACTCGATCCAGGTTCGGTCCCAGCGCCCCAGCAAATAGACGACCAAAAGATACAACGCGATGAGCAGGTAGAACGAGAAGATCGTCCGCCGCGTTCCCACGCCGATCATGGCCACAAAGATGGCCAATGCTCCGGTGAGGATCGCCGTCGAGCCGCACAAGGCAAAGCTCTCCACGATCTGCCGCGTCGTCACCCCGCCGTACACCATGGTCATGAGAAAGATGGGCAGGCCGGAGAGGAGGAGCGTAATCACGAAGTAAAGCCGGCTCATCAGGGAACCAAGGACAATCTGGGCGCTGCTCAGGGGGGTGGAAAGCAGGATGTTGAACGTCTGGGCATCGCGTTCCTGGGTGATGGCCGAGGCGGTGAACACCGGGGCCAGAAAGCACATCAACAGGAGCTGCGCCGTGGACGCCCACTTGAACGTCTGCGAAGCGCCCTTGGCCAGCTCCGCCAGCGACCCGCTCTGCCAGGTCATCACCAGCGAAAAGAGTACGACGAAGAGAAGCGCTCCAAGATATCCCACCCGCAGCCAAAGATGCCGAGACCGGCGCGACCCGCCGTGCACCACGCGCACGAGAATCGGGTTGGCGGGCAACAAGTGCCAGAACGACAACCACAACTTGGCGAGCAAAACGTTCATTGGAAGTTACGAGTTACGAGTTACGAGTTACGAAAAACGGAACTCCGCATCTCACGCTCAAGCCTCACAATCACAAACGCCGTCAAAACAGTCTCGTTTCGTATACAGAGGCACCCCTGGGGTTGCCTTACCTCTCTGAACTTACGATGATCGCGGTTAGAATCTTTACCAATTGGTCGGCTTCGTCAGTGATCCTTTCCAATCGGCCCGCTGAAATCAGGTTCCCGTTTGCAATGCGCCTCAGAAAGTACTTGGTTTCGCGGCATTCCTTGCGAGCAATCCGCAACTTGTGCAAGAAATCGGATCTGCTCTCCCCGGCCTGGGCCTCTTCGACATTGGCACCGACGCTCATTCCGGCCCGTACCACTTGCCTACCAATCTCCCATCCGGCTGCGTTGTTCGGGAGTGCAAACGACAGTTTGACAACCCGGTCTGCGAACAACGCTGTTCGTTTCACAATATCGCGTCGCGGGTCATAAGGTTTTTCACAGCCGTCACCGCCGTGCGACACGCCCGTCAGTTCACAAAAGGGAGGATTTGCTGTTTTAATCGACGTTGTCTTCCCTCCACGTTTGCACCCTACTCCGTTGCCGCCTTTTTGTAACTCGTAACTCGTAACTCGTAACTTCCTACTGCACTATTCCCTTCGTCAGTCGCATAAACGCCGTCTCGAGGTTGACCTCCTCCTCCTTGATCTCCTGGATTTTGAAGTTGTTGTCCAGGAGGATGCGGGCGATGCCGCTGAAGTCGTGGGTTTGTTTCTCCAGTTCGACGACGAGTTGCCCGTCGAGCAGATCGACGCTCTTGATGCCCGGCTTGCGTTCCAGGAGCAACGCCGCGAGGTCCTGCTGCTCGGTGACGCGTACGTGCAGCTTGGTGCCCGTCTTCACCCGGCGGATGATCTCTTCAATGGAGCCGTGAAAAAGAAGCTCGCCGCGTTCGAGGATGCCGATCGTGGTACACAGTTCCGCAAGCTCGTGAAGGATGTGCGAGCTGATGATGATCGTCTTGCCCATCCGCCGCAGTTCTTTGAGTAGTTCGCGCATCTCGATCCGCGCCCGCGGGTCGAGTCCGCTGGCCGGCTCGTCGAGCAGGAGCACCTTGGGATCGTGCAAGAGCACGCGGGCGACGCTCAGCCGCTGCTGCATACCGCGGGAGAGGGAATCCACGTGCGCGTCGCGTTTGAAAACCAGGTCGGTGAGTTCGAGCACGTCGTTCACCACGCGGGTGCGCTGCTTGCCGGTGATGCCGTAGGCGCTGGCGAAAAACTCCAAATACTCCTGGACGACGACTTCTTCGTAGGCCCCGAAAAAGTCGGGAACATAGCCGATCAGC
>Ga0326597_10013159_pt1 | contig 10881 bp, 7 predicted proteins | sample RVTome_12_FD_203789 | JGI IMG/M metagenome (GOLD analysis project Ga0326597, IMG submission 203789) | Soil microbial communities from uranium-contaminated site in the Upper Colorado River Basin, Wyoming, United States - RVT100D185 | ecosystem: Environmental > Terrestrial > Soil > Contaminated >... | reverse complement strand
CGCCTTTAACTTGCTGTGTTAATCGGTGATCTGTAGGGGAGGAACAGTGAGGATATCGGAAGCGATCGGAATTCTGCTTATTGTTGAGTCACTTGCATTGTTTCATCGATGGAAAACGTGGGCATTCCAGTGGCCGGACCGCTGTACGTAGCGGTGATGAGAAAAGTGCGGTCCCCAATCTGGTCGGAATAGCTGTATCCCAGCCGCCCCCGGGCTGGATCAATCACCAGGTCGCCTGACTTGTGCAGTTCGTCCAGAGAAGCGTAGCGGCCATTCAGCGCCATGAAGGCGCGTTCTGCCTGGGCCATGCCGAGCAGATCGTTTTTCACGCCGGTGACATCCGCAACCGCGCGCGGATTATTGCTCCCCAAGGTGATGGCCTGTCCGCTTGCGCCGGTGAAGTACGACCGGTAGATGAATTGGCCGATCCCCAGCACGATTACCAATCCCAGCAATCCCATGACTGCGCGCATCTTTGTTTACCTCCAGGGCCTACCTCCATCTGTACCTCCGGGTGCACCTCCGGCGGATTTTCGCGCTCCCTCCATCGCCGTGCTGAACGAGCGCCCTAAACCCCTTTCTAGCTCTGCTCTCTTTATACTCCTCGATGAATTTCCCGTCCACTCCGCCGTCAGGGTGAAAGGCTCCTTGTTGCTTATCAGTTACGAGGCGCCGTTCAATCTGAAATGAGGATCGTCCACTAAGCCGAGTGCAATGCCACGCGATTCACCGCTATCATAGTGATCGGAGGCATTCAATGCGTTCGATGGGTTTTGGCGGCGGGCACGAGGGTGGGGGCAAGAATCGATCCGGCTCCTGGCATCGTCTAACCGACAATATGGATTCGGCGAAATCCAAGCCGAAGAAGGGCGTGAAGGAGACCATCGCAACGCTCCCCCAAATCATGGAGCTGCTTCGGCCGCGCCGCGGCCTGCTGGCCCTGGGATTCGGACTCATGGTCATCAATCGCGTCTCCGGACTGGTTCTGCCTGCTTCCACGAAATTTCTGATCGACGATGTCATCGGCCAGCGCCGTATGGATTTGCTCGTGCCGCTGGTGGGGGCCGTATTGCTGGCCACGGTGGTGCAGGGCATCACCTCGTTTGCATTGACACAATCACTCTCCAAGGCGGCGCAAAAACTGATCGCCGAGTTGCGCAGAAAGGTGCAGGAACACGTCGGGCGGCTGCCCGTGTCCTACTACGACGCGAACAAGGCAGGAGCGTTGGTCTCGCGCATCATGAGCGACGTGGAGGGTGTCCGCAACCTGATTGGAACGGGCCTGGTGGAATTTGTGGGCGGATTGCTCACCGCCGCGATCGCCCTGGTGGTGCTGGTGCGCATTAGTCCGGTCATGACCGGCATGGCGTTTTTATTCCTGGTGATATTCGGCGGTGCCCTGTATAAGGCGTTTGGAACGCTCCGTCCCATCTTCCGCGAGCGCGGCAAGATCACCGCCGAGGTCACCGGGCGGCTCACGGAATCGCTGGGCGGGGTGCGCGTGGTGAAGGGATTCCATGCCGAGGAGCGCGAGCACGCTGTATTTGCGGGTGGCGTGGGGCGGCTGCTCGATAACGTCCTGCGCACGTTGACGGCAATGTCCGTCATGAGCCTCTCCTCCACCGTGCTGATGGGAGTGGTCGGAGCGGTAGTGATGTTTCTTGGAGCGAGGCAGGTTCTAAGCGGCGCGCTCACGCTCGGCGGATTTTTCACTTACACCATGTTCCTCGGTTTTCTGGTCGCGCCGCTGTTCCAGGTGGTCGGCATCGGAACACAACTGACCGAGGCGATTGCCGGGCTCGAGCGCACGCGCGAAGTTCTTGGAGAGCATCCCGAGGATGCAGACCCGCGCCGTACGGTCGCGGCCGGCAAGATCGACGGAGAGATCGTTTTCGATCAGGTTGGCTTCGCCTATGATGGCGGCAAGCCCGTCCTCCACGATGTATCCTTCCGCGCGGAGCCGGGATCGGTTACCGCGCTGGTGGGTTCCTCCGGCTCCGGCAAATCCACCATCATCGGATTGATCGCGGCGTTTCATGTGCCCCAGACCGGGCGGGTGCTGGTGGATGGCGTCGATCTGGCAACATTGCGGCTCGATTCCTACCGGACGCAGCTCGGCGTGGTGCTGCAAGATTCGTTTCTATTCGATGGCACGATTCGGGAGAATGTTGCTTTCGCCTGTCCCGACGCGACCGAGGAGCAGGTTCTCGACGCCTGCCGCATCGCGCGCGTGGATGAGTTTGCGGAGCGCTTCGACGACAGGTACGATACGGTGATCGGGGAGCGCGGAATCAAGCTGAGCGGAGGCCAGCGGCAGAGAGTCTCCATCGCGCGGGCAGTGCTCGCCAATCCGCGCATCCTGATTCTCGATGAGGCCACCTCCAGTCTCGACTCCGAATCGGAAGCGCTGATCCAGGAGGGCATGGGCTACCTGATGCGCGGCCGGACAACTTTCGTGATCGCCCATCGCCTGTCGACGATCCGGCAGGCGGACCAGATTCTAGTGGTCGAAGATGGCAGGATTGTAGAACGCGGCAGCCACGAATCGCTCTTCGCCGCGCAGGGCCGCTACTACGAGCTTTATACGAAACAGCACGGCGTGGAAACGAATCTGTTCCTTGCTCCTGGAGAGGGTGATACGGTCGAAACGGCGGTTGGCAGCGAGACCCCGCGAGGCCGCGAAGGCGGCGAGCCGGACGCTCTCGGCATCCTCCGCGGCCGGTCTTCGTAGCGGTCTGGGTAGCGACCGGGATAGATTTGCAACTGTGCGAGTTGCGAATTCATCTGCAACGCCAGAGCAGGACGATTCAGTTTGGTTTGAAAGGAGATGCAGGGTGAGAATCCGCGATAGGAGGACGACTCCACACGCGGCTGTCCTAGTTGCCGGCTGTTTGCTCAGCCTTGCGCTGGGCGGTTGCCAGAAGGCCGCAGCGCCGCCTACTTTCGAGCGGCCTCCGGCGCCGGTTGCCGTGGTTTCCGCGGTCACCAAAGATGTGCCGATCTATCTGGATGAAATTGGCAAATGTGCTCCGAGGGAAATTGTTACCGTGCAACCGCAAGTCTCCGGCCGTCTCACGGAGATTCATTTTACAGAGGGCGCAGATTTGAAGAAGGGCGATCTGCTGTTCACCATTGACCCTCGCCCGTTCCAGGCCGAATTGGATTCAGCGGAAGCCACGCTGGCGCAGCGGAAGGCCGCGCTCGACCTCGCCAAGATCGAGTTCGCTCGCATCGCGGACCTGGTGGATTCAAAGGCCATTGCGCGGCAGGATTACGACGCCAGGAAGAATGCCGTAGCCGTTGCCGAGGCGCAGGTGAAGCAAAGCGAGGCGGCGATTGCGGCGGCCAAGCTCAACCTGGAATACACAGCCATTCGCTCGCCCATCGACGGACGCGCCGGAGAACGGCTGGTGGATACGGGGAATGTCGTGAATGCCAACAGCAGTGCGATGCTGATCATTCAGCGGCTCGATCCGATCTATGCCGAATTTACCGTCGCGGAAAGCGATCTCACCGCTGTACAGCAGAACATGGCCCGGGGCAACCTGAAGGTGGAAGTGCGCCTCCCCGATGATCCGGACCACCCGCGCGCCGGACAGCTCTCGTTCGTGGACAATCTCGTTCAGGAGACCACCGGCACGGTGAAGTTGCGGGCCACCATCGCAAATAGCGACCACCGTTTCTGGCCGGGAAGGTTCGTGAAAGTGCGGCTGATCCTGAGCACGGCCGCGGGCGCTGTGCTGATTCCGGCGGCGGCGACACAGATGTCGGCGAATGGGCCGTTCGTTTACGTAGTCAAAGACGATTCAACGGCCGATCTGCGCCTGGTAACTTTGGGCCAGCGTCAGGGAGAGCTGGTCATCGTGAGCAACGGACTCAGCGCCGGGGAACGCGTGGTCATCACCGGACAGATCGCGGTGATGCCCGGAGGCAAAGTGCGTGTGGAAGAGCCGCGGGCGGAGCAAAGTGTTCCGGCCACAGTGGCCGGGGGAAAACCGTGAACCTCTCCGAGCCATTCATCCGCCGTCCGGTGATGACTGCGGTCCTGACGCTGTCGGTGATTCTATTCGGCGTCTTGAGCTACCTCCAACTGCCGGTGAACGATCTCCCCGCGGTGGACTACCCGGTGATCCAGGTGCAGGTGTTTTATCCGGGGGCCAGCCCGGACACCATGGCGAACAACATTGCCACACCGCTCGAGCGGCAGTTCATGCAGATCACCGGGCTAGAGCTGGTTACCTCGAGCAGCACGCAGGGACACACCGGCCTCACCTTGCAGTTCGCGCTCGACAAGAGTATCGATGCCGCCGCGACCGACGTTCAGACGGCCATTTCACAGGCCACCGGCAGCCTGCCCGTGGATCTGCCCTCGCCGCCGACCTTTTCCAAGACCAACCCCAACGACCAGCCCATCCTCTACATCGCGCTCACCAGCGACTCGGTAACGCAAGGGCAGCTCTACGACTATGGCAGCACGCAGGTCGGCCAGCGCATCAGCATCGTGCCCGGCGTCAGTCAGGTGCTGGTCTTCGGAACCAAGTCCGCCATCCGCATCAAGGCCGATCCCGCCAAGATGTGGGCGCGCGGGATTTCCATGGACGATTTGAGCGCCGCGATCAGCAATAGCACCAGTTACAGCGGTGCAGGCCAGTTCGATGGCTCCGCCGGAACCGCGCTGCTTCGGCCGCAAGGCCAGCTCGAAACCGCCGAGCAATATGCGGATTTGATTGTTGGCTCCCGGCAAGGCGCCGCAGTCTACCTGCGCGACGTGGCCACGGTAGTGGAATCGGTCCAGGACGAGCGCGTGAATATGCGTTTTTGGGTGCGCGGATATCCGCCGCCGGCAGCCACCGTGGTTGTGGCCGTTAACCGCCAAGCAGGCGCCAATGCCGTGGAGGTGGCCCGGCGAGTGAAGGAACTGCTCCCGGTAATCAGCGCTGAGCTGCCGGCCTCCGTGCGCGTGACGCCGATCTATGACCGCTCGCAGACCATCGTCAATTCGGTGAACGATGTTCAGGAAACCTTGCTGATCGCATTTGTGCTGGTGGTCTTCGTAATTTTCATTTTCCTGGGACGGGTCACCGATACGCTGATCCCGGCTGTGGCGCTGCCCATCTCGCTCCTGGTTACCTTCATCGCCATGCGGGCGCTGGGCTACAGCCTGGACAACCTGTCGTTGATGGCTCTTACGCTGGCCATCGGCTTCCTGGTGGACGATGCCATTGTGTTCATGGAGAACACCGTCCGCCGGATGGAGCGCGGCGAGGGCACGCTGGAGGCCACGCTCAATAGCGCCAAAGAGATCAGCTTCACGATTCTTTCGATGACCATCTCGCTGGCTGCCGTCTTCATTCCACTCGTGTTCATGCCGGCGCTGGTCGGGCGCATCTTCCGCGAGTTTGCGGTGACCATCGTCGTGGCCATCTTTGCTTCGGGCCTGGTGTCATTGACGCTGACTCCGCTGATGTGCGCCAGGCTCCTCAAGGATCGCGGCCCGGGCTCGAAGAAGACCTGGGTGGAGCGCGTGATCGGCGGGGCGGAGAAGTGGGTGCTGGGAATCTACGGCGGCTCGTTGTGGTGGTTCCTGCGGCATCGCTGGATCTCCGCGCTGATCTGGATCAGTTGCCTGGCGGGGACCATCTGGCTTTTCATGATCGTCCCCAAGGCGTTCCTTCCGGTGGGCGACAGCAGCTTCATTTGGGGAGTCATGATCGGCAAGGAAGGCTCCTCACCGGTGCAGATGCGCGCCCTCCAAGACCGCGCCGATGAGATGCTGCGCGAAGACCCGAGCATCTGGGCCACCTTCACGATGACCGGTGCGAGCGGATTCCTGGCCTCCAACCAGGGCCTGCTGCTGGCATTCCTCAAGCCTCCCGAGGAGCGCCCGCCGATACAGGGTGTGGCTTTTCAATTGATGGGCAAGCTCGGCGCCATACCGGGAGTCTTCCCGTTTCTGCGCCCGTTCCCGGTCCTGGAGATCAGCACCGGAGCGACGAATCAGAGCCAGGGGCAGTATGCGTTCACGGTGTCGGGGGTCAATTCAGAGGAGGTGTACGGCACGGCCATGAAACTCATGGGGAAGATCCAGACGTTTCCCGGACTCGCCAGCGTTTCCTCCGACTATTTCTTCAATACTCCGAACCTGAACGTCGAAATCCGGCGCGAGCAGGCCAAGCTCCACGGCGTGTCGGAGGCGCGCATCCTGACGCTGCTGCGCAATGCCTACTCGCAAAATTATCTTTATCTGATCAAAAAGCCGGACGATCAGTATCAAGTGATTCTAGAAGTCGAGGACTCGGCGCGCGCGAATCCCGGAGACTTGTCGCTGCTCTACATCAAGTCCGACGACGGCAGGAATCTTGTGCCGCTGAAGGAGCTGGTTACCTGGCAGCAGACGCTCGGCCCCCAGTCGGTCAATCACCTCAACCAGTTCACCAGCGTGACGCTTTTCTTCAATCTGATACCCGGCATCGCCATCGGCGACGCCACCGCCTTCATCAATAGCGCGGCGGCGGAAGTGCTGCCGCAAGGCGTGCGCGGAAGTCTGCAGGGCGAGGCGCTGACGTTCCAGAACACCGTCCGCGATTTGACGATTCTGATGCTGCTCGCTGTGTTCGTGATGTACGTGATCCTGGCCATTCTCTATGAGAGTTACGTCCATCCGCTGACGGTGCTATCGACCTTGCCGACAGCGCTTGTCGGCGGACTGCTCACACTTCATTTGTTTGGAGAACAAGCGTCGCTCTACGCCTTTGTGGGAATGTTTCTGCTGATGGGAATCGTGAAAAAGAACGGGATCATGATCGTGGATTTCGCGCGGCACCGCGTGGATGCCGGCGAGGATGCCGTCAAAGCGATTCATGACGCCAGCGTGGATCGCTTCCGGCCGATCATCATGACCACGCTCGCGGCGGTGATTGGCGCCGTTCCGATCGCCGTCGGGTTCGGCGCGGACGGAGCTTCGCGGCGTCCGCTGGGATTGGTGGTGGTAGGCGGCCTGGTCGTCTCGCAATTCATCACCCTGTACATCACGCCGGTGATCTATCTTTACCTCGAGTGGTTCCAGGAGAAAGTTTTGAATCGCACGACGTTCTTCCACTCCGGCCACTCGAAGATTCGACTCGCGGGAAGCGGCGCAATGGAAATCGCGCAGGATATACCCGGTTCCTCAGCACCGGGTGGCAACGATATAAGACGAACCGATGCGAAACCAGCCGTGGGGGATGATTGAAATGAAATGTCATTTCCTTTTTGCACCCGTCCTGCTTGCCCTCGCTTCGCTGTTGACCGCCGCGTGCGCCGTTGGACCGCGATATCAGAAGCCCGCAGTCAGCCTCCCGGATTCCTACCGTCCGGATTCCAGCGGAGATGCTGCGCCGGAGTCAACGCCGCCTGGCGAATCGTTCGGAGACCAGGAATGGTCAAAGGTTTTCCAGGATGAAAAACTTCAGCAGTTGATCCGTGCAGCGCTCGAGAACAATTTCGATGTCCGGATGTCGGCGGCGCGTATTCTGCAAGCGGAGGCGCAGGTCGGCATTACCCGCGCTGACGAGTACCCGACGATTGACGGCGGTTTCCAGGCCAGTGATCAGCGCACGGCGGCGTTGCGATTCACAGCATTCCGAATCAGCCAAATCGGGATCGATTTGACGCCAACCTGGGAAGCCGACTTTTGGAAAAAGTATCGGAACGCCACCGAGGCGGCCAGGGCCTCGCTGCTCGCCAGTCAATTCGCGCGCCAAGCCGTGGTTCGAACGCTGGTCTCCGATGTCGCGACGGCCTATTTTGAGCTTCGCGAGCTGGACTCGGAGCTGGAAATATCCAAGCACACCGTGGCCTCCCGGCAGGACTCTCTCGATTTAATTCGTCTGCTCGCGGACCGCGGACTGACCTCGCTTCTCGATGTCCGCCAAGCGGAACAATTGGTGTATACAGCCTCCGGGGCGATTCCGGATCTCGAGCGGCAGATGGAGCAGAAAGAAAACCAGATCAGCATTCTGACCGGCGGCTTTCCCGCCGCGATTCCCCGCGGAGAAGATCTAACCAGGCAGGCCCTTCCGTTGGAAGTGCCCGCAGGACTTCCGTCTTCGCTGCTCGAACGCCGCCCGGATATTCGCCAGGCGGAGCAGAATCTGTTGCGGTTGAACGCAGAGATTAACTCCGTTCGGGCGCGCGCATTTCCGACGATTAGTCTGACCGGCACGGGCGGGTTCCAAAGCCCATCGCTGCTTAGTCTGTTCAGCGGACCGGCTGGACTATGGTTTTTTGCCGGAGCCGTCACGCAGCCCATCTTTCAGAAGGGCAAGCTGCGCGCTGGCGTCCGTTTGCTGGAGGCCGAACAACAGGAGGCGCTGCTCTTCTATGAACAGAGTGTGCAGCAGGCCTTCCGCGAAGTATCCGACGCCCTGATCGCCTACCGGAAAACGCAGGAGTTTCGAAAACAGAGGGAACTATTGGCCGAGTCCGCGCGAGATGCTGCGCGGCTCTCGAACATAAGGTACCAGGGAGGCGTCACGAACTACCTTGAAGTGCTGACCAGCGAGACAAATGTCTTCGACGCCGAGCGCGGCTTGGCGCAAGCGTATCTGGGTGAACGGCTGGCAGTGGTGCAGCTTTACAAGGCCCTTGGCGGGGGATGGCAGCAATAGCTGGGGAGAACCAAAACAGGTGTATATTAGTGGTTCCCCGGTACAGTAGCCAGGTTGTTCCGGCGGGAAGGATTTTTAGACCAGAAGACCCGAGGAGGAGTGATGGCCGTCAATCCAGAGGTTGCACGAGAGAAGATTTCCGCCGTGATGGACCGGTTTGCGGGCGCGATGAACCGTGTAACCGAAGCCTATGCTAAGCATCGGACCCGGGAACGAGATGTCTATTGGCTGGCATTACAGATGACCAAGGAATACGGCGCCATGGTGGGATACTCGAAGAAAATCATCTCGCGAGCCAAGAGTCGGGAACCTCTGGAGAGCGTTCGCAAAGCCAGCCAGGATTGCTATGAGGAGGCGGAACATTTTATTGGCTACCGCGGCGTTCTGGACTGGTGCCTCGGCGGCAAACCGTGCGAAGTGCCGGAGATGTGGGGCTACGGGGACTTTGCGGAAGTGGGCGGACCGGGCCCGGGGATGAAGCGGTCGCTGTGGCCGGAGCACCACGACTATGTCGCCATGGCCAAGCGGCTGGCAGACGAAACACGATCGGAGTGGGTGCGCCAGGTGATTCTTGCCAATCGCGAGGGCGCCGCGGTGGCGTTCCACCACGCCATGAGCCATCTCGCCCCTACGGACGAATTTTTGAAGCGAGTGATTGAGCTGGAAATAGAAGTGGCTCGCGATGAGCTCTATCACGGTCCCGAGATGATCCGGGAACTGGCCAAGACGGTCCCGTCCGAGGCGGAGCTCGAGGAAGCGGTCAGTAAGATCACCGATTTGCGCGTTCAGGAGCTGAAGCAGCGCAACGAGCAGTTTCAGCATCCGCTGGACAAAGCCGCCATGGAGCAGCTCGAGAAAGACTTCCGATCCAATCGCACGGAAGCCGTGCCGCTGTTCTCTGCGATGGAGGCGGCGTAGCATCTTCAATTCAGCATGAGCATAGCTCGAATCATCTCGGGGACGCTGCTTATCATATTTGCCGGTGCGGGTGCGGCCCTGGGGCAGGTGACCATTGTATCGCTTGGAACGGTGGCTGGAGCCGCCAAGACCGAAGTCATTGTCCCGGTTCTCCTCACTCCCGCCACAACGGAAACTAAAGTCGGCAGTATCTCCGCGACAATTGGATTCGACGGCAGAACGGTGACATTTCTCCGCGCAGAAAAGGGATTCCTGCTCGACGGAGTCAATGGGAAGATTCAGGCCCAACCGAAAGAGAACAACAATCCAGGAAAGTCCAGCTTGGACCTGGAAGTTGCGACCGAGGGCGAGCCGCGCAAGCCTCTGCGTGGGGGACTGGTCCTCTCATTGATATTCAAGATCAATGATGACACTCCCGCCGGGACGGTGGCGCCGGTTCGGTTTGAGAAAGTGGCGGCAGGAACTACTGACAGCCCTTCGAAGCCAATCGAACCGCTCACGCCGGCTCCGGGGAGCATTGAAGTGCTGGCCCCGGAGTCGGTGCCCTACGTGAGCTGTTTCTTTTTCACGCACTGAAAGCAAGCGCGAGCTAGTCTCCGCCGCCTTCCATTTCGGGCGTGTACGGGCCCCAAGGCAGGTAGCCCTCTTCGAACTGATACCCGACCGGCTGCATGTTAAGCTGACGGGCATACCCGCCATCCAGGAACTCGATGCTTCCACCGACAACGGTCATCTGGGGACGAATATTGGGGATCTCTGAAATGGGGATGGTGAGATAGTCTTTGTCCAGAACCACGAAGTCCGCCAGCTTGCCGAGTTCCAGAGACCCGAGGTCATTCTCCTTCATGACGTATTCTCCTGCCCACTTGGTCCACATTTTCAGAACCGTGACGCGGTCGATGGCTTCCTGCGGGTTGATCTTTCTGCCTCCGCCGATATCGCGAGTCATCAGAATCGTCCAGATGTAGCCGACGTTGGTGTACCGCTCCATCTGGCCGACGACTCTGATTCCATAATTGAGCCAGGTCTTGACCGGCTCGATGAACGGGTCGATCTCGACTCCATAGTCGGCTTCGTAATCGCGGGTGCGGAACATGCGTGGCGGGTGGACGCTGATGGTGATGCCGTATTTCTTCAACCCCGCGAGCACGTCCGGCTTCTGGCCCAAGGCCTCGGCGTGCTCCACGGTGAGCCGCCGGGCGCGGATATCATCCACCGTCGCGCCGGTTTCCTTCATAACCGATTCAATCATGTTGATGTAGATCCGCACGCCATGGCTGGCAACGCCGTGAACGCCCGCCAGCCGCCATCCGGC
>Ga0326597_10013158_pt1 | contig 10881 bp, 10 predicted proteins | sample RVTome_12_FD_203789 | JGI IMG/M metagenome (GOLD analysis project Ga0326597, IMG submission 203789) | Soil microbial communities from uranium-contaminated site in the Upper Colorado River Basin, Wyoming, United States - RVT100D185 | ecosystem: Environmental > Terrestrial > Soil > Contaminated >... | reverse complement strand
CGACACGTGAGTTCCAAGGTGGAGGGCTTCCGCGTGAAGATCGTGTCCAGTGCCTTCATCGATCTCCCCGGTGTCGAGGTGGTCAAGAAGCGCTGGCGGCTGGAGGAGGAGATCGCAGACCTCCAGAGCTTCGACATCGGGATCATGCCCCTGCAGGACAGCCTGTGGACGCGAGGAAAGTGCGGGTACAAGATCCTCCAGTACATGGGGGTCGCCCTGCCCGTTGTGGCCTCACCCGTGGGGATCAATACCGACCTCGTGCGGCATGGCGAGACGGGCTTCCTGGCCGCCGACGCGCCCGCCTGGCGCGATGCTCTGGAGACGCTGGCGGTGGACCCGGCGCTTCGGATGCGCATGGGCGCTGCCGGATGGGATCGGGTAGGCCGCAGCTACAGCCAGCATGAGTATACCAAGACGTACACGTGGATTCTGGCCGGTCTGTTGGGAGTGAAGAGGTACCACTGAGTACGCTGTCTTCCGGTCGCAAGGTCGGGGAATGCCCGGGAATGGGTCGTCCAGGGAATACGGGGACACCGGCGAGGTGATTCCAAGCTTCCCGCTGCGCTGCCTGGGCGCCCGCTGGATGGCCATCGAGGAGCTGGCCTGGGAGGTCGCGGCGGCCACCGCCCTGGCGGATGCGCCGATGGTCCCTGATGCGCCGCGACCAGAGGAAGACTGGACGAACACATCGCCATGACGAGGTCGATGATTCCGATCGCGAAACCCTGGATGGATGAGCGTGAAATCAACGCGGCTGCCCGGCCCATCCTTTCCGGCTGGGTCACTCAAGGGCCGGAGGTCGCCGCGTTTGAGGCAGAGTTTGCCGCCTGGGTGGGGGCGCCGCACGCCTGCGGCGTCTCCAGTGGCACCACGGCCTTGCACTTGGCATTGGTCGCGGTCGGGGTACGACCGGGGGACGAAGTCGTCACCGTCAGCCATTCCTTCATCGCGACCGCCAACAGCGTCCGGTACTGCGGCGCCACCCCGCTCTTCGTGGACATCGAGCCTGACACCTACAACATCAATCCGACGCTGATGGAGCGAGCCATCACGGTCCGGACACGCGCCATCCTGTGCGTCCACCAGTTGGGGATGCCCTGTGACCTCCGGGAGATCCTGCGGATCGGCCGGGACCGCGCCATTCCCGTCGTGGAGGACGCGGCCTGCGCGGTGGGGAGTGAGATCGAGTTGGGGGCGGGCATCCAGCGGATCGGCAAGCCCCACGGGGACGTGGCCTGCTTCTCGTTCCATCCCAGGAAGCTCATCACCACCGGGGACGGGGGGATGCTGACCACGGCGAATCCCGAATGGGACCGACAATTCCGCCTCTTGCGCCAGCACGGGATGAGCGTGTCGGACACCGTCCGCCACAGGGCCAGCCAAGTCGTCTTCGAGGCGTACCCGGTCCTCGGGTACAACTACCGCCTGAGCGACATCCAGGCCGCCGTCGGGCGGGCGCAGCTCGCCCGGTTGCCCGAGGTGCTGGAACGCCACCGCGCGCTGGCGAGACGCTACCTGGAGCGCTTGCCGGCGATCCCAGGGCTCGGTCTGCCGCGCGAACCGGCTTGGGCGAAGAGCAACTGGCAGAGCTTCTGCGTGCGCCTCCCGGACGGCTGTGACCAACGGGCCGTCATGCAGGCAATGCTCGACCGGGGTGTGGCGACGCGCCGAGGTGTCATGTGCGCCCACCGCGAGCCCGCCTACGCCGACACGCATCGGACCTGGGCCTTGCCCGAGTCGGAGGCGGCGCAGGATACCTGCATCATCATCCCCGTGTACGCCCAACTGACGGAGGCGGAGCAGGACTACGTAATCGAGGTCCTGAGCGACGCCTGCGGCTCCGTCCGCAGACCGGCCGGATCCCGGGCGCCCGGGCTGCCGGCGCGGTGAGGGTGTGGCAACGGCCCGGATGCAGCCCTGCATCGTGACCCCGACCGTTCGACGAGAAGAAGAACCTCCTCCTGCTCCACGGGGGTGTGGCGGAGAAATATTCCCACACGGCGAGAGTACAGGGTGCAGGGAGGAACCAGCGCAATCTGGTTTCCTGAAGGCCTCATTGCAAATCAACCGGCCGACGCCGGCACCCTTTCTATGACCCGCACGTGGCCCCGACGGGAAAGTTTGGCCTTGACACAAGTGGTTGACAGGACTACGTTCAGAGGCTATGTGTCATCGGGGTGCCTTCGCGCAGAGGTCTGCCTATGGTTCTGCCCTGCGGCGGACGCCGACCCCGCTATCCGACTGCCACCCGCGCGCCCTTCCTTGGTGTTGAGTCCGCGGGTGTGCCGGTGATCAGGAAACCACTCCAGTGACAACAATGCGTACCGCCATCCGGAGTCAGCCCGTGCGTGTGGTGCTTCTCAGGGGGCCCATCGTCTCTACTTCCCGATCGGTGAATAACGAAGCAACCCCATGCATCGGGTTGGCCTACATCGCCGCGTATATAAAGAAGCAAGGCTATGCAGTGACCATCATCGATGCGATTGCTGATGGGCTCAACCGGTACTGGCCACTGACCAGATTTCCCGGCTACATTTGCCAGGGAATCCCGTTCCGCGAGATCATCGAACAGGTGCCGGCGGACACCGACGTGATCGGGTTTTCCGCCATGTTCTCCGGCGAGTGGCCGGTTCAGCGGGAGTTGATCACCGAACTCCGCCGCAAGCTCCCCTTCGCCGTTTTCGTGGCCGGGGGTGAGCATGCCACTGCCATGCCTGAGTACAGCCTGCGGGACTGCCCCGCACTGGATGTCTGTGTGCGCGGCGAGGGCGAGCACACCTTTTACGAAATCCTGGAATGCCTCAGGACGGACGGCGACTTCACGAAGGTAAACGGCATCGTCTACCGCGAGGCCGACGGCCGCATTCTGGTCAACGAGCGGATGCCCCGCATCCGGGCCGTCAACGAGATCCCCTGGCCCCACTGGCCTGAGGGGTACCTGGAGAAGTTCTGGGCGGCTGGCAAATCCTACGGGGTGTCTTCCGGGCGCGACATGCCCCTGATGGTTTCGCGGGGCTGTCCTTTCCAGTGCACGTTTTGCTCCAGCCCGCTGATGTGGACGACCCTATACAAGCTGCGAGACCCCGACGACGTGATCGCTGAGATCACGCACTATCAAGAGCGATACCACATCACCAGCCTGCAGCTTTACGATCTCACCGCGATCACTCGGAAAAGCTGGACGGTCGAGTTCGCACACAAACTGATTGCCCAGGCGATTGATCTGAAGTGGTCGCTGCCATCGGGTACGCGGAGTGAGGCGCTCGATCACGAGACGCTGGGACTGCTCAAGCGTACCGGCTGCCACTATCTGGTCTATGCCCCGGAAAGCGGGTCGCCCACCACCCTCAAGCGGATCAAAAAGAAGATCCAACTTCCCCAGGTTACGGAGTCCATCTTGGAGGCGAAGCGACAGGGGATCGTGGTGCGGACCAACCTCATCATCGGGTTCCCACAGGAGACACGCCGAGAGGTTTTCCAGACCGTCCGCTTCGGCCTCATGCTGGCCACCCGCGGCGTTGACGAGGTGAGCATAAACATCTTCTCACCCTACCCAGGATCCGAGCTCTATGCCGAGTTGGAGGCTGCAGGGAAAATCCAGCTGAACGACGAATACTTCCTACAGCTGACCTCGCTTAATAGCGACTACACCCGAACCAACCCCCTGACCTTCAACCCGATCATGGGACCGCGCGAGCTCGCCTTGTACCGGATCGCCTTCATGCTGCTCAACTACACGATCAGCTACATGCTGTATCCCCGCCGTATCTGGCGCACGATCTGCAACGTTCTCTCCTCCCGAAACGCAGCGGCGACCGTCTTCGAACACCGACTCAAGGATGCCCTAAGGAGAAAGGTCTCTGTCGCTACGTAAGGTGCAGCGCTCACACGCCTGAGCCCCGCGCGGGAGTCCCGGGGAAAGGTGCAGCCCGTCCTTGTCAACCTCCTGATGGCTTCCCGTGTCCTCCTACCAGGGCGGTGGCTCTTCCATGACCTCGTTGCTCTCCTGTCACCCTCGACCCTCGCCATGCCAACGTTCAGCGTGGGATGCTTACGCTTGCGGCTTAGGCTCCCACCCCGGCTGCCGGCCTCGCGGGCTTGCCGCGGCCAGGGCGTGAGATCAACGCCGGCCGTGCCTGGAGATGGTTCTCGAGCGTCCTCCCCCTCAGGCTGGCGTTCCGTTTCACTCGGAAGGGGCCGGATGGCGTCACCACCGCTCACCGTCTCTCGGCGAGGGATCGCTCCTCCGCCGGATATCGCTGGCTGTGCAGGCTGCCGGGCGCCTTCCACCCCTTCGGATGACTTAGAGAACAGGATCTGGCGGGTGGGTCCCGCACCCCGACAAGCCGAGGGGATCACGTGGCGGCCGCTGGCTCCGCGCACCGCCGGGCGTCATCCTGCAGCTTTCCCACAGGCCTCCCGGCGCGAGGTGATCCTCTCCACCGCGGAAGCTGGTGGCCTGCGACCCGGTTCAACGAAACGGGTATGCTGATTCCTGTCCGCGCCTTTGCGAAGAGCGCCCTACCGTCGCTCAAAGCGCATGGGCTCGCCGTCGTTGTGTTTGCCGCCGCGGCGTTTTTTTGGGCAGTCATCTCCTGGAGCAAGGGGCTGGAGCAGTGTACAAGCGATCTGCTCATTTATTTCGGGATCGTCCTGAAGGAGCATGACGCAAGCCTGTTCCCGAGGGACCTACTATTTGGCGACCGAAAGACCTATCTGCATTTTCCACTGTTCACCGAATTTCTCAAGTACTTCTTTGAAAGAACGGGTGACCTCACCTACGGCCTGAAACTGCTGACCTTCCCCCTCAACTTTCTTTACATGCTTGGCGCCTACGTGTTTTTCGGTTGGCTTACCCGGAATCGCCCGGCGGCTACCCTCCTCTCCCTTCTTTCCAGCTTACCGCTATCTATACCCCTGGGCGCCGAAAATTTTGGTATTGGCCCGGCCACCCTCATGACACCGCGGGTAATATTCACCGCATTTGTCCCCGCTGTGCTGTATCTCTACTATCGAGCCATGATTGAAAAAAATACGAGGATGCTCCTTGGCGCGTTTTTTCTCCTGGGGGTCCTTGCAAATGTGTATGCCATTTCGGCGTTCCTGCTGGTCCAAGTGCTCCTGCTGCTGGTCATTTTCCGCTTTGGGTTCAATCTGGCGGCCCTCCTGACCGTAGGGAGGTGCGGCTTGCTGTCCTTCGTCGGTTCGTTACCCTCCGTTGTGTTCTTCCTCACGCGCAGCAGAGGCGTGGATGAAGATCTCCCGGTGGAGATGCTGGCCGAGGTGTTTCGGTGGCGGATTCCGTATGCGTATCCACAAGCCATCCTCCTGGGAAAGATGCCGGAGTCTGTGCTCCACGCCCTGACCGGGGCAATCGCGCTCGCGCCGCTGATTTTCCTCTGGACATACCGCCGGAGGAGACAGCCGGCGGCCCTGCGATGCCTGCTTCTCGTGTGCTGTGCGGCCGCGGCTTACATGGCGGACTCGGGGAGTAACCGGTACTACCTCCTGTTTGCGGGACTGACATTGGTCGCGCCATGGAATCGGGAAGTGGATGAGAAGGACGAGCTGTCTCTATCCTTTGGCTTTTCGGTCTTTTATGTGGGGGTGGTAGGGGTCATGGTGATTCAGGCGGTTTACGCCTTCTTCGGAATGGCGCCGATTCCGATCATTCATCAGTTTCGCGCGATCCGCTTCTCGGGGTTTCTTCTTTTCCTGCTGGCGGCCATTTGCGTCAAGTGGTTTCTGCTGCCGCCTGGGGGTATACTGCCGGGGATCAGGATTGCGGTTGCCGCGCTGGGCGTGTTGGTCGCCTTCATGGGGGTCCGGGACGCCTACAGGACACACGCCAGAACGCGGGAAAGCGCAGAGACCGCCGATCTGGTCAGGATGGCATCCTGGGCCAAGGCGCATACCGCAAAGGAGGCGCTCTTTCTCTTCGACTCGCCGCTGTTCAGAATCCTTGCGGAGAGGTCGCTGGTAGTGGCAACGAAGGACGTTGGGATGTTCATTGTCGCCAAGCGGAATGTTCGGGAGGCGTATGGGAGATTGCAGGAGATCGGCTCGCGGGAAAAGGATGTGGCCGGGCTCCTCGGAATCGCGGCACGCTATGGGGCGGAGTATGTTGTGCTGAGACGGAAGGACTTTCCCGCCTTGACGGAGAGGGGAATTGCGTACAGGGATGGGACGTATGTCCTTCTCGTGGTCGCTCGGACGGCATAAACCCCATGTGGAGGGTTCTGGACACACCGGTCCTGTATGAGCTGAATCAAAAGAACCTCCTGACCCGGCGACTGCGACGCATCATTGGGGAGTATTTGCTCAGCCGGGGGGGCGGACAAAATGTGGGCGTGTGCCTGGACGTGGGGTGCGGGACGGGTGTGTACCTCGATGTCCTGGAGGGAAGATGTTTCGGAACCGACGTCAACGTCAGGTACATGACTTTCCTGGGCAGACGACGGAAGCGGGTGTTTGCCTCGGATGCGACACGCCTCGGGGTAAGGAGTGGCGTGATTGATTTCGTATTTTGCATCAGTGTCTTACATCATCTGGACGACCGTCGGGCGAGGAAGATGCTCAGGGAGATGTGGCGGGTGTGCAAGCCCGGGGGAACAGTCTTCATTCTCGATGCGGTGTATCCCCCCTCACGGATGGATGTCCTCGGGAGGCTATTGCGACAGATGGACCGGGGCAGATACATGCGGGAACGGGATGCGTTCAAGGTGATGCTGGGCGAGTTCGAGGCTGAGGTGGGAGGAAGGCTGGAGCTGATTGATTTCCGGTCCTGGCCGCATTATGGAACGATAGGGATTATGCCGAAGGATTCGATCGGAGATTTGATGGCCGCATGAGCGACCCAGGATGCCATCTCGACGGCGACGGCTGGCGAGCCGACCTCCCGCGGGGTGTTTTGCCGGGGTGAGGCTGGGTCTCCAGCGCTGTCCAGATTGGTGAGATACGGGAGAGGCCCCGGGGGATACGGCACGGGATCATGTGCGGCATCTGCGGCATCGTCAATTTGAATCCGGACCACCCCGCCGATGAGGGCATCCTCATCGCCATGCGGGACAGCCTGTCCCACCGCGGCCCTGACGGCAACGGCCTCTTCATTCAGAGGAATGTTGGCCTGGGCCATACGCGGCTGAGTATCATTGATCTTGCGACCGGCTCACAACCCATGCACAACGAGGACTCGTCCGTCTGGATCGTCTTCAATGGGGAGATTTACAACTTCGTTGAACTCCGGTCCGAGCTCCAGGACCGTGGGCATACTTTCACGACCACGAGCGATACCGAGACCCTGCTTCACCTGTACGAGGATTTCGGAACCGGAATGCTGGATAGACTCAACGGCATGTTCGCCTTCGCTCTCTGGGACGTCAAGAATCGGGAGCTGTTTCTCGCCAGGGACAGGGTGGGCAAGAAGCCTCTGTTCTATTCGCTCACCCGGGACACCTTTGTGTTCGCGTCTGAACTCAAGGCCCTGATTCAACACCCGTCCGTATCGCGCGAGATCGATCCCCTCTCGTTGAGCAAGTACCTCACCTATGAATATGTGCCAGCGCCCCACTCGATCTTCCGGGGCGTCCAAAAGCTCCTCCCGGGCCACTTTCTATCCTATCGAGCCTCCTCGCGGGAAGTGATCCAGAAGAAGTACTGGGACATTCCACTCAGTGATGACGCCCTGGCCCATAAGACGGAAGATGAGTATAAAGAAGAGCTGGCGTATCTTCTCGAAGAAGCCGTGAGAATACGACTGCGGAGCGATGTCCCGGTTGGTGTGTTCCTGAGCGGCGGGATCGATTCGAGCCTTATTACTGCGTTGGCGTCCCGACATACGAATCAGGTGCGCACTTTTTCAATCGGGTTCAACGAACGGTCGTTTGATGAGACGAAGTACGCCAACACCGTGGCGGAAAGATTCCGCACGGTGCACGCCTGCGAGGTTCTGGACGTGGAGAAGACCTATGACTTGCTCCCCGAGATCATGGGGTTCCTGGACGAGCCATTGGGGGATGCCTCGATAATTCCGACCTTTCTGCTGTCGCGGTTCGCCGCGAAGAACGTCAAGGTGGTCTTGGGAGGAGATGGCGGGGATGAACTGTTCGCAGGGTATCCTACGTATCAGGCGATGAAGTTGATAAACTATTACAGTATCCTCCCCAGGGAGATTCGAGCCATCATTCATAAGTGGGCATCCTACTTACCTGTGTCACATCGGAACATCAGCCTGGATTTCAAGATCAAGCAGTTACTGCGGGGCGCGGGTGTGTCGCCGGAGATCATGCTGTTCATGTGGATGGGCTCATTCAATGAGGCCGAAAAGAAACAGCTGCTGCTCCCCGAGGTGTGGGAATCGGTACGCGGGCAGAATCCCTTTGAGGATCTGCTGAACTATGTCAAGGAGAGCAATCTTCACACAAGCTTCGCCCGCGCGCTGTACCTATCCATGAAGCTGTATCTCCAGGACGATATCTTGGTTAAAGTCGATCGAGCCAGCATGGCGCGATCGCTTGAGGTGCGGGCGCCGTTCCTCGACCGGCGGGTGGTGGAATTCGCGGCGCAACTGCCGGCGTCGTATAAGTTGCATCGGCTGACGACCAAATATATTCTGAAGGGTGTCGGGAGGCAGCTGCTGCCCCGGGGAATTGCCGAGAGGGCGAAGAAGGGTTTTGGAATCCCGGTGGCCCGATGGATTCATGGAGAATTGCGAGAGGTCGTGTCCGAGTACTTGGGCGAGGCGAGGATAAGACGCGAGGGGACGTTTTCCCCACAGTATGTGGCGAGCCTGATTGCAGACCACTTGACGTATCGGAGGGATAATCGGAAGCTGCTGTGGACCCTCTTGATCTTCCAGATGTGGAGAGAGAGATGGTGCAATGGCCGGTAGGGTGACGCGGGAAAACTTTCGAGCGTGGAACGAGGAGATGCTCCAGCGGTACGATCAGGAGCTCTTCTTTACGCATTCGGCCCTTCCCGTTCGGATGGTGGAGAGGTGGCGGGTCCGGCATGTGGTTGGGCTGTTGTCGCCGCGGGAGTCGGACCGCATACTTGAGATTGGCTGCGGGACGGGCAACGTGTTGCGGGAGATGAAGGTGGGACGCGTTGTCGGGGTTGACATCTCTGTGGGAGTGCTGCGACGGGCCCGGGAGAAGCTGGGGGGCAGGGGACGCCTCATCAGCGGGGATGCCGAGGCCCTCCCGTTTCCGGACCAAAGCTTTGACAAGATCCTCTGCACAGAGGTGCTGGAACATGTGCTGAATCCCGGAGCGGTCATTTCCGAGATTAGACGACTTATGAAATCCGCAGGAATGGCTGTCGTGTCGGTTCCGAACGAAGGGCTTATCAATAAGCTCAAGCGCGTGACGGCTTCGTCAGGAGTTGGACGGATGCTGTTTTGGAAGGGGGCTGGCTATGCCATGCCGAAGGACATGAGCGAGTCGTGGCACCTCCATATTTTTGACGTGGACGGAATCCGGAGGATCGTTCCCAGCGGTCTGCATATCGAGTCCATCACCGCCTTCCCGAGTAGGCTGCTTCCGATTCGGTACGTGATGATTCTGGCAAGAAGCGGGGGAGTTGTGTGAGGCAGTCGGTGTTGAACTACATCGTGTGCCCGCGGTGCGGCGGCGAGTATGATCTGACGGCCTCAGTGCGAGAGGCCGATCATGTTATGCAGGGGTGCCTGCGGTGCCGGGGCTGTGGGTCGGAGCACCCCATCGAGGACGGGGTACCGATCATTCTGGACAGGACGAAAGAGGAAGGGCTGGGCAGGCGATCGGCGGAAAGATTCGGCTACGAGTGGGAGAAGTTTGATTTCATCACCGAGGCATACGAACGACAATTTCTTGACTGGGTATTCCCAATCGGCAGAGACTTCTTCACCGACAAGACAGTTCTGGATGCGGGGTGTGGCAAGGGTCGGCACGCAATGCTGGCGGCGCGGTTTGGCGCCCGAGAGGTGATCGGCATTGATGTGGCCGGGGGATCGGTGCGGGCGGCCTTCCGGAATACCCGGGAGTTGAAGAACGTTCACATCATCCGCGCGGATATCTATGACCTGCCATTTCGTCGGGAGGCATTCGACTACATCTATTCCATCGGCGTGCTGCACCATCTCCCAAATCCGCGGGAAGGCTTCCTACGTCTCGTCAAACCCTTGAAGAGGGACGGGAGGATTTCTGTGTGGGTGTATGCATGGGAGGGGAATTGGTGGGTAATCCGACTGGTCAGTCCGATCCGAACGTGTTTGACGTCGAAACTGCCCCTCGTGGTGACACGGGGACTTGCTTTCGTGCTTGGGGCTGCGTTGCAGCTCGTCCTCAAGGGAGTCTACAAGCCGGTGAACGAGATCCCGCGGTTGAGGTCTCTGTCAGGGAAACTCTTCTACAATGAATACCTGTATTACATTTCTCGATTTAGCTTCCGGGAGAACTATTCGATCGTCTTCGATCATTTGTTACCGGACATTGCGCTATACATCCGGAGGGAGGAACTCGGGTCTTGGTTTTTGGCCGCGAACCTCAAGGGGGTGGTGATTACGAAGAGGACAAATAATAGCTGGAGGGGGATGGGCGAGAAGGCGTAGGATGGTTTCCACGGCCGCGTCAGTCGGGCGCAGGTCGGGTGGCGGGGTAGGGGGGACCGCGACCTGCTGTGCCGCAGCGGGCTCGCGGGTGCCGGTGGCACGTCGGGCCTGACAGTGTCTGCGGCCCGGAGAATTCCGGTCACGGGTCGGCGGAGAGGGGACAGACGATGATCGTCAAGGTCGGGGAGAACACCTATATCCACAGCAGCGTGACCACGTACGGCGACAATCACGTGGGGAGCCACTGTGTGATCCTGGAGCATGTGATCCTGGGTCACCCCACGTCGGATATC
>Ga0326597_10013157_pt1 | contig 10882 bp, 12 predicted proteins | sample RVTome_12_FD_203789 | JGI IMG/M metagenome (GOLD analysis project Ga0326597, IMG submission 203789) | Soil microbial communities from uranium-contaminated site in the Upper Colorado River Basin, Wyoming, United States - RVT100D185 | ecosystem: Environmental > Terrestrial > Soil > Contaminated >... | reverse complement strand
TCACATCCATCTCCTACGGAGAGGAAAAGCCGGCGGCGCTCGGCCACGATGAATCGGCATGGAGCCTCAATCGCCGCGTCGAACTGCTGTACGGCAGCTACTGAATGGCGCGGTCCGTCATCCGTTTCGGCCACGGCGGTGTGCTGGCCGCCGTCGTGGCGGCCGGGCTCGCGGGCTGTGCGGGGGCGCCGTTTGCGCCCCAGCCGGAGCCCAGGGCGGCGCCCGCCCAACCGGTCGACACGCCTGTGGAGGTGCTGGTGCAGCTCCAGGAGCTGCGCGTCGAGATCAAGTCGCTGCGCAACCAGGTGGAGATCCAGGGGCACCAGATGGACGGCCTGCAGCGCCGCCAGCGCGAGCTCTACGACGACCTCGACCGGCGGCTGCGCGAACGCGAGCGGGCGCAGTCCGCGCCGTCGGCCCCGGACATGCCGGGCATGGCCGGCCAGCAAGGCGGCGGCCCGATCGACGGGTCCATGGCACTGGAGCAGCCGGCGGGCGCCGCGGGCGAAGCGTCCACCCTGGGCGCGCCGCAGGCGGCGGCCGCGGCCGAGCCCAGCGCCGAGGAGCGCGCCGAGTACGAGACCGCGTTCAACTTGCTCAAGCAGAGCCGCTACGGTGCGGCGATCGCCGCCTTCCGCACCTTTCTTGACCGCTTCCCGGACAGCGCCTTCGCGCCGGACGCCCAGTACTGGATCGCCGAGGCGCACTACGTCACGCGCGATTTCGCCACCGCGCTGCAGGAGTACACCCGGCTCGTCCAGGCGTATCCCCAGAACCGTAAGGTGCCCGAGGCGATGCTGAAGATGGGGTACTGCCACCTGGAGCTCGGCGACGCTGAGCAGGGCAGGCAGCTTCTGAACGAGGTCATCCTGCGTTTTCCGGGCACCCGGGTGGCGATCTCGGCGGAGAACCGGCTGCGCAAGCCTTCGCCCTGAGCGCCGGTCCGGGCGCCGCGGGCGCCGTGCTATCCTGAACATCCGGCGCGCCCCGCGCCGGCCGGATCCGTCATGCCCCGAGCACCTCACGCCGTCGCACACAGTCCGCGGGAGCGCGCCGCCCGCCTGCGGATCACCGAGATCTTCCACTCCCTTCAGGGCGAGGGCCGGACTACCGGCCTGCCCACCGCGTTCGTGCGCCTGACCGGGTGCCCGTTGCGCTGCCGTTACTGCGATACCGAGTACGCCTTCCACGGAGGCCGGATCATGGAAGTGGACGAGATCCTCGCCCGCGTGCGGGATCAGGGCGCGCGCCACGTCACCGTCACCGGCGGCGAGCCGCTCGCCCAGCCTGATTGCCTTGCGCTCATGCGGCGGCTGTGCGACGAGGGTTACGCGGTGTCCCTCGAGACCGGCGGCGCGCTGGACGTCTCCGTCGTGGACCCCCGGGTGAGCATCGTGCTGGACCTCAAGACACCGGGGTCCGGCGAAGTCGACCGCAACCTCTACGCCAATCTCGAGCACCTCGCGCCCAAGGACCAGATTAAATTCGTGCTCTGCGACCGCCGGGATTACGAGTGGGCCGTGTCCTGCCTCGCCGAGCACGCCCTGGCGCGGCGCTGCGAGGTGCTGTTCTCGCCAGCCCACGGCGGGCTGGAACCGGTGCGGCTTGCCGAGTGGATTCTCGCCGACCGCCTCGAGGTGCGCCTGCAGGTGCAGCTCCACAAGCTGCTGTGGGGTGATGTGCCCGGGCGCTGACCGCGCGGCGCCGGCCGGCGCCGCCGTGGTGCTGGTTTCCGGCGGTCTCGATTCCGCCGTCACGCTCGCCCTGGCGCGCGAGGCCGGGCACGCCTGCCATGCGCTGAGCTTCGATTATGGCCAGCGCCACCGAGTAGAGCTCGAGTGCGCGCGGCGGGTGGCGTGCGACCTGGGGGCCGTCGAGCACCGCGTGCTGCGCCTGCCGCTGGGTGAGCTCGGAGGCTCGGCCTTGACCGACGCCGCCATCGACGTGCCGGACCATCCCGGGGACGGGATACCGGTGACCTATGTCCCTGCGCGAAACACGGTCTTCCTCGCCCTTGCGCTCGCCTGGGCGGAGATCCTGGGCGCGCGCCACCTCTACATCGGCGCGAATGCCGTCGACTATTCGGGATATCCGGACTGCCGGCCGGAATTTATCGAGGCCTTCGAGCGTCTCTCCAACGTGGCCACGCGTGCGGGGGTGGAGGGCGAGGCGTTCCGGGTCCACGCCCCGCTGATCGCCCTGGGCAAGGCGGATATCATCCTTACCGGCGCCCGGCTCGGCGTGGATTTTGCCCTCACCAGCTCCTGCTATGATCCGGACCTGGCGGGCCGGGCCTGCGGGCGCTGCGATTCCTGCCGCCTCCGGGCCGAGGGTTTCCGCCGGGCGGGCGTGCCTGATCCGGCCGGCTGCGCGGGGCGCTGAGACACCCGCCGCAGCCGGGTAACCCCCGCCGGAAGTGGCGCAATTCCCGTGATTTCATGACAAAACGGAGCCGTCTGGGCTATAGTTGCCGCCCCCGGGAGGGGGTCGACGGCGACGGGTGCAGGCGCGGCGGGTCATGCGGCCCGGCGCCCCTGAACGGACCGGACGTCGGGCGGTTTCGATGAGGGTGTGCGAATGACATTCGAGAGCTATACGGGCGCGCTGTGGTTCCTGCTCGGGGCCACCTTCGCGGTCGCGTTCATCATGGGCGCGGTCGTGCGCAAGACCGATTTCTGCACCATGGGCGGCGTGTCCGACTGGGTCAACATGGGCGACACCGGCCGCTTCCGGGCGTGGCTGTTCGCGATCGCCGTGGCGCTGCTGGGAGCGCTGGCGCTCGAGGGCTTCGCCATGATAGATCTCGGCACCACCTTTCCGCCGTACCGGGGCCAGAGCCTGATCTGGGCCGAGAACGTGATCGGCGGGGTGATGTTCGGCGTGGGCATGACGCTGGGCAGCGGCTGCGCCAACAAGAACCTGGTGCGCCTGGGCGGCGGCAACATCAAGTCGCTGTTCGTCGTCACCATCATGGGCGTATGCGCCTACTTCATGATCTTTCCGTTCCCGGGGTCGGACCAGACGCTATACACCCTGGCATTCCTGCCCTGGGTCAGCGCCCTGTCGATCAACCTGGGGACGCACCAGGACCTGGGCTCGCTGATCAGTTCCGGCAACCCGCTGACGGCGCGGCTGGTCGTGGGCGGGATCCTGGCCGCCGCCCTGATCGGCTTCGTGTTCCGTTCGACCGACTTCCGCGGCCGCTTCGACAACGTGTTCAGCGGGCTGGTCATCGGGCTGGCGGTGGTCGTCGGCTGGTACGTGACCGCGACGGTCGCCTTCAAGAACCCTGACCCGGATTTCTTCTTCGGCGGCCAGGAGACGGTGTCGCTGCAGCAGGCGTCCGCCCAGAGCAACTGGGAGCTGATCAGTGGCGAGTTGCCCGAAGGCACGGTGCGCCCGATCCGCTCGGCCTTCATGGGGACCCAGTCGTTCACCTTCGTCAACCCGACAGGACAGGCCGTCGGCTACGCCGGCAGCGGGCTGAGCAAGGCCTACCTGACCTTCGGCCTGATGGCGTTTGCCGGGGTCATCCTGGGATCGTTCGTCTGGTCGCTGCTCAGCCGGCGACTGCGCGTCGAGTGGTTCGCCTCGCTGTCGGATTTCGTCCGTCACGCCGTGGGTGCCGTGCTGATGGGGATCGGCGGCGTGCTGGCCCTGGGCTGCACCATCGGGCAGGGCGTGACCGGCGTCTCCACCCTGGCCGTGGGGTCGATCATCGCGTTCGTGTCGATCGTCTTCGGCAGCGCGCTCACGATGAAGGTGCAGTACTACCAGATGGTGTATGAGGGCGAGGCGAGCTTCACGGCCGCGCTCCTGTCCTCGCTGGTCGACATGCGTCTCCTGCCCAAGGGGATGCGCAGGCTCGAGGCTGTCTGATCCCGTCCGCGGATCCTGACGGATCGGGTTCACGCACAACGGGCCGTTAGCTCAGTCGGTAGAGCATCTGACTTTTAATCAGGTGGTCGCAGGTTCGATCCCTGCACGGCCCACCAGTTTTTTTCGTTGTGCTCCTCGACGGGTGCTGCCTGGCCGGGGAGCGCGGCGTCGCGTTGCGCACGCACCGCGGCGTAACTGACACGGGAGAGACCGTATCATGTTCAGGCGTATCCCAGCGTTCGGACATTCGCTGTTGGGTGTTGTGTTGCTCATTGTCGCGCTGCCGGCGGCGGCCGGCGAGCGTGCTTATCTGGCGTGGACCGAGCTGACCGGCGCCCGGTACGAGCTCTACTTCAGCGATTTTGCCGCCGGCCGCTGGTCGGAGCGCGTCAATCTGTCCATCCAGGGCGTGAGCAACGTCGCGCCGGCCGTCAGCCGTGCCCCCAACGGCCGTGTGTGGGTCGCCTGGTCGGGAGTGGACGACGAGGGCCGCAGCGCGCTCTGGTACCGGGTGCAGACCGGCGGCGCGTGGAGCGAGGCGCGCAGCGTGGCCACCGGCCTGGAATACAACACCGGCGTGAACCTGGCCGTCGCGCCGGACGGCACGCCGTGGATGGTCTGGGCCGGCGATGACGGGACCGGGGACGACATCTACTACTCGCGCTGGAACGGCGCTGCCTGGGATCCGGCGCTCAAGGTGAGCCGGCCGGACGGGGCTCCGGACATCCTTCCGGTCCTGGGATTCTCGCCCCGCAGCGGCCAGCCGTGGCTGGCGTGGTCCGGCTACGAGAGCGGGCGCTACGAGCAGTTTGCAAGCCTTTGGAACGGCGCGGCCTGGAGCGCCGAGCGCAGGATCGATCCCGCACGCCTCGAGGCGCTCAAGGCCCGCACCCTGCCGCTGGTATTGCAGGCCCGTCCTGCATTCGTGTCGGAGCAGGCCAAGACCGCCTTGCACGTGCCCGGCGCTGGCCAGGTCCAGTCGCTGGAAGTCGAGGGCTGGACGGCCGCCGCCGGCGCGATTTCGACTCAGGCACTGGCCAAGGCATCCGTAATAGGCGCCGCCGGCATGGGCGACAGCATTACCAAGGGATCGCCCTACGTGGACGGCAACGGTCAGCGGGTCGGCGGCTACGAGCCCAAGCTCGAGGTGTTGCTGGCCGGCGCCGGAATGTTCGCGCCGGTGTACAACTGGGGCGTGAGCGGAGAGACAACGAGCCAGGGTGTCAACCGCATCGCATCGGTGATCGCGGCCCAGCCGGTGAGCCACGTGCTGATCCTCGAAGGCGTGAACGACGAGAAGAACGGCATATCGTTCCGCACCACGGTGTTCAACCTGTACTCGATGACCGGCATCGGCTGGTCAATGGGCGTCACGCCGGTGATCGGGACGATGCCGCCGGATACGAAGAGCGGCTACCGGCCGATCATCGACTACTACAACATCTTCATCCGGCTCATTGCGAACTTCACGGGCGCGCGCCTGGCCGATCACAACGCGACCCTGGGCCCGGCCTGGGGAGCGCTCACCTACGACGGCCTGCACCCCAACGACGTGGGCTACCAGGTCATGGCCGAGACGTGGTTCTACGCCATGCTCTGACCATGGCCGGAGAGCGGATCAGCCCGCGCGCGCCGGCGCCGCCGGCCTCGCAGATCAGGCTGCCGTTGACGATGGCGCCGACGTCCATGGTGAGCGAGCGATAGTGGACATCGCCGGATACACGCGCGCCGGCGCGCAGCTCCGCGCTGTGCCGGGAGACGAGATCGCCGTCCACCGCGCCCTCGATCACGACGTCGGGGGCGTCGACGCGTCCCGCTACCCGCCCGGTTTTCCCGATCACCACCACGTGGTCCTGATCGTCCACCGCGCGGACGTTGCCCGCCACGTGGCCGTCTATCCTTATCGAACCCGCGAAGACGATGTCACCTTCGATTCGCGCATCGGCCGCGATCCGTGTGTCGTCCTGCTGAGGCTTCGGCGTCTTCGCCGCTGTACGACGCATCGCTGTTCCTCTTGAGGGCCGAGCCGGCCCGGTCGATCGCGCCGGCATCGTAGCACAGCGCAACGCGGCCGTGCGCGGGGACGGGTTCTGCGCGGCGAGAATGGTCTTCATCGAAAACCGGGGAGGATTCAAGCATGAATGACAGGTTGTTCAAGATCGGTATCCTGGTGCTGGGCCTGGTATTCGCCGCGCTGTTCTATGTCGGATCACAGAATCTGCGGTTCACCTATCACAAGGAAGGCAACGAGCACGTCGTTTTGGACACGCGCACGGGCAGGCTCTACGCGATCGGCCCGTCGGTGTGGCTGGTGGCCGACCCCCTGACCGGCAGCGTCCGCACCATCCAGCGCAGCGTCTCGAAGCCGTGACGGGCCCGGACAGGAGGCCGTGCAAAAAAGAAAGGGGGCCTGCTGACGCAGGCCCCCGAATCGACGCGGTTGCGCGCGGGCGTTACGCCGTCGCCAGGCCCGGGTTGTTCTCCATGCCCTTGATCGTCGGGACATTGAGCTCGTCGACCTTGACCGTCTTCTTGTCGCGCAGATACTCGGCGACCACATCCCAGATATCGGGCAGATCGTCGGGCTGCTGCTGCACGCTCGCCCAGCCCGCCACCAGGTAATTCTTGCCGGCCTCGATCGGCTGCCCGCGCAGGGTCATGTTCGAGATACGGTTCCCCATCTTGGCGGTCGGGTCCATGGCGTATTGCAGGCCGCCCACCCGCACCATGTCCCCGCCCTGCTGCAGGTAGGGGTCAGGGTTGTACAGGTTGTCGGCGATGTCCTCGAGCACCACCTTGATCAGCTCGCCGCTCATCTCGTTGAGCGTGGACTTCGGGTAGGTGATGGCCGTGTGCGTCATCAGGGCGTCCATGGTGATGGCCTGGCCCGGCAGCACGCTCACGCCCCAGCGGAAGCCCGGCGAGAACGCGATATCGGCGCCGCGTACATCCATCATGGCGTTGCAGATGATCTGATCGAAGGTGCCGTTGAAGTTTCCGCGGCGGTACAGCAGCGAGTCGGCCACCGCCAGCTCCTCGGCCAGCTTGTCCTTGTACGGCGCGCGCACCTGGTCGATGTAGGCGCTCATCTCCGGGTCGGGCTCGAGCAGGTTGGAGAATACCGGAAGCATCTTGAAGCGGAAGTCCTGCACCTTGCCGTCGCGCACGTCGAAGTCCAGCAGCGAAAGGAATTTTCCGTTGGAACCGGAGTTCACCACCAGCGTCGTGCCGCCGGCGTTCCGCACCGGGATGGGCGCCGGGACGCCGTCGTGGGTGTGGCCGCCGAGGATGGCGTCGATGCCGCTGACGCGGCTCGCCATCTTGAGATCAACGTCCATGCCGTTGTGCGACAGCACCACGACCGCCTGCGCGCCCTCGGCGCGCGCCTGGTCGACGACCTTCTGCATCTGCTCGTCGCGGATGCCGAAGGTCCACTCGGGGACGAAGAAGTTGGGATTGGCGATCGGCGTGTAGGGAAAGGCCTGGCCGATGACGGCGACCGGGATGCCGTTCATGTCGCGCATGGTATACGGCTTGAAGGCGCGCTGGGTGCTCTCGTCGAAGCCGGGAAAATCCGCGAACCGGTAGTCGAAGGACGCCTCGTCCTTGACGAACACGTTCTGGGCCACGAACTCGCCCTTGAAATCCTTGATGTTGTCGATCGTCTCCGCGGCCTCGTAGGTGAACTCCCAGTGCCCGGTCATGATGTCGACGCCGAGCAGGTTGCCCGCCCCGACCATGTCCTTGCCGCGGGTCCACAGCGCGGTGGCCGATCCCTGCCAGGTGTCGCCGCCGTCGAGCAGCAGCGAATTGGGACGCTGGTCGCGCACTCGCTTGACCAGGGTGCGCAGGTGCGCGAAGCCGCCGACCATGCCGTACTGCCGCGCGGCCTCGGCGAAATCGAGGTAGGTGAAGGCATGCGCCTCGCGCGTGCCGGGCTTGATCCCGAAGTGCTGCAGCAGCGCGTCGCCCACCAGGTGCGGCGGCTTGCCCCACGCGTCGCCCACGCCGATGTTGAAGTTCGGCTCGCGGAAGTACACCGGCAGGAGCTGCGCATGGGTGTCCGTGAAGTGGACGAAGCTGATGTTGCCGAACGGCGGCAGCTCGTAGGGATCGCTGGGCTTGGGCGCGGGCGCGCCGGACTGGGTGACCGCCGAGGGGGTGGACTGGTTATCGCACCCCGGCAGGGCGAATCCCGCGGCGCTGGCGGCGGCCAGGAGCTGCAGGAACTCACGTCGTGAAAGATTCATGCTGAACGACCTCGTTAGCCTGCGCGCCGGGCGGCGAGCCGCCCGGCGCGCATTGGGTTTGGTGACCTGTTCGGGCTCTAGGTGAGACGCTGCGCCGGGTGAATCTATTCCTCCTCGAAGGGGAAAAAAAAGCCCGGCCGCGAGGCCGGGCTTCTGTCTTCCAACCGGCGTCCTTGTCCGTCTAGCCGCGGTTGCCTGGCGCCGTGAGGGGCAGGTCCGTCGCCATGTAGGTCTCGTAGAGCTCCAGGGCGCGGTACTCCGCGCTTTGTGCCTTCAGCGGTTTGGCTCGCACCTGCTTGTTGCAGCCGCCGTAGCGCCGGTGCAGCGTGCCCAGGCCGCCCCACTTGTTCCGGTAGACCGGGAAGTTGGTGGTGTGGCCCAGCGCCGCGCTCAGGATGTTGCCGCCGATGAACTTGCCGGCGCTGTGCACGTGGCAGTTGGCGCAGGAGAAGTTGAGCTGCCCGCGCTTGGCCCAGAAGTAGGTCTTGCCCATCTCATAGGCCGCCAGGGCGTCCGGATCGTTGAAGGGATAGTCCAGCTTCACGCGCTGTCCGCGGTACTGGTTGCGGTAGTGCGCCATCACATGGGCCATGGTGCCCTTCTTGAGGTCCTTGATCGGTTCCTTGCCCAGCTTCTTCAGGCAGGCGTTGATGTCCTGCTCGGCGGTGACGATCTGCTTGGTGGCCGCGTCCCAGCGCGGGTAGTTGGTCGCGGGATGGGTCATACAGCTTCCCAGGCCGTTCGCCTTCCAGAACTGCTCGCCTTGCGATATGTCGATCTCGTAGGGCGGGAACTCCTCGATCTGCTCCCACTCGGCGCGGCGGTCGCCCGCGGCCGGGAAGGCGTACAGCCCGTTGGAGTACTCGTCCATCGGGACCTCGGGGAAGCGTTCCTTGAAGTAGCTCCGGAACTGCTGCAGGTCGTCCTGCGGACTGGCCTGGGTGGTGATCGCCACCGCCCCGATCAGGCAGGCCCCCATAAGTGTGATAATCACTTTCTTCATTGACCACTCCTTCAGTGATTGTTCTGGACGGCCCGGCCCGGGGAACCGGGCCGGGTACCCAGTGCGGGTGATTGTTTTAGACGGCCGCCTCGGCGGCGCCGCTCTCACCCTGGTTGTCGCTCCAGCTGACCTTGATGGTGTCGCCGGTCTTCGTGCCCTTGACGCGAATCGCGGTGAGCGGATTCTTGGACACGGCGGGGCCGAGATTGGCCTCGGCGACGACCTTGCCGTTGAGCGCGAAGCTCATCTTCTGGATGTAGTGCGCGGGGATCTTCTCGCCCGTCTTGCTGTCCTTGCGCTGCCCGGTCTCCATGGGATGGTTGACCAGCACCAGGACCTCGGTCTCGTCACCCGTCAGCCGGGTCTTGATCTTCGTCAGTTTCGCCATTGCGTTTTCCTCAGAATGCTTTCCGGTTTGCCGTATAGCGCGATCAGCCGCCGCAACCGCCGATGGTGACCTTCACGGTCTGGGAGGCGGTGTGGAGCTTGCCGCCGGCCTTGACGTAGGCGGTGACCTTCGAGGTCGAGCCCATCTTGATGCGCGTGCTGTAGTAGCCGCTGGCGCCGCCGCCGCTCATGTCGATGTTGGTCGCGAGCGGGGACGGGTTCTTCTCCACCATCACCGCGATGCCCTCGACGCCGTCGAGGGGCGCGTCGACCTTGACCGGCACCACCGAGCCGTTCTCGGCCTGGATCGGGGCGGTGACCTTGATGGCGCTGTTCTCGGCGGCGCTGCTGCTGCCGAACAGGGCCGACACCGCGTCGGCCTCGCTCTTCGCGTCGAAGGCGTTCTTCGGCCAGTCGGCGGCCAGGACCGCGGTCGGCGTCAGCAGGCCCGCGCCCGCGGCGACCGCCAGCGCGCTACCTGCGAGAGTACCCTGTAGAAAGGTTCTGCGTTTCATGATGACTTACACTCCTCGATTTCCAAGTAGTCTTTTAAGGGAGCTGACATCCCGGCCGCGCGGCTACAGGGTGTACAGCCACTCGACGATGAGGTCGAGCTCCTTCTCGGAGACGATGCCGTGCGCTCCGTAGGGCGGCATCACCGTGTTGGGGTTGGCCTTCTGGGGATCGTAGACCTGCGCGCGGAGCGTCGCCTTGTCGGCGAAGCGCTGCTGCATGGCGACCAGCGGCGGGGCGATGTTGCCGGGCTGCACGCGGGTTTTCTCGAGGCCCGCGAAGTTGTGACAGGCCATGCAGTTGCCCTTCTTGCGATTGGTGGCCACGCAGCCACCGACGACCACCGGGTCGCTGGCGTCCGCGCAGACCTTCTTGTTGGGCATCTCGCCGCCCGCGCCCGGCCCGGCGTACGCCGCCTGGCCCACCGTCAGGCCACCGGCCAGCAACGCCACCGCGCCCACGGCGGTAAGAAATACGCTTGATTTCCGCATTACTATCTCCTCCTCATTATCCGAGACTGAATCAAACGGGTGAAAATTTATCTGGGTTCCAAGGCTGAAATCGGCCAAGAAAACAGCGGTCCCAATCTTGTGTCACCGTCGGCGTGCGTGCACACGCATTATATAAGCAAATGATTATGCGCCGAATTCACGGTCGTGCAGAAATACCATAGTCCCCATTTGTGCGCAACCAATGCCCCCGGTAGCTGACGGCGAATTGCGTCGAAAACCGGGGAAAATGGCCCCGGAAGCGTCGACGGCGCGCGGCCGCGATGCGAGCCGGATTCACTACCTTATCACATTTTCGGAAAGTGGGAACACGGCCCGGGGCCGCGCATCGGGGACGCCGA
>Ga0326597_10013156_pt1 | contig 10882 bp, 11 predicted proteins | sample RVTome_12_FD_203789 | JGI IMG/M metagenome (GOLD analysis project Ga0326597, IMG submission 203789) | Soil microbial communities from uranium-contaminated site in the Upper Colorado River Basin, Wyoming, United States - RVT100D185 | ecosystem: Environmental > Terrestrial > Soil > Contaminated >... | reverse complement strand
TAAACCAGCAGGGAGACCACCGCCGCCAAGACGATCGAGACCACCACCTCGATCAGGGTAAAGCCCGATTTCCGGCTCACGAGCGCCGCGCCTCGCAGGTCAGGGGATCGTAGTCGCCGAAGGTCTCGACCGGGTTGTCCTCGACGGGGGGTGCGCAGGTGCCGAGGGGTGAGAAGATCAGGTCGGTGGCGTTCGACGGGGGGTCGGCGAGCCGGCCGGACATCCGGACCTCGCTCCCGGGTGGGGTTCCCGCCACGATCTGCCAGGCGCCGGAGCGGTCGATTCGCAGGCGCACCATCTCCCCGCGACGCACCGAGGCCTCCCGCGCACTGCCGACCAGGGCTCGCAGCGCGGACGACTGCTCCGGACGAAAGGACGGCAGGCTCAGCGCGACCGCCGAGGCGGCCAAGGCGAGAAGAATCAGCACGACGATCACCTCGACCAGCGTATAGCCCGCTCGTCCGAGGTTTCCGAGCAGGGCAGGCACCAGATCCCCGGGTGAGTGACCGGGCGAGCGGAGGACTTGCAACGCGCCGCCTGGCAATGGGTTCAAGCGGAACTGCACAGCCCAAGATGCAGGTCGTCACCCGGCAGGTCAATTCAGCGCCGCGCCCAGACGAACGGGCACCGGCCAGGTCCAGCCGGCAGGTGCCCGTGGGGCGTCGTGGCCTAGTCGCCCTCTCCGAAGATCTCGAAGATGGCGTCGGGCGTCGCCGCCTGCGCGGCCGGCCGGGTGACGCCGCCGCTCGGGGTTGGAGTCAGCGGCCCTGGCGTGGGGAACCGGCCGTCCGCCCAGATCGAGGCGAAGTCGGTGAAATTGATGACCAGGCTCGAGTTGTAGTCGCCGAAATTGGGCGCCGCGTCGGCACGCACGATCCAGTCGGTCGAGACGTCGCTGAGACGAACATCCCCGCGAAACGATTGTCCCCTATTGCGCGAGATGTCCCCGAACGTGTCGCTCAGCAGATTCCGCCCGGGATCGAAGCGCCGGTCGATCCAGGTGACGAAGACCCGGCCCTCCTGGTTCACCTCCACGCTGGGAAAAACGTGAGAAGTTTGGGTGTTGTCGTCGTTGACCTTTACTTCGGGGCCCCACGTCGTCCCGTTGGTCTGGGAGACGCTCAGGTGAATCTCGCCGGCCCGGGCAAAGACCGTGGTCGGCGGCGCAGGTGCTTGGGCCAACGCCGTCTTTCCATCGAAGTAGGTGAGGTAGACGTTGCCGAACCCCGCCTGGTTCTGCTCAGCCTGGGTGAACTTCCCGTCGTCCCGCCCCTTGTCGACCATGATGAATGGGGCGTTGAGGATGGTCGCCCGGCCCCGGTTGTACCCGGGCGGCTCGCCCTGGGGGTTGACCGACGCGACGTTCACCGGCGGGCCGAAGCTGGCGCCTCCGTCGTCGGAAAAGGCCACCTGGATGAATTGTGCGCGCTCGGCGAAGGTCGGCGCGGGAAAGACGCGGGAGAGCCAGCTCACGATCACCCGCCCCGTCGGCGTGACCACCGCCTGCGTGGCCTGGTTGAAGGTGTCGTTCAGGTTCGGCACCACGGTCGTGGGAGCTGTCCAGTGCTTACCACCGTCGAACGAGCGGACCAACTCGAGCGGGGTCGAGCCGTCCCCCGCGAAGCGGGTGTAGGTGAGGTAGAGGAAGCCGGTGTTCTGGTCGACGGAGAGCCATTCCTTATCCAGGAAGTCGTCGTCGTCCGGGCCGGGGCCGTTCAGCTCCGGCGCAACTGCCTCCACCGGCTTCTCCCAGAGGATCCGCTCTCTCTTGAATGCCGGCGGATCAGGGATGGTGAAAGCCGCGGGGTTGCCCTCGCAGCGGGTGTTGGCGTTGCTCTCCACCGGCACCTGCTGGTTCGCGACCTTGAAGCGTCCGCTATTCACACTCAGGGTGAAGCCGCCGGCGGCGTTCAGGTAGATCGATGAGTAGAAGAACATCTTGGACTTGTGATGCACGGCGACCACCGGGTCGCCGAAGAACGCGTCGCTGCCGGGCGTCCCAGCCGGTGCGCCGGTCGGAAACCGGGGCGGAAGTCCGCCGGCGTCGATCCAGCTCTCGCCGCCATCGGTGGAGTAGGAGAACCCGCTCAGGCCTTGCCGGTTGTCGTCGAAGCCGAAGGAATCGTTGTAGCCGGCGACCATGAGCCGGCCGCCACCGTCGTTTCCGCTGACGTCGTTGAGGACGGCGATCTCCGTCTCACTCTGGACCGTCCGGAAAAAATTCACCGGGAACGGTGCGGTGGGCGCGGGGTCCAGGCAGGGGTCGTTCACGAACACATTCTGGAAGCGCTGGTTGGGGCCGGCCCCGGCGCCACCCTCGCCGCCGTTGCCGAAGGGGGCCCCTCCCGGCCCCGGCTCGGCACCCACGGCGTTGTTCTCCGGCAGCACTCTGCCCCCCTCCTCCGCATCGACCGGTGCCGCCAGCCGAAGACTGACCCCGGTGCTCCTCGCCGCCCTCACGTGCTGGAGAGCCGCGAAGCCGGCGCTCGACATGAGCTCCTTGAGCGGCTGGCCTTTGACGGCTCCGGCAGGACCCTGCGCGCTGGCGGGGCTCGCCGTTCCTCCTGCGAGCGCCACGGCCAGAGCAGAAAGTCCTACCCATGCGCCAAACCTGCTGCAGTCATTCATTTGGTTATCCTCCCGAGGCGTGGTCGGCCGATGAGCAGACCCGCTCGCCCATCGGTGTGACCCAAGGTTCCCTCTAAACCTCACTTGACGTGAACGAAGTCCTGCTGGTACTCCGCGGGTCCGGACAGCCCCGCGGCCCAGCGGAGCGTACCCAACCCACAGAACTAAAGAGCGCCTCGACTATCGATCGCGGCGCTCAGAGTGCTTTAGGAATCAGGAGGGGCCGGGCCAGTGCCGACGGTCCGCGCCCCAAAGGCGAGGATGGGGAGATTGGTATTGCGGGAGCGAATGGCGGCGACGAAACGCATCGCGACCCTGCGTAGCATATGTGTCGGGGAGACCAACAGAGAATGTACCCGTGACGGTGTGAAGCGCAAGACCGCCTACCGCAGCCCCGGCCGGCAGAACCCCAAGGTCGTCCTCTTCATGACCTGATTCTTCACGGGAGTGAACCCCGCGTCGCTGCTGAGCTCGTCCCGATATTCGACCACGTTCGTGGCCGGCGTCCACTTCGGGCAGAACGACTCGTACGGGTAGTATCGGGCGCCGCTCCCCGGAAACGTGAGCGCCGGCATCGAGGGCGTCCCAGCGGCGGCCCCCCGGGCATGACGATTCCCGCCGGGCGGCGCGATTGAAATTCCTATCCTGACGATTGAAATTCCTGTCCTGATCGGGCGCCTCGGGCGGCGGCTCCGGATCCGAGCCTCGACCGACATGAACGGGTGCGCACGACGCAAGATGAGAACGGCGCGGTCGAAGTGGCTTGCTTCCCCTTCCCTTCCCTATGAGGGCCGAGGGTACCTTTCCGGCAATGCAGATTGTGATCGTGGGAAGTGGCAAGATGGGGCACGCGGTCGCGGCGCTGGCGGCGGCGCGGGGTCACACGATCCACGCCATGATCGGGGCGGAGGACAACGCGGGGGGACGCGCCCTCACCCGGCAGCGACTGGAGGGCGCCGACGTCGCGATCGAATTCACCCAGCCCGACGCGGTCGTGGCGAACCTCGAGCGCCTGGTCGAGGCCCGGGTGCCGGTCGTCACCGGCACCACCGGCTGGGCCTCGGCGCTGCCTCGCATCACCCGGCTGGTCGAGGAGCGCGGGGGCGCGCTGCTTCACGCCTCCAACTTCTCGGTGGGAGTGCATCTCTTTCTCCGCGCCGCCGAAGACCTCGCCCGCCGTTTCGCCGGCCACGCCGCGTTCGATGCCTTTATACTGGAAGAGCACCACGCCGCCAAGCGCGACGCGCCGTCGGGCACGGCGCTGACCCTGCGGGAGGCGCTTCGGAAGGGCGACGCCGCCCGGTCGTTTCCCATCACGTCGGTACGGGCCGGCGCGATTCCGGGGACCCACGTCGTGACCTATGACGGTCCGGCGGACAGTGTGACCCTGAGCCACGTCGCGCGCAGCCGAGAGGGGTTTGCCGCCGGTGCGCTGGCTGCGGCGGAGTGGCTCCCCGGCCACCCTGGCGTGCACACCTTCGAGCAGATGCTGTTCGGAGCAACCCAATGATGCGCTTTCGCGGGTGCGGCACCGCGCTGGTCACGCCCTTCACCGATCGGGGGGAGGTGGACGTTCCCGCCCTTCGCGCCCTCGTCGAGTGGCAGATCGGGGAGGGGATCAATCTCCTGGTCCCCTGCGGCTCCACCGGTGAGGCGCAGACGCTGAGCGAGGGGGAGCGCGAGCAAGTGGTGGCCACGGTCGTCGAAACGGCGGCAGGTCGGGTGCCGGTGATGGCGGGGGCAACGAGCAACGACACCGCTCGCGCAGTCGATGAGACCCACCGAATGTGCCGCGTTGGCGCCGAGTACATTCTCTCGGCGACACCCTACTACAACAAGCCCACCCAGGAGGGCCTCTACCGGCACTTCATGGCCGTCGCGGAGGCCTCTACTCGCCCGGTTTGCCTCTACAACGTCCCCGGCCGCACCGCGGTCAATCTGAGTCCCGCCGTGGCGCTTCGCCTGGCCGAGCATCCGAACGTGATGGGGATCAAGGAGGCCAGCGGCGACCTGCACCAGATCATGGAGATTCTGGCGGGGCGGCCGGAGCGGTTCGCGGTGCTCTCCGGCGACGATTGGCTGACCCTGGCGGTGGTGGCCGTGGGCGGCGATGGTCTCATTTCCGTGACTTCGAACGAGGTGCCGGCCGCGATGACCGAGCTCGTGCGCCTTGCCCTTGCGGGAGACCTCGAACGCGCCCGCCACGCCCACTACCGCCTGCGCCCCCTCATGGACGCCAACTTTCTCGAGACCAACCCCGCCCCGGTCAAGGCCGGCCTCAATCTCCAGGGCCGGATTCGCGACACCCTCCGCCTCCCGCTGGTGCCGGCCGGCGCCGCCACCCGCGCCGCGCTCTCCTCAGCGCTCAAGGCCGCCGGTGTCGCCGGCGTCTGACCCCCGAGCGTCGCTCCGCGCCACCATCGAGCGGTATGCCGGGGGAGTGCCGGAGGGCGAGGAGGAGGCGGCGCGTGCCGCGTTCCTCGAGCTCAAGGCGGCGCTCAACGCCGGCACGGTGCGCTCCGCGGAGCGCGCCGCCGACGGCTCCTGGCAGGCGAACACCTGGGTCAAGGCCGGCATCCTCCTCGGCTTCAGGCTTGGGCGCCTGGCGCCGGCCGCGACCGGCGGGCCGTTCCCCTTCTTCGACAAGGACACCTACCCGCTCCGGCCGATCGGCCTGGAGGACGGGGTCCGGATCGCGCCGGGCGGGTCCAGCATTCGAGACGGCTGCTACGTGGCGCGTGGCGTGATCTGCATGCCGCCGATGTGGATCAACGTGGGCGCGTACGTGGACGAGGGGACGCTGGTGGACAGCCACGCGCTGGTGGGGAGCTGCGCCCAGATCGGGAAGCGGGTGCATCTCTCCGCCGCCGCCCAGATCGGCGGCGTGCTGGAGCCGGCGGGCGCATTGCCGGTGATCGTGGAGGACGACGTCCTGGTGGGAGGCAACTGCGGCGTCTACGAGGGGACGATCGTGAGGGAGCGTGCGGTGTTGGCGCCGGGCACGATCCTCACGGGTGGGACGGCGGTGTTCGATCTGGTGCACGACCGGATCTACCGCCGCGAGGGGGACCGTCCGCTGGAGATCCCGGCGGGCGCTGTGGTGGTGCCGGGCACGCGGCCGGTGCGGAGCGGCCCGGGACGCGAATCGGGCATCGGGCTCTACACGCCGGTCATCGTCAAGTATCGCGACGAGAAGACCGACACCGCCGTCCGGCTGGAGGAGCTGCTGCGCTGATGCTCTCCCACACGCACTACCTCTGGTTCGAGACGAAGAAGCGGCAGGAGATCATCGACATCACCGAGGAGGTCGAGGCCCAGGTGCGCGCCAGCGGCGTCACCGAGGGCATGGTCCTCGTCTCGGCGATGCACATCAGCGCCTCGGTCTTCGTGAACGACCACGAGTCCGGTCTCTGGCAGGATATTCTGGCGTGGCTGGAGGGGACGATTGCGCCGTGGGACCCCGGGCGCTACCGACACAACGAGACGGGGGAGGACAACGCGGCCGCCCACCTGCGGAGCCTCACGGTGGGCCATGAGGTGATCGTGCCGGTCACGGCGGGCCGCCTTGATTTCGGGCCCTGGCAGCGGGTGTTCTACGGAGAGTGGGACGGACAGCGGCGGAAGCGGGTGATCATCAAGGTCATGGGAGAGTGAGCGTCGCCTTGGCCTCGGTTTTCGGTACCTCGGCAGCCAGGGACTTCTTGCCCGAGCCGCGAGCGGGGGCCCACCGGACGCGAGCCTGACCCTGCGCATCGGTCACCGCCCGAGCCGGCGTGACGCTGCCGCTCGCACTGCGGAATTGCACAGTCCGCTCGACGACCGGGTTGCCGAACTCGTCGGTGACCGCGACCACCAGGGACTTCTGAGTCGAGCGGCCGGAGCCGAGTGCCGCGTGGAAGGGGAGGAACTCCAGCTTGGCCGGGCCGCCGCTCCGCGCCCGCGCCGTGAGGTCGAGACCCGATGTGACCGCGTCCAAGCGGACCTTCATCCGCTGTGGACCCGCCGTGGAGCCCAGGCGCCACCGCAGTCTGGCCTGCCCGGTCGAGTCGGTCCGCACGGCGCTGTCCGGAACGCTGCCGGACTTGGGAAGGACGGCGAGTCGGGCGTCGGGCACCGGATTCCCTTGGGCGTCGACCGCCAGCACCACGACCGCCCTCGGCAGCAACGCCCCGGCCGTTCCCACCTGCCCGTCACCCGCACGGACACCGATCGAGGCCGCCGGCCCGGGCTGCCCGACTCCGCCTGTCGTGAAGATCGGCATGGTGCGAGCATTGCCGACCTGGACCTGGATGCGCTGGCGGCCGGCCTTGGGACCGAGCTTCCATCGCGCCCGCGCTTCACCCAGGGAGTCCGTCCGGGAGCCGAGTGCGACCACGCTGCCACCATCGAGCGTACGCCACGCGGTGGGAAGGTCCGCGAGCGCGGCACCGGCCGTATCGGTCACCCGAACCACCACAGGGTGAGCCAGCGTATCGTCCACCGGTCCGGCGAGGTCTTCGCCGACCAGTGTGACTCTGGTGTGTGCAGGCACCGGGTCGGCCTCCGCGGTCAGCACCGGGAGCACGCTCACGCCTTCCGTCGCGATGGCGAGGTGCTGCCGCCCCGGAACCTCGCCCAGGGTCCACACCGTCCTCACAGATCCCCGAGCGTCCGAAGTGTCCACCGAGGGCAGGCAGCTCCCCTGCCCGTTCTGGATCCGGAACTCGACAGCGACTCCCGGAACCGGCCTGCCGCTGCGCGACACGATCTGAGCGGTCACCGGCGTGGAGAGTGTCCGGCCGGCGGTGGCGCGCTGGTCTTCCCCGGCCACCACGGTGACCGACGCGGGCACCGCAAGCACCTCCACCCGGAGTCCTGCCTGAAGCTCACCGTACCCGGCGGTGAGCATCGCCTCTCCAGGGGTCATGCCCAGGGCCTGGTTCAGGCTGTCCACCGCGACGACCACGGCGTCCGATGTCCGCCAGGCTACGGTGGCGCCATTGATCCGAGCACCGCGGGCGTCAATCACGCCTGCCAGCGGCCGCCCGTGCTCTCCTTCCGGGATCCGAAGCAGGCTGTCACCGAGTCGGATGCCCGCCGGCTCCTGGCGCACGGTGATCCGGGAACGCGCGACCAGTCGCCCGACGCTCACGACGATGGTGCTCACGCCGGCCCCCCGCGCCACTACCGCGCCTCCCTGGTCGACCGACGCGACCGCCTCGTCCGTGCTGGTCCACACCGGGGTGATTCCGGTCAGGGTCGCTCCTCGCGCGTCGGTGACCGTGACCGCGAGCTGAATCGAGTCGCCGAGCGAGGTGGCGGTATCCGCCGAGGGCGTCAGACCGGCCCAGCGAGCTTCGGTGCCGAGGGGAAGTTCCTTCTTCGGTGAGCCGAGGAAGTCCTTGAGGGAGCCGGTCGAGCTGAGAATGGAGACCAGCGCCGCACCGGCGGAAAGGGTGCCCGCGCCGAGCTTCCAGATGCTCGCCACCCATCCGGGCTTGGCCCGGGACGCGCTCACTTGGGGCTCCGCATCGGTTACCGCATCGTGTCACAGAGCGGCACGCCCTCTTCTCCCGCCATCTCGTGGTCGCCGTCCGTCGTCGGCGACTCCTTTCCCTCCACCCTTCCCACGAAGATCACGCAGCTCCGTCCAGGCTGCTGGGCATGCACGGCGCGCGCCTGCCACCCGTTCGGCCCGGCCGCCAGGATCTGTACCCCGACGTCGCGATCCGTCGTGAGGCCGAGGGCCTGGGCGCTCGAGGCGTAGGTCTTCTGGGCCTGGAAGTAACGCACCTGGGCGGTCGTCGCGGTACGGAGCGCGTTCTTGAGAACCGAGGCCGGCGTCGCCTGCCACCCCGCGGCGGCGCTGGTCTGCGCCGATGCAGGCGCGGATGCGGCACCCGAGAGGAGTAGCACGAGCGCACTGCCATGCAACGTCCTACGAGAGCACATCCTTTCCTCCCGGTTCGGGTGAAAGCCGATGGCGGGCGGTCAAGCAGTGATCGAAGAGCAGGGGAGATCGGTTCCCGCCCACCGCCCACCACTTGCCGCCCGCCGTGGAGCCAATCGCCTCCCAAAGGTCAAAAGCCGGACCATTCTGGAGCAGGACGCCCCCCGGCACAATCCGCAGGAAGCGAACACCGTCCAGCTAGTTGTCGGCTGAACGCACAGAATTCATGAGGGACATTCCAAGTGTCGCCCGGCCATGACTCTCCGCCTTGTGCAATTGGTTGCTCGGCTGGGGGGGAGTCCGGCGCACGACGCACGATGGCGGGTGCCGAGCCCGAGCGGACTGGAGGGGAGGTGAGGCGACTCGCGCCGAATGCCTGCGATTCGAGGGGGAAGAAACGGTGTTGTTTATGGCGGTGATGAGCTGCCGTACCGCGCAGCGGACTGCACTACATCAAACGGTACTTCGGTCCGCTCCCTCCCTCGCGCGGTGTCCAGCGAGGTCCCAGCACGTCGGTCGCCTTGCAGTCTACGCAGTTCGGCGGGTTGACCCGCAGCTCATCACCCACGCGCTCGTACACGCCGGCGGGACACATGTGGGAGTAGAAATCCGCGACTTCGGGAGGAACCTCCTCGCCCACGATCAGGTGAGAGGGAATGGTATCGCGAGTGGCGTTCCCGGACTTGAAGACCGCATCGAGCTTTCCGAAGGTCAGAACCCCGTCGGGAACGAGGGCCCGCTCGTCGGTCGTGCGTCGCGGGGTGGTCGCATCCTCCGCCATGTCGATCCTGCCACCGGGGAAGCGGCCGCCCGTCAGCGTCATCAACCCCGCCTTGACGCCCCCTGCCCAGAATCCATCCTTGAAGGCGAGCCGCATGTTCCGGGTGCGATGCATGTCGGCGACGATGTAGCTGCGGTCTACCATCCGGTCGTAGACCGAGAGCGCGGCCCCGGTAACGTCACCGGTCTTGAGCGCCGCAAACGCGGTGCGCGCCGCGTAGATGCCCGACTGCATGGCGTAGTGGATGCCCTTGAGCGAGGGAACATCCACGAATCCCACCGTATCGCCGACGAGCATGATGCCGTCACCACTCCGGCGTTGCGGGAGCGCGTGGTACCCACCCTCCGGAATCGTCTTGGCGCCCCACTCGAGGAGCCGTCCACCCTCGAGTTTCCCGCGAAAGAGCGGATGCAGCTTCAACCGCTGGAGCAGCTGGTGCACGTCGAGATTCGCGTCATGGTAGTCGAGTCCGACGACGAGGCCGAGCGCCACCTGGTTGGGGCCGAGCGGATACATGAAGCTTCCACCGAAGGCGTCGGTGGGCAGCGGCCAGCCGAGGGTGTGGATGACGGTGTGGAGCGGGCGCTGGGTCTCCCACACTTCCTTGACGCCAAGGGCGAAGAGCTGGGGATTGGCCGAGCCGATGCGCTGCCACTCTCGCCACGCCTGGCCCAGCGTGCCGCGCGTCCCCTCGGCGATGACGGTAAGCTTGGATGTGAGATCGGTGGGCTCGGCATAGCTGGCGGTCGGCTGGTGGTTGCGATCGAGCCCTGACGGCGTGGTGCGCACGCCACGTACCCCCGCACCCTCGATCAGCAGGGCGTCCACGGGAAAGCCGGCGAAGAGGTTGACGCCCAACTCCTCCGCACGCTCGCCGAGCCATCGCACCATCTCGCACAGCGAGGCGGTGTAATACCCGGCGTTGTGCATCGTCGGTGGGGTGGGAATCCGCTGCGCCCGTCGCTGGGTCATCAGGTACACGGCCTCTCCGGTCACCGGCTGGCGGAAGGGGAGGTCGTCGAGCGCGAGGTCGGGAAAGAGCTCGCGAAAGGCACGCGGATTGACCACCGCGCCGGAGAGGCTGTGTTCCCCGAGGCTGTCCGCCTTCTCCAGCACGCCGATGGCGAGATCGGAGATGCCCCCGCCGTTCACCTGGTCGCGCTTCACCAGCCGCGCGAGCTCGATGGCGCAGGAGAGCCCGGCAGGGCCGGCGCCCACGATCAGCACGTCCATCTCGATCGCTTCCGGGCTCGGGGTATCGTGCAGGATCAGGCGGTCGAGCGGCAGCGGAGGCTGATGCCGGACCGGCAGGATGGAAGACACTGGCGCGAGCTCCTCGGGGCCTGAGAGGGCGAGTAAAGGCGGCAGGAATATAATCGCGCTAGCTTGGGGTACCCGACCCAACATCTCCCGGCGGATGCTCCGATCAGGCGGTACTTCGCTTCACGACGAGGTACACCGGATAGCTCGCCCCGAGCGGCACGAGCGACCAGAGACTGTTGCGGGTATCGCCGAGGCACTGGCCCACGAGAAACGCGATCGAT
>Ga0326597_10013155_pt1 | contig 10882 bp, 11 predicted proteins | sample RVTome_12_FD_203789 | JGI IMG/M metagenome (GOLD analysis project Ga0326597, IMG submission 203789) | Soil microbial communities from uranium-contaminated site in the Upper Colorado River Basin, Wyoming, United States - RVT100D185 | ecosystem: Environmental > Terrestrial > Soil > Contaminated >... | reverse complement strand
GGACTCGAACAGCGCATCGACAAAGCTGATGTCGAGTCCAAGCAGAAATGGGAACGTTCCCAGCACACTCATGGAGATCCACATGAGCGCGACTATGACGAATCCATCACGATTTCGAATGACATAGGGACGGCGACGAAGGGACAGCCACAGGGCCGCTCCAGCAAACAGAGCCGCGCCGAATGTCAGCGACAGGTGGGTGAGTTCGCCGTCGTTGTAGATCACCGACACCGCGATCGGCGGGATCAATGTCGTGCTGAACAGCAGCATCAGCACGCCAAGGGTGCGAATGACTACGCCTGTCTGCATTTGGATCGCGTGATGGGCCGATTTCCGCCGAAACGTTCGGCAGCAGGCAAGCTAGGCGTCGCGGCCGTATGGAAACAATGCGAAATCGATTTGACGGCGTAAGGAAGGCGTAAAGAGAGCTTTTGTCGAGAGGCGGGAGTCGTCTGATTGGAGGCGACCCTTGCGGAGTGCCGGAACCTACCTACGAACCTACGCGGGTGCTCGGTGGTGGACCTTCCGTCGTCATCACTCGCCGCAGACGCGGGCGGAACGTGGTGGAGTCCTGTAGAATAGTCAACTGAACGGTCGGTTGCTGCTGGGCCGCCCAGGCACGCCGAGTGAGTACATCAATCAGGACATCGGCGTACCAAGAAGAGGAGAAAACGTCGAGCAATCAAGACCGTGGAGCGTGAATTCAGGTCTCGTTCCCCCCTCCGTTTTTCAGCCGATCTAATGGCTTAGTCCCCTTCGTAGCCGTGATATCGCATCGAGCCGGTTGCCGTTGCCGAACGGCCTGGAACAAGCCGCTGACCTGCCATACGCCAATCCAGGTAATATCTGCGGACCCGTCTTGCGAGTTTGAAGCGTAGGAGGCTGGTATGAAGGCAACATGCCATTGGTTTCTCAGTACGCTCAGCGTCCTGCTCGGCTTGGCCGTCCTGCACAGCGCCGCGGCTCAGGTCCCGGAGCGCACGACTTACGCCTTCACGAACGTCAATGTCATCCCGATGGATGGCGAGCGCCTGCTGGAAGACCAGACGGTCATCGTCGAGACTGGCAGGATCACGGCTCTAGGCCCTGCTGCTGAGACGGCGGTACCGCAGGACGCGACCCGAATCGACGGTCGCGGCAAGTTTCTGCTGCCGGGCCTCGCTGAGATGCATGGCCATATCCCGACGTCGCTCGCCGATGCCCAGGATGTCCTGATGCTGTATCTGGCCGGCGGCGTGACGACCGTGCGTGGAATGCAAGGGCACAGGAGCCAGCTTGGTTTTCGCCGCCGGGTTCGCGCCGGGCAAATGCTGGGCCCGCGGCTCCGGCTCGCCGCACCCGCCATGCGCGGCGAGAATGTACCCGATATCGCGACTGCCGACCGGCTCGTAAGATCGGCTAAAGCCTTAGGCTTCGATCTGCTGAAGGTCCACGAAGGGCTGACCGCCGAGGTTTATGCCGAGATCGTGCGCGCGGCGACCGAGCTTAGCCTGCCTTGGGGCGGCCATGTGTCCGAGCACGTCGGAATCGACGGCGCGCTCGGGGCCCACCAGAGCACGATCGATCACCTGGACGGCTACATCGAAGCGATGCAGCCGCCGGACTCACCCGCGCTGCGGGCATCGGGCGCCGAGCAGCAGCGGCTATTTGCGCTGCATGCCGATGCATCCACGATTCCGGAACTGGCGCACCGTACCCGTCAAGCCGGTGTAGCGGTCGTCCCAACGCAGATGCTTTGGGAGGTGTTACGGGGCGCGCGCGACCCGGTCGAGCTGGCGGCCCGGCCTGAGAACCGCTATATGCCGGTTGCGACGCGCGAACTCTGGCTACAACGCGCGACCGCTGCGTATTCCGGCACGACGCGGGAAGCAGCAGCCCGGCATGCGGCGCTGCGACAGCAATTGCTCAGGACCATGCACGATGAGGGCGTATTGATTCTTCTCGGCACGGATGCGCCGCAAGTCTTCAGCGTGCCGGGGTTTTCCCTGCACCGCGAGCTGCCGCTCATGGTCGAGGCGGGCATGACACCGTACGAGGTGCTAAGGACGGGTACCGTGAACGTTGCGCGTTTCTTGAGTCGCGAAAACCAAAGCGGCGTCGTGGCAGTCGGTCGTGACGCGGATTTGCTTTTGCTCGAGGCTAATCCGCTCGCGGACATTCGGGCGATTACGCGCAACGCCGGAGTTATGGTCGATGGCCGCTGGATCCCGCCTGAGCTCATCGCGGCACGTCTCGAGGCCATTGCCGCAAAGCATGTGCGCTAAGCCGAGCCGCCGCGCCATGCAGAGGAGCCCGATGTGCCGGATGCAACCGGTGCCCACACTGGACTCGCGTTGCTGGCGCGCTGGCGCGGCGACTATGTCAAATCGAGCAGGGGCCGCGGCGAGAACGTGATGCAAGTCAATGATATAAGCCAAGGAAGAGGGTATGATCGCGCATTATTTTCTCCCACCCGTGGCAAAAGATGCGCTCGACAAAGAAGCCCTCGACAAAGAAGCCAGAGGATACCGGAGAGGTATCGTGTTTAGATCTCACGGGCAAAGTGCTGCGCAAACGCCAGCTACAAGCGCGCACGACCAATCCCTACGATACGAATAAGTCGTTCGCTGCACCGCAAACACCGATCGAGATCTTTCGGCGCCACCTACCGGACGACGTCGGCAGTAAACCGCGCGAACGCGAGGCACGGATTAAGTTCGAAATTATCGACGACTCGCGCGAAGGCAAGAAGAAAACGGGATACAACCCCTACGAGAGTTGACGGCATTCAACGTGCGCACAGGCACGTCTGAAAATTAAAAAAAGCCCGAAGGCGTGGTCGCCTCCGGGCTTAAGCTCAAACACTTCAGCGGAACGCGCTATCGTGCCGTCTCAGCGCAATAGATTAATTTGTCGCAAAGCAATAGAACATGCCTGCGCCACCGGTGCTGACGAGCGACTCCTGGCTGCAGCCTCGGGACCCATGCGCCGAATTCCACGACGTGTTGCCGCCGCCCATGCGGTCGGTATGCCCAACCTGAGCGCTACCTTCGCCACTGCTCGTCCAGTTGTTGCACGTGTGATCTGCATCGTCGGGGAAGTACGCGGTTCCGTCCTCCATCGTGCCGGTCAGCATGTCGTGCTGATTGCCTTGATCGCCGAAGCCGTTCACAGTCGCGCCTTTCTCCGTGAGCGCAGTGCGCTTGTTGAGGTTCGGGCTGATGTGCAGTTCGTCGAGATCGTTGGCGATCAGGACGCCTTTGGCATTGTGCCAGGGGCCGGTACCGATCCTGAGCCGCGCCGAGATTCCGCGGCCATCGGGTCGCTCCGTGCTCAGATAGGCGCGCCACGTTCGGCTCCCCGCGCCCGCTGCCTGAGCAAGCGTCTGACAATGGGCATCCGCGCCTTCGAGGCCGCCAAGATTTCCACCGTTGCCGGAGCCGGCGCTCGTTACGAAAAAGGTTATCGCGTTGCCCTGCGCAAAAGCATGAGGCGTAGCCGCGAGGCAAACTAGTCCCGCAATCACTAGCCAAGTTCTTTTCTTCATAGTTTCAATCTCCTTAGGGTTAGTTTTATTGATGCCGCAGTGGCGGCATCGTCATGAACCGTATTCGATCATGCCAATGTTCATCCCAGCGTTCCAGCATCTCAGCCCATGAGGACGTCAGGCAACCACGTGGCAATCTGCGGAAAAACGCAGAGCACAACAATCGCAAACATCATGATCAGGGCGTAGGGCAGGGCACCGCGTAGAATCCTCGGTAGCGGCACGTCGGGGACGATCCCGTTGATCACATATAGATTCAGCCCGACCGGCGGAGTAATGAGGCCAATCTCCATATTGATCGTCAGCACGACCGCGAACCAGTAGGGGTCAAAACCCGCCTGCGTGATGATGGGCAGCAGGATCGGCGCGGTCATAACTATGACCGCAACGGGCGGAAGGAAAAATCCTGCCACGAGCAGAAACACGTTGACGGCCGCCAATAGAACCCAGCGGCTCACTTCCAGACCAGCAATCCATTCGGCGACGCTTTGTGTGATGAACAAGCTGGAGAGCGCGTAGCTAAAGAGGGCGGCAGCGCCAATGATCATCATGATCATGACGCTCTCGCGCGTGCTGCTCTTAAGAATTGCCCAAAGCTGACTCGGCCGCCAGATCTTATAGATCACTGCGATCAGCACGAACGTCAGCATGGCGCCGACGCCGGCAGCTTCAGACGGCGTCGCGACGCCACCGTAGAGCACATACAGGATGCCAGCGACGAGTAACAGGAAGGGCAGAATCCGAGGTAAGTATTCCAATTTCTCGCGCAAACTAAATCGTTGCGTGAGTTGCTGAATCGAATGGCCATGGCGCGCAGCGACGAATATCGACCAGGCGATGAACATCAGCGTCAACATCACGCCCGGCAAGATTCCGGCGATGAATAACCGCCCGATCGAGGTGCCGGTCGATATTCCGTAGACGATCATCGTCACGCTAGGAGGAATGAGAATACCCAGCGTACCGCCGGCCGCGATCGAGCCCGTGGCGAGCTCATCGGGGTACCCGCGCTTGCGCATCTCCGGGATACCCATTCGACCGATCGCGGCACAAGTTGCAGGCGAGGAGCCGCTCAGCGCGGCGAAAATCGAGCAAGCGCCGATATTTGAAATCGCCAAGCCTCCGGGAATTCGCGTGAGCCATCTCTCGAGGGCCCCATAAAGGTCCGCACCGGCCGGCGACGAAGCCACCGCCGCGCCCATGGCGATGAACATCGGTATAGATACGAGCGTGAAGTCGGCGAGTCCCGAATAGAACAGTTCGCCCACGAAGCTGATGCTGCCGAAACCATCGAACCAAACGAGAAACAGCATTGCAACGACCGCGAGACCAAACGCGACGGGAACACCGGTGGCAAGCACGGCAACCGTCGTTACGCAGATCAGAAGGCCGATGGTCAATGGGTTCACTCGAGCTCCTCCGGCGTAACGGCGTCCTCAACAGTGAACTCACGGCCAGTCAGTAAGCAGACGATATCCGCCGTGTACTGCAACGTAAGCAAGCCCAAACCGATCGGTAGGGGCAGCAGTGGAATCCATAGCGGCGGCGCCCAAACCGTTTGCGTCACCCAGCCGGCGCTCCACGCTTCATGGAAATACTGCCAGCCTGTCCACGCTAAAACCGCGCAGCAGACCCAGCCAAAGGCTGCCGCAATGAGCGCCAACACTTTTTTACCGAAATCCCCGAGGTAGTGCGGCAGCAGATCGACGTTGACATGGCCCTTCGTGAGCAACACGTAGGGACTGCCGATCAATGTCGCAGCAACGATCGCAAAGGTCACAAATTCGTTTTGCCAGATCGTCGAGGCGCCAAGTACGTAGCGCATGATGACCATTTGGCACACGACGACGCAGGCGCTGATAAGGCAGAACGCCGCAAGCGTCCCGCAGAATTGCGAAATCTTGTGGACACCGGCAATCAGCGTATCCATCGATAATCTGGGAGGCCGCTAGTCGACCGCGAAGGCTTGCTGAATTAGTTCGGCGCCACCTGGAACCTCCTCGCTGAAGGTCTTGTACGACGTCGTCATCGCAATGTCCTTCCAGGCTTGAGCCTGTTCCGCCGTCATGTGGACGACCTCGACTCCGGCATCGCGGAATTGCCGCTCCATCTCCAGATCGAGCGCTTTGGCTTGCTCGAAGAAATAATCCTCCGCGACGTTAGCGGCCGCCGTGAATGCCGTTTGCTGCGCAGGATTTAGCCGGTCCCAGCGGCGCTTGGAGATGAGCACTGGCTCATACATGAACCATAAGGCGTTCTCGCCAGGCGCAGTCATACACCGCGTGTGCTCGTAAATGCGGTACGAGACGAAGCTTGCCGAGCTCGTATTAGCGGCGTCGAGCACGCCTGTCTGCATGGCGGTATAGATTTCGGAGCTGGGCATCGATGCGATCGAGGCGCCGGCGGCGACGAGCATACGCTCAAAAGCCGGCCCGGCAGCGCGGATAACTTGGCCTTGAATATCCCGTGGCCACAATATGCATTGCTTGGTCGACGCGAATCCGCCCGCGAGCCAGGCGTCCGCCAAGACCAATGCACCGGCGTCGCCGATGACTTTTTTGATGGAGGCCATGAACGGCGAGTCGTTGAGCCGCCGCGCGTGATCGTGATTCTTGACCAAGCCCGGCATCAGCGTCGCGTTGAATTGCGGATGACGGCCGCTGGCATAGTCGAGCGGCAGGGCCGTGATATCGAGCTGCCCACGGACCAGCGCCGACCATTGGTCGGCCGCTTTGAACAGCGACTGCCCCGGGTAGACACGCAGATTGAGTCCGACATCGGCGCGGCTCACTTCCCGTGCGATAATTTGGACCATTTCATCGCGGACGTCCCCGATCCCTCCGGGCCATTGGTGGGAGGCTCGCAGGATTGTCTGCGCCTGCACAGGGGAGGCGAGTAGCAGCGCGCTGAGCGCGGCACAGCCGTAGAGCCAACTAACTCGTCCAATCCGATGCAGGCGACTATCCATAACTAAGGGCTTTCCTCGGTTCTTCGTAGATGGGCGAGCGATTGCTCGTACCGGCGCAGCGAGTCCGGTTCTCTTTTGAGGACCGATTATAGCGGTTTTCCGTAGCCCTTGAGTCCGCCGCCGCGGCGCAGGGCCAGCCAAGTTGCGGTAGAATCCGCGGCTATGACGATCACGTTCCGGCACTGCATGGCGGCCCTGGCGGCTGCGCTCCTCGCGCCAGCAGCGATCGCGCACGGTATTGCCGGGAACGACCAGACGTTCATCGTCAGCAGTACGGGAGCGCATATTGGCCCTTATATCTACCTGGGCGCCAAGCATATGGTGACCGGCTACGATCACTTGCTGTTTTTGGCTGGAGTCATCTTTTTCCTCTATCGCCTCCGCGACGTCGCCTTGTACGTCACGCTGTTCGCGGTCGGCCATAGCACAACGCTGCTGCTCGGCGTACTTGGCGGGCTCCATGTGAATGCCTATATCGTCGATGCGATCATCGGCGTGTCCGTCGTCTACAAGGCGTTCGAGAACATTGGCGGTTTCAAACGCTTGGGCTTCGAGCCCAATACCAAGGCGGCGGTACTGATATTCGGTTTTTTCCACGGCTTCGGGTTGGCGACCAAGCTTCAGGACCTTGCAATTTCACCGGATGGGCTCGTTGCCAATATGGTGTCGTTCAACGTGGGCGTCGAAATTGGCCAGTTTCTGGCGCTCGCAATCATCTTGATTTTGCTTAACGCGTGGCGGACCACGGGCAGTTTTCTGCGCCACGCTTTCGCGACGAACGTCGTCATCATGAGTTGCGGTTTCATGCTGATCGGCTTTCAGCTCACCGGGTATTTTGTCGCCTGAGCCGCGAGCTAGCACCGGGCGGCGCTACGGGCCGTCGTCGAATAGTTCGGACTCAGAGCGGCCTGTGTTAAATTCCCCGTCCCCCCAAGGCTAGGTGGCAGAGTGGTTATGCAGCGGCCTGCAAAGCCGCGGACCTCGGTTCGATTCCGGGCCTAGCCTCCAGGAGGTCTTCTGAGCAGTTCTGAACCGTTCCGAATCGGCTAGATAACGCGCTGAATATATTCAAAAAATCCTTCCGAGCAACGCCGAACGATTCCGGTTGGATCCTACCCTTCCTGGCGTGTCCAAGGACAAGCTCACCGATATCGCCGTCAAAGGCTTCAAGCCCAAGATCCGTCCATACAAAAAGGCGGATGGCGGCGGGCTGTACGTACAGGTCCAGCCCGACGGAGCGATCGTAGCCCCGTCGGCCGCCGACGCTCAAGCTTCCGGCGGACCGGACGACCCCGGAAGATCTCTGCCGCGACCGAGTCGGATCCCGCTCACCCGCGCAAGTAGCCCAACGCCCAGCGCACGATGTCGGCTGCGCGCATCGCGCCGGGCTGGCGGGCGATCTCCCGCCCTCCGCGGAACAGCGCCAGCGTCGGAATGCTGCGGATCGCGTGCTGCGCGGCGAGCGCCTTCTCGTCCTCGGTGTTGACCTTGGCGAGCCGCATGCGCGGCTCGAGCTCCGCCGCCGCGCGCTCAAACTCCGGCGCCATCGTCTTGCACGGCCCGCACCACGGCGCCCAGAAATCGACGAGCACGGGTATGTCGCTGCGGCTCACGTGCTTGCCGAAGCGCGCGCCGGTCAGCTCGAGCGGATGCGACTCGAACAGGCGCTCATGACACTGTCCGCACTTGGGATGCTCGCCGAGTCTCGAGACGGGTATGCGGTTGACCGCATCGCAATGCGGGCAGACAATGTGAGCCGATTCACTCATCGCGCAACGCTCGGACTCTGCTCGCTGCCGTCACTCAAAGTCGTCCAAGCGTCGCAGACGCGCGCGCAATTGCTCGAGCTCGTCCAGCAGATCGAGCACCAGCGCGGCGCCGGCGACATTGACGCCGAGATCCTGCTCGAGACGCCGCACGCAGCGCACCCGCTGCACGCTGACGGCCCGAAAGCGCCAACGCGCCGGCTCGCGGCCGAGCGGCTCGATGACACCTTCTTCCACGAGCTCGAACACGCGCTCGGCGGGCATCTGACAGGCGCGGCACAGATCCGCGAGCGAGAGCTCCATGTCCTCCTCGACGATCTCGGCCGCCAGCGCTTTCAGCAGGTCGCGTTCGGTCATCGCTCAAGCCCCCATCTGCGCCCGCGGATCGAAGTCCACCGCCTTCGCGAACTCCTCGTAGGCGCGCTTGACCGCGGCGTCGTCCGCGTTCGGCAGCGCGATCTGCAGCACGACGTAGAGATCGGCCGGCGTCTTGCCAGGAATGCCGCGGCCTTTGAGGCGCAGCTTGCGGCCGCCCGAGGAATTCGCGGGAATCTTGAGGTCGACCGTGCCTGCGGGCGTCGGCACCTTGACGCTCGCGCCGAGCGCCGCTTCCCACGGCGCGACCGGCAGGTGCAAGTACACGTCCCGGCCCTCGACGCGATAGAGCGGATGCGGCAGGAAGTCGACCTCGAGATAGAGATCGCCGGCCTCGCCCTCGCCGAGCCCTGCGCCGCCCTGCTTCGCGAGCCGAATGTGCTGCCCCTGGCGGACGCCCTTCGGAATCCGCACGTTGAGTGTGCGCTCCTTGATCGCCGGCCTGCCGTCGGGCCCGAGCTCCGTGTGCTTCAACGTCAGCGCGCGGGTCGCGCCGCGATACGCGTCCTCGACGTCGATCAGCACCTTCGCGTGCGCGTCCTCGCCGTGCGCGTGGAACTCACGGCGTGCCCGACCCCCGAAGCTGCCGCTCATGCCACCGCCGCGCCCGAACAGGCTCTCGAAGAAGTCGCTGAACTGCCCCGCGTCGGCGCCTGTGAAGCCGCCATCGTGAAACTCGAAGCCCTGATTCCAGTCGGGCGGCGGCCGAAACTCCTGCCCGGCCCTATAGGCGCCGAGCTGGTCATAGGCGGCGCGCTTCTCCGGGTCCTTGAGCGCCTCGTAAGCCTCGCCGACCTCTTTGAAACGGGCCTCGGCATCGGGCTCCTTGCTGACGTCCGGATGGTACTTGCGCGCAAGCCTGCGATAGGCGCGCTTGATCTCGTCCTGGGTGGCGTCGCGCTCGACGCCCATGACCTCGTAGTAGTCCTTGAATTCCATGCTGCCCGATCTTCGCCTTTGCGTGGATCATAGCCGAGCGCACCCTGGAGTTCATGCCGCCTCATTCGTATGGCCGCCACACGCGCATCGCGAATGCCGTCGTCGTGCAAAGTTCGGCGGGCCTATTATCAGCCAGACGAAGTAACGGTCGTTTGCGACCCTGGGTCCACGGGAATCTATATGTGGAACGATAGGTGTATCGAATTTCACCACTGCGTAACGTGTGGATGTACTACGCATTACGAGGGGGTTGGTGAGGAGCCGCGACGGGTTGTTAACGCCCGCTTAATGCAACCGGAAGACATCAGGGGCATACCGATTCGCCTTTTTGATGGGGCTGAATCGTGGAAGTACGTTGACGATAGCCCGACTCGAGTTGTCGAGTGACGGCTCGTGGCCGAGGGTGTGTGAAAACTCTGCTGCAATTATACTCACGCTTTCGGGAGGGGGAGTGGCTCGCGGCCGGCTGTCCGCTTTCCGAGAACAGGCTCAACATGGCGTTGCGCACGCTCGGATTCGACGGCAATTCACACGTCGCGCACGGGCTCAGATCGACTGCCTCGTCGCTGCTGCACGAACGAGGCTATCTCTCGGAAGTGATCGAGGCGCAGCTCGCGGCACGCACGTCCTGGCGGCGGCGGCGTTTACATCAGATCTCACTTGCTCAAGCAGCGCCGCAAGCTCATGAGCGAATGGGCCGACTACCTCGACGGGCTCAAGGCGGATACGCAGGCGAAGGTTACGGCGATCCGGGGCGCCACAAAGTGAAGGGATCACTGCTCGATATCGAATAGTTACGTTTGACGTAGCTATTTACGAGGCGCATACTGCTTTGAGATCGATAGGCGGTCGTGATTAAGGCGTTCAAGTGCCAGGACACGGAGCGCCTCGCGAACGACGAGCGCACGGGCGCCTTCTCGGCCGCGGTCGTAAAGGCGGGAAGGCGAAAGCTCGCCTTGCTCGACACGGCGACGAGCCTGGACGATCTGCGGAGCCCGCCGGGCAACCGCCTCGAGAAGCTGAAAGGCGATCGAGACGGACAGCACAGCATTCGGATCAACGATCAGTTCCGGTTGTGCTTTCGGTGGGCGGGCGGCGACGCTTACGACGTCGAGATCGTCGATTATCACGATTGATTTTGAACTGAGTCCGTCCAGTAAAACGGAGGCCGACATGAGCAAGAAGCTGCCGCCGATACATCCCGGCGAAATCCTGCGCGAAGAGTTCCTCCGGCCGCTGGATCTCTCCGCATACCGGGTCGCCAAGGATCTGAAGATCCCGGCGAACCGCATCACCGGCATCGTCAAC
>Ga0326597_10013154_pt1 | contig 10882 bp, 12 predicted proteins | sample RVTome_12_FD_203789 | JGI IMG/M metagenome (GOLD analysis project Ga0326597, IMG submission 203789) | Soil microbial communities from uranium-contaminated site in the Upper Colorado River Basin, Wyoming, United States - RVT100D185 | ecosystem: Environmental > Terrestrial > Soil > Contaminated >... | reverse complement strand
CGGTGCGTGGCTCGCGGTGTCGGGAACGGCGCCCTGGGAGGCCTGGGCAATCGGCGGTGCCGTGCTGCTCTGGGTCGCCGGGTTCGACCTCTTCTACTCGCTGTTCGATCTCGAGCACGATCGACGCGAGGGCCTCCACTCGTGGGCGGTCCGCTTCGGCGAGCACGAGGTCTTTCGCTGGGCGCGCGTGTTCCATCTCGGAGTCGTCGTGCTGCTGGCAGCGGCTGGAGCGGGTCTCGGCATCGGCGTGCTGTACTGGTTAGGCGTGGTGGCGACAGCCGTCCTCCTGGCCTACGAGCATTCCATCGTGTGTCCCGGCGACCTGCGCCGGCTCGACGCCGCGTTCTTCACCCTCAACGGGGTCATCAGCGTCATCTTCTTCGCCTTCGTAGCACTCGCCGTCCTCGTCTGATGATTCGGGCTCGGGATCTCGAGAAGCGGTATGGCCGCCGCCGGGTTCTCGCCGGTGTCGACCTTGCGGTTCCCGCTGGCGGGTTCGCCGTCGTCACCGGGCCGAACGGCTCCGGGAAGACGACACTCCTGCGCGTCCTCGCCGGCCTCGCGGCGCCGACCCGCGGCGAGCTCGAGGTGAACGCTGACCGAGGGGAGCTCGGGTACCTCGCGCACGAGCCACTCGTGTACCGTGAGCTCACGGCCGTCGAGAACCTCGATCTCTTCGGACGCCTGTATCGGGTGCCGGAGCGCCGCGAGCGCATCGGGATGCTCCTTGAGCGCTTCGGGTTGTGGGGCGCGCGAAACGAGCGTGTGTCGACATACTCGCGCGGGATGACACAGCGGCTCGCGCTGTCCCGCGCTCTGCTGCATGATCCTGCGTTGATCCTGCTCGACGAGCCGTACTCTGCGCTCGACGAAGCGGGGGCCGACCTGCTCGATCGTGAGCTCGATGCACTGGCGGGCTCGCGCACTCTCGTCGTCGCGACCCACGATCCGCAACGCCTAGCGGCGCTGACGACGGCGACGATCGCGCTCGCGTGACCTACGTTGCCGACGTCGTTGCGCTCACGCGCAAGGACCTGCGGGTCGAGCTCCGCGCGCGCGACACGTTGCCCGCGATGCTCCTCTTCGTTCTGTCGACGCTCGTCGTCTTTCACTTCGCGCTGCCGGAGGGAACGGGAGACGACGCGGCTTACGGGCTCCTCTGGGTGGCGATTGTGTTCACGGCGTTGCTCGGCCTCGCGCGGGCATGGGTGCCCGAGCATGAACACGGCGTGCTCGACGGCTTGGTGTTGGCTCCGTCCGACCGAAGCGCGATCTGGCTCGGAAAGACGCTCGCAACGCTCGCCTTTCTCGTCGCTGCCCAGGTCGTCGCGCTGCCGGCATTCGTTCTTTTCTTCGCGCCTCTCGACTTGACGGCGCTCGCCGGAGTCCTGCTCGCGGACATCGGCATCTGTTCGGTGGGTTCGCTCATGGCTGCGATGGCCGCGGCCGGCCGGTCGCGAGAAGTGCTACTTCCGCTGCTCGTCCTTCCGCTCGCCATTCCGCTCATCGTCGGTGGGGTTGGCGCGGCGATCTCGCCCGAGGGCGCCCGCTACTTGCTGCTTCTCGCCCTGTACGACGCGGTCTTCTCGGTACTCTCGTGGGCGTCTTTCGAGTACGTCGTGACGGAGTAGACCCGCTGAGCGCCTCCTCGATTCGCAGCCTCCCCGGCCTCGCCACGCTCACCGCGGGTCTCATGGGGCTGGCACTGGTGCTCGCGCTCATCGTCGCACCGGAGGACCTCGACCAGGGTGTCTCGCAGAGAATCTTCTACATCCACGTGCCGATCGCGTTGACCGCATACTTCTGCTTCGGTCTGGGGGCCTGGAAGGCGCTCCGCCTCCTCTGGCGGGGGGACAGCCGCTCCGACCTCGAGAGCTACGTGGCCATCCATCAAGGGACGATCTTCGGTGCCTTGACCCTGATCACAGGCTCGATCTGGGCGAAAGCGTCGTGGGGGCACTGGTGGCTCTGGAGCGAGGACCAGCTCGTGCTCTTCCTGGTGCTCTTCCTCTTCTACTGCGCCTATTTCATGCTCCGGTTCTCGCTTGAAGAAGGACCGCGGCGTGCCCGCTCGTCGGCTGTGTTCGCTCTCTTCGGGGTCGTTCTCATCCCGGTCAGCTTTCTTGCGATTCGTCTCGCTGAGGGTCTGATCCACCCGACGGTCTTCACGCGCGAGGGTCCGCAGATGAGCGGATCGATGTTCGCCACGTTCTGCATCGCCTGGGCCGCCGTGACGCTTCTCGCCTATGTGCTCTACCGGGTCGAGCTGGTGGGGAAGCGCCTTGACTCAGACCTACGGGAGCTCCGAGAGGCGTTCGAGTGACCCAGGGCCAGTACGTCGCAGCGGCGTACGGCGTCGTCTTCGTATTCGTGTTGGTCTATGTGGCGATCATCGCCGCTAAGCTCACCCGCCTTCAGCGCGAGACCGCCGAGCTGCTCGAGCTCGCGCGCGGCCGAGCCGCAGCTGAGCGGCGTGACGTGGCACCGACAACCGAGGTGCACGGAGGGGCGTGACCGGCCGCCTCGCCGACTATGCTGCGCGCGTGCGCGGGCCAGGGAGGCGAAGGATCGGAACCGAGTGACCAGGCCGCTGAGCGTCCGTAGGCCGCTTCCGCTCCAGGCTCCGACTGCCTTCGTGCGGATCAGGCCGCGCGGTCTGCGGCTCTGTGGCGAGACTCGCCGCGAGCGGCTCCGGCGCTGCCCGCCTTCTCACACGACGCGCCGCCGTTAGCTCCCGACCAGCGCGACGGCGTTAGGCTCCGCGCGTGTTCATCACGTTTCTGAGCGACTTCGGGCTCAAGGACGACTTCGTGGGTACCTGCCACGGGGTCATGAAGCGCATCGCCCCTGAGGCACACATCATCGACATCACGCACGGGATCCCGCCGCAGGCGGTTCTCCAGGGCGCCCTCGTGCTCGCGAACACGATCGGGTTCATGCCCGTCGGCGTTCATCTCGCCATCGTCGATCCCGGAGTCGGCGGCCCCAGGCGACCACTCGTGCTCGAGGACGAGGAGGGCCGGGTGTACGTCGGTCCGGACAACGGTCTGCTCCTTCCCGCCGCGAGCCGCGCGGGTATCGCTGCGGCTCACGTGCTGGCGAACCCAGACTACGCTCTCGAGACGATCTCGCGGACGTTTCACGGCCGAGATCTCTTCAGTCCCGCTGCGGCACACCTCGCTCGAGGAGTCACGATCCAGGATCTCGGTCCGCCCGTGGATCCCGAGGGCCTGGTGCGACTGGATTTGCCCGAGCTCGTCGTCGCGGACGGGCGCATCGTCGCGACGCTGCTGTATGTCGACAGCTTCGGCAACATCGCTCTCAACCTTACTCGGGACGACGTCGAGGGGATGGGAATCGTCTCGGGGACTCGCGTCGAGCTCGAGCTCTCCGGGGAGAGGTATTACGCGGTGATGGCGCGCACTTTCGCGGACGCGCGCCCGGGCGACGTGATCCTGTACGAGGACAGCTACAAGAACATGTCGCTCGCGATCTCCCGGGGAAGCGCTGCGCGGATGCTCCATGCCTCACCCGGGCAGGAGATCCGAATTACGCTCCCCGACTGATCTCGCTACCGTCAGGCAATTGGCGGCCTACGGTCCGCCCATGGCCGCGCAGCCTCGACCTGCGCGGCGAGGCTGACCAGCAGTGCGTCGCCGGCAGGCGGGCCGATCGCCTGGACGCCGATTGGTAGCCCCTCCTCACTCCAGTGCAAAGGCAACGACATGGCGGGAAGGCCGGTGAGGTTCGCGATGGCGGTAAAGGGCGTGAACTCCGTATTGCGGAGGAGCTGCTCGATCGCACCCTCGACGCTCTCCTGCCAGCCGATCGCCACGGGAGGCAGCGCCAGCGTTGGGGTGAGGACGACGTCGATCCCGTTCCAGAACGCGACTGTTCGGCGCGCGATCGCCTGCAGTCGCGCGACAGCACGGACGTAGTCGACCGTGGAGCTCGCGCGCGCCGACTCGACGAGCCCGCGGTTGAGCGGTGTCAGCAGGGAGAGATCGTCGATCGGATGGAGTGCCACTCCCGCCTGCCAGACCTCGATGAACGTGTGGAAGAGATCGGGGTCGGTCCAGGGAGGCGTCGCCTCGACGACCTCGTGGCCGAGCTCGGTGAAGAGCTCAGCTGCAGACCGAAGAGCCGTAGCGCACTCGGCGGAGACTGGCGTGTCGATTGGCGGAGTCGACGTGACGGCGACGCGAAGCGCGCCAGGCGGCTCGGTCGCTGCTTCCGCGAACGAGCGCTCGGGAGGTGGCGCCCACCAGGGATCACCGGGCTCGTAGCCGGCGAGGACGTCGAGAAGGCTTGCCGCGTCCTCGACGGTCCTCGAAAGCGGCCCGGCCGTAGAGAGGCCCTCGAGAGGCGTGAACGGCGCGCTCGAAACCCGCCCGCGCGATGGTTTCAGTCCGAAGAGTCCGCAGCAGGACGCGGGGATCCGGATCGACCCGCCGCCGTCGGTTCCGTGCGCGATCGGGATGAGCCCTGCGGCGAGGGCAGCGGCGGCTCCTCCGCTCGATCCGCCCGGCGTGCGGTCGAGGTTCCACGGGTTCTTCGTCGCCCCGTTCAGATCGGACTCGGTGAACGCCGTCGTCCCGAACTCGGGCGTGTTGGTCTTTCCGACGATGACGAACCCGGCCTCCCGAATCCGCCGCACCACGGCGGTGTCGTACTCGGGAACGAAGTCAGCGTAGGCGTGCGACGAGAACGTCGTTCGGATCCCCGCGGTTGGAGTGAGGTCCTTTACCGCGATCGGCACGCCGCGGAACGGGGCGTCTCCGGCGCCGCCGTCGATCGCCGCCGCCTCCCCGAGTGCATCCTCCCCCCGGACCGTGACGTAGGCGTTGACCTCGGGATCGAGCCGCGCGATTCGCTCGAGGTAGAGCTGCACGAGCTCGGTGGACGAGACCTCGTGCGTGCGGACAAGCCGTGCTTGCTCGACGGCCGAGAGGAACGCAAGCTCCATTGCGGGCGACGCTACCACTCGTTCCGAGTGGCGAGGGCCGGACTTGAACCGGCGACACCACGGTTTTCAGCCGTGTGCTCTACCAGCTGAGCTACCTCGCCGCGGCAACCCAGTGTACCCAGGGCTCTCGTGCTTCATCGGCACGGCGGAGACCCGGCGTAGCCGCGGCTGGCGTTAGCGTTCCGGGCGGTGACTCCGAAGACGAACCGCGAGATCGCGATCATCGGCGCCGCGCTCGACCTGGGTCAGGGTCGTCGCGGAGTCGACATGGGCCCCTCCGCGATTCGATACGCCGGCCTCGAGGAGCGACTCCAGAGTCTGGGCTACGACGTCCGTGACGAGGGCAACGTGGAGACAGCTGTGGCGGAGGCGACGGCACTCCGTGACGAGCGGGCGCGCTTTTTGCCAGAGATCCACGACACGTGCGAGCTCGTGGCCGGTCGCGTGGCGGACGTGACAAGGCGCGGTGCGCTCCCGCTCGTCCTCGGAGGCGACCACTCGATCGCGCTCGGGACGCTAGGAGGGCTCGCTTCCGTGCACGGGCCGGGCGGCGTGCTCTGGATCGACGCTCATTCGGACATCAACACGCCGCTGACGAGCCCGACCGGCAACGTCCACGGCATGGCGCTGGCGGCCGCACTAGGCCTTGCAGGCGAGGGCTTCGAGAGCGAGCACTGGCCGCTCCCGGCGATCGATGCTCGCAGGGTCGCGCTGATCGGGATCCGCCAGCTCGACGACGGCGAACGCCAGCTGTTGCGGGACACGGGAGTGCGGGTGTTCTCGATGAGCGAGATCGATCGCATCGGAATCGAGCGCGCCGTACGCGAGTCGCTCGACCGGGTCTCGGGAGCAGGGTTCGTCCACGTCTCGCTCGACATGGACGTGTTGGATCCTGACATCGCGCCGGGCGTAGGCACCCCGGTGCAGGGTGGGCTCACCTACCGCGAGGCACACCTTGCACTCGAGCTCGTCGCGGAGTCGGGGCTCGCTGGATCGCTCGAGGTCGTCGAAGTGAATCCGATCCTCGATCGGGAGAACACGACGGCGGCAACCGCCGTCGAGCTGGTCGCAAGCGCTCTGGGGAAGACGATCTACTGAGGGGTCAGACCCGTGGGTCTGACCCGGTATTACGCAGTGACGCCTGTGAACTGCGGAATGATGTCCCGCCCATACGAGGTGAGGTCGGCCTCCTGGCCGTGTGTCATCAGGTAGATGTTGAACTGGTCCACGCCCACCGACTCGAGCTCCTTCAGCTTCGCCGTCGCCTGCTCCGCGTTGCCGAGGACGCAGAAGCGGTCGCAGATCTCGTCGGTGACGAACTCGCCGTGCTTGGCTCCGACCCGCGAGTGGTCGTCGTAGTCGTAGAACTTGCGCACGCGCACGTACTCGGTGAGCTCGTGCGGGATCTCCGACTCGAAGCCGTAGCGCTCGATCAGGTCCATCACGTGGTTCGAGACCATCGCCGGGAACCAGCGCACCTGCTCACGCGCGTCCGCGATGTCGTCGGTGATGTGACTGGGGGCGGAGACGATGCACTTGAGTGCCGCGGGGTCACGCCCCGCTTCCTCGGCTGCCTTGCGCGCGGTGTCCATGATCCATTGGATGATCACGGGATCGGCGAGCTGGATGATCACGCCGTCACCGACTCGTCCTGCGACAGCGAGCGCCTTCGGCCCGTAGCCGGCGACCCACATCGGGATTTCGGGCAGCTCGGGCCGTACCCACTTGAGCTGGAGCTCCTTCTCGTTCCATTCGACCTCGCGGCCGTTCATGAACTCCTTGATCATCGCGAGGCGACGCTCGAACTCCGCTACTCGGACAGGCTTCTCGCCGATGTACCGGACAGCCGAGTCGCCGCGGCCGATGCCCATGACCATGCGGCCGTTCGAGATGTCGTGCAGGGTCGCGTAACCGCTGGCCAAGACCGTCGGCTCGCGCGTGCCGGGGTTCGTCACGCAGTGACCGAACTTCATCGTGGAGGTCGCCTGCACGGCGAGCGTGAGGAGCGGGAACGACTCTTGCCAGAGCACGTGCGAGTCGTACGTCCAGCCGTACTCGAAGCCGTTGGACTCGGCGATCTTGAACAGCTCGACGAGACGGCTGGGCGGTGGGTCGGGCAGTACGGTGACGCCAAAGCTGAGAGCCATTGTGTCTCCCTTGCAGATTGGGAAAGCGGATTATCTCGCTACGAGCGCGCTCTGCGCAAAGAGAGTGCTGCGAGGATCGCGGCGGGAACAACAGGGCCCGACCGCCGTCAACGCCCTCCGCCGCGCGCGACCCAGCCGATCGTCTTGGCAGTGAGGCGATCGAGCGCAGAGACGGATTGCACCAGGTGCTCTTCGCGCGTGTCCTCGAGCTTGGTGTGCGAGAGCCCCCGAAGGCTCTGGACGAACATCATCACCGTCGGAACCCCCGCTCTCGCTACCTCGGCCGCATCGTGCAGAGGTCCTGACGGTAGTCGATGCGACGTGCCTACGACCTCGAGGATCGCCTCTTCGCAGAAGTCGAGCAACGTGTCGTCGAAGAGGATCGGCTCGATCGACCAGATCTTCTCCCACTCGACCTCGATGTTCTCCTCACTTGCGAAGCGCTCGCTCGACGCTTTGGCTTCTGCGAGCATCATCGCGAGCTGGTGGGCGTTCAGATCGCGCTGGTCGAGGAGCTGCTCGGCGGTCTCGACGACGGACGTGACGATGCCTGGCCGACATACGACACCGCCTGACGTGCACACTGCGCCGCCACCAGTACGTCGCGCGATGTCCCTGATCTCTAGAGCGAGCTTCGCGGCTCCCGCGAGTGCATCGCGCCGCTTGTCCATCGGTGTCGAGCCTGCGTGCGCCGCCTGGCCGCGCCAGGTGATCCGGTGGCGCTCGACGCCGAACGTTCCCTGAACCACGCCGAGCGGCAGGCCGAGCGACTCGAGAACGGGACCCTGCTCGATGTGCAACTCGAGGTACGCCGCCGCGCTCTCGAGCTCCTTCTGCGCGTCGAGCGCCTTGTCGAGATCCACGCCGTGCGCGACCAGCGCGTCCGGAAGGGCGACGCCATCGCGGTCGGTGAGCTGCCGAAGCGCGTCCTGGTCCGACATCGATCCGGCGGCTGCGCTCGAGCCGAAGAGGCTCCGCCCGAAGCGAGCGCCTTCCTCGTCGGCCCAGTTGACGAGTCGAAGGGTGACGGGCGGCCTCCCGTCCGCGGCCACTCGCCGAAGAACCTCGACTCCCGCGACGACGTTCAGCGCTCCGTCGAGCCAGCCCCCGTTCGGGACCGAGTCGATGTGTCCGCCGATGAGCACTGCGCGCTCGCTTTCTCCGGCGAGCGTGAACCACTGGTTGCCTGCCGCATCGATCGACTCTTTCGCGCCGGTCGCCGCGGCCTGCCCGTGGAGCCACTCGCGCGCGCGCTCCCACGTCTCCGTCCACGCGACCCGCTGCGCGCCGTTCTCGTCTCCGGTGAGCTCCCGGAGCTCCTTCAGGTCGGCAACCGTTCGCTTCGGGTCGAGCGCCACCCGACGACTCTAACTCGCGCTCTCGAGTGTGGTATGGAATGCGGATGCAGCAGGGAGAGATGCCGAGGCATTCACCGCGCACGGAGCACCAAGGCAATGTGCGACTCGGCTAGGACAGCGCCGGGCACGGGCTGGCGCGGCTGGAACACGAGCGACACATCGCGGCCGGCGAGGCGGCTGGCGACTGGATCGACCTCACCTGGCCCTTGTCGCCCACCGTACCGCGCATCAGCTCGTTCCCACCTCCTCGCATCGAGCGCATCGCCAGCATCCCGGAGGAGCCGCTCAACATCACCGAGCTGTCGATGATCGTGCACATCGGCACGCACGTCGATTCGCCGCGACATTTCTTCAGCGACGGTCCGGCGCTGGAAGACGTGCCGCTGCCGCGACTCATGGGCACCGGCGTGGTCTGGCGCATGGACACTCCGCTGGACGGGATGATCGAGCCTGAGGATTTCGAGCGTATGCGCCCTCGGCTCGAGCCCGGCGACATCCTGCTCCTCGACACCGGGGTTGCTGAGTACGTCGGCACACACGATTACGACCGGCATGCGGCGCTGTCGGTGGCGGCCGCCCAGTGGCTGGTGGGCAAGAAGATCAAGTTGCTGGCGGTGGACACCCCCACGCCAGACATCCCCATCCACAGGCGGCCTCGAGGGTTCGACTGGCCGGTGCACCATGCGCTGCTGCGGGACGGTGTCCTCATCTCGGAGCAGGTTGCAAACGCCCGCTCACTTGCGGGACGCCGGGCCGAGTTCCTGTTTCTGCCGCTCAATATCGTCGGTGGTGACGGCGCACCGGCGCGCGTGCTCGGCCGCGGAATCCGCGAGTGAGCCTCAGGTGAGCACCCCTGCCGAGGTCGTCGAACGTCTGCTCGCACGGACGAAAGCGAGTCGGGTGACGCTCCGGCAGGACTTGCCGGGGGACTACGCCTTCCCGGTCACGTACGAGGCGCTCGCGCCCGGGGCCGCATCCCTGTTGGAGGAACGAACGGTCGACCTCCGGAGGCAACCTGTCGTCGCAGAGCTTGCTCGAGGTCGCCAGGTCGTTCAGGACGACTGCGCCACCGCCTACGACGACGAAGCCTTCCACCGGATGCGCCGGACGTACGGCGGGCTGGCGGCGCAGATCGTGACACCGGTCTTGCGCAACGAGCAGCTCGTCGCCATCGTCTCGGTGCACCAGCTCGGTGTGCCGCGCGCGTGGACCAGCGAGGAGGTCGCAGCGGCCACCCTTGCGGCCGAGGAGGTGGAGAAGCTGCTGTGAGAGTCCCGGCCGACAGAGCGCACAACCGTTGGCACCCCGCCCTTCAGCCGATCGCTTCGGTCGGGCCCGGCGAGGAGATTACGCTCGAGACGCGTGACGGCCTGGACGGTCAGCTCACGAGGGATAGCACCCACGACGACGCTGGCCACATCGACCTCGGTTTGGGGCACCCGCTCACGGGCCCTGTCTGGGTTGACGGAGCCGAGCCCGGCGACCTGCTCGAGGTCGAGCTCGTCTCCTACGAGACAGCCGGCTTCGGCGTCACCGCCGTCATCCCCGGCTTCGGCTTTCTGGCGGATGTCTTCCCGGACCCGTACGTCGTGCACTGGGAGATTCATGGCGACTGCGCACGCTCGCCCGAGCTGCCGGGCGTCGCCGTGCCCGAGGCAACGTTCGCCGGCGTGATCGGCGTCGCGCCCTCGCACGCCCTGATGGAGGAGATTCGCCAGCGAGAGCAGGCGATCGCGGACGCGGGAGGCCCGGTTGCCGACTCGCTGCCGGAACGCGCCCTTCCTCCCGCCGCAGCGTCGGGGCTCCGGACGATCCCGCCCCGCGAGATCGGCGGCAACATCGACATCCGTCAGCTCGTCGCAGGCTCGCGGCTCTTCCTACCGGTACACGTGCCGGGCGCGCTCTTCTCGATCGGGGACCTCCACTTCGCGCAGGGGGACGGCGAGGTTTGCGGCACCGGGATCGAAGTCGCCGGAGCCGCCACCGTGCGCTTCCGTGTGTGGAAGGAGCATGAGCTCGCCTGGCGCCAGCGCTTTCCGCGCTACGAGGCACCTCCGGAGAGGCCGCGCGGCCCTTCGGTGGCGACGACCGGCATCGCGCTCGACGTACCCATGGACATCGACGCCGCAGCTCGCGAGGCCTTGCTCGAGATGATCGGGTACCTCGAGGCCACGTACCGCTTCGAGCGCTCGGCCGCCTACGCGCTCTGCTCCGCGGCCGTCGATCTCCGCATCTCCGAGGCCGTCGACGTCCCCTACCCGCTCGTGTCCGCGCTCCTTCCGCTCGACATCTTCGAGTAAGCACTAACTCCGCAGCGGCACCGCGTAGGACGGCATCGGAGCGCCCGTCGCCCCGCGCAGCTTGAGCGGGAAACCGAGGAAGGCGAACTCGTACTGCTTCTCGGCTGCGAT
>Ga0326597_10013153_pt1 | contig 10882 bp, 8 predicted proteins | sample RVTome_12_FD_203789 | JGI IMG/M metagenome (GOLD analysis project Ga0326597, IMG submission 203789) | Soil microbial communities from uranium-contaminated site in the Upper Colorado River Basin, Wyoming, United States - RVT100D185 | ecosystem: Environmental > Terrestrial > Soil > Contaminated >... | reverse complement strand
TCGACACCATTGCCGGCCTGCTCGACGGCCTCGATCCCTATTCCGACGCGCGTGACGAACTGTCCACCGCCCTGTTCGGGCAGTCGGAAATCCTCAGGCTCGACCAGGATGGCCGTGTCATATTGTCTGAAGCGCTGCGGGCGCACGCCGCTGTCGACGGCGAGGCGGTGTTCGTCGGGCTCGGCGACAAGTTCAGGATCTGGAATCCCGATAATTTCGAGGCGCATCTCGCCGCCGCGCGCGAGAAGGTGCGAGAGCTGAGGAGGCTGCTCGGCGCCCGGGGCCGGCGCGCGGCGGATGGAGAGAGTGCGTGAGGGCGGGCCGCGGCGCAGTCGCCGCTGGCGGACTGGCCCGCCATGTACCCGTCATGCTCCCGGACGTGCTGGAGGCGCTGGCGCCGCGCGGCGGCCAAACTATCGTCGATGGCACGTTCGGGGGCGGCGGCTACACGCGGGCGCTGCTTGAATCGGCGAACTGCAAGGTGATCGGGATCGATCGCGACCCGGAGGCGATCCGTGCCGGCGCCAGCCTCGTGCGCCAGTTCGCGCCGCGTCTCAGCCTGGTCGAGGGCCGCTTCGGCGAAATGGAGCAGTTGCTGCGCTCGCGCGGCGTCACGGCGGTCGACGCGGTCGTGCTCGACATCGGCGTCTCCAGCCTCCAGCTCAACGACGCCGCGCGCGGCTTCTCGTTCCAGGGCGCGGGGCCGCTCGACATGCGCATGAGCCGCAGCGGTGCCAGTGCCGCCGAGATCGTCAATTCCATGGCGGAGGCCGATCTCGTGCAGGTCATCTCGCAGCTCGGCGAGGAGCGCAGGGCGCGGGCAATCGCGCGCGCCATCGCCAGCGCGCGCGCGCAGCGGCCGATCGAGACGACGGCGGAACTGGCGCGCATCGTCACGGGCGCGGTCGGCCATCAGCCGGGCGGCGCGGGCTCGCGCATTCACCCCGCGACGCGCACCTTCCAGGCGATCCGCATTCTGGTGAACGATGAGCTTGGCGAGCTGGCGCGCGCGCTTGTCGCTGGGGAGGCGCTGCTGAAGCCGGGCGGGAGGCTGGTCGTGGTGTCGTTCCATTCGCTCGAGGACCGCATCGTCAAGCGGTTCATCGCTGAGCGCGCCGGGCAGTCCGGCCAGCCGTCGCGCCACCGGCCTGAGCCGGCGACGGCGCGCGCGCCGAGCCTGCGCATGGCGGGCCGCTCGGTGAGGCGGCCGCGCGCTCACGAAATAGAAACCAACCCGCGGGCACGATCGGCACGGCTGCGCGTCGCCGAAAGGACCGAGGCGCCGGCCTGGCCGGGGGAGCTGGCGCCGGGCGAGCTCAGCGCGCTCGGCGTGCCCGACATTGGCGCGGTTTGGGGAGGTCCGGGATGATCCGGTTCGTCGAGGTGATGATGGTTGCGGCCACCATCGTCGTCGCGATTGCGCTTTACGCGGTGAAATACGACACCGGGCACGTGGCCAGGAACATCGCCGGCCTGAAGCAGCAGATCGCGGAACAGCGCGAGGAAATCGTCATTCTGCGCGCCGAATGGAGTCTGCTGAACCAGCCGGGGCGGCTGCAGCGGCTGGCGGAGGAAAATCTCGCGCTGCAGCCGGTGCAGGCCGGGCAGATGAAAACCTATGCCGACGTTCCGGAAATGCCGCCGGCCGAGGCGCTCACCGACCTCGTGGAACGCTCGCTGTCGTCACTCGAGAGGGTGGAGAGCGGTCGGCGCTGAAATCGGCAATTGAACAGGAAACAGGGAGATCGCGTAACCCTTCGTCAAGCTTGATGAGGTCTAACTCGCCGCTTCCGGCCTCTTTGATCGTGCCTCATGCGTTTTCTCGCGCGTCCCAGTAGCAAACCCTCCGATCGCGGCATTCGCGGCTATTTCGACGATCCACTCGACGTCGCGACCAGGCGCCGGCTTAAAATCGTCGGCTGGGCGTTCATCGCCGGCTTCGCGCTGATCGCCGCGCGGCTGGTCGACTTCGCCGAGTTCACCCCGCCTCCCGAGGCGGGCCGGCAGTATTCGGCGGTGGTTCCGCATGCGCGCCCCGACCTGCTCGACCGCAACGGCACGATCGTGGCGACCGACATCAAGGTCGCATCGATGTACGCCGATCCGCGCCGCATCCTCGACATCGGCGACACCATCGATCAGCTCAACATCGCGCTGCCCGAGCTGAGCCGGTCGTTTCTGCGTGAACGACTGTCGCGCGAACGCGATTTCGTGTGGCTGAAGCGCGGTATGACGCCCAGGGCGCAGGCGAAGATTCACAATCTGGGACTGCCGGGAATCGGCTTCATCGACGAGTTGCGGCGGATCTATCCGGCCGGCCGGGCGCTCGCGCATGTCGTGGGGTATGTCAACGTCGACAATCAGGGCCAGGCGGGGATGGAGAAATATCTCGACGAGCTCGGCATCGGTGCGCGCTTCCCCGGGGCGCGGACAGCCGATCCGTCGCCGGTGACGCTCTCGGTCGATCTGCGCGTTTCACATGCGATGCGCGACGAACTGATCGCGGCGATGGAGAAGTTCAGCGCGAAAGCGGCCGGGGCGGTGGTGCTCGACGTCGAAACGGGCGAGGTGCTGGGGCTTTCCTCGCTGCCTGACTACGATCCGCACAATCCGAAGGAATCGCTGGAACCCGACCGCATAAACCGCATCTCCAAGGGCGTCTTCGAGTTCGGCTCGACGTTCAAGGCGTTCACCGTGGCGATGGCGCTCGACGAGCACGTGGCCACGCTCTCAACGAGCTACGACGCGCGCACGCCGATCCGTGTCGGCAGGCAGTCGATCGGCGACTACCACGCCAAGAAAAGCTATCTGACGCTCCAGGAGATCTTCGTCTACTCGTCCAATATCGGTGCCGCGAAAATGGCGCTCGACGCCGGCATCGAGACGCATCAGGCGTTTCTCCGCCGCATCGGCATGCTCGACCGCATCGCCACCGAGCTGCCGGAAACCTCCGACCCGCTGATACCCGAGCCCTGGCGCCCGGTGTCGACCATGACCATCGCATTCGGCCACGGACTCGGCGTGACGCCGCTGCATGCCGCGACCGCGGCGGCCGCGCTGGTCAATGGCGGGCACCTGATCGCGCCGACATTCCTCAAACGCTCGCGCGCCGAGGCGGAGCTCTACGCCAAGCAGGTCATCTCTGCCGACACCAGCGCGAAAATGCGCTATCTGATGCGGCTCAACGTGCTGGAAGGCACGGCGCGCAAGGCCGCGGTCGCCGGCTATCGCGTGGGCGGCAAGACGGGAACGGCGGAGAAGGCGGGGCCGCGCGGTTATGACAGCAATAAGCTGCTCACCACGTTCATCGCCACCTTCCCTGTCGACTCGCCGCGCTACGTCGTCGTCGTGCTGCTGGATGAACCCAAGGGAATCAAGGAAACCCACGGCTATGCGACGTCTGGCTGGAACGCCGCTCCGACGGTCGCCGGAATCATCGGCCGCATCGCGCCGATGCTGGGCGTGGTGCCGGACGATCAGGCCGACGGGCAGGCTGCGGATTTCCTGCTCGCGGCAACCAACTGACACGGGAGCGGACGGCTATGCGGCTCGCTGACCTCGCCAGGGCGGCGGGTCTCGAGCCCGCCTCGGCAACCGTCGAGATCACCGGCCTCACGGCCGACAGCCGCGAGGCCGGCCCGGGCATGCTGTTCGCGGCGCTGCCCGGCAGCAAGGTCGAGGGCGCGCGCTTCGTGCCGGCGGCGATCGCGGCGGGGGCGGCGGCGGTGCTGGCCGGCGCCGAGGCGCCGATCGAGGCGCCGCAAAACTATCCCGTGCTGCGTGCGTCCGAACCGCGCCGGGCGCTGGCACGTATCGCCGCGGCGTTCTTCGGCACGCAGCCCGACGTGGTGGTGGCCGTCACCGGGACCAACGGCAAGACCTCGGTGGCCTCGTTCACCGAACAGATCTGGCGGTGCCTCGGGCGCAGATCGGGCAGCATCGGCACCCTCGGCGTCTCCGGTCTGGAGGGGACCGGCGATGTGGCGCTGACCTCGCCCGACCCGGTTACGCTGCACCGGGCGCTGGCCGCTTTTGCCCGCCAGGGGGCGCAACACGTGGCGATTGAGGCGTCGAGCCATGGTCTCGCCCAAATGAGGCTCGATGGTGTGCGCCTCGCGGGCGGCGCATTCACCAATCTGAGCCGCGATCACCTCGACTACCATGCCTCCGTCACCGACTATCTCGATGCCAAGCTGCGGCTGTTCCGCGAACTCCTGCCGGAGGGCGCTCTTGCCGTCGTCAACCGCTGCGGCGCGGCCGGCGACGCCGCGCTGGCGGCAGCGCGTGGGGCGGGTCTCAGGGCGATGAGCGTCGGCCGGGGCGGCGAGGACGTGGCGCTCGAGAGGCTGGAGCCGGATGCCGGGCATCTCGATGTCGAGGTCGCCCATTCGGGCACAAGGCGGGCGCTCAGGATCCCGCTCGCTGGTGCTTTCCAGGCCGAGAACGCTGTCGTCGCGGCGGCGCTGGCAACGGCGGCCACGGGCGTTGCGCTCGACGACGCGCTGGCGGCGATGGAACAGCTCAGCGGCGCGAGAGGCAGGCTCGAGCTGATCGGCGCCACCGCATCCGGTGCGCGCGTTTTCGTCGACTATGCGCACACGCCCGACGCGCTCAGCGTGGCGCTTGCGGCGCTCAGGCCGCATGCCGCGGGACGCATCATCGCAGTGTTCGGCGCGGGTGGCGATCGCGACGCTGGCAAGCGCGCGCTGATGGGCCGGGCCGCGTGCGAGGGCGCCGACGAGGTGATCGTTACCGACGACAATCCGCGCAGCGAGGACCCGGCCGCGATCCGGCGTGCGATCCTGGAGGGAGCACCGGGCGCGACCGAGATCGGCGACCGGCGCGAGGCGATCGCTGCCGCCGTCGCGCGGCTCGGCGCGGGCGACGTGCTTCTGGTGGCGGGCAAGGGCCACGAGAGCGGCCAGATCGTCGGCGACCGCGTCATCCCGTTTTCCGACGATCAGGAAGTGCGGCGGGCGCTCGGCGAGGGCCGGGCGGCGTGAGCGAGCGTGCGCGCAGAGGCCTGTGGCCGGCGGGCGAGTTCGTCGCCGCGACCGGCGGCCGGCTCGAGGGCGAGATGGCCGGCGCGGTCACAGGCGTTTCAATGGACAGCCGCACGATCCGGCCGGGCGAGGCATTTTTCGCCATCGCCGGCGACCGCTTCGACGGCCACAGCTTCGTCGGCGACGCGCTGGCGCGCGGTGCCCGCGTCGCGGTGGTGGGGGAGGGCTTCCAGGGCGAGGGCGTGGCGGGTGCGCTGCTCCGCGTGGACGATCCGCTCGCGGCGATGCGAGCGCTGGCGGCCGCCGCGCGGCGGCGCTCGAGCGCCCGCATCGTTGCGCTGACCGGGAGCGCCGGCAAGACCGGCAGCAAGGATGCGCTGGCGCTCGCCCTTGCGCCGAGTGGAAAGACCCATGCTTCGCCGGCGTCCTTCAACAATCACTGGGGCGTTCCCTACACGCTTGCCAACCTGGCGTGCGAGGCTCGCTTCGGCGTGTTCGAAATGGGCATGAACCACGCCGGCGAGATCGCGCCGCTGTCGGCCCTGGTGCGTCCGCATGTCGCGGTGGTAACCACCATCGCCCCGGTGCATATCGGGCATCTGGGCTCGCTGGACGCGATCGCCGACGCCAAGGCGGAAATCTTCACCGGGCTGGAGCCGGGCGGCTGGGCGGTGCTCAACCGCGACAACGAGAAGTATGAGCGCCTTGCCGGCGCGGCACGGGCGGCCGGCGCGCGGATCGTCGGCTTCGGCGAGCACGAGAGCGCAGAGGCGCGGCTGCTGCGAGAGGTCGCCGCTGGCGGCGGCGTCGTCATCGAGGCCGAGATTTTGGGCGGCGCGGTGACGTACAAGCTGGCGGCGCCGGGGCGCCATCTGGTGCGAAATTCTCTCGCGGTGCTCGCCGCCGCCAGGCTCGCGGGCGGCGATCTGGCGCTCGCCGCGCTGGCGCTCGCCGACTGGCGCCCGGGCCGCGGCCGCGGCGAGCAGTCCGCGCTCGCCACCGGCGCGGGCGACATCGTGCTGATCGACGAGAGCTACAACGCCAATCCGGCATCGATGCGCGCCGCGCTTTCCGTCCTGGCCGGCACGCAAACGGGGGCTCGCGGCCGGCGCATCGCGGCGCTCGGCGACATGCTGGAGCTTGGCCGGCAGGCGGGCGAGGAGCATCGCGCCCTGGTCCGTCCGATCGTTGGCGCCGGCGTCGACCTGGTCTTTGCCTGCGGCACGCTGATGCGCGACCTTTATCAAGAGCTTCCGCCGGAGCTTAGAGGGGGCTATGCCGAGAATGCCGCGACCCTCACCGAACCGCTCGTCCGCGAGTTGCGCGCGGGCGACGTGGTCATGGTGAAGGGGTCGTTCGCCACCGGCATGGCCCGGATCAGCGAAGCGCTGCGCGACCGCTACGCTGCCGGCAGCGGGGGGGACTGAACAGAATGCTCGAATGGCTTGCGTCGCAGTTCGTCGACACGGTTCCGGTCCTCAACCTGTTCAGGTACATCACGTTCCGTACCGGCGCCGCCACGATCACGGCGATGGTCATCGTGTTCCTGTTCGGGCCGTGGATCATCTCAAATCTCAAGATCCGCCAGGGCAAGGGCCAGCCGATCCGCAATGACGGTCCGGAGCGGCACATCATCGAGAAACAGGGCACGCCGACCATGGGCGGGCTGATGATCCTGCTCGGTGTCTGCGTCGCGGTGCTGATCTGGGCGAGCCTCGCCAACGCCTATGTCTGGCTGGTGCTGTTCGTTTGCCTGTCGTTCGGGATGATCGGCTTCTACGACGACTATCTGAAGATCAAGCGGGCCACGAGCGGCGGATTCTCGGGCCGGGTGCGCCTCGGCATCGAATTCGCGATTGCCGGCGTCGCGGCGTTCGGCTTCATGCGGATCGGCGCAGAGCCTCTGGCCACCTCGATGGCGCTGCCTTTCGTGAAGGACCTGCTGCTCAATCTCGGGTGGTTCTTCCTGCCGTTCGGCGCGGTGGTCATCGTCGGCGCTGGCAACGCCGTCAATCTCACCGACGGGCTCGACGGGCTCGCCATCGTGCCGGTGATGATCGCGGTGGCGAGCTTCGGCTTCATCGCCTATTTCGTCGGCAACGCCGTTTTCGCCGACTATCTGCAGGTTCACTTCGTGCTCGGCACCGGCGAGCTGGCGGTGGTGTGCGGCGCCGTCATCGGCGCCGGGCTCGGCTTCCTGTGGTTCAACGCGCCGCCGGCGATGATCTTCATGGGCGATACCGGATCGCTTGCGCTGGGCGGCGCGCTGGGAGCCATTGCGGTCGCGGCGAAGCACGAGCTGGTGCTGGCGATCATCGGCGGCCTGTTCGTCCTCGAGGCGGTCTCGGTCATCGTTCAGGTGGCGAGCTACAAGCTGACCGGCAAGCGGGTGTTCCGCATGGCGCCGCTGCATCACCATTTCGAGCAGAAGGGCTGGAAGGAATCGACCATCGTCATCCGGTTCTGGATCATCGCGGTGGTGCTGGCCATGGCAGGCCTGTCGACGCTGAAACTGCGATGAGGGGTGGGCCGCCGCGCGCGCCATGATCCCGTTGCGCCACAGGGCCGGTCAGCGGCTTTTGGTCTTCGGGCTCGGCATCACCGGCATCTCCACCACGGCGGCGCTGAGGGCCGGCGGCGCGGCGGTCGTGGCCTGGGACGACGGCGCGGAGGCGCGCGAGAAAGCGGCCGCCCAGGGCGCAGAGCTCGCTCCGCCGGACACGCTCGACTGGGCTTCGATCGATGCGCTGGTACTGAGCCCCGGCGTGCCCTTGACCCATCCCCGGCCGCATCCGGTGGTGGCGCTGGCCGGATCGCACGGCGTGCCCGTGATCGGCGACACCGAGCTGTTCGTACAGGAGCTTGCCCGGTCGAAGGCGCCCGGCCGGCTCGTCGCCATTACCGGCACCAACGGCAAATCGACCACGACGGCGCTTGTGGCCCATCTGCTGTCGGCCGCCGGGATCGACAACCAGCTCGGCGGCAATATCGGCAGCCACGCCGTGCTCGAGCTTTCACCGGCCGTTAACCCTGTAGTGTATGTCATTGAGTTCTCGTCATATCAGATCGATCTGACGCCTCATCTAAAGCCGGAAGTGGCCGTGTTTCTCAACCTGTCGCCAGACCACCTCGACCGCCATGGCGGCATGGACGGCTACGTGGCCGCGAAATGCGGCATCTTCGCCCGGCAGGGCCGCGGCGACGTGCTCGTGCTGGGGCATGACGACGCGCGAACGGCGGCGCTCGGTGCGCGAGTCCCGCAGGGTGTCCGTGTCATTCCGATCTCGCAGGATGCGCCGCAGCGGGGTGGCGTGTGGGTCGACGCGACGATGCTGATCGACCAGACCGGCGACGTGCCGCGGCGCATCGCCGACCTCGCCGGCATCGCTTCGCTGCGCGGCCGCCACAACATGCAGAACGCCGCCGCGGCGGCCGCCACGCTCATGGCGCTCGGCGTTTCGGCGGACCGTTTCGGGACCGGTTTTGCAAGCTTTCCCGGCCTTGCCCATCGTATGGAGGAAGTCGGCCGCGCCGGCCGGGTTGTGTTCATCAACGACAGCAAGGCGACGAATGCCGAGGCCGCGGAGAAGGCCATTTCCGCCTTTCGCGACATTCACTGGATCGCTGGAGGGCGCGGCAAGGCGGGCGGCATCGAGGCACTCGCGCCACTCTTCGCGCGCATCGAGAAGGTCTATCTGATCGGCGAGTCGGCGGGCGAGTTCGCGGCCACGCTGGCGTGTCGCGGCGTCGCCCACGAGATCGCGGGAAGCCTCGACGCGGCGCTCGATGCGGCGTTCGCCGGCGCGTGCGCGAGCGCCGCGCCCGAGCCGGTGGTGCTGCTCTCGCCGGCGGCGGCCTCGTTCGACCAGTTCAGGAACTTCGAGGCGCGCGGTGCGGCGTTCCGCGACGCGGTACACCGCCTCATCGCGCGCGGCGCGGAGCCGGCCGAGGGCGCGCCATGAGCTTCCGGCGCAGCGACGGCGGACCGGTCGCGGAATGGTGGTGGACCGTGGACCGGCTGATGCTTGCCTGCGTGCTGGCCCTGGCCTTCGCGGGCCTCGTGCTGACGCTCGCCGCCAGCCCGCTGGTGGCGGTCAGGATCGGCCAGCCGGAGTATCATTTCGTGGTCCGCCAGCTCCTGTTCCTCGGGCCGGCGCTGGTCGTCATGCTGGCGATCTCGCCGCTCGGCCAGCGCGACATCAGGCGCCTCAGCCTCGCCATCTTCCTTGTCAGCATCGCGCTCATGGTGGTCGCCATCCTGTTCGGCGAGCCGATCAAGGGCGCCTCGCGCTGGCTCACCGTCGGCCCGGTTTCGATCCAGCCTTCGGAATTCGCCAAGCCGGCCTTCGTCGTGCTGTCGGCCTGGTTTTTCGTCGAGGGCAGCAAGCGGACCGATCAGCCGGGGCATCTGGTGGCGGTTCTGCTCTATGCGGTGTTTGTCGCGCTTCTGGTTCTGCAGCCCGATTTCGGCCAGACCATGCTTGTGACGCTGGTCTGGGGCGCGCTGTTCTTCATGGCCGGCCTGGCCTGGCTGTGGAGCGTCGGCATAGGCCTCGTGTCGCTGGCCGGCCTCGCGGCGGCCTATGTCATGGTCCCGCATGTCACCGAGCGCGTCGACAGCTTCCTCGATCCGGAATCGGGAGACACGTTTCAGGTAGATACCGCGCGTGAGGCAATCCTCAACGGCGGCTGGCTCGGCCAGGGACCGGGGGAGGGCACGGTCAAGCGTATCCTGCCCGACGCGCATACCGACTTCATCTTCGCGGTCGCGGCGGAGGAATTCGGCGTTGTCGCCTGCCTCATTGTGGTGGCGCTGTTCGCTTTCCTTGTGCTGCGCGGCATCTCGCGCGCCGTCGAGGAAGGCGATGCCTTCGTACGTCTCGCAACCGCCGGGCTTTCGGTGCTGGTCGGCGTTCAGGCCGGCATCAACATGGCAGTCAATCTCGGGCTGGCGCCGGCGAAGGGAATGACGCTGCCGCTCGTGTCCTATGGCGGATCGTCGCTGATCTCGGTGGCGATCTCGATCGGCATGATCCTCGCGCTCACGCGCCGGCGGCCGGGGGCGCGCGTGGCGCTCGCGCGCGACCGGCTCGGAGCGGCGGTTTGAAGGGCGCGGCCGGGCCGCCAGCACCCGTCCTGATCGCGGCCGGTGGAACCGGCGGGCACCTTTTTCCGGCGCGCGCGCTGGCCGAGGAGCTGGCGCGGCGGGGCGTTGCGGCCGAGCTCGTCACCGACCGGCGCGCGCAGACCTTCGGCGGCGATTTTCCGGCGCGCCGGGTTCACCTGATACCGGCTGCCACGCCGGTCGGCGTGTCGCCGCTGCGAATGGCGCGCGCGCTGGCGACGCTGGGCGGGGGCGTCATCGCGGCGCGCGGCCTGATCAGGCGCATCGGGCCTTCCATCGTCGTCGGCTTCGGCGGCTATCCGACCGTGCCGCCGGTGATCGCGGCGAGACTGTGCGGGGTGACGAGCCTGATCCACGAGCAGAACGCCGTGATGGGCCGCGCGAACCGGCTGCTCGCGCGTTTCGCGAGCGCGGTCGCGCTGTCGGTGCCGCGCCCGGCCCTCATTGCCCGCTCCGTGCTCGCCAGGTCGGTGATCACCGGAAATCCGGTGCGCGACGCGGTCATCGAAGCGGCCCGGACGGCCTACCGCGCTCCGGACGGGGGCGCGTTCAGGCTTCTCGTGTTCGGCGGCAGCCAGGGCGCGCATGTATTTTCCGAAGTCGTGCCGGCGGCGCTCTCACGCATCGAGCCGTCGGCGCGGGTGCGCATCCGCCTCGTCCAGCAATGCCGGAGCGAGGACGCCGGGCGTCTTCGCGCGGCGCTCGCGGAGGCAGGGATAGATGCCGAGATCGCGCCGTTTTTCGCCGATCTTCC
>Ga0326597_10013152_pt1 | contig 10883 bp, 11 predicted proteins | sample RVTome_12_FD_203789 | JGI IMG/M metagenome (GOLD analysis project Ga0326597, IMG submission 203789) | Soil microbial communities from uranium-contaminated site in the Upper Colorado River Basin, Wyoming, United States - RVT100D185 | ecosystem: Environmental > Terrestrial > Soil > Contaminated >... | reverse complement strand
AACCAAAACCGCCCTAGTGTCGTGGTTTCGAAGTTCGCTACTTTATTGATATCGCGCTCCCGGCGAACTTCGAAACCGAAACGACACTAGGAATCAATGAGTTGCTAGTGTCCCTTCGATTCCGAAATTCGCCAGGAGCCTGATATCTTGATCATGCGAATTTCGGAATCGGGACACTAGTGGAACTTTTGAATTCGGCATTCGGTTGCGAGGCTGACATCGGCCGGGTATCGAATGTCGAATTCGTTCCACTAGAGCATGATCCGATCGCGTGGAATCGGATCACGCTCTCGATTCCTTGATTTGCCGCGCAATCTTACGGCGAACCAGTTCCCACTTCGCCGGATTGCGCTCTAGCGCTTGCGGCGCGCGCGCCGCCGCCGGCGCACGGGCGCGGCAACTTCCTCGGCCTCGGCCTTGGCGACGATGGCGCCCAGCATCCGCGCAAGCTTGGTCCGGTCGGCCGCGGACAAGGCCGAGACGAGCGCCTTCTCGACGCGGTCATTGGCGGCGCGCGCGGACTTCAACGCCTTCCTCCCCTGCGGCGAGATGTGGACGGCGTTCGCGCGCTGATCGGACTCGGTGCGTTCGCGGCCCAGCACGCCGCGCTCGATCATGCGCCGGATCATCTCGGCCAGCGTGGAACGGTCGATGCCCGTGATGTTGACGAGATCGGTCTGGCTCACGCCGTCGTTCTGCTCGGCCGCCGCGAGCACGATGAACTGCTGCCTGGTCAGTTCGCGCGATCCGGGTTCGCGCGAGAAAAGATCGTTCGCATGTTGCACGCAGCGCCGCAGGAGATGCGACGGCGCCTGCGACAGGTCGAAACCGCCCGTCTTGCGCGGACCCTTCGAAGCCATTGAAGCACCCCTCGGGAATAATATTGTGGTCGGACGATCGTCCGTACCCGTCGGACTTGGGCCGAAACATAACCGGAATGGCGGCGCGCGCAAACATGGAAGATTGCGCGCTGTATGATTTTGCCGCACCTGGTTTGATGCATTTCGGTACAGACGGGGCCGAACCCGTCGGAGGCAACGCAATGGGCGCTGCCGTGACGCGCTTCGAGATCGGGTGCCGCGACCACAAGCGCACGATCGATTTCTACGAGAAGCCCTTTGGATGGCGCGTCCGAAGAACAGAATCCGTACGCCAATCTCGCTGATACCGGAGCCGAAACGGGAATACGGGGCGCCTACGTTGCGTTGGGTCATGCACCGCATAACTATGTCACGATTTGCGCAGAGGTGGATGACGTGACCGTCACGGCCGGCGTGTCCGTCCGCCGGGGCGGATCGCCGACGGTCGGTCCGCTGCCGACGCCGGACGGACGGCGCTTCGCCTGGATCAAGGATCCCGACGCCAACATGATCGGCGCGATCAGCCGATAGGCAAACCCGAACCCATGCCTACGTCTTGGGCTTTCCCTCGTCTTCGATCTGGTACTTCAAGATGAAGGGCGTCTGGGCGAGCGAAAACGCGAAGATCGCCGACATGAACCCCCACACCTTGAAGGCGACCCAGACGTCGGTCGAGAAGCTGCGCCATACGATTTCGTTCGCGAGCGCGAGTGCGAAAGCGAAAACCCCCCAGCGCCAGGTGAGCGCGCGCCAGGCCGCTTCGGGAAGCCGAAAAACATGGCTGAACACGTGCTTGAGGAAGATGCGGTCGAAGGCGAGGCCGCCCAGCAGCAGCGCGCCGAAGAACGCATAGAGCACGGTCGGCTTCAGCTTGATGAACGTCTCGTCCTGCAGCCAAAGCGTCAGTCCGCCGAAGACGAGCACCAGCGGCGCCATGAAAAGGGGCATGGGCGCAAGCCTGCGTTCCAGCGCATAGACCACGCCGAGCGCGACGAATACGCCCGCCATGAAGACGGCGGTCGCGACATAGATGTCGTACGCCGAATAGGCGGCGAAGAATGCGATCAGCGGCCCGAAATCGAGGGCGGCCTTGGCAAGAGGGGATAGGGGCGCGCGCTTTCGTTCGCTCATGGGGCACCGGTCAGGGCATCGGCGAATGCTTGCGCCACAAAGGGTTGCAGATCGTCGGCGCCTTCGCCGACGCCGACGAAATGGACCGGCAGACCGAAACGATCGGCGAGCGCCGCCAGGATGCCGCCCTTCGCGGTGCCGTCGAGCTTGGTCATGACGAGGCCGGTCAGCGGGATCGCCGCCCGGAACCCCTCGACCTGGGCCAGCGCATTCTGTCCCGTCGTCGCATCGAGCACGAGAAGGCCCGCGTGCGGCGCCGCCGGATCGAGCTTGCGCAGCACGCGCACGATCTTTTCGAGTTCGGCCATGAGCCCCGCCTTGTTCTGAAGCCGGCCGGCGGTGTCGATCAGCAACACGTCCGCGCCATCGGCGCGGCACTTTTCCAGCGCCTCGTAGGCCAGCCCGGCCGCGTCCGCACCCGGCGCGCGCGCGACGAACCCCGCGCCGGTGCGCTGCGCCCAAATCTCGAGCTGATCGATGGCGGCGGCGCGAAACGTATCGCAGGCGGCGAGTACAACCTTATACCCGTTATCCGCGAGTCGCTTGGCGATCTTGCCGATCGTGGTCGTCTTGCCCGTGCCGTTGACGCCCGCCACCAGCACGACGAAGGGATGCCGCGCGCGATCCACGGCGAAGGCGCGTTCGGCGGGCGCCAGCACGCGGCCGAGTTCCCGCGCAAGCGCTACGCGCAATTCGGCCTCGGAAATCTCGCGTCCGAAGCGGTTCCTCGCGAGTTCGGCCACGATACGCTGCGCGAGCCCCGCGCCGAGATCGGCACGAATGAGAAGATCTTCCAGCGCCTTGAGCGTGTCGGCATCCAGCCGGCGCTTGGCGAGCGCGCCGAGGCCGCCGCCGAGCGACGCGGCCGTTCGCGCGAGCCCCGTTCTGAGACGCGCGAAGAGGCCTGGCTTTTCCGTCATGCGGCGGCCTTGACGGCGTTGGCCGAAAGTTTCGCGCCATCCGCGCCAACGATCTGCATGCGAAGAATCGTGCCCGGCCGCGCATGGCCCGCAAACGCCGCGCGCGCGAAACAAGGCGTGCGACCTTCGCCGGGCTTTTCGACGAGCACGTCCTGCATGCTTCCCACGAGGCGGGCGAGATGGGCCTTCAAGGCGTCCGCGCCCTTGGCGCGCAAGGTCCGCGCGCGCGCCTTGGCGAGCCCGTGCGCGACTTGGGGCATGCGCGCGGCCGGTGTGCCCTTGCGCGGGCTGAACGGAAAGACGTGCAGATGGGAAAGCCCCGCCTCGTCGACGAGAGCCAGCGTGTTCTCGAACATCGCGTCGGTTTCGGTCGGAAAGCCCGCGATAAGATCGGCGCCGAAGGCGGCTTCGGGGCGCAGGCGGCGCACCGTCTCGCAAAACGCGATCGTGTGGGCGCGCGAATGGCGGCGCTTCATGCGCTTGAGCACCATGTCGTCGCCCGATTGCGCGGAGAGGTGGAAATGGGGCATCAGCCGCTCCTCCTCGGCGATGGCGCGCAGGAGCTCTTCGTCGATCTCGATGGAATCGATCGAGGAAAGCCGGAGGCGCTTGAGCTCCGGCACCTGCTTGAGGAGCCGGCGCACCAGCGCGCCGAGTGCGGGCCTGCCCGGCAAATCGGCGCCGTAGGCGGTGAGATCCACGCCCGAGAGCACGATCTCGGCATAGCCGTTGGCGGCGAGACGCTTAGCCGCCTGCACCACTTCGCCCTGGCCCACGCTGCGCGACGGACCGCGCCCGAAGGGAATGACGCAGAAGGTGCAGCGGTGATCGCAGCCGTTCTGCACCTGGAGCACGGCGCGCGCACGGCCCTCGAAGGAATCGACGAAGGGCGCGGCCGTTTCGCGCATGCTCATGATGTCGTTGACGCGCACGCGTTCGGCGATGCCGAAATCGAATGCGTAGCTCGCGCCTTCGAGCTTCTCGGCATTGCCGAGCACGAGATCGACCTCGGCCATGGCGGCGAAGGTCTCGGGTTCGGTCTGCGCAGCGCAGCCGGTGACGATGAGGCGCGCTCGCGGGTTTTCCCTGCGCGCCTTGCGGATGGCCTGACGCGCCTTGCGCACCGCCTCGCCCGTCACCGCGCAGGTGTTGACGATGACCGCATGATCCAAGCCGGCCGCTTCGGCGCGCTGCCGGATCGCCTCCGACTCGAAAGCGTTCAGCCGGCAACCGAAGGTCACGAGTTCGACGCTCATGTGATCTCCAGCGCGCCGAGATCGACCTCGCCGCGATAGGAAAGCGACCACGGCCCGGTCATGAAGACGGAAGCCGCGCCACCCTTCCAGGCGATCGCGAGCGGCCCGCCGTCAAGCAGCACCTCGACACGGTCGTCGACGAAATCGCGCCGGCGCGCGGCGACCATGGCGGCGCACGCCCCCGTGCCGCAGGCAAGCGTGCGCCCCGCGCCGCGTTCCCATACGCAGACGCGCAGCCGCGTGCGCGAAACCACCTCGACGAATTCGACATTGGTGCGCGCGGGGAACATGGGATGGCGCTCGAGCCGGGCGCCGAGCGTTTCGACGGGCGCCTTTTCCGCGTCCTCGACGAAGAGCACGCAATGCGGATTGCCGACATTGACGGCGCCGGCATCGAAGGTCTGGCCTTCGGCATCGAGCGCAAAGCGAATCGTATCGGTTTCCGAGACGAGCGGAATGTCGCGCCAATCGAGCTTCGGCGCGCCCATGTCGACCGTCACCAGATCGCCCGCCCCTTCGCAGACGATGACGCCGCCTATCGTGTCCAGCACGATGCGGCCCGCGCCCGCCTGCTCCATCAAGAGATGCGCCACGCAGCGCGCGGCATTGCCGCAGGATTCGACCTCGCCCCCGTCCGCATTGAAGATGCGCATGAAGGCATCGGCGCCGTTCGCGCCCTTCTCGATCACGATGACCTGATCGCAGCCGATGCCGCGGCGGCGGTCGGCGATGGCGCGCGCGCGGGCCGCGTCGAGCGCAAGCGCACCGCCCCGCGCGTCGAACACGGCGAAATCATTGCCCAGGCCATGCATTTTCAGGAACGCCGTCATGGGTTGGTTATATGGCGCGAATGCGTCCCAAGGCCAGAGAGCGTCTTGGCAAGGCGGCGCCGATAGGACATATCGGCCGGGGAACCGGATGGCGTGACGTGGGACGGAGAGGTGCAATGCGATACGAGGGCGCAGCGAAGTGGGGGCTGTGGGCGGCGGTCGCCGTGGCTGTCGCGGCCGCACTTTGGGTGGGCCTGGCGCCCGACGAGGAGGAAACGGCCGCGGTGGCGACGGAAGACCCCTATCTCTGGCTCGAGGATGTCCACGGCGAACAAGCGCTGGCCTGGGTCGCGGAACGCAACGCCGAGACGCTGCCCGTGCTGAAGGGCGATCCGCGCTATGCGCAAGCCTATGCCGACGCCTTCGCGATCTACGCCGCCGAGGACCGCATTCCCTACGGCACGCTGCGCGGGCGCCATGTCTACAATTTCTGGCAGGACGGCGATCACGTGCGCGGACTGTGGCGGCGCGCGAGTATCGAGTCCTATGCGAGCGCCGCGCCCGATTGGGACGTGCTGATCGACATCGACGCGCTGGCCGAGGCCGAGAACGAGAACTGGGTCTATTCGGGCGTCACCTGCGCACCGTCGGGAACGCGCTGCCTCGTCTCGTTCTCGCGCGGGGGCGGCGACGCCCATGTCGTGCGCGAATTCGATCTCGAGGCGAAGGAATTCGTCATCGACGGCTTTCTGTTGCCGGAGCAAAAATCCTCGGTTCAGTACATGGACGACGACACGGTGCTGGTCGGAACCGATTTCGGCGAGGGCTCTCTCACCATTTCGGGCTATCCGCGCATCGTGAAATTATGGCGGCGCGGCCAGGCATTGGCCGATGCCAGGATCGTCGCCGAAGGCGAGGCGTCCGATGTCGGCCTGTTTCCGGTGACGGCGGCGGCGGGCGAGGGAACGCTCGCCTTCGTCCAGCGCGCGCCCAGCTTCTTCGAGGAGGAAACATCCGTCATCGCGCCCGACGGCACCGCCATGAAAATCCCGCTGCCGCGCGCGGTGGAGTTCCAGGGCGTCGTGCAGGGCGAGGTCCTCGTCACGCTGCGCGAGGATTGGGTGTCCGGCGACGGGAACTTCCCCAAGGGCGCGCTGATCGCGTTTCCGCTGGCGCCGTTCCTGGAAACGGGAAGCCTTTCGGGTGTCGCGATCGTCTACGCGCCGGGGCCGCGCGAGACGATCGACGCCGTCGCCACCGGACGCGACGCGGTCTACGCCGCGATCTACGACAATGTGGTGGGAAGCATCCATGTCTTCCGGCCCGGCGGCGCGCGCGGCTGGGCGGAGACGGTGCTGCCTCTGCCGGCGGAGGGATCGGTCCGCATCGTCAGCGCCAACGAGACCGGCCCCGAGGCCTTGTTCAATTACGAAGGCTTCCTCGTTCCCGCGACGCTCTTTGCCGACGACGGAAGCGACGCGCCCAAAGCAATCAAATCGCTGCCTGCGAAGTTCGACGCGGATGGGCTCGGCGTCACGCAACACGAGGCGGTTTCGGCGGACGGCACGAGATTTCCCTATTTCCTGGTGCGCCGCGCCGACGCCATGGGCCCGGTGCCGACGCTGCTCTACGGCTATGGCGGTTTCGAGATCGCCCAGACGCCCTCATATCTTGCGATCTTCGGCAAGCTGTGGCTCGAAGCGGGCGGCCAATTTGTGCTCGCCAATATCCGCGGCGGCGGCGAGTTCGGCCCGGCCTGGCACAAGGCGGCGATGCTCGCGAACCGCCAGCGCGCCTATGACGATTTCATCGCGGCCGCCGAGGACCTCATCGCCAAGAATTTCACCACGCCGAAACAACTCGGCATCATGGGGCGTTCCAATGGCGGGCTGCTCGTCGGCGCGGTGGCGATGCAGCGCCCCGATCTCTATGGCGCGGTGGTGTGCTGGGTGCCGCTTCTGGACATGATCCGCTACACCAAGCTTCCCCCCGGCGCGTCCTGGATGGCGGAGTACGGCGATCCGGAAATCCCCGAGCAGCGCGCCTTCATCGAAAAATATTCGCCCTATCAGAACGTGAGCCCGGACAAGACCTATCCGCGCATCTTCTTCATCACGTCCACCGAGGACGACCGCGTCCATCCCGGACACGCGCGCAAGATGGCGGCCAGGATGGGCGACATGGGCCACGAAGTGTTCTTCTACGAGAACACCGAGGGCGGCCATCCCGGCGCGGTGAACCCCAAGCAGATCGCCGAGGTGGCCGCGCTCTATAGCGTCTATCTCAGGCGGGAATTGGGATTGGGGAACCGGTAGGCTTGCGCCCGATGAATGCGCAATCGCCAATTCTAGACAGGTTAGTGCATATTATGTACATTTACCCTTTGATTAGTAATATTGGATAATATCCTTAGAAATGGACCCGATCCGCAACCCGTTCGCCCCTGGTGCGGGCACAGCGTTTGCCGTGCCGCTATTCGATCAGTTCATGCGGCGCGCCATTCCAGATATTCGGCAACTATAGCCGTTTGTTGCGATCTGCGATCACGCGATTGACTTGATGTCCACCCGGGCCTAAGACGCCCGCCATCCGGAACGGCAGAGCCCTTCCGGTCCCGGACTTGGTGCGGGATCGCCCTCAGGCAGCGCAGGTGCGCCCCCTGGGGCGTTCGGCGTTTGCACGGTTCAGGCCCCCTCAAGGGGGGAAGGAAGATGGAGTTTCGATGTTCGACGGATTGCAGAACCGGCTTGGCGCCATCTTCGCGGTGCTCACCCGCAAGGGTGCGCTGTCGGAATCCGACGTGGAGCACGCCCTGGCGGAATTGCGCGCGGCACTCGTGGATGCCGACGTGGCACTTTCGGTGGTGGACGATTTTCTGGCCCAGGTGAAGCCGCGCGCGGTGGGCGCCGAGGTCATCCGCTCCGTCACGCCGGGCCAGCAGATCGTCAAGATCGTGCACGATGCGCTGGTGCAAACGCTGGGCGAAAGGAACGAGACGCTCGATCTGGGCTCGCCGCCGGCGACCGTGCTCATGGTCGGGCTGCAAGGCTCGGGCAAGACCACGACGAGCGCGAAGCTCGGAGTTCGTCTGCAGACCCGCGAGAAGAAGCGCGTGCTGATGGCATCGCTCGACACGCGCCGCCCCGCCGCGATGGAGCAGTTGAAGGTGCTGGGCGAGCAGGGGGGCATCGCCACGCTTCCCGTCGTCGCGGGCCAGAGCCCCGCCGCGATCACGAGACGCGCGCTCGCCGCGGCCAAGGTCGGCGGCTACGACGTGCTGATCCTCGATACCGCCGGGCGCCAGCACGTGGACGACGCGCTGATGACAGAAGTGACGGAAGTGCGCGATCTGGCCAAGCCGCACGAGACGCTGCTGGTGGCCGACAGCCTCACCGGCCAGGACGCGGTCGCCATCGCCAAGAGCTTCCACGCGCGCGTGAGACTGTCGGGCATCGTGCTCACGCGCGCCGATGGCGACGCGCGCGGCGGTGCGGCGCTTTCCATGCGCAGCGTGACCGGCGCGCCGATCAAGTTCCTGGGCACCGGCGAGAAGCTCGACGCGCTCGAAGCCTTCCATCCCGAGCGCGTGGCGTCGCGCATCCTGGGCCAGGGCGACGTGGTGAGCCTGGTCGAGAAGGCCGCGGAAACGGTCGACAAGGAGACCGCCGAGAAGCTCGCCCGGAAGATGAAGAAGGGCGAATTCGATTTCGACGATCTGGCCGAGCAGCTTCGCCAGATGCGCCGCATGGGCGGCATGCAGGGCGTGCTCGGGCTTCTTCCGGGCGTGGGCAAGATCAGGAACCAGCTCGATCAGGCCGGTCTCGACGATCGCATGCTCAAGCGCCAGGAGGCCATCGTGCAGTCGATGACGAAGATAGAGCGGCGCAAGCCCGATCTCATCAACGGATCGCGCCGCAAGCGCATCGCCAAGGGCGCGGGCGTCGAGGTCTCCGACGTGAACAAGCTTCTCAAGATGCAGCGCCAGATGGCCGATACCATGAAACGCATGGGCAAGCTGGGCGCGCGCGGCATGGCGTTCGGCGCCGGGGGAATGCCGGGCGGACCTCCGCCGGGCTTTCCGGGCGGGCGGCGGTAACGACTCATCAGTCTACGGATCAATCGCAGGAAACGAAGGACAAGCGACATGGCTCTCAAGATCAGGCTTTCGCGCGGCGGCACCAAGAAGCGCCCGCACTATTCCGTGGTGATTGCGGATTCGCGCTATCCCCGCGACGGGCGGTTCATCGAGCGGATCGGGTTCCACAATCCGCTGCTGCCCAAGGATCACGCCGACCGCACCAAGCTCGACCTTGAAAAGGCGAAGGCGTGGATGGCCAAGGGCGCGACCCCTTCCGACCGCGTGCATCGCATGCTGGCCGAGGCCGGCGTGCTGGCGCCCTTGAAGCGCAACAATCCCGAGAAGGCCAAGCCCAAGAAGAAGGCCCAGGAACGCGCGGCCGCGGCGGCCACGGCGGCAACCGCAGCGGCGGCGGCCACACCTGCGGAACCCGAGGCGCCGGCCGAGGCAGCCGAGGGCTGAGACGCGTGGCGGCGGCGGACGATATTCTGCTCTGCGTCGTCATCGGCGCGCACGGGCTCGGCGGCGAGGTCAAGGTGAAGACCTTCACCGAGGATCCAAGATCGGTCGCGGCCTACGGCGTGGTACATGCCGAGGATGGGCGGCGCTTCACGCTCTCGGACGTCCGCGCCGCCAAGGACGGGGCCGTCATCCGCGTGAGCGGCATCGAGGATCGCGCGGGCGCCGAATCGCTGAAGGGTCTGACGCTCTATGTCGCGCGCGCGGCACTTCCCAGACCCGAGGCGGATTCGTTCTATCACGCCGATCTGGTCGGCCTCGGCGTCGAGGACGTCCATGGAAACAAGATCGGCACGGTCGCCGCGATCCACAATTACGGCGCAGGCGACATGATCGAAATCCGGCGTGACGATGGGCCCGACCTCTTGCTGCCCTTCAGCAAGGATGCCGTTCCCGTCGTCGATATCGAGAAGGGGCGCATCGTCGCCCGCGTGGCGGCGCAGGACGAGCCGGCGGAAGACGAAGAGGATTGAGCCCGATGTGGCGCGCGAGCGTTCTGACGCTTTTCCCGGACATGTTCCCGGGCCCGCTCGGCGTTTCGCTGATCGCCAAGGCACTGGAGCAAGAACTCTGGGGGCTCGACGTGCACGACATCCGCGCGCACGGCGTGGGCAAGCACCGCGCGGTCGACGATACGCCCGCCGGCGGCGGCCCCGGCATGGTCATGCGCGCCGATGTGGCGGCGGCGGCCATCGACGCGGTGCGTGCCCCGGGCGACGCGCGGCCGGTGCTCTATCCCTCGCCGCGCGGCGCGCGGCTCACCCAGTCGCGCGTCCGCGAGCTTTCCGCGGGTCCGGGCGCGATCCTCTTTTGCGGGCGCTTCGAGGGACTCGACGAGCGCGCCATCGAGGCCCGAGCGATGGAGGAAATCTCCATCGGGGATTTCGTGCTGGCCGGGGGCGAGGTGGCGGCCATGGCGCTGATCGAGGCTTGCGTGCGGCTCATCCCCGGCGCGATCGGCGCCGAGGCCTCGAAAGCCGAGGAGAGCTTCGAGGCGGGGCTGCTGGAATATCCGCAATATACGCGGCCTCAGAGCTTCGAGGGCCGGGACATCCCGGCGGTGCTGAATTCGGGCCATCACGGCGATATCGCCGCATGGCGGCTGGCCCAGGCGGAGATGATCACGCGGACGCGCCGGCCCGACCTTTGGGCCCTCTATGAAAAGGCCAAAGGGTGCGCTATAGGGCCCGCCTCCGAGGCGCCCGGCCAAGCGGAAAGAGACCGAAAATGAACCTGATCCAGACGCTCGAGGCCGAGCAGGCCAAGGCCGCGCGCGGGGGCAAGAGGCTCCCGGATTTCCGCCCCGGCGACACGCTGAAGGTCAACGTCAAGGTCGTGGAAGCGAGCTT
>Ga0326597_10013151_pt1 | contig 10883 bp, 10 predicted proteins | sample RVTome_12_FD_203789 | JGI IMG/M metagenome (GOLD analysis project Ga0326597, IMG submission 203789) | Soil microbial communities from uranium-contaminated site in the Upper Colorado River Basin, Wyoming, United States - RVT100D185 | ecosystem: Environmental > Terrestrial > Soil > Contaminated >... | reverse complement strand
GATGGGGTCACTCATTGGCCACGTCCTCTACGGCAGTGTCCTCGGGATCGTCGCCAGCGCTCCGGAGCCGCGGGTCGCGCACGCCTGAGCCGCACCCGCCAGGTCGCCTGTGCTCGTCATCGCGCGACAGGGGCTGACTCCGGGTGACATCTCACGTGCACCTAGGGCACTCGCGCCCCCGTCTCGAGCGCCGTGCCGAGGGCCCGTCGTGCGAGTCGGGTCACGAACACCGTCACGAGCACGGTGGCGGCAAGACCTGACCAGTAGATCATCTGCTGACCCCTCCCGGCCGTCGCCGCACTCGAGCCGAGCGACGCCGCCGTCGTGACGAGCGACCCGAGGTACACGTAGAGAAACGTCGCCGGCAACATGCCGACAAACGAGCCCAGCACATAGTCCCGTAGGCGGACGCGCGTCAGTCCGAGCGCGTAGTTGAGTAGGCCGAAGGGGAGGACGGGCGACAGTCGAAGCAGAATCACGATCTTCAGGCCCTCGCGTTCGATCGCCGCATCAACGGCGGCGAACCTGGGATCACGCATGACCCGCGCGGCGATCCATCCACGCGCGACGGTCCGCCCAAGCAGAAACGCGATCGTGGCCGCCGTCACGCTGACGGGAGACACCAGCAGCGTGCCGGCCAGCGGTCCGTAGGCGAAGCCAGCCCCGAGAGTGAGAAGCGACGCGGGCAGGAGCAGAACGGTCGCAACAACGTAGGTGGCCGCGTACGCGAGCGCGCCGACCAGGCCGGCGCCTTCAATCCACTCCACCAGGTGCGGTATCCACTCGCCCACCTGCAGCAGGGCGATCGCCGCCACGACGGCCGTGGCCGCCGTCACGAGCAGGATGAGACGAACCCGGGATTCACGCGTCATGACGGTACGTGCCGGACTCTATCGCACATGCCCATACATTCGCGCGAGTGTGTCGGACGGCACGCCGCAGCGATACAGCACGGGCAGGAGGTTCATCAGCGCCGCCGGCTGAACTCGAGATCCTCGAACAGCGCGAGCGGTGCGAACCCTCCGAGTGACTCGAAGACCTCACGCCGGACGAACAGCGCCTGGTCGCCGTACGGCAGTCCGGTGTACCACGACCGCAGGTCCACCAGCCAGAGCAGACCGAGAGGCGCCGCCTCACGACAGATCCAGGCTCTCGAGCACACGCGCCGTCTCGGGCGCCGCGCCGCGCAGCCGCGCGCCAACGTCCCGAAGCCGGTGCAGGTCGTCGACCCCGTCGACGTCGAACCAGGGCGTCACCATCACCACGGCCTTTCCGAGCGATCGCAGGCGGGCCTCGGTGTCAGAGCACGTATGGCTCGTGCTCCACTCGATGCCTGCGAACACGCCGGGTGGACAGGCGCCCCGACATCCAATCAGGTAGAAGCCGCCGTCCTCCGACGGGCCGATGACCGCATCGGCGACCGTGAGCGCTGCGCGTGCCTGATGGAGCGCGGCCACCGGGACGTCTGGCACGTCACTGCCGATTACCATTGCCGTGCGGTGAGTCTCGAGCGCTCGGCTGAGCGCTCGTTCCATGCGGTCGCCAAGATTCCCGTCGCCCTGTGCCCACACCGTGGCGCCGCGCAGCTCGCCCCAGAACGGGTCGTCGACGTCGGTGGTCGCGAGTACCGGATCGGCCCATTCGATCGATCGCACCAGCGACCACGTGTCGGCGACGAACGCCCGCGCCAACCCGGCCGCAACGTCGTCGCCCAGCACCGCAGCGAGCCGCGTCTTCGCCTGACCGGGACGCGGTGGCTTTGCGAACACGATCGCCGCGACTCGCCCGTCGGTCACCGGCGCCATCGCATCAGCACCCCGAAGATCGACCGCACACGTGGCGTCAGCCGTCCGCGATTCCACTGGTCCCCGATTTTCTTCCACGCTTCGGACTGCGTCGGATACGGGTGGATCGTCCGCGCGAGGGTGCCGAGCGACAGGCCCGCAGTCATGGCCAGGCTCATCTCGCCAATCATCTCGCCGGCGTGGGGCGCGACGATGGTGGCGCCGACGATGCGACCCTTCATGTCGGCGTGGACGCGCCCAAACCCTTCGGTGGCACTGTCAAGGATGGCCCGGTCGACGTCGTGGAACGGCACCGTGAGCGTCCGCACATCCGGCCGCTCACGGACGTCGCCAGCCGTCAGCCCGACATGTGCGACCTCCGGATCGGTGTAGGTCGCCCAGGGAATAACGAGGGCACTGGCCTTCTTCCGCCCGAAGAACAGCGCGTTCTGGATGACGAGGCGCGCCATGGCGTCGGCCGCGTGCGTGAACTTGAAACGCGACGCGACATCACCGGCTGCGAAGACGCGCCTGTTGGACGTACGGAGCTGGTCGGTGACCGACACGCCGTTCTGGTCGACGGCGATCCCGGCCGCCTGCAGATCGAGTCCCTCGACGTTGGGCGCCCGACCGACGGCGACGAGCAGCGCATCGCCCACCGCCGCCCCCTCGTGCCCGTCGCGCTCGAAACGGACGAGTTTCTCGCCGCCGAACGCGGGCGCGATGGACGTCACCTTTGCGCCGAGCACGATTGTGACGCCGTCGCGCTCGAGCGCGGCCTGGACGATCGCGGCCGCGTCGGGATCCTCACGCGGCATGATTCTGGCGCTGTCGCTCACGAGCGTGACCTCGGCACCAAAGCGCGCGAAGGCCTGCGCCAGCTCACACCCGACCGGTCCGGCGCCGATGACCACGAGACGACGCGGCAGGGTCGTCAGCGAGAACACGCTCTCGTTGGTGAGATAGTCGACGCTGGACAGACCCGGAATCTGGAGTGCCGCGGCGCGCGCACCGGTGGCCACCACCGCGCGCGAGAACCGCAGCACCGCGCCGTTGACCTCGACGGCATCACCAGACACGAATCGCGCCTGCCCCATGAACACGTCGATGCCGAGGCCGGCGAGTCGAGCAGCCGAGTCGTTCGGCGCGATGCTCGCGCGCAGGGCGCGCATCCGCTCCATGACCCGGGGGAAATCGACCGTGGATGCGCCAGCGCTTCTCACACCGAACGCCCCGCGATTGCGCGCGTTAGCCGCCGCGCGCGCGGCGCGGATGAGCGCCTTCGACGGCACGCACCCGTAGTTCAGGCAGTCGCCGCCCAGGAGGTGCCGCTCGACGAGCGCAACCCGCGCGCCCAGACCCGCTGCCCCGACAGCCGACACGAGTCCCGCGGTGCCGGCGCCGATGACGACGAGGTTGTAGCGGCCGGCCGGTTGTGGGTTCGTCCAGCCGGCGGGCCGGACGTAGCCCAGCAGTTCACGATTGTGGATGTCATCGGGAAGCAGCCTTAGTGCGGTGACCGTGGTCATCATCGAGCCACGATGGACATCACCGCGTAGAAGCCGGCGCCGAGCAGCGCAGCCGCCGGCAACGTCACGACCCAGGCCAGCGCCATGCCGCGCACCGTGCCCCACGCCACCGAGTCGCGCGCCGTGCCGACCCCGACGATCGATCCCGACGACACGTGCGTCGTCGACATGGGCAGACCGAACACGGCGCCCGTCGTCACGAGCAACGTCGTCACGCCGTTGGCGGCCAGTCCCTCGCGATGATTCATGGGCGTCACGTCCTCGGCAAGGAGGCGCGTCACCCGCCTCCCGCCGGCCACACTGCCGGCCACCATGGCGACAGTGACGATGGCAAACAACGCGGCAATCAGAAGGTCTGTGGCCTGCGGGGTCAGCGCGGCGGCGGCAAGCGCGAGGGCAACGATCTTCGGGGCGTCGTTCAGCCCACGGGCGAAACTCACTGCGCCGCTCGACAGCCAGTGCAGGTGATCCGCGGTGATGTGTAACGCGCGCGGACTCGTGGTCGCGCAGGTCTCCGTCGAGCCAGTGGCGACCGAGAACATCGGCGCCATGACGAGGTGATGGACCGACGACGACACCTTCGCCGGCGCCGGCAGGAGCTGCACGTCGGCCGCCAGGCATAGACAATCGACGTGCCCGGCTGCCGATGGGTTGGAGGCACACATCACGCGTGACGTCAGACGGCCCAGAGCCAGAGCAACGAGCGGCGTCAGCGCCAGCGGTAGCGCGACACGCGAGATGAGCGATGACCAGGCGATGCCTCCGAGGCCGTACGCCGCCACGGCCGATCCGACCACCGCGCCGACGATCGCGTGCGTCGTCGACACCGGCAGCCCGGTGCGCGTCGCGAATAGCACCCAGCCGGCCGCGCCGGCAATCGCGGGAAGCCCAGCCGCGAGCGTCGGCGACACACTCGTACCGAGCAGCCCGCTGCCAAACGTGGCCAGCATCGCCCCGGTCGCTACCGCGGCGACGGCCGCGCCGGCAGCCGTCCACAGCGCGCCCCACATCGTCGCCTGCCGGTAGCCGGTGACGCCGCTGCCGACGAGCGTCGCGATACCCTTCGACACGTCGTTGGCTCCGTTCGCCCACGCCAGCACGGTGGCGGCCGTGAACACCAGAAGCATCACCGTTACGACAGAGCCCCGGAGCAGCTCGATCCGGCGCCGGCCGTGCAGCCGAAACAGTGCGGGGCCGTGGCGATCGGCGCGCCCGCCAGGATGCCGAGGTCGTCGACGTCCCAGATCGTGCGCACGCCGCGGCCCGCCGCGCCGATCGGCATGTCGAGCATCTGGTTGAAGTCGCAGTCGTAGACCCGTCCGTCGTATCCGACGCTCATCAGCGTGCGACACATCAACCCGCCAACCGTGGCGGCGTTGAAGTGATTGACGAGCAGGCTCATGTAGGCGTCGTGTTGCCCGGTCCGTTCGAGCGTCCACGCAAACCGGCGAATCGGCATGTTCGTGATCGTCAGCAGGGAGTGGAACTCGATCCCGAACAGCCGCCCAAGCTCCTCGCGGTACTCGAGCTCAAGTCGCTCTTGCGGCGGCGGCAGCGACGGACCCAGCGGGTTGTAGACGAGATCGAGCCGCAGCGGCGATCCGGGCCGGCCGTAGCCGAGCGCGTTCAGCTGCTTCAGTGCCTCGATGCTGCCGTCGAACACGCCGCGTCCACGCTGCTGGTCGACGTTGCCGGCCGTGTAACACGGCAGGCTCGCCACGACTTCCACCTGATGCGCCGCGAGGAACTCTGGCAGGTCGCCGTATCCCTGCTCGAAAAAGATCGTGAGGTTGCAGCGGTCGATGACCCGGCGGCCTCGTCGCCGCGCCTCCGCAACGAGGAACCGGAAGCTCGGGTTCATCTCGGGCGCGCCACCGGTCAGATCCAGCAACTCAATCGAGGAATTCACATCGAGCAGCCCGACGAGCCGCTCCGCCACGTCGGATGACATCACCTCTGTGGCCTTCGGCCCGGCCTCGACGTGGCAGTGGTGGCACGCCAGATTGCACAGGCGACCGACGTTGACCTGAAGGGTCGTCACGCGATCGCGCACCAGGCGCGGCAGGCCCGCGTCGCGAATCGCCGCGGCAAACGACAGCGGCGCGGCAGTCGCAACGTGCGCCGCGGATGGCTCTTGGGCCGCCCTCTCGTTCGCCATCAGCAGCAATCTCCCCCAGGCGGGCACACGATGGGCGCCGCCTCGGTCGTGACGTCGTATCCATCGCCCTTCGTCTCACGCGGGCTGCGAACGATGGCGCCCTTCGCGCAGGGAAACGGCCGGGCGTCGGCCGCATCGACCGGCACCAGCGGCTCGACGAGATCCATATGCGCACGATAGGGCTCGCTCGACAGAAACCGGAACGTCTTCTCGCACACGGCGGTCCGCACCCCCCGCCTCAACACGTGCCCGTCGTCGTCGACGACCTCGCGGAACGGCCCGCGGTAGATCACCGCCTGCGTGTGGTCGAAACACGGGCCTTGCTTGCCCTTCCAGGCCGCGACCGTCACGCTCCTGAACTCGATGCCCTGCACGGTACGCCACGGATCGACCCCGCGCGCGAGGACGGAAATGCCGTAGAAGCCGGCCTCCTCGAACGCTTCAAGAAAGCGGTCTTCGCGAAACGCCCCGGAGATGCAGCCGCTCCACAGATCGGGGTCCCGCTGCAGATCGAGCGGCACGTCCTCGTCGGACACGATGTCTGAGATCACGACGCGGCCGCCACGCTTCAACACGCGGAACAGCTCACCGAACAGCCGCGCCTTGTCGGCGGGTTTCACCAGATTCAGAACGCAGTTGGACACGACGACATCGATCGACCCGTCGGCGACAAGCGGATATTCGATCCGCAAGCGGGCGGTTTCGGCGTCGAGCCGTTCGAGATCGTTGAGCGAATGGACGGGGCGGGACGCGAGATAGGCGTCGAGGCGATCGAGATCGAGCGCGAGGTCCTGGATGCGGCCCTTCCCGAATGTCACGTTGGCGTATCCGACGTTGCGGGCGACCGTCGGCGCGTTCCGGCGCGCCAGGTCGAGCATGTCGTCGTTCATGTCGACGCCGATCACCCGGCCGGACGGCCCCACGACCTGGCTGGCAATGAAGCAGATCTTCCCTGTGCCGGATCCGAGGTCGAGGACGGTCTCACCTGGCCGCAGGTGTCGGCTCGGGTCGCCGCAACCGTAGTCACGAGCCAGGACCTCCTCCGGCAGGGCTGCCAGCAGGGCTGGGTCGTACGACACCGGACAACACAGCTCCGGCTCGCGCGCCAGGGCCGCGCCGGAGTACCTCGCCTTGACGGCCGATTCGATGTCCAGTTCCTGCACGCCTTCCCTCACCGTGTCGTCTCCCCCACAAGTGTGACCCGATGTGGGTGGTGGTGCCGACTAAAACATTACAGGTGACACGCGCCGCTACGGGTGACGGTCCCTGTCCAACTCGGCGGCATCCCGGTTGATCGGATAGCCGCTGGCCGGGCCGCGGAACGGCTGCAACAGCAGACGGTCGATGGCCGGGAAGATCCGGACGTTGCTGTGGTCGAACATCGACGTGGCGTTCAGGAGCACCTCGAAGGCCAGCGCGGCCGTAGCTGGCGGTCCCAGGGCGGCGACGACGGCGAGTTTGATGGCCATCGACAGGAGCACCTCCGCGGGGTGAAACCGGACTCCGGTTGACACATCGAACTCGAGGTCGGCGTGGTGCGGTCGATGCAACCGCCAGAGCGCCGGCACGGCATGGAACATCACGTGTTGCAGGCAGATCGCCAGTTCGAGTACGAGGATCGACACGACGAAGGCCGCCCACCCGGGCACGCTCTGTCACTTGGTGCCCCCGCTGGCGTCCGGAAACAGTCGGCGAGAGGCTCGAGGCATCATTGGCATCCGCTCCGGCACGAGACACAGAAGAACGAGCCCGACCACTCGCCACAGATTGCTGGTGGCTCGCGGCTGCGCGAACGCGGAATGGGTTCTCTCATGCAGCTTCTCGACGCAGTATAGGACGGCTCGATCGAGTTGATATCCGGTGACGGAGATCCAGCCTCCCATCCCACGCCGGGTGCCACACAGCCAGCACCCTCACCTCGTCCGCGAGCGGGACGTAGTAGACGTGGTATCGAGTGGCCTTCAGCAGGACGCGACGTGTATCGGGTGCTGGGGACAGTCGATACACGCGACCGATGTCGGGTGTGCGGCCGATGATGTCGAGCGATGCCGCCAGTTCGGCAGCGAACAGTCTGGCGACGCAGCAGCCTGACGCTCTGGCCATCTGGCGCTCAGCCTGGCTCTGACTCGTTAAGTTGACCACGCCGTGTGAAGCCCGATCGCTATCTCGCGGCGACGATCGGCGCTGGTCCTGGTGGGACTTGGCCAGTGGCTGGCCGCAGCCGGGTGTTCGACTATCGTGGTGGTGTGGATCGCGGTGAGACACGCGTGAATGTGCCGGGGGGCGAGGTTGGCTGACCGCATCGAGCTCCGGGTGTTCGGACTGGACTGCGCCGACGAGGTGGCAATGCTTCGTCACGAGCTCGAACCCCTCGTGCGCAGCTCTGACCGGCTCGCCTTCGACATCTTGCGCGGGAAGTTGACCGTGGCTCCTGGTGCGCCGGCCGTTGACGCCGACGCCGTGCGTGCCGCCGTTGCACGGACGGGCATGCGGGCCGAGCTCTGGCAGGACGTGCCGGCCGGCGATCCGCGCGCGGCCTGGCAGCGCCTCGGCCGGACGGCACTCACGTCGGCCAGTGGCGTCCTGACGCTCGCCGCCTTCGGCCTGCACGCCGCCCGCGGCGGGATCGTGGCGGCGCTCGGCTCGGAGGGCCTCGGCACGGACACGGCGACACCCGCTGCAGTGGCAGGTCTGTACACCGCTGCCGTCGCGACAGGGGGCTGGTTTATTCTGCCGCGCGCCTGGTCTGCGGCGCGGCGCCTGCGGCCCGACATGAACCTTCTGATGACGATTGCCGTCATCGGCGCCGCCGCGATCGGCGAATGGTTCGAGGCGGCGGTCGTCACGTTCCTCTTTGCCGTCTCGCTCGCCCTCGAATCGTGGAGCGTCAACCGCGCTCGGCGCGCGGTTGAGGCGCTCCTCGCGTTCGCGCCGCCTACCGCGCGCGCCATCCAGGACGACGGCGCGATCGTGGACGTGCCCGCGGAGGATGTCGCGGTCGGAGCCCGGCTCCTCGTGAAACCGGGCGACCGGATTCCACTGGACGGCTTCGTGCGCCAGGGCACGAGCCACGTCAACGAGGCGCCGATCACGGGCGAGAGTCTGCCGGTGGAGAAGGCCCCGGGAGCCGATGTGTTCGCCGGCACCATCAACACGGACGGCGCGCTCGAGATCGAGGTGACCCGGATTGTCGGCGACACGACGCTGGCACAGATCATCCGCATGGTCGGCGAAGCACAGAGTCGCAGGTCCCCCTCAGAGCAGTGGGTGGATCGCTTCGCGCGGGTGTACACACCGGCCATCCTCGGACTCGCGATCGTCGTCGCCATCGTGCCGCCGCTCGTCGCCGGCGGGTGGAGCGACTGGCTCTATCGCGCGCTCGTGCTGCTCGTGATCGGTTGTCCCTGTGCCCTGGTGATCTCCACGCCGGTGAGTATCGTCGCCAGTCTCGCTGCCGCGGCACGGCACGGCGTGCTGGTCAAGGGCGGGGCGTTCATCGAGGTCCCGGCGCGGCTGCGCGCGGTGGCGCTCGACAAGACGGGCACCCTGACGGAAGGCGCACCCAGAGTGGTGACCGTGACGCCACTGAACGGCCACGACGAACGAGAGCTGTTGGGCGTGCTTGGCGCGATCGAAGCCCATAGCGACCATCCGCTCGCCCGCGCCATCGTATCGCACGTGCAGACAGCCGGGCTGCCGCCGATGGCCGCGGCGGATGTGCGGGCGGTGGACGGCCGCGGCGTGACGGCGATGGTCAACGGCAAGCGGTACTGGCTGGGCTCGCACCGGTTTCTGGAGGAACAGCGGCAGGCGACGCCGGATGTCCACGATCGGCTCGAGGCGATGTCCGGCGCCGGGCACACCGTCGTGGTCGTCGGCACGGACGCCCACGTCTGCGGGTTGGTGACGCTGGCCGATCGCGTGCGGGCCGAGTCGCCGGGCGCCGTCGCGGCCCTTCGAGCCGCTGGCGTCGAACACGTCGTCATGTTGACCGGCGACAACCACCCAACGGCCGAACGCATCGCCGAGGAATCGGGCATCTCGGAGGTTCGGGCGGAGCTCCTGCCAGCCGACAAGGTGGCGGCCGTCGAAGACCTCGTTCGGCGCTACGGCACCGTGGCCATGATCGGCGACGGGGTCAATGACGCCCCGGCGATGGGGCGCGCCACGATCGGCATCGCCATGGGCGCGGCCGGCAGCGACGCGGCGATCGAGGCCGCCGACGTGGCATTGATGGCGGACGACCTGTCGAGGCTCGCATGGCTCATCCGTCACTCCCGGCGCACGCTGGCCATCATCCGGCAGAACGTCGTGCTCTCGATCGGTGTCAAGGCCGTGTTCGTCGCGCTGACGTTCACCGGGTACACCACATTGTGGGCGGCGATAGCCGCGGATATGGGTGTGTCGCTGGTCGTGATCGCCAACGCGCTTCGTCTGCTGGCCAGTTGGCCTCGCTCGTGACCGGAACGCGGCGTTGTGGCACAGACCGCAGCCGGTCCTCGAGCTCCCTGCCTTCGAGGCCGTCACCTGCCAACGCCGCACGACCGGCACTGTCAACTTGAGGCGCGGCTGCCAGAGTAGGCCGATGCAGTCCCCTGTACTCAGTTCCCGGGCCGCGCACCGGACCATCATGCCGTCCGTGGTGCACAGCACGACGCAGTACGAGAACAACCGCGCCGAAGTCTGGCATCCACGCACGCGGCAACGCGAGCACCAGATGCGCCGGTTCAAGTCGGTCAGACACGCACAACGCTTCTTGTCGGTCCACGCGCTCGTGCAAAATCTCTTCCTGGTCGACCGCCATCTCCTGTGAGCGGGCCATCGCCGACTGTTGCGGACGCGCTCGTTCGCCTGCTGCTCTTTCAGATCAAGGAGACACGACTTCAGTACCCTCATCGCCGAGGCACGATTCTTGTGCTGCGAGCGTTCGCTCTGACACGACCATCCCGGTCGGCAGGTGGGTGAGGCGTACGGCTGAATCAGTGACGTTCACATGCTGACCGCCCGCGCCGCCTTTCCCTGAGCGACGACTCGACCTCGCGCAGCAGGTTCTTGAAGCGAATCGGGTCCTGCCGGTTGTCGGGATGGTGGCGGTGGGTGGACTGATACAGCGACACGCACGGCGGCGCGTGTGGCTAGAGGAGGCCGCGAAGGCGTGGCGTGTCAAGGCACTCACAATGCGCTCCAATCTCGTGTCGTCGTTGGCGCCGTGGCCGTCATCGCGCCAAGGCTCTCGTCAGGACGGCCGCACCGATGACCGCACTGGCCACCGACCCGGCGAGGGTACCGACCTTCCCGGCCGACTCCAGCACGGCGTACTGATCGACCGGAAAGGCGAGCGTATTGAGGAACAGGGCCATCGTGAATCCGATGCCTGCCAGGCACGCCCCGCCCACGAGCATGCCCCAGCTC
>Ga0326597_10013150_pt1 | contig 10884 bp, 13 predicted proteins | sample RVTome_12_FD_203789 | JGI IMG/M metagenome (GOLD analysis project Ga0326597, IMG submission 203789) | Soil microbial communities from uranium-contaminated site in the Upper Colorado River Basin, Wyoming, United States - RVT100D185 | ecosystem: Environmental > Terrestrial > Soil > Contaminated >... | reverse complement strand
AAACGACACTAGGAATCAATGGGTTGCTAGTGTCCCTTCGATTCCGAAATTCGCCAGGAGCCTGATATCTTGATCATGCGAATTTCGGAATCGGGACACTAGAATCATAGAGTTGCTAGTGTCCTTGCGATTCTGAAATTCGCCATGAGGTCGATATCGGGTGAAACGAATTTCAGAATCGGGACACTAGAAATGCGTATAGCCGCCGCGCGCGACGGCGATCGGGCCCTTCGGACCGACCAAGGCCACCCCCGAGCCTTCCACGACGCGGCCGATTTCCGTGAGGGGAACGTCGACCGCCCTTGCGGCGGCCAGCGCGGCGGCGCGCTTGGCAGCCGGGACCGTAAAGGCAAGTTCGTAGTCATCGCCCGCGCTCGCTGCGCGAACGATCGTGTCGAGACCCGTCCCCCAGAAAGCCGTCAAGCTTTCGGAAACGGGAACCTTCGCCGCGTCGATCTCGATGCGCACGCCCGAGGTTTTCGCGATATGGCCTAGATCGGCCAGCAAGCCGTCCGAGACATCGAGTGCGGCCCGCGCGATGCCGCGCAGCCGTGGGCCGAGAGCCGCGCGCGGTTCCGGGAGAAGGTAGCGCAGCAGCAACGCGTCGCGGTCGGGCGTGCCGAGTTCCTTGCCTTTGCCCTCGGCCACCGCGAGCCCGCCGCCGCCGTCGCCGATGGTGCCCGTGACGAACACCACGTCTCCGCGCTTGGCGCCCGAGCGCCGGATCATCATGCCTTGCGGGACCCGGCCGATTGCCGTGATCGACACGGTCAGCGGACCCGGCGTCGCCATCGTGTCGCCGCCGAGAAGCGTGATGGCGTAGCGTGCCTGGTCTTCGCCGAGCCCCCGCGCGAACGTCTTGAGCCAATCGTCGTTGACCCAGAACGGAATCGCGAGCGTCAGAAGATAGCCGAACGGCTTGGCGCCCTTGGCCGCGAGGTCCGACAGGTTCACCCGCAGGATCTTCTTGGCGATCAGATTGGCGGGGTCGCCGGGAAGGAAATGCACGGCTTCGATCATCGCATCGGTCGTGATGATGAGGTCCTCGTCCTTGCGTGGGCGCAGATAAGCGGCATCGTCCGTAAGCCCGAGCGCGCCCCGTGTCCTGGCGAGCGGCGCGAACAGGTTCGCGATCACGGCGAACTCGCCGGAACGTTTGGTCGGTTCAGGAACCCGGCGCGTCATCGGATGGCGTTTCTCGGAATTCGGCCGCGCGCTTGATGCGGGCGAGCTTGTCCAGAATGGCATTGACGAAGCCGGGCTCGTCGCCGTCGAAGAAATCGCGCGCGAGCTCGACATATTCGTCGATCACGACCTTGGCCGGCACATCGGCGCGACCGGCGAGTTCGTAGGCGGCGGCGCGCAAGAGCGCGCGCAGGATCGAGTCGATGCGCTTGAGCGTCCAGCCCTCGGCGAGCGAACGGGCAAGCGTGAGGTCGATTTCCACCTGATGTTCGAGGACGCCGCGCACGATCGCGGCGAAGAAGGCTTCATCGGCCGGCACCGTGGCGCCCGCTTCGGCGTCCTGCCCGAAGCGGTGCATGACGAACTCGTCGATCACATCGGATGGGTCGGCCCCCGCGATTTCGAGCTGGTAGAGCGCTTGCAGCGCGGCCAAGCGCGCCGCACTGCGCCCGGCGTGGACGGGCCGGTCGTGCTCCGTCCTTCCGGCCGCGGCCGTCATGTCGCAAACCGTTGCTTGTGCGCGATGAGCGCGAGGCAGGCGCGCGCGGCATCGCCGCCCTTGTCGCCTTGTCCGGGATCGGCGCGCGCCAATGCCTGCGCCTCGTTCTCGACGGTCAGAATGCCGTTGCCGATGCAAAGGCCTTCGAGGCCGAGATCGACGAGGCCGCGCGCGGATTCGCCGGCCACGATCTCGAAATGAAAGGTCTCGCCCCGGATGACGCAGCCCAACGCCACGAAGCCGTCATAGCGGTCCGACGCGAGCCCGATGGCCGTGGAGATTTCGAGCGCGCCCGGCACATCGATCCGATCGTGCGCCGCGCCGGCCTTTTCCAGCGCCCTCAACGCACCCTTCAGCAACGCATCCGAGATATGCGGATAGAAACGCGCTTCGACGATGAGAATGCGCATGCGGTTCTATTTCGATCCGGGCTTCGGTGTGGGGATTTCCCGCGTGCCCACGATGTTGAGGTCGTAGCCTTCGAGCGCCACGACCTTTTTTTCCGGCGTGTTGGTCAAGAGGATCATGTTCTTCACGCCGATATCGAGAAGGATCTGCGCGCCCACGCCATACTCCTTCAAGCGGCGGCGTTCGAGATCGTCCTTCACGCGCCCAAGTACGGCGTCGGAAACGAAGGTCGGCCGCGTCTCGCGGATGAGCACGAGCACGCCGCGTTCTTCTTCGCCAATCAGGCGCAGCGATTCGGCGAGGACACTCTCCTGGAGGCCCTTGTAACCGAGCACGTCGCTGAAGACGTTGAGCGCGTGCATGCGCACGAGGACCGGGTCGCCACCGCCGATGTCGCCTTTCACGAGCGCGATATGCTCCGCGTATTCGATCGTGTTGATATAGACCATCAGGCGGAACTTGCCGCCATGACGGCTGTCGAACTCGGTATCGACGGCGCGGTGCACGAAACGGTCGAAGCGGCGGCGGTAGGAAATCAGATCGGCGATGGTGGCGACCTTCAGGCCGTGAAGCTGCGCGAACTTCACGAGATCGGGCAGCCGCGCCATCGTGCCGTCGTCGTTCATGATCTCGCAGATCACGCCGGCGGGATAAAGGCCGGCCAGCCGCGCGATGTCGACGGCGGCTTCGGTATGGCCCGTCCGCACGAGCACGCCGCCGTGACGCGCCACCAGCGGGAAGACATGGCCCGGCATGGTGATGTCGCCGGGTCCCTTGGTCGGATCGATGGCGACGGAAATCGTGTGCGCGCGGTCATGTGCCGAGATGCCCGTCGAGATACCCTCTTTCGCCTCGATCGAGACGGTGAAGGCCGTTTGATTCCGCGTGCCGTTGTATTGCGTCATCATCGGCAGGCATAGCTGATCGGCGCGCTCCTGCGTCACCGCGAGGCAGATCAGGCCGCGCCCGTACTTGGCCATGAAGTTGACCGTCTGCGGCGTGCACATCTGGGCCGGGATCACGAGATCGCCTTCGTTCTCGCGGTCCTCCGCGTCGACGAGGATGAACATGCGCCCGTTGCGGGCGTCCTCGATGACGTCTTCGATGGACGAAAGATAGTCGGGATAGCTGTGGATCATGATTTGAGCAGCCTCGCCACGTAGCGCGCCAGCATGTCCACTTCGAGATTGACGCGATTGCCGATTTTTGCGCGGCCGAAGGTCGTGACCTTCGCCGTATGGGGGATGACGTTCACGCCGAAGCGTACACCGTCCACCTCGTTGACCGTCAGCGAGGCGCCGTCGAGCGCGATGGCGCCCTTGGGCGCGATGAAACGCATGAGTTCCTTGGGCGCGCGAAAGACGAAGCGTTTCGAATCGCCTTCCGGCTTGATGTCGACGATTTCCGCCGTACCGTCCACATGGCCCATCAACAGATGGCCGCCAAGTTCGTCACCGAGCTTGAGCGAGCGTTCGAGATTGACGCGATCGCCCACTTTCCAATCGCCCAATGTGGTGAGCGCGCGGGTCTCGGCCGAGAAGGTGGCGGCGAACCAGGAATCCTTGCCGCCGCCGCTCTTGTCCGTGACCGTCAGGCAGCAGCCGGAGCACGCGATGGACGCGCCGATATCGATCGAGGCCGCGTCGTAATGCGTGGCGATCGTAAGTCGCGTGTCGCCCAGCCGTTCGACGGACAGCACGCGGCCGAGATCGGTGACGATGCCCGTATACATGGAACTCTTTTAGGCCTTGATCGCGAAGGTTTCCAGAAGATCGGCGCCCAAAGCCTGACGTTCCAAGGGCTCGAGGCGGGGCGCTTGCGCGAGGCCGAGGACCGCAAGCGCATCCACTGCCGCGCGCCCGCCCCCGCCCAAAAGACGCGATGCCCGGAACAGATGCACGCGATCTGCGAGGTGCGCATTCAGGAAGGCGGCGTGGATCGTGGGACCGCCCTCGACCAAAAGGCGCGTCATGCCCCGCATGCCGAGCGCGTCGAGCACTGCGCGAAGATCGGGCCGCCCATGCGCGTCGGCTTCGACGCGGGCGATTTCGACGCCTTGTGCCGCGAGCGCCTCGCCGCCATCCTTGCGCGCCGTGAAAAGAACGACCGGCACATCGCGCGCCGAGCGCGCGAGCCGCGAGTCCGGCGATAGCCGCAATTGGGAATCGAGCACCACCCGTAGCGGCGAACGGTCCTCCATGCCCGGCAGGCGGCAGGTCAGATCCGGATCGTCGGCGAGCGCGGTACCGGCGCCGACGAGGATCGCATCGGCCTCCGCGCGCAGGAGATGGCCGAAGCGCCGCGCCTCCTCGCCCGTGATCCATTTGCTTTCGCCCGACGCCGATGCGACGCGCCCGTCCGCGCTTTGCGCGATCTTGAGCGCGACCAGGGGGCGGCCGCTCGCCACGCGCTTGAAGAAACCCGCATTGAGGAAACTGGCGTCCGATTCGCAGACGCCTTCATCGGTTGCTATGCCCGCATCCCTCAGCTTCGCGATGCCCTTCCCGTTCACGCGGGCGTCGGGATCGCGCACGGCCACGACCGCGCGCACGATGCCGCCCGCGATCAGCGCATCCGCGCAGGGCGGCGTGGCGCCGTGATGGGTGCAGGGCTCGAGCGTGACATAGGCGGTCGCCCCCCGCGCGCCCTTGCCTGCTCGCTTCAAGGCTTCGGTTTCGGCATGGGGACGCCCGCCGGCGCCCGTCCAGCCGCGACCGACAACGTCGCCCCGCGGCGAAACGATGATGCAGCCGACGGCAGGGTTTGGCGCCACACGGCCCAGTCCGCGCGCGGCCAATCGCAGCGCGTGACGCATGTGAACGATGTCGGAGGGAGGCGACATGGCTCACTCCTCCTTCCCCCACAAGGGGGGAGGGAATTTTCTTTGTGCTTTCACTCCTTCTCGCCGGCGAGCTCGCCGACGAAGGTCTCGAAATCCTTCGCCTCGCGGAAATTCTTGTAGACCGAGGCGAAGCGCACATAGGCGACCTTGTCGAGGCTGGCCAGCGCCTGCATCACCAGCTCGCCGATCACCGTCGAGGGAACTTCGTTCTCGCCCATGCTTTCGAGGCGGCGCACGATCCCGGTGATCATGCGCTCGACGCGTTCGCTTTCCACCGGGCGCTTGCGCAGCGCGTGGTGGATGGAGCGTTCGAGCTTTTCGCGCTCGAAGGTCTCGCGCCGGCCGCTCTTCTTCAGGACGGTCAGTTCGCGCAATTGCACGCGCTCGAATGTCGTGAAGCGGCCGCCGCACGCCGGACAGTGCCGCCGCCGTCGGATGGCGGCGTTGTCCTCGCTCGGACGGCTGTCCTTCACTTGGGAATCGTCATGTCCACAGAACGGGCAGCGCATCGCTGGTCGGGGCCTTTATGGGTAAACGGGAAAACGACGGCAGAGCGCGGTCACGGCATCGCGGACGTCCGCCTCGATCTTGGGATCGCCCGCCTCGCCCTTGGTGCCGAGACCATCGAGCACGCGCACGATCAGCTTGGCGATCTGGCGGAACTCCGCCGTGCCGAAGCCGCGCGTCGTGCCGGCCGGCGAGCCCAGCCTGATGCCGGACGTGATCGTCGGCTTCTCGGGATCGAAGGGGATCGCGTTCTTGTTGCAGGTGATATGGGCGCGATCCAGCGCCTTCTCGGCCGCGTGCCCGGTCGTCTTTTTCGGCCGCAGATCGACCAGCATCACATGCGTATCCGTGCCGCCCGAGACGATATCGAGCCCCTCGGCGTGCAGCGTTTCGGCGAGCGCCTTGGCGTTGTCCACCACGGCGCGCGCATAGAGCTTGAAGTCGGGCTTCAGCGCTTCGCCGAACGCGACCGCCTTGGCCGCGATCACATGCATCAGCGGCCCGCCTTGCAGGCCCGGGAACACGGCCGAATTGATCTTCTTCCCGAGATCGGCGTCGCGCGAGAGGATCATGCCGCCGCGCGGACCGCGCAATGTCTTGTGTGTCGTCGTGGTGACGACATGAGCATGCTCGAGCGGGTTGGGATGCACGCCGCCCGCGACGAGGCCCGCGAAATGGGCCATGTCGACCATGAAGAGCGCGCCGACCGCATCGGCGATCTCGCGGAAGCGCTTGAAGTCGATGAGCCGCGGATAGGCCGAACCGCCGGTCACGATCAGCTTCGGCCGATGCGCGCGCGCGAGCGCCTCGACCTCGTCCATGTCGATGCGGTGGTCCTGGCGGCGCACGCCATAGGGCACGGGGTGGAACCACTTGCCCGAAAGATTGACCGGCGAGCCGTGCGTCAAATGGCCGCCCGCGTCCAAGCTGAGACCCATGAAGGTGTCGCCGGGCTTCAGCAGCGCGAAGAAGACGGCTTGATTCGCCTGTGCGCCGGAATGGGGCTGCACATTGGCGAAGGCACAATCGAAGAGCCGGCACGCGCGCTCTATGGCGAGCGTTTCGGCGATGTCGACCTGCTCGCAGCCGCCGTAATAGCGCCGGCCCGGATAGCCCTCGGCGTATTTGTTGGTCAGCACCGAGCCCTGCGCCTCCAGAACGGCGCGGCTGACGATGTTCTCCGACGCAATCAGCTCGATATTGTCGCGCAGGCGTCCGAGTTCGCCGTCCACGGACTTGAAGATCTCGGGATCGGCCTCCGCGAGCCCTTTCGTGAAGAAGCCAGACCAGGACGCGTCCATCCGCTCACTCAGTGCCGCCATAGACCCTCTCCACCACTCGCTAAGCCGCCCATATACGGGACGAACGGAGCTTTACCAAATCTTGGGGCGCCGCACAGCGAATCGTGCGTGGATGCCCGATGCGCCGCACGAATCCGGGCAGCTGGGCGAGCCGCGCCATGAGAAGGCCAAGTTGAGGTAGTGGCCGTATTTAATCAACTATAAGTTGTTATAAAATTATATAAGCGTGTAACAAAGTCGTGAGGCAACCAGGATAACAATTTCCCGGTCGACGGAGGATTGCATACGAATCAATCGAACTTGCACGCACGCTCGTACGGTCCTGTCTTAGTCAAAATTTGCGTCCACTAAGTCAAAGATAGATCGCCGATTGACGCGCAGACTTGATTTCTCTACCTATCCGCTCGACACGATCTTCTTTTCCAGTACCCCCTAGGCTGATCCCGAAAGGAACACGAGATGGCTCACGATTCCGGTGCCGACTCTCTCAGGACCGACGACGTTCTCAAGCTGGCGACCGAGATTGTCGCGGCCTATGTCAGCAACAATCCTGTTCCGGTCGCGGAGGTTCCCGCCATGATCAAGTCCGTCCACAGCACGTTGGGCGGGCTGGTCGCGGCGGGCGGCGGGGAAGCCCCGACGGCGCAAAAGCCCGTGGTCCCCGTGCGCAAATCGGTGACGCCGGACTACATCATCTGTCTGGAAGACGGAAAGAAGCTCAAGATGCTGAAACGCTATCTGCGGTCCAACTACAACATGACGCCCGAAGAATATCGCGCGAAATGGGGACTGCCGGCCGATTACCCGATGGTCGCGCCCAATTATGCGGCGCAACGCTCCGAATTCGCCAAGAAGATCGGCCTGGGCCGCACCGCCTCCTCGGGCCGGCGTCGCCGGTCCTGATCGGCCGCAATCGCCATCTCGGACGCGGCGGGGGTCATTTCCCGCCGCGTTTGCGTTTGAGGACTTTGCGTTTGAGGACATAGTCGAGCTTGCGCACCGCCGCGGCCTCCAGCGCCGCGCGGTCGGCCAAAGCCGGGCCGGTGATCGAAACCTCGACCTTGCTGACGGGGTCGATCGCCGAAACCTTGGCGAACGCGCCGACGACCGTGAATTCCAGCAAAACTTCGCGTTGGGGAGCGCGGCTCACGCGGCCCGCCGCAGCCTCAACGCCGTCCACACTTCGTCCAGCGCCCGCACGAGAGCGTCCATCATTTCGTCGGTATGCAGGGGCGACGGCGTGAAGCGGAGCCGCTCGGTGCCGCGCGGCACCGTCGGGTAGTTCACGGGCTGCACATAGATCGCGTGATTGCGCAGCAATTCGTCTGAAACCGCCTTGCAGAGCGCCGCGTCGCCCACCATCACCGGCACGATATGGCTCGGCGATTCCATCACCGGCAATCCGGCTTCGGTCAGCAGCCGCTTGAGCCGGGCGGCGCGTTCCTGATGGCGCTCGCGCTCCGCGTCGCTCGCCTTGAGATGGCGCACGCTTGCGAGCGCGCCCGCCGCGATCGCGGGTGCCAGCGACGTCGTGAAGATGAAGCCAGAGGCGAAGGAGCGCACGCAATCCACGATATCGGCGGAACCCGCGATGTAGCCGCCCATCACACCGAACGCCTTGGCGAGCGTGCCCTCGATCACGTCGATCCGGTGCATGACGCCGTCGCGCGCGGCCACCCCGCCGCCCCGCGGGCCGTAGAGCCCCACGCCGTGGACTTCGTCGAGATAGGTGATCGCGCCATGGCGCTCCGCCAGATCGCAGATCGCCGCCATCGGGCCGAAATCGCCATCCATCGAATAGACGGATTCGAACGCGATGATCTTGGGTACCGCCGGATCCGTGGCCCGCAGCAACTCTTCCAGATGGGCCACGTCGTTATGGCGGAAGATCTTCTTGGCGGCGCCGGAATGGCGCACGCCTTCGATCATCGAGGCATGATTGAGCGCGTCCGAAAAAATGATGCAGCCGGGCAGCAGCTTCGCCAGCGTCGATAGCGCCGCTTCATTGGCGATGAAACCCGACGTGAAAAGGAGCGCCGCCTCCTTGCCGTGAAGATCGGCGAGCTCGCGTTCCAATTCGACGTGGAAGTGCGTGGTGCCCGAGATGTTGCGCGTGCCGCCCGAGCCCGCGCCCGCCTGATCGATGGCCGCGTGCATCGCCGCGATCACACCCGGGTGCTGCCCCATGCCGAGATAGTCGTTGGAGCACCATACCGTGATCGGCCGCGCGGCGTGCGCCTCGCCATGATGCGCGGCCTCGGGGAACGCGCCCTGTCGCCGCACGATGTCGGCGAACACGCGATAGCGCCCCTCGCGCCGAAGCCCGGCGAGGGCGTCCTTGAAGAAACGGCCGTACGGAAACGGCATGGACCCGCTGCTCTTCCCGGAAATCTTTCTCTGGCCGCTTCGCGAGCGGCATCGGCCCAAATCTAGCGCAAGCGGCGGGCCAGGCGGCAAACAAAATGTCGCGGGGCGGTGGGTCGAGCCCGAATCCGGCCCCGCCCGCGATGGGCAGGGGTGGGAGCGCGAAGGCGACGAAGCGGCGACCCGTCAGAGCTGATAGCGCACCTGATCGAGCCAGAAGCGTTCGAGGCGCTTGAGGCTGACGTTCAGCGTATCGAAATCGTCGGTGGTCACGTTGCCGACGGCCTCGATCGAGCTCAAATGACGCTCGAAAAGCTCCGAGACCAGCTTACGAACGGCCTGACCTTTGTCGGACAGGCTGACGCGCACGGAGCGGCGATCGACATCGGAGCGCTCGTGGCGGACATAGCCGCCCTCGACGAGCTTCTTGAGATTGTAGGAGACGTTGGAACCCAGATAGTGCCCGCGCGTGCGCAGCTCGCCGGCCGTCAGCTCCTGATCGCCGATGTTGAACAGCAACAGCGCCTGAACCGAGTTGACCTCGCGTTCGCCGCGCCGGTCGAGCTCGTCCTTGATGACGTCGAGCAATTGCCGGTGGAGGCGTTCCACCAGATTCAAGCACTCGAGATAAAGCGCCCGAAGCTCGCCTGTGCCGACCACCGCCGCTACGGCGTTCGCTTTCGCCAATGCCGTCATGACCGTTCCCCGTGTTCAGGGCCCCACTACCCTTTATGCCGGGAAAAAATTACCGCTTATCTCTTAATGTCTGCTTAACCGCGCTCATAGCTGGCCCCGGATCATCTTGATGATGCCCGAGAAATCGAGCGCGCCGTGGCCTTTCGCGGCGAACATGGCGTACAGCGCGGCGGCTTCGGCGCCGAGCGGCGTCGCGGCGCCCGCGCCTTGCGCGGCCGACTGCGCGAGATTGAGATCCTTGAGCATCATCGCGGTGGTGAAGCCCGCTTTGTATTCTCGGTTCGCGGGTGACGCCGGCACGGGGCCCGGCACGGGACAATAGCTCGTCAGCGACCAGCACTGGCCCGACGAGGTCGAGGCAACCTCGAACAGTTTCGCGGGATCGAGGCCCAGCTTCTCGCCGAGCACGAACGCCTCGGACACGCCGATCATCGAGATCGCGAGCAGCATGTTGTTGCAGATCTTGGCCGCCTGCCCCGCGCCCGCGCCGCCGGCATGGACGATGCGCTTGCCCATGATTTCGAGAACGGGCTTGGCGCGGGCGAAGGCCGTGTCGCGCCCGCCGCACATGAAGGTGAGCGTCGCGGCTTCCGCGCCGCCGACGCCGCCCGAAACCGGCGCGTCGAGAAAATCGAAGCCCGACTTGGCTGCCGCTTCGTGCACGGCGCGCGCGGAATCGATATCGATGGTCGAACAATCGATCAGCAGCGTGCCCGCCTTCGCGCGGGCCAGCACGCCGTCGTCGCCGAGATAGACCGCGCGCGCATGCGCGCCCGCGGGCAGCATCGAGATCACGATGTCGGCGTCCTTGGCCGCGTCGGCGCCCGATGCCGCCGTTTCCGCGCCGGCGGCGCGCGCGGCGTCCATCGCTTTCGCGCTCATGTCGAAGGCGCGCAGCTTGCGGCCGGACTTCAGGAGGTTGCGGGCCATCGGCCCACCCATATTGCCCAGTCCGATGAAGGCGATGGTTTCCATGTCCGGCTCCCTAGTGTCGTGGTTTCGAAGTTCGCTTCATTTCGATATCGAGCGTCTGGCGAACTTCGAAACCAGAACGACACTAGGAATCAATAGGTTGCTAGTGT
>Ga0326597_10013148_pt1 | contig 10884 bp, 14 predicted proteins | sample RVTome_12_FD_203789 | JGI IMG/M metagenome (GOLD analysis project Ga0326597, IMG submission 203789) | Soil microbial communities from uranium-contaminated site in the Upper Colorado River Basin, Wyoming, United States - RVT100D185 | ecosystem: Environmental > Terrestrial > Soil > Contaminated >... | reverse complement strand
CATCATAAAGGTATGAAACTATTCTTGGTGCCGAACTTCGAGTTCACACCAGGGAAAACCGCCCATGTATCTTTATGACCCGGTAGATCAACGGATTGTCGATGAGCGTGTCGCGCAATACCGGGAGCAGACCAGCCGCTACTTGAACCGGCGCCTGTCGGAAGATGAATTCCGTCCACTGCGGCTGCAAAATGGGCTGTACATTCAACGCCATGCGCCCATGCTGCGAGTCGCCATTCCGTACGGATTCTTGTCCAGCCCGCAGCTGCACAAGCTTGCCCATATCGCCCGCACCTACGATCGCGGCTACGGCCATTTCAGCACGCGTCAGAACATTCAGTTTAATTGGCCCAACCTCGAGCAGGTGCCCGACCTGCTCGAGGAGCTGGCATCAGTGCAAATGCACGCAATTCAGACCAGCGGCAACTGCATCAGAAACATCACCACCGACCACTTTGCGGGGGTTGCTCCCGACGAGCTTGTCGATCCATTGGTTTGGGCCGAGTTGCTCCGGCAGTGGTCGACGCTGCATCCCGAATTCGCCTATCTGCCGCGCAAATTCAAGATTGCAATCAGTGGCTCGCCTGCAGACCGTGCTGCGTCGCTGGTCCACGACATTGGTCTGGCCGCAATGCGCGCGGCTGATGGAACAGTCGGCTTCCGCGTCATCGTCGGCGGCGGGCTCGGACGCACACCGATCATCGGCCAGGAGATCTGCGAATTCCTGCCCTGGATGCATCTGCTCACCTATCTCGAAGCCATCTTACGGGTTTACAACCGCTACGGACGCCGCGACAACCTCTATCGTGCGCGCATCAAGATCCTCGTCAAGGAACGCGGCATCGAGAACTTCCGCGCGGAAGTTGAACAGGAGTGGACTTGGATGAAGGGCGGACCAGGAACATTAGTCGAGGCTGAAATCGAAAGGATCGCCGCGCGTTTTACGCGCCCGACCTACCGAGCTCTGGCGTCGCACCCTCCAGAACTCGAGAAGTTGCTAGCGAACAATACGACGTTCGCCGCCTGGTACCGGCGCAACGTGCACGCCCACCGCGTCAGCGGCTATGCGGCGGTTACGCTTTCGCTGAAGAAAACCGGTTCGCCACCGGGAGACGCAACCGCCGAACAGATGGATGCAGTCGCCGATCTCGCGCAACGCTACAGCTTTGGCGAACTGCGCGTCACGCATGAACAGAATCTGGTGCTTGCCGACGTTGAGTGCAGCCAGCTGTATGCGCTCTGGAGCGAGGCGCGAACCCATGGTCTCGCGACCGCAAACATCGGCATGCTTACCAACATCATCGCTTGCCCAGGTGGAGATTTCTGCTCGCTCGCCAACGCCCGCTCGATCCCGGTTGCCGAGGACATCCAGCGCCGATTCGACGATCTCGACTATCTGTTCGATATCGGCGAAGTCGATCTGAATATCTCTGGCTGCATGAACTCCTGCGGCCATCACCACGTCGGTCACATCGGTATCCTCGGCGTGGATAAACACGGAGACGAGTTCTACCAGGTCTCAATCGGCGGCAGTCAAGGGCCCGGAACAAGTCTTGGGAAAGTAATTGGCCCTGCTTTTAGCTACGCTGCGGTCGGCCCGGCGATCGAGCGCTTGATCGAATGTTATCTCGCGCACCGCGAAGCCGAGACCGAGCGCTTCATCGACACGGTACGGCGTATCGGCATCGAGCCCTTCAAGGAAATGGTCTATGGCACTCATCGTACACAACGGAAAGATCGCGATCGACTCCTGGCAGTTGCGTGATACAGCAGAGACGCGCGACTCTGCAACGGCTGCTGATCTGGACAAAACCGCCGGAACGCTCGTCCCGCTTCCCCTTTGGCTGCAGCGGCGCGAATCGCTAAAGAGCACCCGGTCCCGGCTAGGCATACTGCTGCAAGGTAACGACGATCCAGCGTGCATCGTCTCCGATCTTACGCACATCGAGCTTATCGCAGTGAACATTGCGCGCTTTACCGATGGACGCGGCTATTCCGTTGCGCGCCTGCTGCGTGGTCGCTATGGCTATCGCGGCGAGTTGCGCGCCGTCGGTGACATTGTGCAAGATCAGCTCTACTACTTGATGCGCGTGGGATTCGATGCTTTTGCGTTGCGCGACGATCAGGATCCGCAGGCAGCGGCGGCCGCGCTCAGTGCGTTCAGCGTTTCGTATCAGTCTTCCTCGGACGAACCGCTGCCCCTGTTTCGGCGTAGACAGGTGTTCGCATGACCGGGAAGGTTTATCTGGTTGGCGCAGGACCTGGTTCCCCGGACCTGCTGACCATGCGTGCGGCGCGTCTTCTTGCGCAAGCCGATGTCGTTTTTTATGATGCGTTGATCCATCCCGAGACGTTGGAACTCGCGGTGCGCGCCGAGAAGATCGCGGTCGGAAAACGCTGCGGACGGCACTCAACCGCACAGCGATTCATCAACAAACGCTTGATCGATGCCGCACTGAAATACGAAGTGATCGTGCGACTCAAGGGCGGCGACCCGATGATCTTCGCGCGCAGTCAAGAAGAAATCGACGCACTCGAAGAGGTGGGGATCAGCGTGGAGGTCGTTCCCGGCGTGACAGCGGCACTGGCGGCAGCCGCGCAGCTGCGAGTCTCCCTCACGCGCAGAGGGGTCAGCCGCAACTTCGCCATTGCAACTCCACGCGTTGGCGCTGGCGAGACAACGAGCAACTGGACTGCGGCGCTCAGTGGCGCCGACACTGCCGCAATCTACATGGGCGCGGCCCAAGCCGGCCAAGTCACTTCCGCTTTGCTCGCGCAGGGACATCGACCCGACACGCCTGTGGCACTCTGCGAGTCGGTGTCGATGCCGCAATTCCGGGCGCTACGTGGAACCTTATCCAAACTGCCTGAACTCTGCCAAAAGCTCGGAAATGGACCCGCCGTGATTCTGCTCGGCAAAGTATTCGAAAACACCGGCGCTGCGACGAGCGCAAAGTGCACCGATCCCGTGGACTTGAATTCGCTCGCAGCAACAGCGCGCTAAAACGCTTTGCCGCAAGGCAATCACTGACGAATCAGCAGCGACGATATACCCATGGCTTCGAGTTTCTTGCGCATGAGATCGGCTTCCTTCTTATTCTTGAAGGGCCCTACCTGCACGCGCGTGGCGAGATAGACAGGAATTCCTTGCGCCTCGAGCGCAGCCTTAAGTTTCGTTGCATTGGCTGGATGCGTGAATACACCCACCTGAAGATAAGGCCCATGAGGTAGTTTGGGCGGTGGCGCTACAGCAGATGCAACCTCCGGCGACGCCACAACTCCACCCTGGTCGTTGTTATCGCCGACTTCGGTGACAGGAGTTGGCGAATCAGTTGTGCTCTTGGCAGACTGCGCAGGTTCTTGCTCCACCGCTGCTACCTTAGCTTGCTCGGCGCTGTCGGGGGCCTTGATCTGCGCTTCCGCCACTTCCGGTTCCTGCGACTGCACAACAGCGGCGACCGGTCGAGAGGTGGCCGCCGAGTTTGTTGGCTGGCCGAGTGTGCCGCCTGCGTCTTGCTGGGCCGAGCCTGGATTGGGCGTTTCCGCGCTTGGCGCAGTGTGATCCAGCACCCGCCATGTGATCGTCACGCCGACCAGCAATATGAGCGCAATACTCAGCCGAATGGAAATTCGTCGGCGCAGATCCTGCGACGGTGCGGCCGGCTGCGGCGAATCGGTTGCCATCGGTCTATGCCGTCGATAATACGCCTGAGCGCGGCACCATCACGCAGCACGCGAACGATAAAGGGCGACGATCAGATCCGCTTCGGCGCGGGAGATACCACAATTATCCGCGAGCGCCTCGGCATCGAGCCCGCGCTCCGCCATTTCGACCGCCTCACGGTATTGTCCGGAGGTCTTCGGCCCACGCCGAATGTCGTCGAGCGCCACGCCAAGCACATCGACCCGCGCGCGCAATGCAGTCAGTTCGGCTGCCATAGCATCCAATCGTTCGCTCGCAAGCCGCTCTTGCCGCGCCTGGCGGCGCGCGGCGCGCATGAATGAGATCAGTTCGATCACGTACAAGCCAATTGCGGCCAGCACGATCACCAGCACTTGCGCCCACGTCAACGTAATCGTGTTCAGATGAAGATCCATCTATTAATCGCGAACTGCGCCGCAACGCGCGCTCGCAATCTTCCTCATATTGTCAACTGCCGCACATCAACTGACCTGCGCAAAGAGATCCTCGACGGCCTCCTGCAGCACACTGCCGCGCTGAGCGAGCTTCTCAACGATCGTGAAGTGGTTGGTACCGGCAACGACAATGGATGCACGTAAACAATGCGCCCAATGGTTGCCAAGCAGCTGACATTGACGCCGAAACTCGCTCGACTCCTGCGCACCGACTGCGGTCACCAAAGGCACTGGACGCGAAGGCAAATATGTCACTGGACTCGCAACCAGCGCTGCATTCTGATCGAGCCTGAGATCAGAATTCATCGATGTCCTGCGTAAGGGCATCAAGTCGTATAGTCCGCTCACCACCATGGCTCCTTTGACCATGTCCGCAGGCAAATCGGCTTCGTATCGATTCCAGTCGCAGGCGAGCATCATCGACGCCAGCTGTCCACCGGCGGAATGACCGCTAACGACCAGACGCCTGGCGTCCCCGCCATAGCGTTGAACGTTGCGATAGAGCCAGGCATGGGCTCGCAGCATTTGGCGCACGATTGTCTCGATCGTGACGGCGGGACACAGGGCGTAATTCGGGATCGCCAGGGTAAACCCGGCCGCGCAGTAGGTCCGTGCGAGCAACGAGAAATCGGCCTTGTCGCGCGAACGCCAGTAGCCACCGTGAATAAAACTCAAGGTGCCGCGGCTTGGCCCTACACTTGGAAAGATATCCATAGTTTCTGCTTCGCCCTGGGCATATGGCACATCGAGATAACAGGGCATTTCAAGACGCGCACGCCTCGAGGCGGCGGCGCAACGCGCAAAAATATCGGCAAACTCCGGCACCGCAGCACGGGCGTTGTACTGGTACTCAAACCATTGGTCGTTTACCGCGGCCACGCTACCCTCCTGGACGTACTACTGCTGCCCCCCGGGCCGCTGCTCGGAGGGTTGGGCACCACCGGTACGATTTCGCCGCCGGTCAAGCCACCAGGCCAGAGCCGGCAACATGATGAACGATCCCGGCAGCACGACCACCACCAGATAGGGGCTTAAGCTCGACAAGCGGCGCAGATGGGCGCGCAGTTCACCACGCTCTTCGATTGTCCATTTGCCCGTATTGCGCTGCTTCATGAGCAGCGGCATGAGTCCTCGGACTTGCAGGATCTCGCGTAACAGGTGCTTTTTTTCACGTGCTGTAAGCTCGCGCGCCGTACGAAACACAGCGACGCAATTTTGACCGATGCGAGCACCAAATCTGCGTGGCATGAAGGCGTGCTCACTTCTGAAAACGGCTAAGTAATGCACGACCCCGGCGCAGCACGTGCCAGATGCCGAAAGCGCGCGTTACCAAGCCCACGAGCGTACGTGCACGCAATACGACGATCGCGGCGACGAGCACGGTGACTAGGGCAGGATGTGCGCGCAAGACACGCCCAGCACCCAGCACCCGATCGATCCCCTCAATGGGCCCCTTCAGGTCCGCAAAGGCCGACTCAATCCCAGCCCGTTGCTGCGCGACGCGGGCGAGAATTCTCTCACGTCGCAGCAACGTCTGAGTTAGCGCGTCACTCATCACGAATTGAGCAGGTCGCGATCTCGCCTAAGTTCAGCGAGACTCGTCGAAAACAGCTTGCGGCGCGCATCAGCCCTAGCCTTGAGCGCCCATAGCGCGATGCCGGAACCAACAAACCAAATCAGCGCCAGAATGGCCAGCGTCGCCAGCCGATGCTGCTCCCAGAACGCGACGACCACCCACGCGGTAACCAGCATGAGGCCGACAGTGGCGCAGAGCAAGGCAATTGACCCAAGGACGACGATCTGGAGCGTGCGCACCCGCTCGTCCTCCAAATCATTCGCCAGCAGTTCAAGTCTGGTCTGAACGATCCCGACCGCATTCGTTGCCAGGCGGCGCAACGACGCGACCACACCCGGCGCCTCCCCGCCACTGGCGTCTGGATCGGGCTTCAACACAGACTAACGACGGCCAATCAGCATGCCGATAACCAAGCCCGCACCGGCGGCGATGCCCACGGCATACCATGGATTATCGTGCACAAAAACGTCCGTGACACGTGCGGCCTCGCGAGTCTTCAGGAGCATCGCTTCTTCGGCCTCGGCAAGCTTGATCTTGGCGGAATGGATACGGTCCTGAATGCGCTCGCGCGCCGCGGAAACTTTCTCGCCCGCGTTTGCAGCCGTTGCTTTGAGCAGATCTTCAGCATCCGCAATCACAAGTCTTAAATCCTGAACAAGCTTTTCCTTGGAAACGTCAGTTTGGTCGGTCATAGCATCCTCTTCGAAGCTGCAGAAAGTGTTTTAGGGTACTCATTTTTCTCGTTTGGATCAATCGATTTGTGCGGCGCATCAGGGAGCGATCTCGTTCTTGAGGCGCGACTGCGTGAGTCGATCGGCCGGTTCGCCGCACATGGGAATGCGCGCGTTTACGCCGATACGGCTGACTTGGACGTTATCCGGGATCGAGCATGAACATGGCTGCGGATCGAGTGCCGGGATACAAGTCGGTGTAAGCTCCTGCAGGCGTTGAAGGCGCTCGAGAATAGCGCGATCATCCCCGTACTGCAGGGTGAAGGCACGACGCCGAGAGTCACTGCGATGACCCTCGAGCGATCCCCCGCGCCCGCTCCGAACCTTCCACCGGGACCATCGAAGTGGCGATGTCGCGCAAGAGTTTACAAGGGCTGTCGGTGAGCGGATTCCATCGACTCAGTTACACCGAGTGGGGAAATCCGGATTCGGCGCACATCGTGATTTGCGTTCACGGCCTGACGCGCAATGCGCGCGATTTCGACGTGTTGGCGCAGGCCTTGGAGCCGCGCTGTCGCGTGATCTGCCCGGACGTTGTCGGGCGCGGGCAGAGCGCATGGTTAGAGCGCAAGCAAGACTACGGCTATCCGCAATACCTCGCTGATGTGACAGCGTTGATCGCACGCGTGACTGCAGCGAACAAACCCAGCACGATCATCGATTGGGTTGGCACCTCCATGGGCGGTCTGATCGGGATGCTGCTCGCCGCGCTCCCGCGCAATCCACTTCGGCGTCTGGTGCTCAACGATGTCGGGCCGTTTATTCCGAAAGCCGCGCTGGAGCGCATCGCGATGTATGTGGGCAAAGAGCCGCGCTTCGCCACGCTCGCCGAAATCGAAAAACACCTGCGTATCGTCGCAGCTCCATTCGGACCGCTGACCGATGCGCAATGGCGCCACCTCACCGTACACAACGCGAAGCAAGACGACGCGGGGGCGTGGATCGTGAACTACGATGCGGGCATCGCGGTTTCATTGGCAAGTGTCCAGGGTCAGGACATCTCGCTGTGGGAAAGCTGGGATCGAATCTCCTGCCCGACACTCGTGCTCCGCGGCGCGCAGTCCGATTTGCTGCTAGCCTCGACCGCACAAGAAATGACGCGTCGCGGGCCCAAGGCGCGCCTCGTCGAGTTCCAAGGAATCGGACACGCACCGGCATTGATGTCGGACGATCAGGTCGGCGCCGTGCGCGAGTTTCTGTGGGCCGCCTAGCGCTGCGCAGATGCTGCGTTACGTGATCGCGCAGCGACCTTAACTTGGTAGTGAACTTATTGGCTGGCGTACTCGCGAGCTGTTGGGCTAGACTTTATATTTCAGTCGCTCCCGCTGGAGGCAACCGTCACGCGCACCGCAAAACGACTTGCGAGTCTCGCACTTTGGACTAGCGTAGTGCTAATCCCCGGGCATGCACGCGCGGCTGATCCGCTGACCATGTTTTTGTTAGGGTTCGCGCAAAATTTAATTACGTCCGCGATCGAGGCGTACGAGGCTGGACCCAACATACCCGCAACCGTGCCAAAACCGGCAATGAAACCGCCGGCAAGTATGGATGAGGCGGATCTGCGCGCGCTCGTCGATGAGAGTTTTGGTTACCTAACACGCACGCAACGTGACGAACTGCTAGCGGGTTTGAACAAAGCCCTATCCGATCCGGAAAATACCGCTCAGAGGGATGCGATCCTCACCGAATTTGTCAATGTCGCACGCAAAATTCAGTTTACGCATCAACAGCTCAACCGCTTGTCCGAGGAGCAAAAACGCACTGTGGCCAGTCGTTTCGCCGATCACTTTCGATCTCTGACGCCAGACCAGCAACAAGCTTTGCTCGAACGGCTTCGGTTACACGCGCTGCCGTTGCCCGCCGACCTGAATGAAATGATGCTTGCCGCGCTGGCTGCGGAACGCTAGGCGCACGCAACGCTCAGACAATTGCCATGCATCGCAAAGCATGAAGCGTCTCGTTCTGCTCGGTGGCGGCCATGCCCAAATACAAGCTGTCAAAGCGTTTGGCTCCGAGCCACCAGCAGAGACTTCGCTCGTACTGATCAATCGCAGCCGCTTTACGCCTTACTCCGGCATGCTGCCGGGACTGATCGCCGGACACTACTCCCACGCCGAATGCCACATCGATCTAGCCTGGTTAAGTGCGCAAAGCAATGTTGAGTTCGTAGAGCAAGAAGCCACGCGCTTAGACCTTGCGGCGCGTCGGGTACATTGCGCCGACGGTAGTGCGCAGAGCTACGATGTGTTGTCTATTGATACCGGATCGACTCCGCCGCTCGGTATGGCGCCGGGCGCGGCCGAACACGCGCTACCCGTCAAGCCGATCGAAGCTTTTCTCCCTCGCGCCAGAGCGCTAGTCGCCGAGTGCGGCACACCAGGAGAACATAGCATCGCGCTCGTCGGCGGTGGCGCGGCAGGATTCGAGGTGCTGCTGGCGCTAGCATATCGAATCGAGCGTCAGTGCGCCGGGCGTGTGACACCACAGTTTCATTGGGTCACCGACACGCAAGAAATCCTGCCCACCTTTACGCGCCGCGTGCGCAGCAGTGCGCTACGAATCATGGCTCGTCGGTGTGTCACGATTCACACGGGCGCACGCGTCGAGCGGGTCACACATCAGGGCATCGAGTTCGCTGGCGGTCGGCGTGTCGATGCTGCACATGTGATCTGGGTGACCGGGGCAGCGCCGGCGTCCATGTTCGCCGCAGCCGGCCTGCAAACCGACGCCCGCGGATTCATCGCCGTAGACCCGGCACTGCGATCGCTATCGCACCCTAATGTGTTTGCCTGCGGCGATGTTGCCAGCGTGCTCGACTATCCGCGCCCCAAGGCCGGCGTATTCGCTGTCCGCCAAGGCCCGCCACTCACCCGTAATTTGCGGCTCGCGTTGGCGAATCGCGAGCCGTCGCCGTTTGCACCGCAAGAACGATTCCTGGTCATTCTGAGCACGGGCGAGCGTTATGCGATCGCGACAAAGGGCGGCTATGCAATCGAAGGCGCGTGGGTGTGGGCCTGGAAGGACTGGATCGACCGCCGATTCACGCAGCGATTTCAGCCGACGCGGCGCGAGCCTGTCGGCTGATCTTCTCATTCATCACTGCCCATTGCCCGACGTGCATGCGGGCAGATTACGAATCGGTGTGCGAGACGGCACTCGCGCGATCCAAATCGTCGCGCACAGTCTCGCACCGCAGGTACGCCTTCGTAGCTCGCGTCGGTGGGCGGTTGCGTCGCAATTTGAGCGCCCAGGTCACCCGCCTCAAGCTCAAACGCGAGCTTGCCGATAATGGTAGCGAGCGCCGGCCTTGGGCAGGACGAGCGGAAGTTACCGGCTGGCATTTTTTGTGCTGAGGTGTACGATAGCTAGCGATCGGTGGACAATCGCAATTTTGGGCACAAGTGCCGCAATGCCGAGGAAGAACTGGTGACCTCTGCGCAGGATGAAGTAATCAAACGCCTGGAACTTCTCGACCGCCGCATGGCGCGGCTTGAGGCAATGGCTGGTGCAGGCAATGCGGACACGCAGCAAGTGGCTCAGTTGCGTGCCGCGATTGCCGAGGCGCGCGCTATGAGTGTCGACATAGCTGATTCCTCTCAAGCAAGCGGCGCGGCTGCGCCATCCACGGCAGTATCGTCGGAGATGCGCGTTGTGTCGCCACCCGCTCTGGGGCAAGGACCTGTTTTGAACTCATCGGTAATGCCAGCGCTACCTGCGGCGGCGCCACCAACCCTTAGACTGTCACCAATTCCTCCTAAGGTGCCGAGCGAAGCCTTGCCAGATCTCTCGCTACTCGATGAAAAGGTCGAGCACAGGAAAGGTCCTCCGCAAAAAATCGAAGTACGCTGCGCGCTCGAGGAGTATCCGCGTATTTGCTCCCGCGTGCAGCAGCTATGGTGCTCGCCAGAGTGCGAGCCCTACTTGAACACGCTGGTCATCGATACGCGTGGTAATCGCCAGGGCTTCCCGCCGCCCATGATGGAGGAACTGCTTTATTTGGGGCGCCTCTCGCGTGCACTCGTCATCCTCAGTATCGGCGGCGACTTGTGGGATACCTACGATCAGGTCGGCGATAAGCGCTAGGCGCTAAATTTTCTCTTATCGAGCCACACCGTTTATGTGACCCCCGCGTTGCCGACGTGCCACGGCAACGACGCACCCAAGCCCGGCGAGCATCAATACCCACTGCCCCGGTTCCGGTACCGTGGCAAGGATGATGGAACTCAGTTCGAAATTGGCGGCAGCCGAACTCGTGTTATCGCCGAAGAAAACTCAACACCGCGGGCAACGCTATCGAGCACAATAACGCTAAAGCCCGAGCGATTGTCACTGCTGTGCGATTCGGAAGTGAGCTGCAACGAAAAATCGAGCACGAAACCGGTAGCACTGTTGAGCTCCGCACCCCCCGGTAGGTTGTAACCCGCCTTATCGGACATGAGG
>Ga0326597_10013147_pt1 | contig 10884 bp, 7 predicted proteins | sample RVTome_12_FD_203789 | JGI IMG/M metagenome (GOLD analysis project Ga0326597, IMG submission 203789) | Soil microbial communities from uranium-contaminated site in the Upper Colorado River Basin, Wyoming, United States - RVT100D185 | ecosystem: Environmental > Terrestrial > Soil > Contaminated >... | reverse complement strand
CCACCTGGTCAGTCTGGTCGGCCCCGGTGGCGTCCACGCCAACGACCGCCAGCTGGTCGCCCTCGTCGAACTCGCGGCCTCGCTGCGCGTTCCCAGCGTGCGGGTCCATGCGCTGCTCGACGGGCGCGACACGCCGCCCCGCTCGGCCGTCGATTTCGCACTCGACCTGGAGGCGCGCCTGGCCGCCGCCCACCCGGACGCGCGGATCGCCTCGATCGGCGGACGCTACTGGGCGATGGATCGCGACGGTCGCTGGGATCGCATCGAGCGCGGCTACGACGCGATCGTCCACGGGGTTGGGGAGCGAGCCGAGTCGGCCACCGCGGCCATCCGGGCCGGCTATGCGCGCGGCGAGAGCGACGAGTTCATCGCCCCGACCGTGGTCGCCGGCATGGACGGCACCGTCAGGTCCGGCGATCCGATCATCCACTGCAACTTCCGAGCCGATCGAGCTCGCCAGCTGACCCATGCCCTGGCCGACGTCTCGTTCGCGGGCTTCGACCGGGCGGCTCCGGACGGGTCCCCTGCCCCGGACGCCCTCTTCGTCGTGACGATGACCGCGTACGAGGCGGGCCTGCCCGCGGCGATCGCCTTTCCGCCCGAAGAGGCTCGGTCACTGGCGCAAGCGTTCTCCGAGGCCGGCTGGCGCCAGTTGCACGTCGCCGAGACCGAGAAGTACGCCCACGTGACCTATTTCTTCAATGGCGGCGTGGAGCCGCCGTATCCCGGTGAGGACCGGGTGCTCGTCCCGAGCCTCAAGGTCGCGACTTACGACCTGGCACCCGAGATGCGGGCCGTCGAGATCACCGATGCCCTGGTCGCGGCGATCGCATCGGGGACCTACGACTTCATCGTCGCCAACTACGCCAACCCGGACATGGTCGGACACACCGGTCGCTGGGAGGCGACGATCGCCGGCCTCGAGGTGATCGACGCGTGTCTGGCCAGGGTGACGGCCGCGATCGAGGGCGTCGACGCGGACGATCCAGCCGCGCCGGGCGCACTGCTGGCCATCACCGCCGACCACGGCAACGCGGACGAGCTGCGCGATCCCGCGGGCAACGCGGTCACCGCCCATTCGCTCAACCCGGTTCCGCTCGTCCTGGTGGGCCGCGCGGCGCGCCGTCTCAGCCTGGCCGATGGGGTCCTGGCCGATGTCGCCCCGACGCTGCTGGAGCTTGCCGGTCTCCCGCGCTGGGATGGCATGACCGGTCGATCGCGCATCCTGTGATAGCATCCGTCGCCGTATCGATCGGAGGAAGCAGACCCGTGAACCCCCTCCTGGCCATCGGCCAGATCCTGGTAAGCATCGCGCTCATTGCCGCCGTCCTGCTGCAGGCGCGCGGGACCGGCCTGTCCGGCACGTTTGGCGGCGATTCAGCGGTCTACCGCAGCCGTCGTGGCGTCGAGCGCCGTCTCTGGCAGTTCACCATCGTGCTGTTGGTCCTGTTCGTGGTCTTCTCGCTCGCCTCTTTCGTCTTCGCGCCCACAGCGGCCTGACGCCGTCGGGTCGCACGCCGGCGACCGGTCCGTCACCTCGGAGCTCGCTTGACCCGCACCGACAGCCTCATCGTCGGGGCCCTCGTCGTCGTGTTCGCCGTCCTCGCCGGCCTGATCGGTGTCCCGGCCCTGGTCCCGCCTGCCCCGACCGTCGCGCCGGCGGCCAGCCCGGATCCGATCGTCGCGCGACCGTATCGCGAAGGCGTCGTCGGTCATCCGGCCTCGGTCAGCCCGCTGACCGCGCGAACGCAGGCCGATCGCGACCTGGTCGCCCTAGTCTTCTCCGGCCTGGTCAAGAACGGCCCGGCCGGGACACTGCTGCCGGATCTCGCCGAGTCGTGGACCGTCGACCCGACGGGCGCGACCTGGACCTTCGAGCTGCGCCGCGACGCCCGCTGGCACGATGGCGAGCCGGTCACCGCCGAGGACGTCGCGTTCACCATCCGCACGCTCCAGGACCCCGACTACATGGGTCCCTCGGCCGGTTCGTGGAAGGATGCGACCGTCGAGACCGTCGGCATGCGCACCGTCACCTTCACCTTGGCCAACCCCCTTGGCGGGTTCCTCCAGGCGGCGACCCAACCGATCGCGCCGGCCCATCTCCTCGCCGGTGTGCCGATCGCGCTCCTCGCGGACGATCGGTTCGGGCAGCGACCGGTCGGCTCCGGGCCGTTTGCCCTGGTCCGACTGGATTCGGACACGGCTGAGCTGGCGCCGACGGCGGTCGTCCTGCCGTCCGACGACCTGGCACCGGACCCATCCGGACCCATCGTCGATTCACTGGCCACGCCCGCCCCGACTGCCCGTCCGAGCGTGGCCTCGCCCAACCTCGCGGGGATCCAGTTCCGGTACTTCGACAGCGCCGCGGCGCTCGCGGAGGCCTACCGCACCGGCGTGCTCGACGGCGCCTCCGGGCTCCCGCCGGACGTCGCCGGCGAGCTGGCGGCAACCCCGGGCAGCCGAATGCTCCGTTACCCGGGGGCGACCCTGACCGCCGTACTGTTCAACCTGCGACCCGACCGCCACGTGTTCACCAGCGCGGCCATCCGCGCCGGGTTCCTTGCGGCGATCGACCGACCGGTCCTGATCGATGCGGCCTTCGCCGGCGCCGCGGGCGCTGCCAGCGGACCGATCCCCCCGACCTCGCCGTTGTTCGATCCGGGGGCCGCCGACTCGGTGGGCTACAGCCCGGCCTCCGCCCAGAAGGCGCTCAAGGCGGCGGGCTGGAAGAAGCTCGACAACGCCTGGCGCAGGGCGGGTGACAAGAAGCCGCTGACGTTCGAGCTGCTGAGTCCCGATGCCGACTCGAACCCTGGCCTCTACGCTGCGGCTGCGGCGGTCGCCGCCGACTGGAAATACATCGGCATCCAGGTCACCCACGAGCCGCTGCCACCCGGCGAGTTCGTCACCGGACGCCTGGCCACCGCCGACTTCACGGTCGCGGTCGCCGACGTCACGATCGGCCTCGACCCGGACCTCTACCCGCTGCTCGCCTCCACCCAGACGCTGACCGGCGGCTCGAACGTGATCGGCCTGCAGGACCCGGCGCTCGACAAGCTGCTGGTGGCCGCGCGCAGGCCAGGCTCGACCGCCGACCGGGCGGCGGCGTACGCCGCTCTTCAGGTGCAGCTGGCCAAGAGCCAGTACCTGCTGCCGCTGGCCTTCGCCGACGAGCCGATCGTGGTCCGTGACACGCTCCAGGGGCCTCGGTTGCGACAGGTTGCCGACCGGTCGGATCGATTCTGGGATGTGCTAACATGGCGCCTCGCCGCAGACCGGTAGCCGGTCGTGGGTCCGCGCCGAGGTGGCGGAATCGGTAGACGCGCTAGCTTCAGGAGCTAGTGTCCGCAAGGGCGTATGGGTTCAAATCCCTTCCTCGGTACCATTCCCTCGTTCGTGAACCCGTCGAGCTGCGGTGGCACCTCTAGCCCAGGTGGCGGAATTGGTATACGCGTACGTTTGAGGGGCGTATGAGGCAACTCATCCGGGTTCAAGTCCCGGCCTGGGCACCACTTCGCTGAGCGGGACGACCGTCGGGAACCCGGCGGTCGTTATGCTGGTCCGGGCGGTTAGCTCAGTTGGTCAGAGCGCCTCGCTTACACCGAGGAAGTCACTGGTTCGAACCCAGTACCGCCCACCATCGTTACCGACCCCCGACTCGGCTCAGCGGGCCAGGCTCCGCGGGCGGTCGTCGTTCGGTGCGCCGGCGTTCGCCGGCAGTCCATGGATCCGATCAGCGGGTGACGAGAGAAGACTTGGCCCGGAGCAATGCCTCATCGGCACGGGCAGTCAGCTGATCGGGCGTCTCGCCTGGTTGCAGGAACGCCAGCCCGACACTGATGCCGCACCCCACCTCCCGCTGGAGCGAGGCGTGAATGTCGCGGAACCGGCGCTCAGCGTCGACGAGATCGGTTCCACTCATACCGCAGACGAATTCGTCGCCACCGTAGCGACTGACCGGGTCGAAGGCGCGAAGGCGGGATCGGATGATCCGCACGAGCGCCTGGAGGACGAGGTCTCCAGCTGCGTGGCCCTCCCGATCGTTGAGGCCCTTCATGTCGTCCACATCGATATAGGCAAGGACGAAGCGCCCATCGGTCCGGCGAGCGCGGTCGATCTCATTGGAGATGGCGAGCCTGCCCATTCCCCGGCGATAGGCTCCGGTGAGATCGTCAAGATGGGCGGTTCGCAATTGGTCCGCGAGTCGCGATCGTTCGAGGGCGGCCGTGGCTCGATCCGCCGCTGCGCGTTCGCGATCCGCTGCCGCGCGGGCCCGGTCGGCTGCAGCCTGGGCTCGGATCAGCTGGAGTTGCTCGTCGGCCGAAAACGGGGAGGTCGCGAGCGACCGATCGATCGCCTGAGCTCGCGCGTCACGGCGACGAGCGCTGTCGTCACGGGCGGCAGCCATCGCGTCGCGCGCCGCCGCGGTCACGTCGCGCGCATCGGCCGTGGCGCCGCGAGCCGCGTGGCTCAACAGGCGGTCGTGCGTGCTCGCTTCACGATCGGCGCGCGACTGCTCGTACGAGGCCAAGCGTGTCTGGGTCGGCGTCGTGTCAGCGTGGATGTCCCGGTCCGCCGCCCCTTGATCGCGGTTAGCGGCCACTTGATCGGTCTCAGCCGCGGCATCATCGCGTTCCGACGCGGTCTGATCCGCGTCTTGCGCGGTCTGATCCGCGTCCTGGGTGGTCTGATCGGCGCCCGCGATGACCTGATCGGCGGCCAAGGCGCGAAGCGTCTGGGCATGCTGTGATGGCAGCGGACCCGTTCCGTTGCCATCACGATCGACGCGGTCCACGTTTCGTCGCCTCCCCCACGCGCTCAATCAGCCTGCGGTCGGTTGATGCCGAACATAGACCGTCGTGGACGCGGCGCGAGGATGAAAACTCGCAGCCGACAATCCTGTCCTTCGATCGACGCGCCGCATGAGCGTCTTCGAGTGGCATCGTGAGGCCCCTCGCCATCGGTATGCCTACCCCAGCGGCGAGGGGCCTGCGGGGTGGCGGGGACTACCAACTCCAGAGGAGGGGCACTGGATCGTCGACCCACCGGGCTCGCTGAGGGAATATACGAAGGGGGGTCCGTGGCGACGAGGATGAAAACCCGCTACCGACCCTCCTCGATCCAGCCCTGTCGTTCGGCGACGCGGACGAGGGCTGTCCGACTCGTCACGTCGTATCGATCGAACAGGCGGCGGAGCTGGCTCTCGATGGTCTTGACGCGCAGCGACAGCTGCTCGGCAATCTCGGCATTGGTGGAACCCTCGGCGACCAGCCGAACGATATCCAGCTCCCTGGCCGTCGGCGATCGCAGTGCGTCGCGCACGGCCCGGCGAGCGGCCATTGGAAACGCCGTGCCGCCCGAGGCGACAGCCCGGACCGCCTCGAGGATCTGGTCGACCGTGGCCATCTTCGAGAGGAAGCCTTTCGCTCCCAGCTCGATGGCTCGGACGTGGTAGCTCGGAAACGAGTACGCGCTGAGCATGATGAACGCGGTACCGGAGTGTCGCCGCACCAGCTCGAGACCGTCGCCGGCGTTGGCCAGCCGAACGTCGCACAGGACGATCTCGGGCTGGTCGCGCTCGATCAGGACGCTGGCCGTGTCGGGGTCGTGGGCGATCCCGACGACCTCCACATCCGGCGAGTCACGAAGCAGGGCCATGAGACCGTCGGCGACGGCCGGATGATCCTCGACGATGGCCAGGCGAATCACGTGGCCTTGGCGGACGAGGCGGAGCGATGCCGAGCCGGCCGCTGGCCGAGCGGCAGGCGAACCGTGACTGCGGTTCCCTCCCCAGCTTGCGACGACACCTCGATCGTCCCGCCGTGCGCGATGACGATCTCCCGCGCGACATAGAGGCCCAGGCCGAGACCGGTTCGCCGGCGTGGCTGCCCGAGCCGCCCGTACGGCTCGAAGATCGTCGGGAGGCTGTCAGTCGGTATTCCCTCACCGTGGTCGCGCACCTCGACCTCGGCATGCGGTCCCATCCGCCGGACGGCGACGTCGATGGTCGCCGACCGGGGAGCGTGCTCGATCGCATTGGCCATGAGATTGAACAGCACCTGACCGAGCCGGGCGGCGTCACCGCGAATGTGAAGGCTTCGGTTGGCGGGGGAGAACCGAATCGGCGGAGCACCCGGCAATACCTGCGCGGCCTGAACGACTTCTCGTGCGACGGCGACCAGGTCGACCGGCTCGGTGACCAGCTCGAGCCGACCGCTCTGGATGCGACTCACGTCGAAGAGTCGCTCGATCAGTTGCCCGAGCCGTCTCGTCTGGTCGAGCGCACGCCCGGCATACGTTTGGGCCTCGGTCGCCTTGCCCGCCTCGAGCTGCCGGGTAACGAGCTGGAGGTAGTTGTGGATGGCGGCCGCCGGCGTCTTCAGCTCGTGGCTGGCGGCGGCCATGAGGCGTTCGAGGCTGAGGCGCATCGTGCGCTCGGAGACATCTCGAATGGTGACGACGCCGCCCCAGGTCCGGTCCTCCGCTGCAAGGGGCTCGGCGACCGCCTCGAACCAACGGCGAGTGCCGGCCGGTGCGCTGACCGCGAATTCCATCCGGAATCGCTCACCCCGAGCCGCTCGTTGCTGGGGCCAGTCGTCGCGTGGCAGTGGGACGCCGGCGAGGTCCTCGGGCTCGATCTCGGCGTCTGCGCCCCCGAAGAGTCGGTCGTACGCGACATTGGTCGCCACCGTGGCCCCGTTGTGATCCACCGCGACGACCGCGTCACCGAGGCTGGCCAGGATTGATTCCAGTCGCTCGTGCTGTTCCTCGGTGTGCCGTTTCTGCTGTTCGAGCTCGAGCGCCTGGAGGCGAAGCTCCTCGGTGCGAGCAGCAAGGTCGTCATTGGCAATGCGCAGCTCCTCGACGCTCGCGGTCAGCTCCTCGTTCAGCGTCTCGAGCTCCTCGTTGGTCGCCTGGAACTCCTCGTTGAGGGTCTCGACCTCCTCCCGGCCGGCCTGCGCCTCCTGGCTCAAGTGGAGCATCCGCTGGTTGTTGGCCCGCAAGTCGCCGACGGTCGCCGTTAGCTCCTCGTTGGTCCGGAGCAGCCGGCTGTTGCTCGCGGCGGCCTTTTCGAACCGGCGTTGCGTGCGGGCATGGGCAGCCCGCTCGCGCTCAACCTGGGTGGCATCGCTCAACTCGACGACCGCGCCCTGGATCGCGCCGGTCTCGCCAAGGAACGGGTGGACGAACGTCTCGATGAATCTCGGCGCTTCGGCTCTGATGTCGGCCGGCTCGACCTCGAAGGTCGTCATCGTCGATTCGCCGCGGATGGCGGCATCGATCGATTCGCGGATCACGTTCGAGGGCAGTCCCTCGGCCAGGTGCACGAAGTCCTGGTCGAACGCGCTCCCGCGAATGCCCAGCATGCGACGTGCCGAGGTGTTGATGCGGACGATGTCGTAGTGCGTGTCGACGACCGCGATCCCGGCGCCAAGGCTGAGCAGGAGCGCCTCCGCCGATCCCTCATCGGTGGACACCGCCTGGGCGTCGCGGCGGCTCGGTGGGGGCTCCGGGCTCGGAGAGATCTCCACACCGGTTGGCGCGCGAGCTGGTGCCGGCCGGGCTGCGGGAACAGGTTGCGGACCCGGCAATCGGCGGTACACCCGGAGCCGGGCATGCTCCTCCGCGTAGGGCCCCGCCCATGCCGCGACCGTCTCGGACGGCCCGAGGACCAGGCGACCATCATCGCGCAGGGAATAGGCGAACGTCTCGAGGGCGATCCGCTGCATCGGTGGGGTGAAGTAGATCAGGACATTGCGGCACAGGATGAGATCGATTCGCGGGAATGGCGCTCGCGCACCGAGATCGTGCTCGCCGAAGATCATCAGCGCCCGGAGTCGCCTGACCACCTCGTAGCCTTCGTCCGATTTTACGAAGTAGCGGTCACGGAGTGGCACGGGGACGCTCTTGAGCGCGCCTTGCGGGTAGAGACCGCGACGTGCGAACGCGATGGCCGCAGGGTCGACGTCTGTCGCGAACACCCGCACGGCAACCGCCTCGTCGCCGAGCGCCTCGGCCAGGACGATCGCCAGTGAGTAGGCCTCCTCGCCCGACGAGCATCCCGCCGACCAGACGCGCAGCTCGCGTCCCTCTCGACGCGCCGATTCGATCAGGTCGGGCAGCATCCGTTCAGCCAGGTGGGCGAAGACCTTCGGATCTCGGAAGAACTGGGTCACCTTGATCAGCAGGCTGCTCACCAGCCGGGCGTACTCGCCGGGATCACGTTGAACCAGCTCCGCATAGGCGGCGACAGACGGTTGCGTCGTCGCGCTCATCCTGCCTCGGAGCCGGCGCACGATCGTGGCTGGCTTGTAGGTGCTGAAGTCGATCCCGCTTCGCTCCCGGATCCGTTCGAGCAGCGCTTCGATTTCGCGTTGGTCACGGCCCGGCGGGGGTGCGGAACCAGCGGCCAGAAGGTCCCGAACGACACGGCCGATGTTGTCGAGGTCGGCACGCGCGTCGACGAGTGATGGCGAGATCGACCGGGGCATCGACGGAAACATCGCGGTGGCCGGGTTCTCGATGACGACCGTGCCGCCCGCTTGCTTGACCTGCCAGGCGCCGGCGGATCCGTCCGAGCCGGTCCCGGTGAGGATCACCGCCGTGAGGCCTCCACCGAACGACTTGGCCGCCGATTCGAGCAGCAGGTCGATGGACGGAGCGACCTTGCCCGGTCTGGCCGGGCGCAGCCGGAGCCGACCCTTGACGATCTCCACCAGTCGGTTCGGTGGAACGACGAAGATGACGCCCACTTCGAGCGCCGAGGCCTCCTCGACGACCTTGATTGGCATGGCCGCATGGCGCTCGAGGATCTCGGCGAGATGGCTGGGGCGTCGCGGATCCAGGTGCTGCGCGATCACGACCGGGGCCGGGAAATCGGCCGGCAGGCTGGCGACCACCTGGGAAAGGGCCTCGATGCCGCCAGCGGACGATCCAATCACGACGAGCTGCGGATCCTGAGCTACCGTTGGCACAGCCATGTCCTCATTCTAGGTCGCGACCGGATCGCTGAGACGCTCTCATCAGCCGCCGGAGACGACCCGTGTCCGTCTGCCCGGTACTGGCCACCAAGCTGTAGACTCATTTCGCGAGGGGCGTCGCCCTGTCGCTGCCTGACCGGAGGAGCGGTATGGATCCCACACTGATCATCATTCTCGCGGTCGTCGTCGTCCTGGTCGTCGTCGTGATCGCGATCTACAACGGCCTGATCCAGAAGCGGCTGCGCATCGACGAGGCGTTCGCCCAGATCGAGGTCCAGCTCAAGCGCCGTCATGACCTGATCCCGAACCTGGTCAACGCGGTGAAGGGCTACATGGGCTTCGAGCAGAAGGTCCTGACGGACGTCACGAACGCCCGGGCGGCCGCCGTCGCCGCCGGCTCGCAGGGCCCGGCCCAGCAGGCCGCCGCGGAGAACATGCTCACGAGCACCCTCCGCTCGCTGTTCGCGGTTGTGGAGAACTACCCCGAGCTCAAGGCCAACGAGAACGTGCTGTCGCTCCAGGAGCAGCTGACGACCACGGAGAACCAGATCTCGTTCTCCCGCCAGCACTACAACGCGACCGTCCTCGATTACAACACCAATATCGCGACCGTCCCGTCGGTGCTCATCGCCGGCATGTTCGGCTTCACCAAGCGCGAGTTCTTCGACGCCGAGCCGGGCGCCGAGGTGACCCCGACGGTCGACCTCAGTCTCGGCTGACCCCGGGTCGCGGCAGGCTACCGTGGCCAGCGGGTCCTTTTACGGGCAGATCTCGGCCAACAAGCGCAACTCCCTGCTCATGGCGGGGCTCGTCGTCATCGTGCTCGGCTTGCTCGGGTTCGCCATCGGGTACGCGGTGGTGGGCGATCCGGCCGGCGGCGTCGTGGCGACTGTGCTGGCGCTGGGGCTCGGTTCCCTCTCCGGCGTCGCCTCGTTCTTCGGTGGGGACAAGCTGGTCCTGACCGTCAGCGGAGCGCGACCGGTGGACGAGTCGTCGGCGCCCCAGCTGATGAACGTCGTGCGCGAGATGGCCATCTCGGCCAACGTGCCGATGCCCGCGGTCTACATCATCGACGACAGCGCACCCAACGCCTTCGCCACCGGACGCGATCCGGCGCATGCCTCGATCGCCGTGACGACCGGCCTCCTCGAGAAGCTCGATCGCGAGGAGCTGCAGGGCGTCATCGGGCATGAGCTTTCGCACGTCCGCAATTTCGACATCCGGTTCGCCCTGATGGTCGGCGTGATGGTCGGCGCGATCGCCATCCTGGCCGACTTCTTCCTGCGCTTCACGTTCTGGGGCGGCGGGCGTCGATCAAGCAACCGGGAGGGTGGCGGCGGCGCCCAGGCGATCGTCTTCGTGATCGCGATCGTCCTGGCCATCCTGGCCCCGATCATCAGTCGGTTCATCCAGCTCGCGGTGAACCGCCAGCGCGAGTACCTGGCGGACGCGTCCTCGGTGGAGCTGACCCGCAACCCGTACGGCCTCGAGCGGGCGCTGGCCAAGATCTCCGGCGATGCCGAGGTCCTCGAGGTCGCCAACCGCGGGACGCAGCACATGTATTTCACCAATCCGATCAAGAAGTTCGAGGCCCGCTCGTCCGGTCTGATGTCCACCCATCCGTCGATCATCGACCGGATCAACCGGCTTCGGCAGCTGACCGGCGAGGCGCCGCTCGGCAGCAGCGAGGCCGCGGGCCTGGCCGGGCTCGAGTAGCCCCCGGACCAGCCTGGCGGAGGGTCGGTTCCTTGATGGTCGCGCGAGGCCCGTGGTATCCTCCGACCCGCCGACGGGCAGCCGACGGCTGGTTGACCATCGGGCCGAGATAGCTCAGTTGGTAGAGCACGCGACTGAAAATCGCGGTGTCGCCAGTTCGATTCTGGCTCTCGGCACCACCCCAGGA
>Ga0326597_10013146_pt1 | contig 10884 bp, 8 predicted proteins | sample RVTome_12_FD_203789 | JGI IMG/M metagenome (GOLD analysis project Ga0326597, IMG submission 203789) | Soil microbial communities from uranium-contaminated site in the Upper Colorado River Basin, Wyoming, United States - RVT100D185 | ecosystem: Environmental > Terrestrial > Soil > Contaminated >... | reverse complement strand
TGGATGCCGGCATGAATAAAATGATGGAAGACATGCACGCGCCCGGCTACAGTGGAAATCCAGACGTCGATTTTCTTGCGATGATGATTCCCCATCATGAAGGAGCGGTGGAAATGGCGCGACTGGTACTCATCTATGGCAAAGACCCGCTCACGCGCCGACTGGCGGAGGAGATCATCGCGTCACAGACGGCCGAGATCGCGGCGATGAAGGAGCGGCTTGCGATCCTGCGCCGAGGCGAGGACCCAAATCCCGGCGGCTTTCCGGCGCTTCACGGCACACGCGGGGTCGCACCGCACTGAGGCCGTAACCAGCGGAGTCTTTGATTGATTGATGAATGCCGCCTGGAATTCCGGGGACAGTATACAGCAATTGACAAGTAGCATGGGACAGATGCAGAATCTGCCACCATGGCAAGGATCGCCCGCGTGGTCGTTCCCGATTTCCCGCATCACGTGGTGCAGCGGGGCGCGCGCGGGATGGATGTTTTCTTCTCCCCCCACGACCGACAAGAATACCTCGACCTGTTGTCCCAGTCGGCGTCGAAGCATTCGTCGGACTTTTTTGCTTGGTGTCTGATGAGTAATCACTTTGTGGTGATACCGCGCCAGCGCAAGTCGCTTTCAGCCACGTTTGGAGAGGCTCATCGCAGATACACGCGCATGGTAAATTTCCGTGAAGGCTGGCGAGGTCATTTGTGGCAGGAGCGTTTCCATTCTTACCCGATGGACGAACGTCATTTGGTTGCCGCCGTTCGGTATGTGGAGATGAATCCGGTTCGCGCGGGGTTGGTACAGAAACCAGAAGACTGGGAGTGGTCGAGTGCTCGGTATCATTTAGGGCTGAGCACCGGTGAGTGGCTTGTCAAAGAGCGGAATCTATTGGGATTGGTGAATGACTGGCGGAAGTATCTGATGGAGGGCGATGAGCATGATAATACCAATTATGAATTGCATTTACGTACCGGACGGCCTCTCGGAGCTGCCGACTTTGTAGAGAAGCTAGAACGATTAATCGGCACGAATTTACGACCCAAGAAAGGCGGCTGGCAGAAGGGCAAGAAAAGGAAATGAAGTATACTGTCCCCGGAAATTCCGTCCCCGGAAATTCCCGCAAGAAGCGAGGGGAGAGATAAGACAGGTTGAACTAAACCGCGGAGCAGCACACAAGCTTCGGCTATGGAGATTTGAAAGCACCGCGACAGCGCGCATTGCGGCGAGTTGTGGGCGCTAGCGACAGGCAGGCACTCACCGGATGGCTCTGTCCCACGACCGCATTCTCAAACTCGAAAACGGCCAGGTCACCTTCACCTACCGGGACGCTGTGCGGAAAACGCACTCGAGCGAAGGTTAGCCCCTTTCGGACTTCGGGCTACCGTACTTTGAGATTGCGCGATTGACCGATTGATTCAATGGCGCTGCGCTGCCAAGACCGCTGGTCTGCTGGTAAGATCGGTAGAGTTCGGTAGTCAAGACATCGAATTGCCGCAGATACGGGCGGAGACGCTCTCGGTGATTGTATCGGTAAATCACCTTCAGGAGGGGCAGGTAGTATTTTCCGTAAGTGCTAAAATAAAGACGGTTCAGCCAGCGCAGATATTTCTCCCAGTTCTGCCCATTGCTTCGAAAGGTTAAGCGGATGACCTCGTTGAGATCCATGTCAAAGAATTTGACGGGCAAGCGCGCGGGAATCCCCGGAATGGGCCAGTATTCCTGAAAGAAGGGGACAAGCCTGAGTCTTCGTAGCACCATCCAGCGCTGGTAGTCCTGGCTCAGACTGGTGTTGAACCCGTAGATGCACACCACACAAACAGCGTCGATACCAAACCCCTTCAGCATGTCCTTTCGATCCGTAAACTGCTTGTTGGTTCCAGGGTGATTGCAGCTGAAATAAATCCTCTTCCTCGTAAAACAGGCGTTTTGATAGTTCACTTTGAGAAGGATCTCGTACACTCTGGGAGTCAGATAGGCAATATCAAGCGTCTGGCTAAAATTAACGGCATAATGCCTCCGCGCCATTTCAACCAGAAGCGACTCCACCTCTGAAAAGCCTAACAAGTTATCATCCAGAAGCATCACATTTTGCTGACCGGCCGGGACGAAATCGGAGAAGGCAGAGCTGTTCTTCTTCACCGGTCCTTCTTTGACGGGCACCACGCAAAAGGCGCAGCGCTTAGGGCAGCCTCGGGTCAAAAAGCCGACTGCGTAATGCTGATGCTTATACAGGCTGTAGTCTGGGAAGCAAGCTTCGGCCTCCGGTGGCAGACGTTTGGCCAAATCGATTCCAGACCCACCAATCTCAACATCTGCACCATAGATCGCCCTCAATGCAGCAATCTTTCTTTTGGTAATTTCAGTATGGAAAACCGCACTCGCCAGGTATTCGTTTGCCTCGAGGTAAGACGGCTGGCGCGCCAGCAGCACTTCAAAGGCCCGCTTCTTGTAATAGGCGCTGAGCTTCATTAACGCCAGATTGGGAATTCTGCTGTCAAGGTCGAATAACACAACTCGCCGCATGGTGAACCTTCCAAGTCCAGTTCTGGCCTTGCCGAGCCAACCGCCGGCCCAGCGCGCCCAGGAATGTAGCTAATACAAAGGCATCTTGCTGGGTTAACTCCAAGGAGTTCCCCTCAAGTCCCTCTTAGCAAGCCTTGGCAAGGGGGGCTACAGGGGAGTGGAAGCGTGGTTTGTAGTATCTTTCGCACCGAGGCGCTGCGCCTGTGCTGCCCCCTCCGCTTTCGGATACCTATAATTGTGAGTTACGTTCGGCGCCGGGGTTTACTTCAACCCGTTCAACCCACCCGTCACACCGGATGCTTGATTGCTCCGGGCTTTAGTTAGAGATAAAACGCTATGCGTTACGCCGGTTCAGGGAGAAAGCAATTCGTGGAGTTAGGTGAATATCGAGAGCTTTCCCTTAGAATTGGTGAAACCTAACAGGGCCTCTCCCGTCGCGAAGGCTAGGTTCGGTCTCCTTTTCGGATTAGGTATCTGGCCCACTTCGGGCAACGCTGTTGGATGAACTCATCCATTGACTCAGCAGAAGTCGTACGTTGGCTTCGTTTCTGCCACTCATCTAGCAGATAGCCAGCACATTCGATAGGAATATCCACAGACCCCTCCCTAAATTCTGACTTGGACTCCTGCTCATAGCGGTAGATTCCTAGGATCACTCCCATGCAGTAGGTCGTCTCTTGCTCGGGCATAGCCAACTCATGGTATCGTCCGGCTTGGTCGAAAAACGGCTGTAGTTCTTCCTCCATGATTTCAACCGCCGCTTCGTCGGGTGACGTGTAACCGCTGCGAGAACTGCCAGACCTGTCCCAACAATCCTGCACGTCTATCGAATCGAGAGCAAAGAAAACCTCATCGGCTGTCTCATCCAAATCGATCTCAACCAAAACGTTCTTCGCCTCGGTGAGCACCGCTTCTCGAATCTCGCCTCCTTTCTCGCTTAACCGCTTGACCACTTCAAGAGCCTGTGCTGCCGTCAGTTTTCTGATCACATCGTTCATACACAATCTGTTCGTATCTCCTGGTGGACCGAACTATTAAGTGAGCCCCGTAGGCGGCGCCAGTGTCGGCGGCGTATCCCAGACAGCCTCCATTCGCCTAAGCAAAATTCGCTTCGGTAATATCCCTCATTCGCGGAAATCTTGTCAACTGATCCGCGCCTGATTGCCGGCTTGTTGGCTTGTTCCACTATCGGCCCGCAGCCTATCTCGCCCAACCATCGTCAAAGCTTAGCTCACCCCAACCGGTCCGCATGGCTTTATCGGATCGGAACTAGAACTCCTGAGAGAGGCGGTCCCCAGAGACTCTTCTCACTCTTGCCGCTGTTCCCTCTGGAAGGCGATTCCGTGTGCTTCGAGAAATTCGATGGCAATCTCCTCTAACGCGGCCTCGCGAAACCGATACCACTCATCGGCAATGCCTAACCTTTGCACGCCGTCTTTGAATCGGCGAAAAGCTCCCCGTCCGTGCACAGCGGCATCAAGTTCATCGCTCACGGCGGCGTCTGTAAGTGACCGGGCAAAGCGCTCCATGATGGACCACTCGTGAATCTCGAACTTGCCGGGCAAGGGGATAAAGTCCTGCGACGCCAGAACCTCTTGTGCCTTAGGCAAGAGGTCTTTCTGCCACTCGGCAGCTTCTGCGGCTTCGTCCGGGTCTTCGACCAAGGCGAGCTCTTCGTCCGTTAAAGTGATGAGTTCGCCGGTCTTCCGGTTGATGTAGGCCGTCGCCTCATCGCTCGCCAGCTCCACATGGTCGATCACATCGCGCAGGGAAACGATCGCAGCCATAGCGGTTCTCCCATTGATTCCTGTTCACCACGAAGGCCCAGTGCGGCGTAGCCGCAACCAAAGCAGCAACCCTTATTTCACCACAGAGGCATGGTTCGAGAACCTCACCACCCTGACCCATTCGACATTGCTCAGGGTCATCCTGAGGGAGATCGAAGGATGAGGGAACTCGAAGGGCAGAGTTCGCCGAGTTCGGAGTATTTTTTAATCAAAAACTCTTTACTCCGCGCCCTCCGTGGTTCGACGGGCTCACCACGTCCCGAGCCCGTCGAGGGACGCGCCTCCGCGGTGAGATCTCTTTGGGATCGATACGATCAGCATAGCCACTGGAAAGTTTGCGCAAGCTGCGTAAACTTTCGACTATAGTAGTACGAAGGTCACAAAGTTGCGGCAGATCATTTTATTGCAGCCTTTTTGAAGAAACCCTCTTCCTCCAGCTTGTTGACGAACCGAAAGTCCACGAAATCCGCGGCATTCTTCGTCTTAAGCGGCAGACGCTGCTCGGCGAGGAAATCGAGAATAAATTTTATACCTTCCAGCGAAGTCCATAGGTTCTGGTCCAACTGTTTGCCGTAGGTCTCGTAGGACTCGCGCAGCGCGGGGTCGTCCTTCGGAACGCGCATGTATTTTGCGACCACCGGCAGAGTGAGTTCCGGCTGCGTTTGGTAAACGTAAATGGCTTCAGACGTGGCGCGCAGCACGTTCAGGATGGTCTCGGGGTTTTCCTGGGCGAACCTTTTCGTGCTGGCGACGGAAAGACTCGGGAACGGCAAGTCCAGGCTCGCTATGTCGAAGAGCTGGCGGAATCCCATGCGCGCGGCGATGCTGGTAGTCGGCGGCGTCATGACGCCGGCCTGCACCTGCCCATGTTGCAGGGCGCTTAGCACTTCCGGAGTTCCGCCTAAAGCGCGGAGAGTCACGTCCTTGTTCGGCACCAGACCAAATCGCGACAGGAACAATTGGCCGGCGAAGTAGCTGTTCCCGCCGACGTTCCCCGCAGCGATGCTTCTTCCCTTGAGGTCGATGACCTCTTTGATCTGCGGCGCGGCGTGGACGCTGAATATCAACCGGCGGAAGACGGTGCCCAAAATCACCACCTCCGCGCCTTGAGCCGCGGCCGAGACGACGCTCGCACCGCCCGCTTGTGACACGTCGATGGAGCCGCCGATGAGGGCCTGGATGTTACGCGCGCCGCCCACGTAGACGAGCTCTACGTCGAGGCCATACTTTTCGAAGATGCGGAGATCCTTGGCAATCCAAAATGGCGGATTGGCGTAAGCGAAGGCGGTGAATGCCGCGCGGACTTTTTTCACCGGCGCAGCGGCAAACAGGCCGCCAGGGAAGAGTACGGCCACCGGAAGAAGAAGGGTGATGAATCTCTTCAAGGCTTCTTTCATGCTTACCCCTTTCTGCGACCGACGATCGGCAGCCTATGACAGAAGAGTTGTATCCGTCAACCGAAAATACAGAGGCCGGGGCGGCAGATGCGTTGCGTTTACAGCTAGTACCGTGTCTCAGAAGTTTACGGAATAAGCCGGCGCCTCCCCTTCGTCATTACCGCGACAGCGGTAATCCAGTAGGGGGCGGGCTTGAAACCCGCCCTTACAAAAACCTGGATTCCGGCTCGCCCCCCGCTTTCGCGGGGGTTGGCCGGAATGACGGCAAATTTTTGTTGCGAATTTCGAAGACACCATACTAGCGAGGGGTCTTCTCATTGTGACGCTCATACTTCTGGTCGGCTTTACAGGCTTACAAGCCATCGGCTGGTAACCGTGATGAAGCTCAAGACCAGAATTCGTGGGTCGATTCTTCATGGTCAAATCGTTTATCTCATTCCGGCACAAGGGCCACTGCCCGTGTCCAGGCCGCACTGCAACGCTCAAGCTTGATGGGTAACGCAACAACTTTAAAGCCGTGCGTGCACGGCAACGAACTCAGATCCATTTTATGAATCAGACAGAACTCACGTTCCCGGCCGGCATAGTGAACGGGAAAAAACTGATCTTTCTTGCCCGCGCGCAATGCCTCGACCATAGGACTGATCGGACCATCCAGTGATTCACAATCGCAACCGATCACGCGGACCCCTTGATCCAGAAGCCAGAGAAGGGCGTTTCGTTCCAAGCGGATCGACAGATCAGAGAAACTTGGATCGTCACCAAAGTGCTCGGCGGCGCCGGTTCGAATGAGCAGGATGTCTTGCTTCTTCAGCCGATAGCCGATCTGCTGTAGTTGACCCGTGACGTCGGCGACGGAGATCGTCTGGCCCGGCCGCTTAGTCGCGCTAAAATCAAGCAGCACGCCGTCGCTGTAAAACCACTCCAGAGGAAGCTCATCGGCTGTTCTTGCTTTCTGTCCGTTGTTGGCCGGCCCGAAATGATAGGGAGCGTCCACATGCGTGCCGGCATGCGTGGTGGTCTCCACGATGTCCATCGCGCCTAAATGAACAATCTCAGAGACGGGCATCCGCAGGCGCTTGGCCTTGGCTCTTTGGTTTTGATCGTGATGAATCGTAATGATCCGGCTCTCCTCCGGTTCGAAGCTGTGGTTCATTATCGGGAGACTGAGGTCAACCAAGCGCACATCACCACGAGTGAGCCACTCGTCTTCAATCCCAACGGCGCGAATCCAGGCGCCGGTGCCGCGCCAGATCTTTACGGGGAAAAACATAAACTTGAAGCCGACCGGACCGGGCAAACTGCCAAGGTTGGTCAGTTTCTCCGCGTGCGTCCATTCCGTGAGCCGTCCGGCGCGGTGTATCGGGAAATACGCGGCCTTGTCGCCTTTGACGAAGCGTTCCGTCATCAGTGAAATGGGCATGTCGATGGTCGCCGAGTCTGTGGCCATGATCTTGACGCCGAAGCGAAACATGTAATTCAGCGCGCCGCCGTTAAGACCCGCCGCGGAGTCGGCAAAGTGAGGGTCGTCGTCGTAACGGTCCGTGCCGCCGGTCCACAGAGAGACAATGTCACCTGGTTTCGGCGTGTAGTGGATTTTTTCGAGCGCCGCGGCGATGTCATATTCGGTGATATATTCCGACGGCTTCTTGTGGCGGAAATCGAGCGCCACGCCGTCACCCATGCACCATTCCAGCGGCACCTCCTCAAGAAACTTCGCCGGGCGCCCCTCGGAAGTTGGATAGAAGTGATACGGCGCGTCCAGATGAGTGCCCAAATGGCTCCGTAGCTCGATCCGTTCTGTGGAGAAAAAGGAATGGTGAGGCAGGTCGGAAACCTTTACGCCGTAGCGCTTGGCAAATATCCTGGCCGCCTCGTCGTGCGAAATGGAGTTCAGCGCGAGCTCGCTGTTCTCTAGATGATCCGGTCGCAGGGAAACGCTTAGATCGTAGATTTTCGCCATTCTTCCTCCCGGCTCCAGCGAGATCGGCACGCGTAATGGCGGCATCGTAAAGCCATCATCCGTGTGTTTCTCGTCGTGAAGTTCAGCGGGAGCGTACACCTTACGCGCTCGGAGTGTCAAATAATCAGTGGAGATTGCGACGCCGGTTGAAGTCCGAATCATGTTAGGCTTAAATCAGCCTCAACCGCAGTGATCGCTGAAACGTGAACTATGAAGAGGTTAAGACCGATCGCAGCCCTTTGCTTATTCTTTGCGGGTCTCCTTTATGAACCCCTGCGCTCGTGGTCTCAGAGCGGCGTAGATCCAAGGGTCGTTGAGGGCGCGAAGAAAGAGCGTGAGGTCGTCTGGTACACCACCACAGCCCTTGAGACCAGCAAGAAAATGTCCGACCTGTTTCAGGCGAAATATCCCTTCCTCAACGTCGTTCTGTACCGCACCGGCGTTGGCGCGCTGACGAGCAGGATCCTCCTCGAGGCGCGGGCTGGAAAGCATGAATGGGACGTGGTCGGCGGAGGGGGAGAGTTGTTTGTGCCGTTGATGGAGGCAAAGCTGATAGCGCAGTACCGCTCCGCCGAGGCGAAAATGATCGATGACGATCTGGTCGATAGAAACGGTTACTGGACCGCGTACACCGCCACTCCGTTCGTCTTGGGTTTCAATACCAACATGGTAAAGAAACAAGACGTCCCAAAAAACTACGACGCGCTCCTCGACCCTAAATGGAAGGGAAAGAACATCGGCGTGGACGCCTCGGCGGGAGTCCTCCATGCGCTGATGCCATCGTGGGGAAAAGAAAAAGCGATCGCTTATTTTAGGCAGCTTGCCGCTCAAGGCCCCACGCCTATCGACGGCACCTCCATTATCGCGCAGCTACTCAGCGCCGGCGAGTTTCCGCTGGCGTTTGGTTCGGCCCATCTCTACGAGCTGCTCAACAGAAAGGGCGCCCCGGTGGATTGGCTCCCTTTGGAGCCGGTGGTAACCCGCGTCGTACCGACGATGCTCGGAGCGAAGCCGCGCCACCCCAATGCCGCCAGGCTCTTCTACGATTTTCTCGTCGCCAAAGAGGGGCAGGGAATCATCAGGTTATTCAATCGAATACCCGTTCGCAGAGACGTCCTCCCTGATCCGCCGAGACTTCTCCAGGGGTACAAACGAGTGATCATGTACCCGGAACTCTATAAAAAGCTTCCCGAGACTCAGCAGCTCTACAACGAAATGTTTAACTTGAGGTGAGCCGGCTGGCGGCGTTTCGTCGCCTGGCGGAGCCCCCTGCGGACGCGCTAACTAACCTGATTCTTACTGCTTTGCTGCGAGCTGTTTAAAGAATCCTTCTTCTTCCAGCTTTCTTAAAAACTTCAACTCGACGAAGTCCGCGGGGTTTTTCGCCTTGAGGGCCGGGCGATCCACGGCGAGAAAGTCGGGGATGAACTTGATCCCCTCCGGCGACGGGGTCAATGTCAAATTCAAATGTTTCGCGAACGTTTCCTGAGCCTGGAGCAGCGCCGGATCGTCTTTGGCAACCCTCATATACTTGGCAACCACCGGCAGTGTCCGTTCCGGCCGCGTCCGGTACAGATGGATCGCCTCGGAAGTGGCGCGCAACACGTTGAGGATCGCGTCGGGATTCGCCTCGCTGTATTTCCGCGTGCTGACCACTGAGAGAGTCGGGAACGGAAAGTCCAGGGTGGCAAGATCGAACAGCTCGCGAAATCCCATGCGCGCCGCCAGATGGGTGGTCGGCGCCGTGAGCAAGCCCGCCGGAAACCGGCCCTGCACCAGCGCGCTGAGAACCTCCGGCGATCCCCCCAAACCGATCAGAGTCACGTCCTTGTTCGCAACCCAACCGAACCTTTGCAAAAAAAGCAGCGCGGCAAAATAAGTGTTGCCGCCCACCGCGTCGGCAGCGAGGATCTTTCCCTTGAGATCGCTGATCTGCTTGATCTGCGGACTGGCATGCACGACGAAATTGAGCCGCGAGAAGATCGTGCCGAGAATTGCCACATCGGCGCCCTGGGCCGCCGTCACCGTCGCCGCGCCGCCGACTTGAGAAACATCGATGGAACCGCCGAGCATCGCCTGAATCGGCCTGGCGCCCGACACATAAACCAGCTCCGGATCGAGACCGTATTTTTCAAAGAGTTTTAAGTCATGGGCGATCCAAAAAGGCGGATTGGCATAGGCGAAGGCGCTGTACGCCAGCCTGATTTTTTTTGGCGGCACTGCGGCCAAAAGCTCGATCGCGCAGACTAACGGCACCAGGGAAAGGATCGTGGCAAGCAGCCAACAGTTGGGTCTTTTCATCGCACCCTACATACGTCCGCCGAGACCTCTCAGTCAAGCCGGTGCGCGTCTCGGAGCGTTATCCGACCCCTTGAGAGCGGTGTAACGACCATCGGCAAGCAGATCTTCCGCGACCCGAAGCATGGCCGCGGCACCTTCGGCGCGCCGCGATTGCGCCGCTGAAAACGCCACCTGCCGCCAACTTCTGTCCACGCCGTCGCGTTGGTAACCGATCCGTTCGCCTTTATCGGAGAAGACGATCAGTTCACCTTCGGAAACAACACCGTAGCGCCTTTTGTTATAAATGACGATGGCGAAATCGTCGTCGCTCTGTCTATGGATAACATCATCGCCAAAAAATGGGCTGCGGTAGTCGCCGCCGAGAATACCCATGATCGTCGGTGGCAGGTCGATCTGGCTGGTTACCCGAGCGATGCGGCGAGGCGGTAGATATGCCGGGCACAGAAACAATGCCGGCACACGGTAGTCGTCGACGGGAACCAGACCCGCGCCACGCAGGTGCACGCCATGGTCGCCGACGAAAACGAACAACGTCTTGTCAAAGTAGGGCGCGTCGCGGGCCTCGCGGATAAACTTGCCGACGGCATAATCGGCATAAAGAAAATTATTGAGCTCTTCGAGCTCGAAACCGGGAGGAATCTGAGTTCCAGCCGGCAAGGGTTGGATGCGGTTGGATGGATATTCCCACGGCGAATGCAGCGATACCGTCAAGATGGTCGCGCAGAACGACCGGCCCTGGGCATCGAGCCGGCGAAACTCCTGATCCGCCCGGCGAAAGAGATCTTCATCGGAGACTCCCCAGGTGCCGCGAAACGCCGGATCGACGAAATCTTTTTCTTCGATGAAAGCGTCAAACCCGTTAGCGAGAAAGAAGGCGCGCATCTGATCGAAAATACCCTGGCCCCCGTAAAGAAAGAGCG
>Ga0326597_10013145_pt1 | contig 10886 bp, 9 predicted proteins | sample RVTome_12_FD_203789 | JGI IMG/M metagenome (GOLD analysis project Ga0326597, IMG submission 203789) | Soil microbial communities from uranium-contaminated site in the Upper Colorado River Basin, Wyoming, United States - RVT100D185 | ecosystem: Environmental > Terrestrial > Soil > Contaminated >... | reverse complement strand
CAGAAACGGATTCCCGCTCGGCGACGTCCGCGCCAGCGAGCCGTTGCGCACCGACCATGTGGTATCTGCGGTGAAAAGCGCGCCGTTACCGGCCGACGGACTTCCCATGTCGATTCGGAGCCGCGCGGGGCCGCTGAGACTCTCGTACCACGTGGCGGTGTCGGGCGTACTTTCGGCGCGGGTCACAATCGTCCGCTGCACGAACGTAAGCGTACGGTACCATTTGCCTTCGTAGGTGCGCTTCATGCGTTCGAGCGCGGCAACACCGGGTTGTGCGCTGTTGCCCTGACCGTCGGCCTGCCCCGCCGTCATGGCGAATGCGGCGAGGACCAGTGCATATCGACGAACCGGGGCGCGGCTGGTCAGCGCCCGGCGCCAAAGCGTGAAATTGGGCATCGCTCCCTGAGACACGCAGGAACGTTATACGGTTTGCAGATAGCGATGCACCATGCCGACGGCGGACGAACCCTCGCCCACGGCCGAGGCAACTCGCTTTGTCGATCCATGGCGAACATCACCGGCGGCGAATACGCCTGGAACACTCGTTTCAAGGAGGAGCGGATCGCGTTGCAGCGTCCAGCCCTTTGGTCGCCGGCCGCCATGCAGCAGGTCCGGTCCAGTCAGCACATACCCTTGCGAATCGAGCTCCACGTACTCGGCGATAGACTGGGTGCACGGTGCCGTTCCGATGAAAATGAACATGCGCTCAGCCGCGAGCGTCTCGGGCTTCTTGCCCACTGTCGCGAGCGTGATCTGCTCGAGGTGCTGGTCGCCCTGAACACCTGTCACCCGCGTCTGCGTGCGCACCTCCACGGTCGGCGCGTCCGTGATCCTGTCAATGAGATACTGCGACATCGACCCGGTCAGCGAGGCGCCGCGCACGAGCATCGTCACCTGGCTGGCGTAGCGGGAAAAGAGCATCGCGGCCTGGCCGGCCGAGTTCGCCCCGCCAATGATGAAGACGTGACGGTCCCGGCATGCAGCCGCTTCGCTCAACGCGGCGCCGTAATAGATGCCGGCACCCGTGTACGCATCAACGCCCGGCACTTCGAGCCGCCGCACTTTCATTCCGGCGGCGATGAGCAGTGTGTAGCTGCTGAGCTCCGCGCCTGTGTCGAGCGTGACGATGTGGTATGGATACTCGTGCCGGATGCCCGTCACGGCGGCTGGCGTAAGCAACTCCGCTCCGAACTTGCGCGCCTGTGCCGCCGCGCGTCGCGCGAGGTCGGCGCCCGAAATACCGTTTGGAAAGCCCAGGTAATTCTCGATCGCCGAACTCGTCCCGGCCTGGCCGCCGGGCACGTCGCTCTCGACGAGCACCGTGCGCAGGCCTTCCGATGCCCCGTACACCGCCGCGGCAAGTCCACTCGGCCCGCCACCGATGACGACGATGTCGTAGAACGGGCGCCCGGGCTTTGTGGTGAGCCCGATACGTTCGCCCAGTTCGCGGGTCGACGGCGCCACCATCGTCTCGCCGTCGGGAAAGAACACAACCGGCAGTTTGCGCAGTTCCGGCGAATGCTGCTCGGCCAGCGCGCGAACGCTCGCATCGTTGTTCAGGTCGATCCATTCGTAGGGAATCTGGTGCCGCGAAAGAAAATCCTTCACGGCGTGCGACGACGGTGACCACATCGTGCCGGCAACACGGATGCCGGCAAACGGCGGGACGAACGTTGCGGACCAGTCGCCCAGGAGGTCGTCAAGCACCGGATAGAGACGTTCCTCGGGCGGATCCCACGGCTTCATCAGGTAGTGATCGAGCCCGACCGCGTTGATTCCGGCGATCGCCGCTTCCGTATCGGCGTACGCGGTGAGCAGAACTTTGCGCGCCTCCGGATACATTTCGCGCGCCTGAGCCAGGAACTGTGTGCCACTCATGTGCGGCATCCGTTCGTCGACCAGAAACAGCGCAAGCGGCTCGTTGCGCGCCTTCAGCTGGCGAACGGCCGCAAGTGCCTCCGCGCCCGACGACGCCTTCACGATCCGATACCCGGGCCGATACTTGCGGCGAAGATCGCGCTCCACCGCGTTCAGCACTTCGGGATCGTCGTCAATGGAAAGAATGACCGGTTTCACGACGATATTCTAGCACGACGGCCACACGCCCGTCACGGCCCGACCACCGCAAAGGGCCACCGCGAGACTGGAAGGGTGGGCTATTATATTCGACGCCATGCATCCACGAATGACAGAGCTGGCAGAATATCTCGGCCAGCAACGGGCCCAGTTGACGGCTGCCGTCGCGCAGATCGCGGCGGCGCGCTACCGGGACTCGCCCGGTGCCGAGCGCTGGTCGGTGGTTCAGGTGCTCGAGCACGTTGCGATCGTCGAGACGCGAATCGGGCAGAGCCTGGCGGGCTGGATTACCGAGGCAAAGGCCGCCGGCCTGGGAAAGGAGACCGACACGTCCCCGATCCTGCCGACGATCAACATCGACCGGTTTGTGGACCGTTCGCGCCCCATCAAGACTTCGGCGGCGGGCGAGCCCACGGGTACGCTCTCTGCGGACGGCGCCCTGCACGCCTTGAGCGACGCCCGCTCGAGGCTGGTCGAGGTAATGGCCGATGGCAGCGGCTATGCGCTCAAGGAGGTCGTGCGTCCACATCCGGGACTCGGCCCGATGCATCTATACGAGTGGATTGCGTTCGTCGGTGGCCACATGTGCCGGCATGCGATGCAGATCCGCGAAATTGGGGTCGCGCTGAGCGCGTCAGGCTCTCGGTAATGGCACGCCTGTCGGTCGCGGCCGCTGCACCGGAGCTGATCGAGCGACTGGCACAACACCGGACACTGAGCGGAGCGCCGCGCGCCGAACTCGAGTGGCTGGCCGCACACGGATCGGTGGATCACTTCGAAGCCGGACGGGTTTTCCTCCGACCCGGCGACAAGATCGAAACGGGCATGATCGTTGTCTTGAGTGGTCGATTGATGCATCGCATGGAACACGACGGGGTGTGGCGCAAGGTGATCGAATGGCGCGCGGGCGACGTGACGGGCATGCTTCCCTACTCGCGCCTCTCGATCGCAACCGGCCGGTCGACGGTGGAGGAAGATTCCGACGTCTTCGTTCTTCCGATGGAACAGGTCCCGCGCCTGCCGATCGAGTGTCCGACGATCGCGGCCGCGCTGGTGCACGCGATGCTTGACCGTGCCCGCACCTTCAAGTCGAGCGACGCTCAGGCCGAGAAGATGGCGTCGCTGGGCAAGCTCGCCGCGGGACTGGCGCACGAGCTGAACAACCCTGCGTCGGCCGCGGCACGCAGTGCCACGCTCCTGTCCGACGCGCTGACGCGGTCCGACGACGCGTCCCGCTCGCTTGGAGCCGCCCGGCTCAACGATGAAGAGAATGCCGCGGTCGAGGCGCTGCGCAGCCGTTGCATGGACGTCGTGCCGACCACCGTGCTCACCCCGCTCGAGCATGCCGACCGTGAGGAGGCGATCGCCGACTGGCTCCTCGCCCACGGCGCCGACGATGCATTCGCCGGCGCCCTCGCCGACACGGCCGTGACGATCAATGCGCTTGACGAGCTCGCGACGACACTGTCGGCGGAGAAGCTTGGCGCGGCGCTTCGCTGGGCCGCAGCCGGATGCGCGATCCGTAGCCTGGTGCGCGATATCGACCGGGCGGCGTCCCGCGTTCATCAGCTTGTCTCGGCGGTGAAGGGGTTCACGTACATGGACCGCTCGACCGCGCCGGAACCGGTCGACCTGCGCGCCGGCCTGAGCGATACGATTGCCGTCCTGGCCTCGAAGGCGAAGGCGAGATCGGCGTCGCTGACAATTGACGTGCCGGTCGACCTGCCGAAGATTCGTGGCTTCGGCGGTGAACTCAACCAGGTGTGGATGAACCTGATCGACAACGCGCTCGACGCCAGCGGCGAGAACGGACGTGTGGTCGTGTCGGCTGCCCTCGAATCAGGCGTCGTGGTGGTGCGAGTTCGCGATAACGGGCCGGGTATTCCCGAAGAGCTTCGCCAGAGGATCTTCGATCCCTTCTTTACGACGAAACCCGTCGGCCAGGGCACCGGACTCGGCCTCGACATCGTGCGTCGCCTCGTGGAACGCAATGACGGCCTGATCGACGTGAAGTCGGAACCCGGAAGCACCGAGTTCCGCGTCGCACTGCCACTGGTGAGCTGAGCCGCGTCGCCCAACGCGGCGACGACGCTTATTCCTGCCTGAGCGCGGTCAGCGGGTCGGTGGTCGCGGCGCGCCGCGCCGGAATCCAGGTGGCGAGCATCGCCACGCCCACCAACACGGCGGGGACGACGACGAACGTGAACAGGTCGTTCTCACCGCCACCGTACAACACGCTTCCGAGGGCGCGTGACGCCGCGAAGGCGCCGACAAGCCCGATGATCGCGCCGATGCCGACGAGCATGAGGCCCTGCCGCATGACCAGCTGCACGACGTCATGGGCCGCGGCGCCAATCGCCATCCGGATCCCGATCTCGCGCGTGCGCTGCGTCACGGAGTACGCCATCACACCATACATGCCGATCGCGGCGAGTACCAGGCCGAGCACGCCGAACACGCCGAGCACGGCTCCGGTGAGGCGCGCCGGAAGCAACGCGACGCCGAGATGGGTCTCCATCGTCTTCACGTTCGCGAGCGGGAGCGACCGGTCGAGCGCGGCCGCTTCGGCGCGCAGCGTGGGAATGAGCGCGGCCGGGTCGCCGGTCGTGCGAATGAAAATCACGAGGCCCGACGAGAATCGCTGTGCCTGCGCGAAGTACATGAAGGCGCGTGGTGGCTCGCCAAGCCGCTCGTATTTCCCCGTTGGCACGATACCGATGATAGTGTGATCGCGGCCACCCGTGCGCACGGTCGCGCCAAGCGCTTCACGCCCCGCGAAATACTTGCGCGCAAATTCCTGGTTTACCACCAGGACCCGCTGCGACGCGGAATCGTCCCGCGCGAGCACAGGCCGGCCGGCGACGATTGGAATGTCCATCGCCTCGAAGAAGCCCTCGGTGACGCCGTTGTAATTGATGCTCATGTTTTCGTTCTGGGCCGGCACGTATCCCGGGACGTCCACGCGCGTGTCGCTGCTCGACAGCCCGAGCGGTGCGAAGAACGCGAATCCCATGGACTTGACCCCGGGCTGGGTCTCGAGCCGTTCGCGCAGCCGCCGATAGAACTCGTCGGTACGGGCCCGCGGGTAGCCCTGCATGCCGGGGTCGGTCTCGGCGATCAGCAGGTTGTCGCTCACGAATCCCTTGTCCGATTGCGTGGCCGCTTCGAGGTTGCGGAGAAAGAGACCGGCGCTGACGAGCAGGACGATGGACAGCGCCATTTGCGCGATGACCAGCCCGCTGCGCATGCGGGACCGGGACTGGCCCGCCGGTTCTTCTCCCTTGAGCGCCGGAATGAGCGAGGGCCGGGTGGCCTGCAGGGCCGGCGCGATGCCGAAGAGAAGCGCGGCCACGACCGAGACGGCCATCGTGAAGAGGAGGACCTTCGGTGACAGCGTGAGACCGACGGTCATGTCGATGTCGAACGGCAGCGAGACGCGGTTGGTGAGCGTGATCGCCCACTGCGCGATGCCGAGTCCGACCATAGCCGAGATGCCCGCGAACATCAGGCTCTCGATGAGGAGCTGGCGAAGGAGCGATGCGCGCGTCGCGCCAAGGCTGAGCCGAACGGCCATCTCGCGCGCGCGGTCGCGGGCCCGGGCGAGAAAGAGGTTCGCCACGTTCACGCACGCCACGAGCAGCAGGATTGCGACCACCGCCATCACCACTGCGGTCAGCCCCACCTCGGCGCTCTTGAACGTCGGGTGTATTCCTGCGTCAGCCTGCCGGACGATCGTGATACCCGAGTCGTCGTAGTCGTTCGGGTATTCGGTGCGGAGTTGGCTGATGAGGGCCGCCATGCGGTCGTTCGCCGCGGTGACGCTCACACCCGGCTTGAGTCGGGCGACCACGCTAAAGGAGTTGTTTCCGCGCGCTTCCCACGCCTGCTCGCTGCCCGGCCGAAGTTCGTTCAGCTGCATCAGCGGCACCCACATCGACGGTGAAACGATGGCGATGTTGCCGGAGAAGCCCTCCGGCGCGACCCCGATGATTTCGTAGTCCTGACCGTTGAGAATCGTGCGACGGCCGACGATGGACTCGTCACCACCGAAGATGCCCTTCCATGTCGGATAGCTGAGCACGGTCACGCGGTGCGCCAACCGTCCCGTGTCCTCCGCCGGCACGAACATGCGGCCCTTCGCCGGCGTCACACCCAACACGGCGAAGTAGTTCGCCGAAACGATCATCCCCATCACTTGGCGTGGGTCGCCGCCACCGGTGGCGAGATTCAGCGGATTGAAGCTGTACAGCGCCACCCCCGAGAACGCGTCGCCAGTTCGTTCACGAAGATCCTGAAAATGCGGAATCGAGTTCGAACCGTACTTGAAGTCGCCCGGCCAGCTGCGGTAGAGCTGCACGATTTCGTCCGCGGCGCGAACCCCCGGCAGTGGCTTCAGCAGCAGCGTGTCGATCGCGGAAAAGACCGCAGTGTTGAGCCCGATCGCAAGCGCCAGCGTCGAAACCACGATGACGGTGAAGAGCGGACTCTTGGTCAGCAGCCGGCGGGCGAGGCGGACGTCTTGCGCAAGCATGGACATTCAAATGGCTGTGAGGGTGAGCGGACCGTACCGATACGACGTCGGCTGACCCCCTCAGGGTTTCACGATCGGGGGTTTAGCACAGGGCTTTGACTTCCCGGCTCGTGGGCGCTTCGACCGCGCCACTCGGCCCTATCGCGAGTCACGGATCATGAGGATGGTCCGGAAACAACCGGGGACTGCAACGGCAACTACTGGAGGAACCGCAACCACGAAGGTGCTTTGCTGTTGTTGTTGCTGTTGCTGTTGCTGTTGTTGCTGTTGCTGTTGCTGTTGTTGCTGTTGTTGTTGCTGTTGCTGTTGCTGTTGTTGCTGTTGCTGTTGCTGTTGTTGCTGTTGCTGTTGCTGTTGTTGCTGTTGCTGTTGCTGTTGTTGCTGTTGCTGTTGCTGTTGTTGCTGTTGTTGTTGCTGTTGCTGTTGCTGTTGTTGCTGTTGCTGTTGCTGTTGTTGCTGTTGCTGTTGCTGTTGTTGCTGTTGCTGTTGCTGTTGCTGTTCATGTTGTTGTTAGCGGTTGCCGTACCGGTATGACCCGTTTTCATCAGTTTGATCCGTGACTCGCGCTAGCGCCGAGACCCTTCCCGCACGGCATCCGCGCCGAGACCCTTCCCTCACGGCATCCGCGCCGAGACCCTTCCCTCACGGCATCCGCGCCGAGACCCTTCCCTCACGGCATCCGCGCCGAGACCCTTCCCGTACGGCATCCGCGCCGAGACCCCGTATGGCTATGAAGCCGGCCGACGCTTGCTAGGCACGTCGATGATATGCTCCCACTCCGTCGCGTCCGATCGCGCCACGACGGCCACGACGGGCTCCGTATCGCTCAGGTTGAGCACCTCGTGCGGGACGCCGGGTTCTATATAGATGAAGTCACCTGGACCATTCTCGAGACTCTTTTCGAGATTCGGGCCATACTCGTGCCGGACGCGGCCCGACAGGATGTAGAGCATCACCTCGAAGTCCACGTGGATGTGCGCGTAAGCGCAGGCACCCGGCGGCACCGTGGCGACGTTCATCGATAGCTTTTTCGCCGTGGTGTTTCGCGCGGCCAGGCCCGTTTTGTATTGAATGCCGTTCCAGCCTCGCGTGTTCGGGCCCGCGCGGAGCGTGAAGATGCCGTCGTGGAATTCGACTTCCGAGTCAGCCATGTCAGGGCCTTATCGCTGCGCGGCGGTGGGATGCAGCGTCAGCTTCTGCACGCGCCAGTTGAGAATCTCGCCCACGTAGAGCTCGTTCTCTGACGGACACGCGATCTGGTGCGCCCACCCGAACTGTCCGGCTTCCTTGCCAGCGTCACCCATCACCCCGAGCACCTTGCCTTCGAGCGTGGTCTTGTAGAGGCGTCCCGGCACCGCATCGACGCTGTAGAGATACTGCGTGCCCTGCGCGTTGGGGGGCGTGATGCAAATCGCCCACGGCGCGCCGTTCGCACCGAGCACGTTCGCACCGGCCCGAGGCATCGCACCGAGCAAGACATTCGGTTCCCTGGTGTACGGCACCTCGATCTTGATGATGCGCACGGGATTTCCGTCGGGATCGAACACCTGGATGCGGTTGTTCGAGCGGTCACCGACGTAGATGTTCCCCTTCGCATCGCTGGCGATCGTATGCAGCGTGTTGAATTGCCCAGGCTCCCTGCCGAACTCGCCCCACGTCTTGATCCACTTGCCGTTCTTGTCGATCTTCACCACGCGCGAGTTGTTGTAGCCGTCGGCGACGAAGATGTTGCCGTCGAGGTCCCACGTAACGTCGGTCGGGCGATTGAACCCGCCCCAGCGCGGCGTGGGTCGCGTGCCCGGCGCTGGCTCACGCGGTGGCTCAACCGACTCGTCGCGACGCCCAAGCGCCATCAGCACGCGTCCGTCCGGGGCAAACTTGACGATCATGTTCGTCCCTTCGTCGCTCGTCCAGATGTTTCCCTGCTTGTCCACCTGCACAGTGTGCGCGAAAGCGAAGCCGTAGAGATCCTTGCCGATCTCGCGGATGTACTTGCCGTCGGCGCCGAACTCCCAGAGCTGCGCTGCCGTGGCGCCGTGCACCGTGCTGCGCTGGCTCGTGCGATGAAAGACGAACACGTGTTTTTGCGCGTTCACCGCCACGCCGGTGACTTCGCCGAAGTACATCCCTGCTGGGAGCTTCAGTGCGTTGGGATCTGCGTCGTACTTGATCTCGGAGACCTGGGCGCGCGCTACCTGATGGACTCCGCAGAGCACGCAGAGCAGGCAGACGAACAGCTTGAAACGGGTCATGATCAACTCACAGCGAAGGTGGGGACTTCGACGGCAGCGCGCCCGGAGGGACTTGAACCCCCAACCCTTTGCTCCGAAGGCAAATGCTCTATCCAATTGAGCTACGGGCGCGAGAAGCTGAATCTACGGCCCCGCCACGCACCCGCTACTCGCCCTGCCGGTCTCCCGGCATTGGGCGCACGGGGCCGTGGCCCGCGTAAACCATCCTCGCGCCGTGGTCTCGGAGGCGCTGCCAGCTCCGCGCCACCGTCTCGGCGGCTTCTTCGGTCGCCATGCCGGGGTACGTAAGGTCACCGGTGAACGCCTCGCCGGTGCCGAGCACGAGCGACACGCTGTCGTCGGAGTGGCCCGGCGTGTGTACGATTTCGGCATCGAAGCCGATCTCGGCCAGGTACGCGCGACTCTCGGGGCACGTGATCACGACATTGTCGTTCAGTGTGATCTCGGTGTAGTGATCCGATTCCTTCATGTGCTGCTTCATCATCGGGATCGCGTTCACCTGCTCCGCCGTGACGATCAGTCGCATCCCCTTGTTCTTGAGGTCCTGGGCGGCGCCGGCGTGATCCATATGGTAGTGCGTGGCCAGGCCGTGACCGATTTCGCCGAGCGGAATGTCCATCCGCCTGAGTTCGGCCTCGAGCGCGCCAAACATGCCGGGCCAGCCGAGGTCCACGAGCAGGCGTGAGTGACCTGCGCTCACCACCCAGAAGTTGGTGGAGCGGTAGCCGACGTTGACCACCGTGACGCTGGAGCCTGGCATGGCACCAGTCTAGCGGCGACGGGCGATCCGCGTGATGGCGACCGGCGCCGCGAGGCTTTGCGCATTGGCTGGCGATCGCTGAATCGCCTTCACGACCGCCATGCCGCTCAGGACCTGTCCGAACGCCGCAAACCCCTGCCCGTCGAGATTCCGGTGCCCGCCGAAGTCCAGCGCCGGTTGCGGCCCGATGCAGATGAAGAAATCGGAAGTCGCCGTGTCGGGGCCGCCGCGGGCCATCGAGATGGTCCCGTCCTTGTGCGTGAGTCCGGTGACGCTGGTGCGCTCGAGCGGCACCGGTGGCAGGCGCAGGCGTTCGGGTGCCCGGCTCGCGCCGCCCTGGATCACTTCGATCTTAACCGAATCGTTCGGTTGGTTGGCCAGCGTGACCGCGCGGTGAAACCGGCCGCCGTCGTACGCGCCGGAGTCAACGTATTTGAGGAAATTCGCGGCGCTGACCGGGGCGTGAATGCTGTCGATCTCCACGGTGATCGCGCCAAGCGTGGTCTCGATGACGACGATGGGAATGCTCGCCGACTGGCCTGCCACGACCTGTGGCCCGAGCGCCATGACGGCGCCAATCAGAACCCGAACGATCGGCGCCGTCATTCGTCGCCGGCTAACATTAGGCCACGCGTGTGTGCGCCTACGCAGCAGCCGCAATCTCCTTCAGCGCCTTCACGAACGCGTCGAGTTCGCCTGTGGACGTGTATACCTGCGGCGACACGCGCACGCCGTGTACGCCGTTTCCATTGATGCCGACCGTGAAGATCTTGTGCTTCTCGAGGAGAACCTTCGCCAGGTCGAGCGGATTCACGCCCGCGACGCCGACGTTGGCGATGCCGCACGAACGCGTCGGATCCGCCGGCGTGTTCAGCACGATCTTCGGCGTGTCACGCACGCGGCTCGTCCAGTACTGCTGGATCCAGCGAAGCCGGGCCTCCTTGCGCGGGCCGCCGATCGCCTGGTGGAACGCAATCGCGTTCTCGATGCCGAGGTCGGTGTGGCATGGATGCGTGCCGGTGTGGTTGAGCTTCAGGATGTCGTTGTCTGCGCGCTTGAACTCGGAGTACACCGGCCAGAGCGAGGCAATCTTGTCTTCCTTGACGTAGAGCAGGCCCGAACCGAGTGGCGCGCTGAGCCATTTGTGCAGCGACGATCCGTAATAGTCGCAGTGCAGGTCCGGAATCTTGTAGTCGAAGTGCGCCACGGCGTGCGCACCGTCCACCATCACGTCCACGCCGCGTGCGTGCGCCATGTCGGCGATCTT
>Ga0326597_10013144_pt1 | contig 10887 bp, 9 predicted proteins | sample RVTome_12_FD_203789 | JGI IMG/M metagenome (GOLD analysis project Ga0326597, IMG submission 203789) | Soil microbial communities from uranium-contaminated site in the Upper Colorado River Basin, Wyoming, United States - RVT100D185 | ecosystem: Environmental > Terrestrial > Soil > Contaminated >... | reverse complement strand
CACCGCACGACACAGCGCACCCTCCATTTCCGCCGCCGGGACAGTCATCCGGCAGTCAGAAGTGGCCGTGTCTCTGTCGCCGAGCGCGGCGCACGTGGAGCCCCGTACGCGTTCGGAACTCGCTGGCCGCGTGCTCAACGTGCTGGTGGCGAGCATCGCGCTGGTGATTGCCAGCCCCGTGATTCTGCTGGCGGCAATCCTGATCAAGCTGACGTCACGCGGCCCGGTGTTTTACCGGCAGGTGCGCGTCGGCATCGACGAGCGTGCGCGCCGCAACGACGGTGCGGCGCCGGACGACCGCCGCGCGCGCAACCTGGGTGGACGCGTGTTCAGCATCTACAAGCTGCGCACGATGTACATCGACGCCGAGGCCGCATCGGGCGCCGTGTGGGCGAAGCAAGGCGACTGCCGCGTGACACCGGTGGGGCGCGTGCTTCGCAAGTTCCGCATTGACGAAGTGCCGCAGCTGCTCAACGTGATCCAGAATACGATGAGCATCGTGGGCCCGCGGCCCGAGCGTCCTTCGATCTTCGCGAAGCTGTCGCAGGACATCGAGGAGTACGCCATCCGGCAGCGCGCCAGGCCGGGCATCACCGGCTGGGCACAGATCAACCACACCTACGATTCGTGCGTCGAGGACGTGCGGACGAAGGTTCGCTACGACCTCGAGTACCTCCGCCGCCAGAGCGTCGCGCAGGACGTGATGATCATGGCCAAGACATTGCCTGTCATGCTTCTGCGCAAGGGCGGATGGTAGCTGTCAGCTGTCAGCTGCCAGCTGCCAGCTGCCAGCTTGCAGCCCCTGCCAGCTGCCAGCTGCCAGCTGTAAGCTGACTACTGTCGTCGAGGAACTGGCGGCCACATCTTCACCCCGACTTCGGCGAATGCCTGAGTAGTCGCATCAGGTGCCGGTTCGCCTATCGTGTGGCGCAGTGCCCATCCGGCGGCGGCCCCTCCAGCGACGGCGATTTGAGCGGCCCAGTGCAGCGGTGCGGCCGCGATCGCAAACGTGAGTCCGCGGCGCCGCGCGAGGAAGCTGAGCAGGCCCCAGTTCATCGTGACGAGCGCCGCGAGTGAGGCACCGGCAATGCTGAGCCGCAGCATCGTGGGCTGAAGCCCGGCACTCACTATCAGCGCCGCGCACGCGGCCGCCGCAACGCCGCGCGCGTGGCCCAGTGCGTAGACGAAGTGGGTGCCGGCGAGCGGTTTCGTGCTCTTGTAGCCGAGGATCCGGGTAAGAAGCGCACTGCGGCGCCAGCTTCGGAGCAGCACGCCACGCAGGCCGTGCGGACGCACGCTGGCAAACGGCACGTCGGGCCGGAGACTGACGCCATGTCCGGCGCGGCCGAGCCGCGCGCCAAGCTCGAGGTCCTCGACGCTCGTGTCGCGAAAGCGCCATTCGTCGAATGCGCCAACGTCAAAGAAATGTGCGCGCCGCACGGCGCCGCACGACGCGTTGAAGTGAATGGGCGACGCGCCGCCGGTTTGTGCCGCATACTGCTGAAGGAGGTTCCAGTACTGCGTGGGAATGCCGCCGTCACCGCTCGAGCCGTCATTGCACGCGCTGACAGCGACCTCGCTGGGGTTTGCCTCGAAGGCCTGCAGGATCTGGGCGAGCGTACCGCGCGCGACGCGCACGCCGGTGTCGAGGAACAGGAGGATTTCTCCGTTCGCGAGTTCCGCGCCGCGATTCCGCGCGTACGCGGCGCCCCGTGTGCCGCCGCGCAAACGGACCAGCGTGTCGGCGTGCTCGGCAGCCGTCGCGACCGTCTCGTCGCTGCTCGCGTCGTCGACGACGATGATCTCGATTGCCTGGCGCGGTATGGTGCTCTCGGTGACCGCACGCAGGGTCTCGGCGAGGAGCGGTGCCGCGTTCGAGACCGGGACGATGATCGAGATCATCGGCGGACCGGTCCGGTGCCCGGGTGCGGCGTCGGCGGCGTGGCCGTCGATGAAGGTGAGGATGTCGCCTGCCGCGCGCTTGGCCGCGAGCGCGCGCAGGGCTTCGCGCGAGGTTTCGGCCGGCGCGAGCAGGAAGTCGGCGCTGCGCAGCCCGGCGTGGATGGCGGCGCGGTCGGCCGGCTGGCCGGCGCACGCGACGATGATGTCGCGCATGTCGGCCGGACCCGGAGGTACGTGAGCGAGGACGTGCTCCACCGAGACGGCGTGGTGCGCCGGGATGGTGACGATGAGCGCCTGCACCGGGTCTTTCTGCGCGCTCGCAAAAATGCTCGCCGCGGAAAGTTCGGACGATGGCCGCTCCGGCCGCGGAGTGGTGACGGCCTGCGGCTGGGAGATACGCCGTGCGGCGGTGGCCGACCCTGCCCGGCGATTGCCGAAACGCCCGAAGAAGCCGCGGAACATTCGCTCGCGATTCGGAGAGAAGGTGGCGTGCGATGGAGCGCGTGCTGCGCGATAAATATGGATGCGGCGCACGTTCGCGAAAGTGCCGGTTGCCGCGCCCGTCACGACCAGCACCCGGTCATGTGAGTGGGTGACCGTTGCCGGACGGTTCATGAAGATGTATCATCAGTTCATGAAACGCCGCAAGCCTCGTCCCGGGCCGGGCAGAGTCTCCGAACCAGTCCAGGTGTACCTTGCGCGTCCCGACCGGCAACGCCTCGACCGGCTGACTGCTCAGCTTGGCACGACGAAATCCAGCGTGCTGCGCGAGGCACTGCAGGCGCTCGAGCAGCAGCTCACCGCGACGGACCGGCACCCCGCGCTGCGTGTGATCGGCATCGCCGGCGGCGATCCTGGCGCGCCCGACCCGTACGACGTCGCGCGCGGGCACGACCGGTACCTCGCGGACCTCGAAGACCAGCGCACGGCGCGACCACCGCAGAAGCCGGCGCGTGCCCGCTGAGCTGTTCGTCGACTCGAGTGCGTGGTATCCCATCGCGCGCACGAGCCACCCCGACCATCGGGCTCTCGCGAGCGCGCTCCGCGAGCGCATTACCGCGGGCGCGAGAATCGTGACCACCAATCTTGTGCTCGCCGAGTCGCACGCGCTGATCCTTTCGCGAGCGGGCCGCGCCGCGGCTCTCCAGTTCCTGCACGAGGTGCGCTCGCCACCTAATACGATTGTGTGGAGCGATACGGAGTTCGAGTCGCGGGCGATCGCCGACTGGCTTGCCAGGTACGCCGATCAGGCGTTCTCGCTGACGGACGCGGTGAGTTTCGAGGTGATGAAATCGCGAGGCATTCGCGAGGCCGTGTCGCTCGACGACCACTTTGCCACCGCAGGGTTCGTCGTGGTGCGCGCCCCGGCGAGCCGTTAGGTTGCCCGGCCTCATGAGCGGTGCGCTCCCCTGGATTCTCGCCGCGCTTCCCATCGCGGCCGCCGCGTACGCATACGCGGCGTATCCGCTGTTGCTCAGAGCCATCGCGCCGGCGCGCGCCGTACCGTCGCCACCGCCATCCGAGTGGCCGCTCGCGACCATCGTGGTGCCAGCGTACAACGAAGCGGCCCAGATTGCCGGATCGATCGAGTCGCTTCTCGCGCAGGATTATCCAGCGGACCGCCGCCAGATTCTGATTCTCTCCGATGGGTCCACGGACCGGACGGACGAGATCGTCCGGAGCTACGCGGCGCAGGGTGTCGAGCTCCTGCGGATGCCGGCGCGCAGTGGCAAGACCGCGGCGGAGAACGCGTCGTGTGAGCGCATCCGCGGCGACGTTGTCGTCAATACAGATGCATCAATCCGCTTTCATCCGGCGTGCGTGCGCTCGCTCGTGGCCGCGATGCGCGACCCGGCCGTGGGCGTGGCGTCGGGGCGCGACGTCAGCGTCGCGGCCGGGGACGCGGCAGCGAACACCACCGAGGCCGGGTACGTCGGGTACGAAATGCGGATTCGCGCACTCGAAACGGCGACCGGCGGCATTGTTGGCGCGTCGGGGTCGGGCTACGCGATTCGCGCCGACCTGCACAAGCGGCCCGTGCGTGGCGACCTGAGCCGCGATTTTTCCGCGGCGCTCACCGCGCGCACGCACGGCTTCATGGCGGTGTCGGTCGACGAGGCCATCTGCTACGTGCCGCGCACGACGACGCTGCGCAGCGAATACCGGCGCAAGGTGCGCACCATCCGGCGGGGAATGGAGACGCTGATGTTCCAGCGGCACCTGCTGAACCCGTTCCGCTACGGGCGGTTCGCGTGGAAGCTCTTCAGCCACAAGGTGTGCCGCTGGATGGTGCCCGTGATGCTGGTTCCCGGCGCCGTGGGGCTCGCGTTGCTCGCCGGTGATCATGCGTGGGCGCGCGTCGTCGCGGGCCTGGCCATCGCGGGCGCGCTCCTCGCCGCGGTGGGTGCGCTCTGGCCCAGGGGACGGAGCGTACCCCGATTGCTTTCCATCGCGGCGTTCGGCGCGGCGGCCAATGTTGCTGTGGTGCACGCCCTTCTGCGAGTCATGCGGCGGCATGAGGACCGTCTGTGGGAGCCGACGCGCCGGGAGCCGGCAGCGACGGCGTAGGGCGCACTACGGCGCTCTACCAGTAGCGCGCGATACTCAGGATGATGGCCAGCGTTGCGGCGCCGGTCTGCAGCCACGCGACCCAGTTGCGCTGCCCTTTCTCGCCAACGATGATCTGATCGCCTGCCCGCAGGTGCATGCGGTCGATCGTCGTCCCGGCGGCGACGATCGTCCGCAATTCGTCCTTCTCGATTATCGTCTCAGTACCGCGCCTGACTTCGATCTTGGCCACATCCGCGTTTGGTGACAGGCCGCCAACCGCGTTGAGCACGTCGGTGAGCAACATCTCCGGGGAGACGTACACGCCGGCGTCCTGCTGGCCCACCGCGCCAAGGACACCCAGCCGGATGAGCGGATGGACCCGGACCGTGGGATTCACGTAGTACTTGGCCAGGTGCGTTGTGACCAGTGCGGCCAGTTCCGAGCGAAGCACGCCCTGCAGCGGCAGGTCATCAAACGTCGGGAAGTCCAACAGCTTTCCCGGCGCCACGGTGAGTGTCTCCGGTGCCGCGACGGTCGCCAGGCCCGCGACCTGCACGGTAAGCAGCACGCGGTCCCCATCCTGAAAGTCGCCGTTCACGAGCCGGTCGCGGAGCATCTGGACGCGCTCAGTCTGGCGCAGGCGTTCGGCCTCGGCGACGAGCGCCTGGAGGCTTTCGCGTGTCTCGAGTGGGCGACCGCCTGCGGACGGCGTCGTCTGAACCTGGGACCTGCACGCGAGCGCCGTCAGGGCCCACGCCGTCAGCACGCACGGGGTCAGAACGCGCCTCAGAATGGAGCCGGTGTTCACGTTGCGAATATACACGGGCGGTCTCGGTTCGATCGTTCGCGCTCTTGACAACTCGCCGTCTGCGCACTGATCAGCGATCCGGGTGACAACGTTGCTGCGGCGCCGCAACAGCCGGCCGCTTCAGGCTCACGTGCTGTCAGTCACGTCGCCGGAAGACACGATATCACAACGAGTTAGCAATCCGACGCCCGTGGCGCGCTTGGGAATGGAAACTGCACAAGGTCGGAGTCGAGCATGACGGCCGGTTAGTCCTCCGACCCCGGACCCCCGACCCCCGACCAGTCCCATGATTCGCTTTGACAGTGCCTGGCCCTATAGCCGCTTGCGCCGTGAACTCGCCGAGAACCCCCATACGTGGCTGGTGACGGGAGCGGCGGGATTTGTTGGCTCGACTCTGGTTGAAGAGCTGCTCTCGCTCGGCCAGACGGTTGTGGGCCTCGATGACTTCTCGACCGGTTACCAGGAGAACCTGGACGACGTCCTTGGAAGCGCAGGCGATGCGGCGCGCGGCTTTCGCCTGATTCGCGGGGACATTCGTGATCTGGAGACCTGCCGCGAAGCCTGCAAAGGCGTTGACTATGTGTTGCACGAAGCGGCACTGGGATCGGTCCCACGTTCCATCGACGATCCGCTGACGAGCAACAGCGTCAACGTGGATGGGTTCCTGAACGTGCTGGTCGCGGCGCACGAAGCGGGCGTGCAGCGGGTCGTGTACGCGTCGTCGTGTGCCGTCTATGGTGATTCGTCGTCTTTTCCTCTGACGGAAGAAAGCACGGGTCGAGTGTTGTCGCCGTACGCGGCAACCAAGCTGTCGAACGAGGTGTACGCGGGAGTTTTCCAGTCGACCTACGGTATTCAGGTCGTGGGATTGCGGTATTTCAACGTGTTCGGGCCGCGGCAGGATCCAAATGGCGCGTATGCGGCGGTGATTCCGAGGTGGATTGCGAACCTGCGCGACGGAGAACGGTGCGAGATTTTTGGCGACGGCGAGTCGAGCCGGGACTTCTGCTATGTGGCGAACGTTGCCCAGGCGAACTTTCTCGCGGCGGTCACGCCCCGTTCCGGCGGCGAGTCCGCGGTCTACAACGTGGCCTGCGGCCGCGAAACGACGCTCAACGAACTGTTCCGCATGATCCGGCTTGGGCTCGCCGGCCACGAACCGTCGATTGCGGCGGAGCGGCCAGTCTACGGTCCCGACCGGCGCGGCGACATCCGGCGGTCAATGGCGGACATCGCCAGGATCCGTCGCGAGCTGGAGTACGATCCCACGCATACGACCGCGCAGGGACTTGGTCAAACCGTGGAGTGGTACGTGCGGCGTTCACGCGGGGCGAATGTGTTTATGGAGACCCGCTCGGCCGCGGTGGCGTAGGCGTGCTCGTGCAGCGAAGCCTCAATTCAGCGATCAGATCATGACCGAGGAGTCAAAAGCTCGCCCGGCGATGCTGCTTGTCGCGACCGAGGGTGACTGGGCGGGGCGCTCTCTGGAGAGCGTGCTCACGCTCAAGGGCCACTCCGTGTTGCGCACGCAGAGCGGCCGCGACGCGGTCTCCCTTGCGCGGCGCACGCAGCCGGACGCCGTACTCGTCGATCAGCGCCTGAGCGACGTGAGCGGGTTTGAAATCTGCAGCCGCCTGCGCGACGACCCGACGTTCGATCCGGCCACGCCGCTGATCGTGATTGCCGGTTCGCCGGCCTCGCGCGACGAACGCGTGCAGGCGCTCAGCGCCGGCGCGTGGGCGTTCTGGACTCAGCCGCTCGACACGGAACTCCTCGTCTACGAGCTGGAGACGTTCCTGCGCGCCAAGCGTGCGTCGGCAGCCTCGCGCGATGCGTCGCTTGTGGAGCCTGAGACCGGCCTTCTCACACCGAAGGGTCTGGAACGCTGGGCCGAACAGCTTTCAGCAAGCGCGGCGCGCAAGCACGAACCACTCGCCTGCGTGGTACTTATGCCGGTAGTAGCGGAAAGAGCCGCGGATGCGAACGCAGATGAGGCGGATGACACGGATGCGACGGTGATGGCGGCTGCACTCGCCGCGCTCTCGCAGGGTCACCTGAGGCAGTCAGACATCCTCGGCCGCACGGCGGACGGCCGTCTGGCGTTTCTGGCTCCCGACACCGACGACGCGGGCGTGGTTGCGTTCATGCAGCGTCTTCGCCGCTCGCTGGACAAGGCCGCGGCCAAGGAAGCGGGCCCGGGGACTGGATTCGATTTCCGGGCCGGTTACTACGCAACCGACGACTTCAGCGCGTCCCTGGCGCCCTCGGAGCTGATTCGCCGCGCCTCGCGCGCTGTGGACCACGCAAGCCTGCTGAGGGGCGGGGACCTGGCGTTCAACTTCAAGGAAATTCCCTTGAACTAGGTGGCAGCTTGCGGCTTGCAGCTGACAGGGGGGCACCGACGAGGTCGGTGCCCCTTTTCGCTTTGCTGACAGTTGCAAGCGGCAAGCTGTGCGCTTCGCGCAACACACCTGTGACACTTATCACACACATTTTTGTCCCACAGCGTTATGATAAGGAGTGATCGCCGGGCCGGATGCGCGAATCGGGTCTTCGTGTGTAGGGCTTCCGCGACAAGTGTGGGGCGTGCGTTTCAGTGTGTCGAACCGGCCGTTGACGGCCAGGGGTAGCGGAATGGACTCAGGCCACTCGCGTTTTAGTGATCGCCCAGCGGGCGCAAACGACTTTCCGTCGGGTTCGGCGACCGGGGTCTACAGCGAGGGTGAGGCCGACGTCGCGGCGCCCGGCACGGGTGAGGTGGCGCCCGCCCTTCGCGCCAGCATTCGCATTCTTGTCATCGATGATGACCGCACGCTGCGCGAGGGATGTGCGAGTGTGCTCCGGCTCGAGGGCTACAATGTCACCGTGTGCGGGCGGGACGACGAAGCCGTCGAGATGTTCCGCCGCTCGAAGTTCGACATCGTGCTGGTCGACCTCTACATGACGCCGGTATCGGGCCTCGAGATCCTCAAATCGCTGCTGGCGATCAGGCCCGAGACGATCGTCGTGATGATGACGGGCAATCCGAGCGTCAACTCGAGCGTCGAGGCGCTGCGGATGGGTGCATGGGACTACCTCCCGAAACCGTTCTCCGGCTCGCATCTGCAGGTGCTCATCGGGCGCGCGGCGTACACGGTGCTGGTCACGCGCGATCAGGAGCAGGCGCGGTCGAACATGCTGTCCGAAGCGGGCAACAGCGACCGCATGACGCTGCTGGGCGCATCGCCGGCGTTTCGCCGCATCGTAACGCTGGCGAGGAAGGTTGCGCCGACGAACGCGTCGGTGATGCTGATTGGCGAGAGCGGCACCGGCAAGGAAATGATCGCGCAGTTCATTCACGCACACAGTCGGCGCGCCAAGAGCCCGCTCGTGCCGCTCAATTGCGCCGCGGTCCCGGAGAACCTGCTCGAATCAGAGATGTTCGGGCACCGCAAAGGGTCGTTCACCGGCGCGGACCGGGACAAGGTCGGTCTGATCGAGATGGCGCACAACGGCACGTTCTTCCTCGACGAACTCACGGAAATGCCGCTGACTCTGCAGGCGAAGCTGCTGCGCGTCGTTCAGGATGGCGTGCTGCGCCGGGTGGGCAGCGAGAAGGCTGATGCGACGGTGGACGTGCGATTTTTGTCCGCGACGAATCGCGATCCGCGTGAGGCAATCAAGGGCCGGCACCTGCGAGAGGACCTGTTCTACCGGCTCAATGCGTTTCCGATTACGCTGCCGCCGCTGCGCGATCGCGTCGAGGATATCCCGGTGCTGGCGCGCCATTTTCTCGAGGAGAGCTGGCGGCGCCACCACGCGACGCGCGACGATCCGCCGACATTCAGCGACGCGGCGATTGACCGGTTGCAGTCGTATGGGTGGCGCGGCAACGTGCGCGAGCTGCAGAACGTCGTTGGCCAGATGGCGGTACTCGCGGCTTCCGGCGCCGCGATTGCCGCGGACGAGATCGCGCTGCCCGAAGACGCCGAGTCGCAGGCCGCGTCGAACGGAACGCCTGCCAGCGTGCTCAACGAGGCGTATCACGTCGCGAAGGAACGTGTGCTTTCCAGTTTCGAACGCGATTACCTGACGCGGCTCGTTGCGCGCGCGTCGGGCAACATGTCGCGCGCGGCGCGGCTGGCGAGCGTCGACCGCACCACGCTGTACCGCTTGCTCGAGCGGCATAAGCTGCGGCGTGAGGATCAGGACGAGTACGTCAACCCCCCAGAGGCCGGCGTATAAGCGTGCGCTTGCCTGTGCGATGAGCGTGACCACTCCCCGCCGCGGTACTCCATCCCCCAGGTCGTCAGGCCTGCGGCACGCGCCGCTTGGCCGCGCGCTTGTCGCTGCCGCTGAGCACGCGTCCACACTGCTGGCGCCGGACGGCACCGCCGCCGCGGTGGAGATCCGCCGTGAGATGGAACGCCTCTGTAGCGCCGTCTGCGACGTCGCCGATTACCGGCCGGAATCTGCACCCGCGCCGTTCACGCGGTCGCACGTCGAGACGTTTCGGCGCGTGTTTCTCTCGCGGCTCGCCGAGGGGCATCCCAAGCGGGCGAACGGCCAGGCAGTGGTCGCCGTGCTGCGCGCGCTGGACGAACTGGCGTGCCGCGACGATGGCGTGATGACCGCGGACTCCGTCGAGCGTCGCGCGCGCGCGGACGCGCTGAACGGCATGCTCGAGATTGCGCACGACATGCGCTCGCCGCTCGCGGCCATTCTGCTGCTCGTCGACCCGATTCGGCGCGGCCAGTATGGGCCGGTCACGCAGGTGCAGGAGCGGCAGCTCAGTCTCGTCTATGGCGCGGCGCTGAGCCTCAGTACGCTGGCGAACGACATCATCGACGCCGCCCGCGGCGAACGCACGGCGGAATCGACGCGGCACCCGTTCTCCATCAGCGGCACGATTCACGATGCGTGCGCCGTCGTGAGTCCCATTGCGGAGGAGAAAGGACTCGAGCTTCGCCAGGTCTACCCGGTAGTCGACGGGCGCATCGGCGACTCAGCGGCAATCCATCGTGTGCTCCTCAACCTGACGAGTAACGCGCTGAAATACACGGAGACTGGATCGGTCGCAGTCGGGGCCGCTGAACTCGGACCGACGCGCGTCGAGTTCTGGGTCAAGGACACCGGTCGCGGCATTCCGGATCATGTGCTCGGCCGGCTGTTCGATGAGTTTCGTCCGACCCCAAGTGGGTCGCGCTTTCACAGCGCAGGACTTGGCCTGGCGATTTGTCGCCGGCTGGTGGAGTCGATGGGTGGCGCGCTGCGCGTTGAAACAGGGCCGAATGACGGGACGCGGTTTTCGTTTGCGATCGATCTGCCGATGGCGGATGGGCAAGCTGATAGCTGACAGCTGACAGCTTGCAGGAAAGCTGTCACCTGTAAGCTGTAAGCTGTAAGCTGTAAGCAAGTTGTCAGCTGCAGGCTGCAAGCAGATGCAAAGCAATTCGCTCCGCTGCCTTGCCGTCCCATAGCGCAGGAATTGCGCCCTTTTTGTACGTGCCGGCGCGAATCTGAGTGAGGCATCGCGCCAGGCTTTCGCGGTCGCTGCCGACGAGTGTGTTGGTGCCAACATCCACGGTGACCGGACGCTCGGTGTTCTCGCGCATCGTGAGGCATGGAACGCCGAGGTACGTGGTCTC
>Ga0326597_10013143_pt1 | contig 10887 bp, 7 predicted proteins | sample RVTome_12_FD_203789 | JGI IMG/M metagenome (GOLD analysis project Ga0326597, IMG submission 203789) | Soil microbial communities from uranium-contaminated site in the Upper Colorado River Basin, Wyoming, United States - RVT100D185 | ecosystem: Environmental > Terrestrial > Soil > Contaminated >... | reverse complement strand
GGCCGATGAGCCTGGTCGTCGTCGGCACCGACACCGAGGTCGGCAAGACCGTCACGAGCGCACTGCTCCTCGCTCGCTACGCGCGTGGCCGACGACTCGCGTACTGGAAGCCGCTAGCGACCGGAGCGGCGACGGAACGCGACGCCGCACGCATCCAGCGCTGGGTCGGCGACCGCGTCGAAGTGTTGCCGGAGACCTATCTTTTCGATCCACCGGTCTCGCCGCACCTCGCGGCACGGCTCGCCAACGCGTCGATCGACCCGGAGCGCATCGCCGCGGACCTCGTTCGCCACGGACTCGCGGATCGACGCCGAATCCTCGTCGTCGAAGGCATCGGGGGCGTCCTCGTGCCGCTCACCGACAACGGCTACCTGCTCGCGCAACTCCTCGAGGATCTGTCGCTGCCGGTACTTCTCGTCGCGCGCAGCACTCTCGGCACGATCAACCACACGCTCCTCACGCTCGAAGCGCTGCGGCGTCGCGGCATTCCTTTCGCCGGTGTCGTCCTCGTCGGTCCCCGGAATCCGCCGAACCGCGACGCGATCGAGCGCTTCGGCGACGTCGACGTCGTCGCGGAGGTCGAGTGGATTCCGCGCCTCGGACCGCGATCGATCCGCGACGCGGCGCGGCGTTTCGATCCCCGCGCGCGCCTCCGCGCATACTTCGAGGCGTGACACCGGACGACGTACCGATGAACGACTGGCTCGACTTCGATCGACGGCACGTCTGGCATCCGTACACGCAGATGCTCGACGCCCCGGAACCGCTCGCCGTCGAGCGTGCGGAAGGGGTGCACCTGGTGACGCGGGATGGTCGCCGCATCGTCGATGGCGTCTCGTCGTGGTGGGTCAACAGCCTCGGTCACGGCCATCCACGCCTCGATCGGGCTCTCGCCCGGCAGTGCGCGAGACTACAGCACGTGATCTTCGCGGGAGCCACGCACGAACCCGCCGCGACGCTCGCGCGACGTCTCGTCGAGGTCACGCCTCCCGGTCTCGAGCACGTGTTCTTCTCGGACAACGGCTCGACCGCGGTCGAGGTCGCGCTCAAGATCGCGTTCCAGCACTGGGTGAACCGCGGCGACTCCAAGCGGACTCTCTTCGCCGCGATGACCAACGCCTACCACGGTGACACGTTCGGCGCGATGGCTGTCGGCGGCGTCTCGGTGTTCCACCGGTGTTTCGCGCCGCTCCTCTTCGCGACACGGCGCTTCCACGCTGCGCGCCGCGCGCCACACGACCCGGCGCCGGCCGCGGCGACGGCGACGCCGAGCGACGGCAGCCTCGAGGAGGTCCTCGAGCGCGACGGCGAACGCATCGCGGCCGTCGTGATCGAGCCGATAGTCCAGGGAGCCGGCGGCATGATCATCTGGCCGGCGTCGTTTCTCCGCGAGACACGAGAGCTCTGCGATCGCCACGGCGTGCTGTTGATCGCCGACGAGGTGTTCACTGGCTTCGGTCGCACCGGGAAGCTGTTCGCGTGCGAACACGGGCCGATCGCCCCGGACATCCTCTGCGTGTCGAAGGCGCTGACCGCCGGCTACATGCCGCTGGCCGCGACGCTCACGACCGACAGCGTCTACGAGTCGTTTCTGAGCCGCGACCGCGGCAAGACGCTGTTCCACGGCCACTCGTACACCGGCAACGCGCTCGCGTGCGCGGTGGCGCTCGAGAGCCTCGCGATCCTCGACGAAGAGCGCATCCTCGACCGCGTGCGCGCGCTCGAGTCGCTCTTCGCGCGCCGGCTCGCGCGTCTCGCGACGCGCCCCGAGATCACCACGACTCGCGGGATCGGCGCGCTCGCCGTCTTCGAGCTCCGAGCGGACTCGGACGACGGTTCCGGATACCTGAGCGCCGCTGGCGCGCGGCTCGCCCACGAGCTCCTCGCGCGGAACGTGCTCTTGCGGCCGCTCGGCGACGTCGCGTACTTCCTACCGCCCTACGTGATTCCCGACGACGAGGCCGAGAGCGTCTTCGATCGCGTCGAGGAATCCCTCGACGCGATCGCAAAACGCAGCTGAGCCGGAATTGTGACTTTCGTCCATCGAGCCGTTCGCGTAGGATCCGCAGCACGCCCGCCAACCGTCCTCACCCGTCCGCGCTCCGCGAAAGCACCGAGGAGCGCCTCGTGAACACCACCGAACAGCCCGGTTCCGCCGTCCTCGCGTACGAAACCGCCATCGCCCGCGTCCTGGTGCTCGCGACGAGCGAGCTCGGCGAGTCCGTTCCTGCCGGGACCGGCGTCGCCGCGCGACGCGTCGTCAACCACGTCCGCGGCAACCAGCCACCGGTCGCCGAGACCGACGCGACGCCGCCGCGAACGACCGACTGCCGCGGTGCGCTCCACGACCACAGCGCTCGCTGGATCGCCCGCGGCCTCGAGCGTCTCGCCGAGGAGGGATACCTCGAGCGCGTCGGCGATCGCACGCTCGCGTACGCGCCGACGGCCGCGGGACGCCGGCTCGCGCGCGGACGAGAACGGCTTCGCGACACGATCTTTCCGCGACCCGCGCGCCTCGGCGATCGGCCCGAGCTCGAGTCGCGCCTCGCGGAGCTGCGTCGCCGGCTCGCGAGCGAGGAGGGACGGCCCGCGTTCTCGATCTTCGACAACCGCACGCTCGCGTGGATCGCCGCCCACCAGCCGCACACGCTCGCCGACCTCGCCGACGCGCCGGGCTTCGGCGAACAGCGCCTCGCGAGCTACGGCCGGCGAGTGCTGCGCGCGCTCGAAGTGCGGCACGCGAGCGCCGAGGAGTCGATCGACGCGACGGGCGGCGCCGGGGAACGGATCAACGGCCGCGGTACCACTCGTCGTAGTAGCGTTCGTACTCACCGGACGTGACCCCGGCGAGCCACTCGCCGTTCTCCTGGTACCACCGGATCGTGCGCGCGATGCCATCCTCGAACTCCAGGCTCGGCGTCCAGCCGAGCTCGCGGCGGATCTTCGTCGCGTCGATCGCGTAACGACGGTCGTGGCCGGGACGGTCCTCGACGTGCCGGATGAGCGCTTGCGGCTTGCCGAGCGCGTCGAGGATCGTCCGCACGACGTGCAAGTTCGTGCAGTCGTTCTCGGCGCCGATGTTGTAGACCTCGCCAGCGGCTCCACGCTCGAGCGCGTGCAGAATCGCCGTCGAGTGGTCGCGCACCCAGATCCAGTCCCGCACCTGCAAGCCGTCGCCGTAGACAGGAAGCGCCTCGTCGCGCAGAGCCCGATGGATCATCAACGGGATCAGCTTCTCCGGGAACTGGTACGGTCCGTAGTTGTTCGAGCAGCGCGTGATGACGACGTCCATGCCGTACGTGCGTCCGAACGCGGAGACGAAGTGGTCGGCCGCGGCCTTCGACGCGCTGTAGGGAGAGTTCGGCGCGATCGGGCTCGACTCGCTGAAGCGAGCCCCCGGTCCGAGCGAGCCCGGTCCGAGCGAGCCCGGTCCGAGCGAGCCCGGTCCGAGCGAGCCCGGTCCGAGCGAGCCCGGTCCGAGCGAGCCCGGTCCGAGCGAGCCATAGACCTCGTCGGTCGATACCTGGAGGAATCGACCGACGCCGGCCTCGCGCGCCGCGGAAAGGAGCGTCAGTGTTCCGAGTACGTTGGTCTCGGCGAAGACTCGCGGGCCGAGAATCGAACGGTCGACGTGGCTCTCCGCGGCGAAGTGGACGATCGCTGCGGCGTCGTGCTCGGCGAGCACGCTGCGGACCGTCGCGGCGTCGCGGACATCTCCGCGAACGAACGTGTATCGCGGATCGGCGGAACATTCGCGGAGGTTCGCGAGGTTCCCCGCGTAGGTGAGCAGATCGAGGTTGACGACCGCAACGTCCGGCCGCTCTGCGATCAGCAAGCGGACGAAGTCGCTGCCGATGAAGCCGGCGCCGCCGGTGACCAGGATCGTCCGCATCGACGCCAGCTCCTCTCATTTCGATGCCGGGCAGTCGCGCGCCGGCTCCACCACGTCCGCGACGCGCTTGGACCCTTGCGCGCTCTGGGACGATGAGTACCATGGGACCGCCTCACGGTCGAGTCCGTCGCTCGGCGTAGGAGCCTCGACGACCGAGGCCGGACCAGCAGGGCACGGCCAGTCATTCGGCTGTTCTCGGGATTCGCTCGAGCTCGATGGCGTCCGCCAACCGGCGCACCTTCCGCCCCCACGTCGGCTACAGCACGAACGTCCACCCGGGAGAGGATCTCGCGGCCGTCCGCGGCTCGCTGCGCGACTTCACCGCAGCGATCCGTCGACGCGTCTTCGGCGAGCGCCCGTGCGGCCTCGAGCTCCGCATCGGCATCGGTTCGGCGCGCGAGCTCGAGTCATCGCGCGCACGCAGCGCATTCCGCGAGTTCCTCGCGGAGCAGGGGCTCGTGCTCTTCTCGGTCAACGCGTATCCGCTGAGCGACTTCCACGCGCGTCGCGTCAAGGAGACCGTCTACCAGCCGTCGTGGGCCGACGCCGAGCGAGCACGGTGGACGAACCGCATCGGTCGCATCGTCGATGACCTCGCACCCGACGGCCTGGGCGTCTCGGTCAGCACGCTCGGCGGCTGCTTCCGCGGCCATGGCCACGACGAGGCGGTCTTTCGCAAGCTCGCGCGCAACTACCTCGCGACGTGCGAAGCCTTCCTCGAGGTCAGCGACCACAGCGGTCGCGACCTCACTCTCGCGGTCGAGCCCGAACCCGAGACCACGTTCGAAACCACCCGCGACGTCGCCGATTTCTTCGAGGAGTACCTGCTGCCGCTCGCGATCGAGCACTGGAAGGGCCGCGGCTCGAGCGCGCGAATCGAAGCCGATCTGCGCCGCGTCTTCTCGGTGAACATCGACACCTGCCACCTCTCGGTGCTCTTCGAGGACCAGGTCGAGAGCCTGCGACTCCTCGAACGCCGCGGCCTGCGTCTCGGCAAGGCGCACGTGACGAACGCGGTCGCGCTGCGCAACCCGCGGCGCTCTCCCCGCGCCTGGGAGGACCTGCGCGCGATGGACGAGCCACGCTACTTCCACCAGGTCTGCGCGAGCGACGCGAACGGCAAGATCACCTGGCGCACGCTCGATCTCGACCGACTGCCGAAGCGACTCGAGCGCGGCAAGCACCCCGAGATCGCCGAGATTCGCTCACACTTCCACGTGCCGCTCTACTTGCGACGTTTCCGTCGCCTCGCGACGACCCGGGACGACACCGAGCGCGCGCTCGCCGAGATCGTCCGCCAGGGTTCCTGCGAACACCTGGTCTTCGAGACCTACACCTGGCCCATCCTCGCCGGTCGCAACGTCGGCGGATCCGAGATCATCGACGGTATCTCGCGCGAATACCGCTGGCTCCTCGCCGCGCTCGAGCGGTTGGGCGTCCGCCCGGCGGAATACTGAGTCGATGCGCGCGCCGCCGTCGCCGCGATCCCGCGCGGCGGGCGGCTTGCGAGGGCGGGCGGCTTGCGAGGCCGGGCGGCCCGCGAGGGCGGGCCCGGAGGGGAACCCGCGTATCGCGACCGAGGCTCGACCGGAATCAGGCGTGGTTCAAGGCCGCGTGCTAGCTGGACTTGAACCACGCCCGGTCTGGAACCACGCCCGCGTTCCGGCGCGATTCCCGCTGCTTCAGTACGTCTCAGATCTCCTCGGAGTCATCCCCGGGACGGCGACGGCCGCCGCCGGCGCCGCCCGCACCGCCACGACCCTGGCCGCCTCGGCCCGAGCCGGCGCCGTCGCCGCCGCGGCCACCGAAACCGCCGCCGCCGCGGAGCGCCGCGCGGTCGAGCTCGAAGGGCTTGCCCTTCATCCCCTCGAGCTGCTTGCGCTGCTCGTCGTTGAGCACCGACGCCGCGGCCGCCGCGGTGTCGGCGGTGAGCTTGGCCATCTTCTCGCGCACGCCTTCGAAGCCGCCGCCACCGCCACGGAGGTCCTCGAAGAGCTTGCGGCGATCGGCGTCGCCCTTCTCGACCGCGGCCTTGATCTTCGCGGCCTGTTCATCCGAGATCTTCAGCGCCGCGACGACGCTCGCCGACGAAAACGCCGCGACGCCCTGCTGCTGGAGCTCGATCTCGCCGAGTCGCTTCGACTGCTCCTTGTCGAGGATCGACGCGAGCTGCTTGTCGTTCTCCGCGGTCGCCTTCGCACGCGCCGCATCGACCTCGGCCTGGATCTTCGCGCGCTCCTCATCGGACGCGTCGCGCAGCCCGCGCATCTTCTCGAAGAGCGCGCGCTGGCCTTCACGGCTCGCGGTCGCGAGCTCGTCGACCTTCGTCTTCTGCTCTTCGGTCACCTTGAGCTCGGTGCGCACCTGCTCGGAGCGCAAGAGCGCCAGCTTGTCGAGGCTGCCACCGCCGCCGAAGCCACGGCCGAAGGCGCCGCCTTGGCGGCCGCCATCCTGTCCACCGCGACGGCGCCGGTTGTTCTCGTCCTGGGCCCAGGACGGCACCACGAGCGCGCACGTGACGAGGAACGCGACCACCAACGTGAGACGAGACCCGAGTTTCGACATCTGAAAACCTCCTGGAAGGGCGCCAGGCCCAATCGAGCGTGGATTCCTCGCGACCGGCACCCGCGCCCGCGGGCCGGCCGTACCCACGTTGGAACCCCGAGAACCCGCCAGCGGTACGAAAAACCGCCGAGAATCCTCCGGCGGGTCGGCGGTCCGGACCGCCCGCCGGCGCCCAGGCGGAAACGACAGAAAAGCCGCCGGGGCGCGGAGACCCCGGCGGCTCTTCGGTTCGGAGCTCAGGAGGTCCCGGGCGGGGGCCAAGGGCGCCCGCGCCCGGGACGGCCCGGGGCTCAGCGGCAGCGGCCCGAGCTGCGACGACGGCGGCAACCGCTGTCGTAGCGCCGGCGGCATTCGCCCGAGTCGACCTCGGCGCGGCCGAGCGGGCAGGACTGCTCGTTGAACTCCTCGAAGATGGCCTTCGCGTCGTTGTAGTCGTCCGTCGAACCCGGGAACGCGTCGTTGAAGATCGCGACCACGTCCGCCGGGGTGAGGTCGTAGTCGACATCGTCGTGGATCGCGTTGAGGTACGCGGCGACCGCATGACGGCCGAGGGCATTGAGGCCGCCCCCGGTACCGTTGACGACCGCGAAGAGCGTCTTGCCCGGGAACGCGTCCTCGAAGATGGCGCTGAACAGCGTGTGCGGGCTGATCCCCCACGAGCCGAGGTGGTGGTACTGCTTCCAGTAGCCCGGCGTGCAGCCCTCGCCGCCGCCCGGCGGCGTCGGCTCGAAGAAGCAGAAGTCGGCGGTCAGGTCCTCGGACGAATCCGTCGCCAGGCAGATATCCGCCATCGGGCCGCGGTTGTCACCGAGACCACGCGGACACGGCTCGAGCCCCGGCGGGATCGTGTCGGGGTCGACCATCACCCAGTAGCAGCCGTGGCAGAGGCCCTCGAAGACGTAGAGGCCCTGCTGGTTGGTCTCGGTCTCGGCGAGAACGTGATCCGGAGCGTCCTTGAGAATCATGCGCACGCCGGCGATCGGCGACTCGTCGGCGTCCTTGATACCGTCACCGTCGGCGTCGACCCAGACGAGGTCGCCGATCCGGCCGGTGCACGGCGGGGGCGGCTCCTTGTAGCAGAAGTCGAGCGTCAGGTCCTCCGACGCGTCGGTCGCGAGCGTCGACATCGCCGGGCTGGTGCGGTTCTGGCCGAGGCCGTCCTCGCAGCGCTGGAGGCCTGGACGGAGCGTCGTCTCGTCGATCTTCACCGCGTACGTGCCGGCGCAGAGTCCCTCGAAGAGGTACGCGCCGTTCACGTCGGTGAGTTGGTCGCTGAGTTCGTCGCCAGCCGCGTCGCAGAGCACGACGCGGACGTTCTCGAGACCGGGCTCGACCGCGTCCTTGAGGCCGTCGTGGTTCATGTCGAGCCAGACGAGGTCGCCCATTCGACCGGTGCACGGCGGGGGCGGCTCCTTGTAGCAGAAGTCGAGCGTCAGGTCCTCCGACGCGTCGGTCGCGAGCGTCGTCGACTTCTGGCCGAGGTTGCCAACGCAGCGCTCGAATCCCGGCGGAACGCTCGACTCGTCGATCTTCACCGTGTAGGCGCCGGCGCAGAGGCCCTCGAAGTGGTAGAGACCGTTGTGGTCGGTCGCCGTCGTCGCGATCGGGTTGCCAGCGGCGTCGCAGAGGACCATGCTGACCCCCTCGATGCCGAGCTCGTCCGCGTCCTTGACTTCGTCGCTGTCGAGGTCGAGCCAGACGAGGTCACCGACGCGACCGGTGCACGGCGGGTTGTCCGCGCAGAGCACGAAGTCGATACCGTTGACGAACGTGTTGCAGCGCCACGACAGGAACTCGAGCATGTGGATCTCGATGCTCATCTCCACGAGGCTGGTCGCGCCGCAGATGTCGAGCTCAGCGGGGCCGGGTCCTGGCCACAGCACGCCCGAATCGATGCAGCCCTGGTCCTGCACCGGCTCGTCGAAGCGCGTGTTGAGGCAGTTGATCGCGCCGAGCACCTTGCCGGCGGGGAAGCCGCCGGTGATCTTCACGATATAGGTCATCCGTTCGGCGCCGACACGGAAGTAGAGATCGGCGAACACGTACTCGCCGTTCGCGTCGGTCGTCGTGACGATCGGCTGACCGTTGAGTCGGTCGATCAGGACGGCGCCCTGCGCGTCGCAGAGCGTCAGCTCGACTCCGGAGACGCGGTTCGGACCGGGGAACTGATCGCGACCACAGTCGGTGTCGCCGTCTGGCGAACACCAGATGGTACCGCGGATCGAGATCGCCTGCGCGTCGGCGGCGTAGGCAAGACAGAGAACGAGGGCTGCCAGGCTCCTCGAAATGGGGCGCGAGTGCATTCAAAGCCTCCTTTCAGGCTCGAAGCGGAGAGAGGGAGGGAGTCGGGAAGAGACCGAGTGCGGATTCGGAACGCCGGCGGCGATCACCGCGGCGCCCCTCGACCCTGGGCAAGGCCCGTGCCCCCGCCTTGCGCTCGACGCGACGCCACGCGTACGCTGGGAGCCTGCGGCCGCGGAGGGCGGCCCGCGATCGGGAGCGTGGCGCGATGGTGCGAGTCCTCGTCATCGGAGCTCACCCGGATGACTGCGAGAGCGCTGCGGGTGGAAGCGCCGCGCTCTGGCGTCGCCGCGGCGACGTCGTGCGCTTCGTCTCGGTCACCGACGGCGACGCCGGCCACCACGCGATGTCCCCGCAGGAACTCGGTTTACGTCGTCGCGAGGAGGCTCGGCAGGCGGCGGCGGTGATCGGCGCCGAGGCCGCCTTCCTCGGCCTGCGCGACGGTCACGTCACGCCGGACGTCGCGAACCGCGAGCTCGTCGTCGCGGAGGTCCGACGCTTCCGGCCGGACCTGGTGCTGACCCACCGGCCGAACGACTACCACCCCGATCACCGCTACACGTCGACGCTGGTCTCCGACGCCGCGTACCTGGTCACCGTTCCGCTCTTCTGCCCCGGCGTCCAGCACCTGGACACGAACCCGGTGATCGCGTGGGTCCACGACGGATTCCAGAAGCCGCGGCCGTTCGCGCCGGACGTCGCGGTCGACATCGACCCGGTCATCGACACGAAGTGGGCGATGCTCGACCGGCACGAGTCGCAGTTCTACGAGTGGCTGGTCGCCAACCGCTTCGTTCCGGAGGCGGGCGAGCCGCCGGCCGACCCAGAAGGGCGCCGCGACTGGCTGCGGCGCTGGTGGGGTCGCTCACTCGAAGCGCCCACAGCGAGTTGCCGTGCCCGGCTCTGCGAAGCGTACGGCGCCGAGCACGCCGCGCGCGTGCGCTTCGCGGAAGGCTTCGAGATCTGCGAATTCGGGCGCCGCCCCGACCGTGACGACCTCGCGCGGCTCTTCCCGATCAGTTCTCGCCCGGAGTGAGCTCGCTCTCCTCGAGCTCCTGCTCGAAGACCTCGCGCCGCAGTCCGTACTTCTTCAAGTAGTTCGAGAGCTGCGGTCGATGGATGCCGAGCTCGCGAGCCGCGTGCGTGATATTGCCGTTCGATTTGCGCAGCGCGGTCTCGATGATGTGCTTCTCGAGGATCCGCTTCGCGTCCTTCAGCGTGCTGTGGCTCGCGAGGAGCTTGCGGAGCTCGCCGAGCGTGCGCTGATCGCACTCCTCGGGAAGCAGTGCGCGCCGCACCTCGTGGTAGAGATCCGAACCTTGCCGGTGTCGACGGTCCACCGCGAGAACGAGCCGTTCGACCGGCTCGTGGAAGTAACCCTCGATCCGCTCGCCGACGCGCGTGGCGAGGTCCTGTGCGACGCTCGCGTCGGTGTCGCGGAGCAGGATCATCAGTACCGGGCTCCCCCAGCACACGGCGGCACCTCGGCAGACCACGTCGATCTCGGTCGCGAGCTTCTCGTCGAGAGCACCGCCAGACTCGCCGGCGGCATCCTCGAGCGCCGGCAGGAAGTACCCGGCGACCGCGAACGATCGCCCGTGCAGGTTGAAGAGTCGGTGCTCCTCGCGCAGCCGGTCGACGAAGTAGCTCGGCGTGAAGAAGCCGGTCAACGGCTCGCGCACCGCGACGTCGAGACTGCGACGGTTCCAGAGTGCGACACCCGCGTGGCGCGCGAAGGTCTCGAGGAGCGACTGATCTCGCGACGCGAATCGCCCGAGCGACAAGTGCTTGTCGAGGAAGAGCGCACCGAAGATGCGATCGTCCGTCGACAGCGGCACGACAAGGATCGAGCGGCTGTTGAAGAGGTCGTCGGGCACGAGCTTCTGCGCACGCCGATCGCGTCCATTCTCGGGCAGGAACGTCTTGCCGCGCCGGATGGTGTCCTCGGCGAGACGAGCCGCAGCACCGTACTCCGGGTGCTGCTCGACATCCTTCCCGAAGCCGCGCGACGCGACGACGCGGTACTCGCGGTTCTTCACGAGCATCACGAACCCGCGCTCGGCCTTCGCGAGCTCGATCCCCTCGGAGAGGATCGTCTCGTGGAAGTGGAGCTGACCGACTGCGCGATG
>Ga0326597_10013142_pt1 | contig 10887 bp, 7 predicted proteins | sample RVTome_12_FD_203789 | JGI IMG/M metagenome (GOLD analysis project Ga0326597, IMG submission 203789) | Soil microbial communities from uranium-contaminated site in the Upper Colorado River Basin, Wyoming, United States - RVT100D185 | ecosystem: Environmental > Terrestrial > Soil > Contaminated >... | reverse complement strand
CGATCTGGATCCCGGCTGAGTCGATCCGGTCTCAAGCCCGCCCGAGCCTGCTCTCGGCCGCCATCCGTCAAGAGGCCGTGTTCCACTAGCAGGTCAGCAGTATCTTTGATGAAGCTAAATTCGAGTCCGGATCTGTTCGCGATATCCAGCAAGGTGTGGTGACCGTCCGCCAAATTCAGCGCCCACAGCATCGCCATTTCACGCGACCTCGCCCCTTGCTGCCCGCCGCTCATCTCATAAAGCCCTCTCCGTCCTAACTGTGGTTCACACTTCGGATTGAGGTTCCTGAAGGTCTTGTTATTCTCAACTATGTGCAACGCCGACAGCGCCTTGGCGAATGAATCGGCAAGATACGAGGGTTGAACAAACTCCAGGTTGTCGGCGGACGTGTGATACTCAGAATAAGTCCCGTGCTGGGTTCTCATCAAACATCCGACAGGAAGGTTGAAACCGGGAGAGCCATACTGCCGTTCGTCGTAGCCGTAGGGAAAGAAATCAATGATCTCGTAATCTCCACCCGAATGGCGCAAAACATGAGCGAAAGCCTTGTCAATCTCAGCGTCGCCCCGACGGCTCTTTTTATAGACCGATTTGCCCGGGTCTCCAACGCCTGTCACTACGAAGCCATACTTTATCTGACCGACTTTCGCTTCATTCAAACAAAGCCATGTAATCGATCCGATCGTTCCGGGAATGAAGAGAAAGCGATAGGAGTATTTCCGGCGAACCGGACTCAGGATTTTTGCGAGAAAGGTCGTCAGCGCGATACCCGACAAATTATCATTGCATAACGATGGGTGACAGGTATGGCAAGAGATCAGGACTTCGTCGGTTGTTTCCCCTTGCAGGTACAGCTCACCATAAGTTAAGTGGCCGTCTTCCAGAGAAGACTCAATGCCGACCTCATATTCCTCCTCCCGGAGGTTTGACCATTGCCGGTGACTCAAACAAAAGCCCCAGCTTTCTTTGTAATAGGATGTTCTATAAGGAATCCAATCGGGGCAATCGGGTAAGGTGAAAAGATGCTCCTTTAGCTCCGGCAATGAAACCTTCTTCTTAACAGGCACGCTGTAGCCAACAACGTGTAAGTTGGATTGGTTGAAGTCAACGATTCTTTCCCCCCTGGCATTCTTGATGTAAGCGTCTCGAATGTTCCACTCTTTCGGTATCGTCCAATCAAATACTTTTGTCCCGCTGGGAATCTCGTGAATCGTAAGAGGAATGTGCCGCTCAACCAGACGCAGCGTCTGGCGAACGCCTTCACCGGTAATGCTCCGGCAAATAGGGTAAAGCTCAGAGATCAGGCGGTACATCGCCTGACCGACCTCGCTCGGGTTGAGGTCGATCTCGGAAAGCGTGAAGCTCATCGTCGATCGAATTTCTCCGCGTTGAAGTCTGGAAAACTTTGGTCTCGGACCGAGAGCTTCCTATCTTCAAGCGGCCATTGAATTCCGAAAGCGGGGTCATCCCACCGAACGCCCCGGATATATTCAGGAGCGTAAGACTCGGACATCTGGTAAAAGACCTCGCTGTCATCTTCCAAAGTCTGGAATCCGTGAGCAAACCCCTCCGGCACGTAAAGCATGAGGCGGTTGTCCGCCGTCAGCTCTACGGCCTCCCATTGCTTGTATCCCGGCGACTCGCGACGCAAATCGACGATGACATCGTAAATCCTTCCGCGCGTGCACCTCACAAGCCGTGCTTCTTCGTAGGGTTTTGCCTGGTAGTGCATGCCGCGGAGGGTGCCCTTTTTTCGATTGAAAGAAATGTTGCACTGCACGACGCGCGGATTCAGCCGGTGCCGCTCGAATTCTTCCCGGCAGAACGCGCGCGCAAAAAAACCGCGATCGTCTTCGATCGGCTCACACTCAACGACGTAAGCGCCCTTAAGCTTCGTTTCTTTGAAGATCATGTCAGACAGCGTCTAGCCACTCGCTAAGCTGGGCTCAGTGACATACCCTATCGTAATAACGGCTATACGCACAGTGTCAGAACTGATTCTGGCGCAGCCATTCTTCGAGGAATAAAAGGTTCCACGTGGCGTAGGCTCGTTTAGAATTAAGAACGCGCCGCACCGCATCCTTCTCTAGTAAACCCGCGATCCGAGAATCTTGCGACATCAACATTTCCCGCACGTGACAGCTTTTCCGCTTATCTCCGAACAGCCACTCGTCGACAGGAATGTTGAAACCCATTTTTCTGCGATTGACGAACCGGTCCGGAAAGTTGCGACTCAGAATCTTGCGAAATGGCTGCTTACCGTGCCACTCGCCCTCAGCGCCATTTTGTCGCATCAGCAACTCCGGCGGAATCGTGGCCACCAGCTCCGCGATACGCACGTCCGTAAGAGGGGTTCGACATTCCAGGCCGTGCATCATGGCTGTAATATCAACTTTGGTAAGAATATCGGAAGGTAAATAGTGATGAATATCAACGTTCCGGCAACGAGTGATCGCTGGCTCTCCTGCTGGCTCCTCAAACGTACACCGCATCGAATCGGGAAACGATTGCAGCTCGCCGCGCAATTCCGGGCGCCAGAGACTTTCAGCAAAATCCGGCCCGAGCGTTTCCACGTTGTTAAGCCAATTGGCAAGACTTGGTTCCGGGTCGGGATGCCAGCGATCGGGGTGCAGACGGCTCAGCCATGGCCGTACGAGAGCCTTCCACAAAGGCCGATGAGGAGGAGTCACAGATTTTATCCAGATCCCATAGGATTTGTAACCCCCAAAAAACTCGTCCCCGCCATCGCCGCTAAGCACCATGGGAACATGTTCGCGCGCTAAACGCGAAACATGCCAAGTCGGCACGGCTGACGAGTCACCATGAGGTTCCCCGAAGTGTCGCACCAGTTTGGGCAGAAGGTCGAGCGCATTGATCCGGACGACTTCTTCGAAGTGTTCCGTGCCGATTATTGCCGCAGCTTCGCGCGCGAAGGGTCGTTCATCCCAAGTCTCCTCATGGAAGCCGATGTTAAAAGTGAATACAGGTCGATCGAGGATTTCCGCCATATATTTCACAACCAATGTTGAATCGAGGCCGCCTGACAGGAACGCGCCAAAGGGTACGTCCGAGACCAGGTGCGCGGCAACAGATTGTCGAACCGCGTCCTCGATCACCTCTTGCCATTCGGCTTCACTGCGTGAACGGTCAGGAGAAAACTTTAAGCGCCAATACCGCTCCGGCGCGCATTTCGGCGCGTCAACAAACACCTCCATGCAATGCCCCGGCAGCAGTTTCTGGATTTGCTTAAAGCCGCTGCGCGGCGCCGGAATGTACATAAGGCGGAGGAATTCATGAATTCCCTGGAGATCAATATCAAGAGCTTTGTCGAGCCAAGGCAAACGGCGCAGGGCTTGAAATTCTGAAGCGAAAGCAAACTGATTGCCGATCTGTGCGTAAAGGAGCGGCTTTATGCCCAAGTGATCGCGGGCGAGGAACAGCATGCGCGCATCGTAATCGGCAATGCCAAAAGCAAACATGCCACGTAAACGTTGAACGCAGGCTTTGCCCCACTCACGGTAGGCAGCCAGAATCACTTCCGTATCCGATTGTGTACGGAAGGTATGGCCTTTGCCCATCAGGTCATTACGAAGCTCCCGGTAATTATAAATTTCACCGTTAAACGTAATCGCATGCTTGCCGTCTTCTGACTGCATCGGCTGTGCGCCACCACTAAGATCAATGATGGCGAGGCGACTATGCCCCAACGCAATGCGGTCTCGGACGAGAGTCCCAGTTCCATCGGGCCCGCGATGCCTCAACGATTCGACGGAGTCTTTTAGAACTCGCTTGGCTGCATCCGGAGAGTCGGGAAATGAAAATCCAACGATTCCGCACATCAGATCACCCTCGAGACCGAAACAAAATTTCTGCTGTGAAATCGATTAACCGCCGGTTAATCCGCAGCAAACGGCTGAGACTGCTATTCGAGCCTGACTGCCCGCTGTTTAGATGACTGCTACTTCAGGTATCGGAACCACGAAGCGCCCACCCCAATGACGAATATAGGCCATCTGCTCCGTGATTTCGTCCTTGAGGTTCCAGGGCAATATGAGGACGTAATCGGGCTTGGTTTCTCGAATTCGATCAGGGTGATAAATCGGTATGTGCGTCCCGGGCAAAAAGAGTCCTTGCTTGTGCGGGCTGCGATCAACCGTGTAGTCGATAAAATCGACACCGACCCCGCAGTAGTTGAGGAGGGTGTTGCCTTTGGCTGGCGCGCCGTAACCCACAATGGTTTTGCCTTCACTCTTTGCCGCGACCAAAAACTCTAAAAACTTGCGCTTTGTCTCCTTCACCTTTTCGCCGAAGGAAAAGTAATGGTCCAATCTCGCAAATCCCGCCTTTTCCTCGCCGTGGATAAGGCGATGGACGCGATCGCCGACCGACCGCCTCGCGTCTTCTTCGTGGCAAGCATAGACCCTTAGCGAACCGCCATGAGTCGGCAATTCTTCAACATCGAAAACTTTCAGCCCATGCCGCGTGAACAGCTTGCGAATCGTAATCAGGGAAAAATAAGAGAAATGCTCGTGGTAGATCGTGTCAAATTGATTATCTTCCATCAAGCGCATTAAGTGAGGAAATTCGAGAGTGATGGCTCCTTGGTCGCTTAGTAGGATCTTCAGGCCGCGCACAAAACCATTGAGGTCTGGCACATGGGCAAGAACATTGTTCCCGACGATCAAGTCTGCGCGCTTGCCCTCAGCTGCCAAATCCCCAGCAGTCTCTTCCCCAAAGAAGCGGATCAGTGTAGGGATTCCACGACGTACCGCCTCTTCGGCAACGTTTCTCGCCGGCTCAATTCCCAGAACGGGAATGCCCTTTGCGGCAAAGAATTGAAGCAGATATCCGTCATTGCTGGCGATCTCGGCAACTCGGCTTTTGCCGTCCAAATTAAAACGTTGCGTAACGATTTCCGTATAGGTTCGGGCATGCTCTACCCAACTATCCGAATAAGAGGAGAAATAAGCGTAGTCGGAAAAGATTTCCTCGGCTTTGGTTACCGCTACGAGCTGAACCAGAAAGCAGCGCTCGCAAACATAGACATGGAGCGGATAAAAAGGCTCCATCTGGTTTAATTGGGAAGCTTTCAAGTACGAATTGGCCAGAGGAGACATCCCCAAATCGACAAATGTATGGGCCAACGGGATTCCGCAGCTTCGACAGGGCGCTCTGTGCATATCCGGTTCCTGGGAGGGCTTAGACGGCCGGGCTGGCGAGATTTACACCGCTACCGGATGAGGCATCGGTGCCAGTCTGGCAACCGTTCATCCCCGTCCAGAAGAACTTCTCGTCGATCTGCTTAGTGCGCACAAGATACTGAAGCTGTTTTATCCGCGTATACGGCCTCGCTTCGAACATTTCGCGGGACATGTCGATTCTTTGAAACAGCTCGTGCAGTTCCCTGGCGCCCGTGGCCGCATCGCTGCGGCATTTGAAACCGGGCAATACAGAGTTGATCTTATCGAAGCCGACACGGTAGCTGCGGTTATCGCCATCGCTTTTTCCGAAAGTCAGGGTGCAGCCTCGGAACGCATCGGCCACGATCTGGGCGATCTCTTTGACCTGGTAGTTTTCCGTTGTCGAGCCGACATTAAACACCTGATTGTGAACAATGTTCCGTGGGGCTTCCAGAGTGCAGGCGATCGCATGGGCGATGTCCCGAACGTGGACGAGCGGACGCCAGGGACTCCCGTCGCTGGTCATTTTTATCTCTTTCGTGGTCCAGGCAAGGCCGGAAAGATTATTAACGACCAAATCGAAACGCATTCTTGGCGAGCCTCCATAGGCAGTGGCATTGCGGAGAAATGTCGGGGAAAACGCATCATCTGCGATAGCGGACAAGTCCCTTTCCACCAGAACTTTGCAATTGGCATATGCGGTCTGGGGGTTCGTCTCCGACTCTTCGGTTTTAAACTCGCCCGATCCCGCACCGTAAACGCTGCAGGAGGACGTGTAGACAAATCTTGAAATTCCAACCTTTTTGCACTTCGTCGCCAGGGCAACGGTGCCGAGGTGGTTGATGGCATAGGTCAATTCAGGGTTATGTTGACCGAGAGGATCGTTGGACAGCTCCGCAAGATGAACGATCGCATCAAAGCCCCGCAGGTCGTTTTCCGTTATGCTCCGCAGATCCTTGCTGACACACGGCGGGCGTTGCAAGGCATTATCGTTGTAGAGCCAGCCTTCCCGGTAAAACCCCGTGTCCAGACCAGTAACGCGGTGCCCGCTCTGTGTCAGGTGGTTGGCCAAAACCGTACCGATGTATCCGTCGACTCCTGTGACAAGAATTTTCATATTGCCCTCAACCCATGATTTAGTTGCGCGCTCGGATCCGAGACTTTCCAGGGGGCATTTCCCGTTGCCCACAATTCTTCGAGAATGTTCTTTTCCTTCAAGGTATCCATGCAGGACCAGAAGCCGTAATGTCGATAGCCCATGAGCTGGCCATCTTTGGCAAGCCGCTCGACCGGCCCTTGCTCCCACACCGTGTCATTCCCCTCGATATAGTCTAAGGCTTTTCGGTTCAACACGAAAAAACCGCCGTTGATCCATCCCTCGCTGTCCTCCGGCTTTTCGTAGAAATCCGTCACCTTGTCGCCGGAAAAACCGATCCGGCCGAAACGAGCCGGGGAGCGTACGGTTGTGACCGTGGCCAGCTTGCCATGCGACTTATGGAAGTTGACGAGGCTCGTGATATCCAGATCCGAGACGCCGTCACCGTAGGTCAACATAAAGTTCTCATCGTTGTCCAGCCACCTACTTAAGCGTTTGACCCGCCCCCCCGTCTGAGTGTTAAGCCCGGTATCCACCAGATGGATTTTCCATTCGGGGTGATTACCGTTATGGAAATCGGTCTTACCGGTCGCCAGGTCGATGGAGATGTCGTTGTTAAGCGCATAAAAATTCAGAAAATATTCCTTGACGATCTCTGCTTTATATCCAAGTGCGACGATAAACTCTTGAATCCCATGAGCACCGTAGGTATTCATGATGTGCCAAAGGATCGGTTTACCGCCGATCTCCACCATGGGTTTAGGTCTGAGAGTCGTCTCTTCAGACAGTCGTGACCCGAGTCCTCCTGCCAGGATAATTACCTTCATGGTTTGGTCTCCTTTATTTTGATAACAGTCGTAACCGTGTTACTTCCAGCGGAATTTACCAACATGAAAACGGCCGCATAGGAATAGCTCGGCCGCAGTTTCGGAAAATCAAAGACGGGACTTATGTGTATGTGGGAAAGAATCTCAACAAGAGCGGTTTATTTTTGGCTCTTCAAGTATTCGATGAGGCTCGCGCGTTCAGCGGGGTCGGAGACTGCCCCAATCTGCATCGAAGTCCCTGGTATAAACCTTTGAGGATTTGTGAGAAATGCATCCAGATTCTTCTCAGTCCAACTTCCAGCAAACCCCTTCAAAGCTTTCGAATAATTGTATCCATTCGCAGCGGCAATACGGCGTTGGAAGATACCTTGTAGATCTGGACCGATACCATGAGCACCACCCAGCGTATGGCATCCGTCACAACGAGCAAACAGTAACTCCCCACGTTGAAGGCTATTGAGGCCATCCATAGCCTTGGAATTATCCTCTGCGCGTTCGACAATAATGATTGTCGTTTGGGTAGGAGCGTCGATTGATGCTTCCGTCCACAGAACAAGTCTTCCATTCGCGTCTTCCATAATATCACGAATGCGCTCGCCAACTGGGATTCTTTCCGTGAAAATGGCTCTTCCTTTATCAACTCGTACCCACCAAATCGACTTGTCCCGTAGAGAAGACACCAACAAGTCATCCGTCCAGATTTTAAACATGCTACCTTTTACATGGACTACAGCTGAAATTCCGATTGCCGGGGTCCAGACAAAGACTGGGAGTTCAAAACCCTCATGCCGGCCTTGTTTGGCATTCAAGGGCCAAAAGGGTTGACTGTAGTCCGTACCATATGTAACCAGTGGCCATCCGTAGTTTTTGCCTTTCAAAATTAGATTCAGTTCATCGCCGCCCTTGGGTCCGTGTTCCGTCGACCAGATGTTTCCGCTTGAGTCAACATCAAGACCCTGGGGGTTTCTGTGCCCCATACTGTATATGGAGGCTGCATGGGTGTCGAGGTCTATAAGAATAGTCTTACCATAGGAAGCTGATCTATCCTGAGGTAACATTTCCGAGGCATAAACTCCGTCAAACTCGTGGTCGCCGATCGTCAATAGAAGCCTATGATCGTCGAGCAGCACCATTTTTCCACCAATCTGATACCCATGAAATGGATCACCTTTATTTTTGAAAGCTAAGCAAGGCGTTGAATCATAGATGGTTTGCCATGTTTGGGATTCCTCGTTCGCGACAAAGTCGGAATAACGTCCAGCGACTGCCGATACGCGAACAGTAAAGCATTGTTTTTCGCTGTTCCAGTGGTGATGTGAAGCGAACAATCGGAAATCGTCGCCCGAGTTTTGCACCAGGATGTCTGCCGTCCGGAAAGACCCGGCGCCAACTCTTAGTGGGCTCTTTGCGGCATCGCGTACAAATTCATCCCTGTTGAGCGGAACTCGGTGCGCGAGTTTTCTGCTCTCCAACTTTTTTTTCTCCGGGTCCCAAGACAAAACATGAAGTTGGCCGTCACCCGTGGCCAGTAAATAACGATCGCCAAACTGCGAGATCGCGCCCCCCGTCGCATCCTCCAGCACAAAATTGTGATAATATTTCGCAATGAGGTTGTAATGACTGGTTCTGATGAGTTTGTTTTTCACAACCAATACGGCCGTTTGCTCTGGTCGCCGTCTGTTCGCTAAGCCTGCCAGAAACATTAGGATTATTAGTGTGGAAACAATGTAGAGTGCGGGCTTTTGTAAAGTACTCTTTAGGCTCAACGACAAGACAGCAAAAGCGGAAACAACAACCAGAGAGATAATCAAAACCCAACGGGAATAAACAGCATTGGTCAAAAGCAAGAATAGAAAGAAAGCGCCAAAGATCGATAAAAAGATGGAAGTTAACTCAATGAGTCGTATTTTTCCTTCTTTCGGACTGTAGAACGTCAGTACGATCACGCTTGCGCAGTAGGTTGCAGCCATTCCGACGTAAAACTTTCCGATATTGGCCTCTAACTTCAATATTACACTGAGTTGGCTAGCGATAAGGACAATCGCAATCGTGGCCAGAGAATGCCACACAAACCAAAACACTGAAGAAGCAGGTCTCGATAAAGTCATGTTGCTAAATAGTATTTTGTGGAAGGGATAGTTAGCTCTCACACATTGTTCCTTTCACAATCGTAGAGGCCAGGCGTCTATTCGGACTAAATCGGGTGCTCCACACGAAGCAATTTGCCTTACTGGAAATGCCTTGTCATTCATGGCGCAACTCCTGTTTTGCAGAACCTCGGTGCTGATAGCCGAACATTCTTAGTCCACCTACAATCGGTCTCCGGATATGCAGTGGAACTCGACGTAAGACCCTACCAACCAGCCCTGCCGAGTAAGCATTGGCGATCAATATCCTGCAGCTGCGCCTTTCGCCTGTCGCCCATTGGAACTTATACGCCTCGGACCCTGCCAAAAAGTCAAACTCATGAATGCTCGGATCAGCGAAACAATTCTCTATCATATATCTCAGCAAGATTTTTCCTGGTCCGAATTCGGCGTAGTCGGGATCGAACGTAGGAGTGCAAAAGTATAGCTTATGATTGTAGCGAAACCCAAAATGAGCAGCGACAACTCTCCCGTCGAGTTTTAGGAACGAGCAATCTAACAGTTCCCGCGGAAATACCTGTGCTAGAGTTCGATAGAAGTTTCTATATACTTCTTGAGAAAACATAGCGCGTTGGTTGAGAGCAGCCCATCGACGCTCGTAAAGGTCAAAGAGGCTTTCTAAATCCTCCAGTAGGTTTGAAGCCTCCATCCATTGGACTTCAAGCTTTCCTCTTGCGCTCAATCTTCTGATTTGTCTTTCTATATCTCCTCTGACTCGTTTCAACGAAGACGCATGGTAATACGTCTCCCAGCTTGAGGTTGTAGATATATAGGGACAAGTAGCAACAGGTTGTTTTTCAAAAGAAAAACTCGCTCGTGGAGCGAGATCCGAAATAATAGCTGTGGTATCGGAATCTTCGGGAATTTGCCAAAGGTCAAGATAATCCCACAAATATTGATGTGTCTTCAAATATTCTAACGCCGCTCGGATGACTTCTCCCTTTCGCACGGCAATGATATCAATCCAATCATTCCACGCCTGTTCAAAGCGAAACCCAATGAAGTGAAGGTAACGGAGTTTAATCTGTTCCTTTGGAAGAATGAATAACATCAAGGGCAAGATGCCTATGATTTCACCTTTATCCTGTACAACCAGTACGAATAGCTCACGCCCTTGCATAAAGTGTTTCCACCAAGTAAAAAACCACTCCCAGGTCATAAAGACGTGGTTAGGCCGAGACCGGTTTAGCAGGGGCTGCCATTGGTCTCTGAGACCGGCGAGTCCTTTGATATCACGAACCAGTGTTACCCGCATTATCTTGGTCTCCCGAAACTGCGCCAGGGCGAGGGTTTGATCGCGCATGATCCCAAGTTGTGATCAACCTTATTTCTTGCATAGTTCGACGGTGTCGATGGCTTTTTTATTCGCTCAAACATGAATAATCCGGGCTAGTCTCCTCCGCGAGCATCGTCCGCCGCGCGAAACTGCTTGGTTGCGCGCGCGCAGACGACAACGGGGAAACGGGGGTCGTGAACATTTAGTTCGTTATCAGTAAACTCGTGAGATGCCAGGCCGCGAATTTCACCTGCGGCCGTCAATGAATTTCCGTAGGTGCAAATGTCGACGTTCTCAGCGCTAAAAACTTTTTTCAGCACGGCGCAAAGACCTTCCGGGGTAAGGCGCCATATAACCGTGC
>Ga0326597_10013141_pt1 | contig 10887 bp, 10 predicted proteins | sample RVTome_12_FD_203789 | JGI IMG/M metagenome (GOLD analysis project Ga0326597, IMG submission 203789) | Soil microbial communities from uranium-contaminated site in the Upper Colorado River Basin, Wyoming, United States - RVT100D185 | ecosystem: Environmental > Terrestrial > Soil > Contaminated >... | reverse complement strand
GCCATGCCGAGCCGCTCGACGAGCGGCCGGCGGCCCGGCCGCGGCGTAGCGGTGCCGGCGGCGCCGGGTGGTGCGACCGGCTCCCGATCGCCCGACTCCGCCGTCACTGTGCGGCCCACGCCTTCCACGTCGCGAGCAGGCTGCCGGCGATGGGCGCCGCCCGCGCCGCGCCCCGGCCGCCGTGCTCGACGACGACCGCGATCACGACCTGCGGATCGTCGGCGGGGGCGAAGCCGATGAACCACGAGTTCGGCTCGCCTGTCCCGCCCAGCTCGGCGGTCCCGGACTTGCCGGCGACGGTCAGGCCGCCGACCTGGGCCCCCGTCGTGTAGGCGACCCCGAGATCGCCGTTCACGGCCTCGACCATGGCCGCGGTGATCTCGTCCGCGATCCGGGCGGGGATGATCCGTCGCCACTCCTCCGGCGAGATCACGGTGGTGCCCGACTTGCCCGTGAACGCTCGCGCGAGGTGGGGCCGCATGATGACGCCGTCGTTGGCGACCGCCGACGCCACGAGGGCCATCTGGAGCGGCGTCACGAACGTCTCGCCCTGCCCGAAGGCCGCGTTCGCCAGCTCGACGTCGTCGACGAATCCGCCGGGGGCGGGGCCGTCGCCGCCCGTCACCTGGGAGATGGCCGTCGGGAGGTCGACCGGCAGCGGGGCGTCGAAGCCGAGCCGGCCGGCCCATTCGATGAGGCGGTCGCCGCCGGTCTCGAGGCCGGCCAGGGCGTACCAGATGTTGCACGAGACTTCGGTCGCCTCGAGGAAGTTCAGGGCCGCCGACCCGGTCTTCGGATGGTGCCCGTCGCGAACGCGGAAGCCGGAGACGAGGAGGCCATCCGCCTCGGCCGCGGGCTGCTGCTCGAAGGTCGTCTGGCCGTCCACCGCCCCGGACCCGAGTGCCGCGATCGCGGTCACGATCTTGAACACCGAGCCCGGCACGTAGCGACCCTGGGTTGCCCGGGGCAGCAGGGGCCGTGTCACGTCGTCGGCCGCGAGCGCCTCGAAGGTCGCCGTCGAGGTCGCCGGGTTGGCGATCGCCGAGGCGTCGTAGGTCGGCGTCGAGGCGAGGACGAGGACCTCGCCCGTCCGGGGATCGAGCATCACGACGGCCCCGCTGTCGCCGCCGAGTGCGGCGACCGCCGCTTCCTGGAGCGGCGTCGCGAGCGTCGCCTGCATCGCCTGCGGATCCGACGGGTCCGCCCGGAACTTCCTGAGCAGCTGCTGGACCGGGTCGGCCGAGGTCACTCCCGACAGCTCGGCGTCGTATGACCGCTCCAGCCCGGCCGTGCCGTACGCGCGCGACGCGTAGCCGAGGACGCCTGAGAACGAGCGCGACGAATAGACGCGGTAGGGCTCCCCGTTCTCGTCCTCGGCGCTCCAGGCGAGGCGCTCGCCGTCGCGATCGGTGATCTCGCCGCGGACGACGCGCCGGCTCGCCGCGACGACCGCCGCGTCGTCGGGCGCCGACGAGAGGTCGGCCGACCGCCAGACCTGCCAGTAGCCGGCGCCGGCGGCGAGGGCCCCGAACGCCACCGCCATCGCCAGCCCGATCCGGCCCAGCGTGGCCCCGATCCCTGGCCGGCGCGTGGCGGGGCGGGCGGCGTTGCGCTCGGCCGTGCCGCCGAGCATCAGGGCGCCCCCCGGTCGAAGACCCGGCGAATGCCCCGGCTCGCCGTCGGGGGCGGCGGAGGCTCGACGCCCCGGTCGGAGAGGGCGATGAGCAGGCCGACGACGAGCCCGTTCGTGAGGAGCGACGATCCGCCGTAGCTGATGAACGGGAGGGTGATGCCCGTCAGCGGGATGAGCTTGAGGTTGCCGGCCGCGATGATGAACGCCTGGACCCCGATGACGAGGCTCAGGCCCGCGGCCAGGATCGCCCGGAAGTCGTCGGCGGCCGAGGCCGCGATCCGGAGGCCGCGCTCGATGACCACGAGGTAGAGCCCGAGGATCGCCATCACCCCGATGAGGCCGAGCTCCTCGCCGAGGGCCGCGAGCGGGAAGTCGGTGTGGAGGGCCGGGATCCCGCCCGGGGGCAGGGACCCGACCTCGGGCAGGCCCGCGCCGAGGCCCGTGCCCAGGATCCCGCCGCGGGCGAAGGCGTGGAGGGCCTGGACCACCTGGTAGCCGGCGCCGCTCGCGGTCGCGAACGGATCGACCCAGATGTCGACCCGTGTCCGGACGTGGGGAACGATCTCGTACAGGACCGCCCCGCCGGCGACGAACGCGACGAGGCCGAGGGCGACGAACGAGGCCCGACCCGTCGTGACGTACAGGAGGAGCAGGAAGACCGCGAAGAAGAGGAGCGCGGCGCCGAGATCCCGCTGGACGACGACGATCGAGAGGGCGATCGCCCACATCGCGACCATCGGGGCGAGGTACGGCAGGGGCGGCAGGCGGATCGGCCCGAGGCGGGTCGACTGCTCCACGAGGAGGGCCCGGTTCTCGGACAGGTAACCGGCCAGGAAGACGACGAGGATGACCTTCAGGAGCTCGGACGGCTGGCCGCTGAACGGCCCGATCGCCAGGGTCAGCCGCTGGCCGTTGACCTCGCGCCCGGCGACGAAGGTCAGGAGCAGCAGCCCCACCCCGAACGCCGCCCAGGTGTACTTGTAGAGGCGCAGCCAGGCGTCGCTCCGGATCAGGGCCGCGATCGTCGTGATGACCGCGACCGAACCGATGAGCCAGACCAGCTGGGTGCTCGCGAGGCCGCCCAGCCCGCCGGCCAGGTCCTGGGGCAGGCGCTCCATGAGCAGGAGGCTGATCCCGCCGAGCAGCCCCACGGTCGGGAGGAGGACCTGGTCGGTTCGCCGCCCGGTCAGGACGAGGACCGCATGAGCGCCGAAGAGCGCCGCGAGATAGGCCGCGAGCGCCGCCCCGTCCGCGAGCGGGAAGCCCGTCTCGGCGCCGGGCGGATCCCCGGACGCCAGGCGCCGCGTCAGGGCCAGCGTGACGCTCCCGATCGTGAGGGCGAGCGCGGCGATGACCAGCAGGGTGAGCTCCCGGCGCCGGAGGCGCGGGTGGAGACGACGTCCCGCCGCGAGGGTCACCGCCGCGCCCGCTCGAGCCGGAGACGGACGTTGCCGAGCTGGAGCTCGTCGCCGAAGGCGATCGCCGCGATGCCGTCGACCGGATGGCCGTTGACGAAGGTCCCGTTCGTCGAGCCGAGATCCTCGACATACCAGGTCCGGCCGCGGTAGGTCAGCACGGCGTGGCTCCCCGAGGCGAACTCGTCGTCGACGACGATCGTGTTGTTGACGTCGCGACCGAGCGTCGTCACCGCGTCGAGCGAGAAGGCCGCCCCGACCGCCGGCTCCCCGCCGGGCGAGGCGAGGACGACGAGCCGGCCGAGCTCGGCGCCCGGCTCGCGGGCGGCGGCCCGCAGGTCGCGCATGAGGACGCGGACCACCGTCCAGAGGAACCCGTAGAGCAGGGCGAGGAAGACGAGCCGCAGGATCCAGATCGAGAGGACGACGGGGTCCACGGTCAGCGCGCGCCCGGCGGCGTCGCCGGACCATGGTCGTCGGGGCCGTCGGCGCCGGGATCGCGAGGATCCGCGTCGGCCGGATCGCCGGGCGCGCCGTCGTCGACGGCCTCGACCCGGATGACCGAATCGCCGATCCGGATCTCGTCGCCGACGCCCACCGGCAGCTCGCGCACGGCGTCCCCGTTGACCCGCGTGCCGTTGGTCGACTCCAGGTCGGTCAGGATGAGCAGCCCGTCGCGGGCGACGAGCCGGGCATGGTGGCGCGACGCCCGGGCGTCGGCCAGCACGAGACCGTTCGTCTCGGCCCGCCCGATCGAGAGCGTCCCGCCATCGGCGACGACGCGGCGCGGAGCGCGGTTCGGCTCATCGACGGCGAGCGTGGCCCGCGGCCCGCGAGCCGGCGGCACGACGAAGACCCGTGTCCGGTTGGCCGCCGCTTCCATCTCGCCGAGGTCCGGGCCCGAGGCCGGGTCGGAGAAGCGCGCCTCGACGTGGGCCTCGCCGGCGTGGCCCGCCCGGTCGGCGATGACGGCGACACGCGGCCGTCCGACGAGGGCGTAGCCGTGCCGCCGCGCAAAGGCGAGCGCACCGGATGCCAGCTCCACGGGCAGGCCGTCGGCCGGTGCGAGGCCCGCCAGGTCGGCCGGGTGAAGGCGCACCGTGAAGCGATCCGGGACGATCGTCCGGCCGGCCTCGACGCGTCGCTCGCGTTCCATCGCCCGCTCGACGGCCCGGAGCACCTGCACGGGATGCAGCCGGACCCGGAAGAGGCGTGCGCTCGGCCGCTCGAAGAGTCGCTCGAAGAAGCGCTCGACGGCCGACAGCGGTCGCATCCGCCGGAGCCTACCAGAGGAACGATCCCGACCCGTCGCAGTACGCCTGGGGGCCTCGGGCTGGTACCTGCTGGCGAGGGGGAGGATCGGAATCGTGGTCTATACTCACGGACCGTCGAACGGGCAGCCATGCGATCCACCATTCGGCCGGGGGGCCAATGACCGAGATCCTCACCGAATCATTCTGCGAGCGGTGTGGCACGCGCTACACCTTCGAATCGGTCGCCCCGCGCCAGAAGCGGATGGGCGGGATCCGGGTCCTCGGGCGCGGCCTCAGGAATTTCGTCCTGTCCGACGATTCATCGCTCGATGAGGCGATGGCGGAGGCGCGCTCCGATTCCGAACGCGAGGCGACGGCCCAGCAGCTCGACGCCTTCCATCGAACGTTCAACTTCTGCATGTCGTGCCGCCAATACACGTGCGGCAATTGCTGGAACGGCGTCGAGGCGCGTTGCCTGTCCTGTGCGCCGATGGCCGGGGCGGAGCTCGCCGTCGCCCCGCCCGAAGAGTCGGTCGATCTCGAGCGGCTGATGCGATTGGCCGCGCCGCCGGCCGAGACGGCCGGGCCGGCCACCGCGGAACCGGAGCCCGAGCTCATCGGGCTCAGCGAGATCGCCGTCCACGCCGATACCCCCGCCGCAGCGCCCGAAGGCGTCGACGGCGTGGCCTCGATCGAGGCTGCGGAAGCACCCGGGCCCGTCGCGGCCGAGGCGGTCGAAGCCGAGGCGGTCGAGGCGCCCGCAGCCGAGGCGCCCGCAGCCGAGGCGGTCGAGGCGCCCGAGTGGTGGCGCATCGCCAAGCCGGCAACCCCCGAGCCGGTGACGGCCGAGCCGGCGGCAGAGCCCGTCGCCGAGGAGCCGCTGGCTGCCGAGGAGGCGCTGCGCGGCCTGGAAGCCGGCGAGAGCCTCGAGGACGCGATCGCCGCCTATGAAGCCGCGCAGGCCGCGGGCACCCCTGAAGCGCCCACGGTGGGCGCCGGTCCCGGCGTCGACGTGGTCGAGCAGCCGACCTGGCCGGCATCGCTCGCCCCGGTCGAGCGCGAGGCGCCGCCGGCCGAGGTCGCCGAGGAGGAAGCGGCCGCCGAGGTGGCGGAGCCGCCGGTCGAGGTCGCCCCGGTGAGCGCGGAGCCTGAGCCATCGCCCGCGGCCGCCGAGGTGGCGGCGCCGCCGGTCGAGGTCGCCCCGGTCAGCGCGGAGCCTGAGCCATCGCCCGCGGCCGCCGAGGTGGCGGAGCCCGAGCCGGAGCCCATCGCCGCGGCCGCAGCCGCGCCGATCGAGCCCATGCCCGCACCCGAGGCCCCGGCGCCGGCGCCGGCGGTCCCGCCGGCCGCCGCCCCGCCCGCTCCGGCCGGGGTCCCGTCCGGACCGCCCCAGTGGCCGACCGGTCCCCGCTGGCCGACCGGGATCCCGGCTCGCCAGACCCTCCCGCCGCCGACGCCGGCCCCGGGCCCGGTGGCCGACCCGCTCGCCGCGATCATGGCCCGCCAGGCGACCGAGGCGATGTGGGCCGCCTCGAGCCGCGACGTCGTCCAGCCGCCGCTCGTCGCCCAGGCGGCCCCGGTGGCCGGCGTCCAGCCGTGCATCAGCTGCGGGATCTCGCTCTCCGCGAACGCCCGCTTCTGCCGTCGCTGCGGGACGTCGCAGGTCGGCTGACCGCCGGCGCCACCCACGCCCCCGCGAGCCGGTCAGTCAGGCGCTGAGCCTGGCGCCTCGGGAACCGGAATGGGCTCGCCCCACGTCGTGTCGCGCTGGCGAACCCAGGCCGCGCCGAGCAGGATGGCCTGGAACGAGAGCGACAGCCAGGCCAGCGCCGCGAACGCCGTGGCGATCGCGCCGATCGTGGCGGCTGCGCCGACGAGTCGCGGCGCGATGAAGACGAAGACCCTGGTCAGGACCGTCAGCACGACCCCGACGGCGATGGCCGGTAGAACGATCGCCCGCCAGCCCGGAGCGAGGACCGGCACCAGGCGATAGACGAGGGCGATCGAGAGGATGGCTCCGGCCGACGGGACGATCGCGAGGCCCGTCGCGATGGCGAACCCGACGACCGGGCCGCCCTGTGCCTCTGCCGCATCGAGGAATGAGGAGAGGCCTGCCAGCACCGCCCCGAGGGTCGCCACCCCGATGAGGCCGAGGACCGCGCCGAGCGCGGTCAAGTTCCGGACCACGAACCCGCGGCGCCGCTCGCCACCGAAGATGCGGGCCATTGCGTCCTCGAACGCGACGACGAACCGGCTCGCTCCCCAGGCGAGCGCAAGGCCGCCGAGGACGGAGATCGCGCCGGCTGCGTTGGCAGCCTCCTCGAGGATCAGCCGGACGATGTCGCGAAGCGGCGGGAGCACGTCGGCGATGGCCGCCACGACCGCCGCCCGACGGACCGCGTCGTCGACGACCAGGCCGATGATCCCGGCCATGAGCGCAGTCAGCGGCACGATCGCGAAGAGGGCGCTGTAGGCCAGGCCACCGGCGAGGAGCCCGCCACCTGCGGCGCCGTAGCGGTCGAGCACGGCTCGCAGTGCCGCAACCGGCCCCCAGCCGAGGACGGCGGCCAGCCGGCTGGCCCAGCCGCTGTCCATCAAGGTCAGTCCCGGAGGTCCTCGAACAAGCCGGGCTGGAGATGGTCCGCCCGAACCCGTCGGGGCGGGGCGATGAGGGCCCGCACCTCACCCCGCCGGACGAACCGGCGGCCGCCCAGCTTAATGCTCTGGAGCTTTCCCGTCCGGGCCCACGTCCCGATCGTCGACGGCCGGAACTTGACGTTCGCGGCGGCCAGGATCTCGGCGGCCTCGGCCAGGCTGATCCAGTCGGCAGCGGCACCGGCCATCGTCAGTCGCCCCCGTCCCCGGAGGAGGTCGCGGCCGTCGTGGTGGCCGTGGCCGACGTCGATGCCTCAGCCGTGCTGCTGGAGCCGCCGGAGCCGGATCCCGACCCGGCGTCATCGGCCGGCTTCGCCGTTCGCGATCGGGCCGGCGACGCGTTTGCCGAGCGGTCCTTCTTGGCCCAGCCCGAGCCCTTGAAGTGGACCGCCGGCGCGGCGAAGCCCTTGCGCATCGTGCCCTCGGCGCCGCAGTTGGGACAGAACCTGGGGCCGCCCTCGCCCATGCCGTGGATGACCTCGGCCAGGTGGCCGCAGGCGGCGCAGGTGTAGTCGTAGATCGGCACGGTCGAAGGCTCCCGCGCTGCCCGCTCAGCCGCGGAGCATGCGCATGCCGCACTTCGGGCAGTAGAACGCCCGCTCGTGCGCCGATTCGAATCCGCAGTGCGGACAGACCACGCCGCCGTGTCCATGGGCCGCGGCCGGCCGCTGGACCGCGGTCAGGCCGAGCGAGTACTGGCTGGCAAGGATGCTCGAGAGGAGGCTGGTCAGGATCTTGGCGCCGATCCGGTCGGAGTCGCCGCGAACGCCGCGCCCTCCCCAGCCGACGACGCCGCGGACGATCATGTCGCCGGTCACCTCGTCCCAGTGGGCCGCCGCGCCCCCGACGATCGCGTTGTACTCGGGATACCCGGACGTGTCGGTCTCACCGTCGAGGAGGGCGACCACGAACGTGTCGAAGGCGAGGTCGACGGCGTCGATCGTCTCGAGGACGACGAGGGCATGGCGGGCGATCGGCGACAGCATGTGGTGGGCGTTGAGCCACTGCATTGCCTCGGACGGGCGGACGATCGACGGGGTCGCCTGGCTGTACTCGATCGGGAGCGGCTCGACGACCTCGATCTCGCTCTTGGCGATCCCGACGAGCATGTCCGGGAGGTCGGCGAGGGCACGGGGGCCGGCCTTGATCCGGACGCCTTCGCTCGTCTTGCCCGCGTAGTTCAGGCGGAGCTGATGCTCCTGGGCGACGACCTCCTCCGGGAGGGCGTGGCTGACCGGCCCCGATGGGGCGGCCGGCTGGCTGGTCGTGGGCGCCGATGCGGGATCACCCCCCCGACGGCGCAGGAACTCGAGCGGCACGTGGCCCTCCCCGGCACGGCAACGCAGACTGGGCTCGTATCGTAGCAGCGCCGCTGGTCAGCCTCGCCGCGTCGCGATCACGGCCTCGAGCGGTCGCAACGACAGCCGCCGCTCGGCGTCGATCGGTGGCCCCGGCTCGCGATGGGTCCCGTCCACCCTGACCCAGCTCCCGCTGCCGGCCTCCGGGCCCAGCGTGACGGCCACCGGACGCGGCGCGAAGTTGACGACGACGAGCACCTCGTCGCCGGCGGCCGCCCGGATCCAGGCGAGGACGTCGCCCTGGTCCGTGCCGACCCGGCGGAACGTGCCCGTCCTGAGCGCCCCGAGGGAGCGCCGGGTTGTCAGCAGCCGGCGGTAGCACGCGAGGACGGAATCGGGGTCGCCGGCCAGGGCGGCCACGTTCCGGGTCGCGGCGTCGGGCGCGAGGGGCAGCCACGTCCGGACCCCGGGCGACGTGAAGCCGGCGTTCGGCTCGCCGGTCCAGGGCATCGGGCTCCGACAGCCGTCCCGGTTCCACCACGGGAAGAACAGGCTCGACCGGCGGGCCGGCGGATCGATGGCCTCCTCGCGCCGGACGGCGATGTCGCCGAGCCCGAGCTCCTCGCCGTAATACAGGAACGGGGTGCCCCGGAGGGTGAGCAGGATCACCGCCGCGGTCTTCGCCACGGCGTCCCGGTGCTCGTCCCCGAGCGCTCGCGCGAGGCGCGAGGCGTGGCGCGGGCGGTCGTGGTTGGACAGCACGACCGTCGGCCAGCGGACGGGCCCGAAGGCCCGCTCGACCCGCTCGATCGCCGCTCCGAAGGCCGCCGCGGACCACCGTCGCTCGAGGAGCACGAAGTCGAAGATGAGGTGCCGGTCGGCGGCGAACGAGGCCGCCGTCTCCGCGCCGCCGCCGAAGAGCTCGCCGACGGTCATCCGGCCCGGCCGGGCATCGACCTCGGCCCTGAAGCTGGCGAGGAAGGCGACGAGCTCCGGCTGGTTCTGGTCGTAGATGTGCCGCTGGCGGTCCCACGCCTGGCGGCGGAGGCCGGCGGGCGGGTTGGCGACGAAGTCGGCGTGCTTGTAGAAGGTGTTGAAGACGTCGAGCCGGAAGCCGTCCACGCCACGATCCAGCCAGCCGCGGACCATCGCCAGCTGGGCGTCCGGCACGGCCGGGTTCCGCCAGTTGAGGTCGGGCTGCTCGGCCAGGAACTTGTGGAAGTAGAACTGCTGCCGGCCCTCGTCCCAGGTCCAACCCGAGCCACCGAAGAATGACAGCCAGTTGTTGGGCGGCCTGGGCCGGCCGCGCCGGTCGCGGCCGGCCGGGTCGCGCCACAGGTACCAGTCGCCGTACGGGCCGCTGGGGTCGCCACGCGAGGCCCGGAACCAGGGGTGCTGGTCGCTGGTGTGGTTCATGACCAGGTCGAGGACCACCCGGATCCCCCGTCGGTGGGCCGCCGCGACGAGGGCCTCGAAGTCGGCCATCGAGCCGAACAGCGGATCGATCGCCGCGTGATCGGAGACGTCGTAGCCCAGGTCGCGCCCCGGGGACGGGTAGATCGGCGACAGCCAGATCGCATCAACGCCCAGCCCGGCGGAGCCGAGGTGGTCGAGATGGGCGGTGATCCCCGGCAGGTCCCCCACCCCGTCGCCCGTCGAATCGGCGAAGCTGCGGGGGTAGATCTGGTAGACGACCCCGGCCTGCCACCAGTCGTCGGCGAGGGTCGCCGGCGGGTCCGGGTCGAGCGGTTTCGGATCCAGGGTCACGCGGTCGCCCCTTCGGCGCTGGGACGGCTGGCCGGGCAGGCCGCCGGATTCCGGGTGTCGTCGGGAGATCGTACGGGAAACGCTTGACGAACGGCGTGACGCGCGTTAGTAATACGCGTTACTAACGCGAGTCCAAGAAGGCGGGCGCCAGCCGCGGTTCCCAGCGTCGAGGCAACCCCCATTGTCGATGCGTCGCCGTCGTCCCACCAGCGCCGACGTGGCCTCGCGCGCCGGCGTCTCCCGGACGACCGTCTCGCTCGTCCTCAACGACCGCAGCGAGTCCATTCCCGAGACGACCCGCCGGCGGGTCCTCGAGGCGGCCCGGGAGCTCGGCTACCACCCCGACCACTCCGCCCGCGGCCTGGCCGGCGGCCGCAGCCAGACCCTCGCCCTCGTCCTCCGCCAGACCGCCGAGCAGGTCGCCGGTGACGCCCTCCTGGCCGAGACCCTGCGCGGCCTCGCGACCGCCGCCCGGTCGGCCAGCTTCCGGGTCCTCGTGGAGCCGCTCACCCCGGGCGAGACGACCTATGGCGACCTCGTTCGCTCGGGTCGGGCCGACGGCGTCGTCGTTTCGGGACCCCTCTTCGACGACCCCGAGCTGGCCGACCTCGTCGCCGAGGGCTTCCCGATCGTCATCCAGGGCCACCTGCCCGGCGCGGCCGCGCCCAGCGTCGACGTCGACAACGTCGCCAGCGCCCGGATGGCGGTCGACCACCTCCTCGAGCTCGGTCACCGGCGGATCGCCTGCATCACCAACGCGGCCCTCACCTACACGGCCGCAGCCGACCGCCTGGCCGGCTATCGCGAGGCGCTCGCCACGGCCGGCCTGGCCGCGGCTCCGGAGCTCGTCGAGGAGGGCGCCTTCG
>Ga0326597_10013140_pt1 | contig 10887 bp, 8 predicted proteins | sample RVTome_12_FD_203789 | JGI IMG/M metagenome (GOLD analysis project Ga0326597, IMG submission 203789) | Soil microbial communities from uranium-contaminated site in the Upper Colorado River Basin, Wyoming, United States - RVT100D185 | ecosystem: Environmental > Terrestrial > Soil > Contaminated >... | reverse complement strand
GGCGAAGCGCTCGAGGTCGGCGCGGCGCGCCATCGAACCGTCGGGATTCAAGATCTCGCAGATCACACCTGCGGGATACAGGCCCGCGAGCCGCGCCAGGTCCACGCTCGCCTCGGTCTGGCCGACGCGCTGCAGCACGCCGCCCGGACGGGCGCGCAGCGGGAAGACGTGCCCAGGCCGGCGCAGGTCCGCCGGGACCGTCGCGGGATCGAGGGCGATGCGGATCGTCGCCGCGCGATCGGCCGCCGAGATGCCCGTCGTCACACCGAACCGCGCGGCGGCATCGATGCTGATGGTGAACGCCGTCTCGTGCGATTCGGAGTTGTGCTCCGTCATCTGCGGAAGGCCGAGGGCCTGGCAGCGCTCCGGCATCAGCGGCAGGCAGATGAGCCCGCGCCCGTGCGTTGCCATGAAGTTCACCATGTCGGGGGTGACCTGCTCGGCCGCGCCGACCAGGTCCCCCTCGTTCTCGCGCCGCTCGTCATCGGCCACGATGACGAGCTTCCCGGCGCGGATGTCCGCGATCGCCTGCTCTACGTTTCGGAACGGCATAGGCGTCTCACGTATTTCCCCAGTACGTCCCCTTCCACGTGCACGCGGTCGCCCAACCCCAGCGCGCCCAACGTCGTGTGCGCGCGCGTGAACGGCACCAGCGATACCTGCGCCACGTCCCCCTCGAGGAGCGCGTTCACCGTCAGGCTCACACCGTCCACGGTCAGCGACCCGTGCGGGATCGACACCTCCAGCACCTCCGGCGGCACCTGCAGGTCCACGAGCACCGCATCCCCCTGCTTGGCGACCCGCGCGACCACCGCCACCCCGTCGACGTGCCCCTGCACCAGGTGTCCGCCCAACCGGTCGATCGCCCGGACCGCCCGCTCCAGGTTCACGCGGCGGCCGGCGGACCACTCCCCCAGCAAGGTCCGTCCCAGCGTCGTCTCGATGGCGTGGGCCGTGAAGCCGCCCCGCACCACCCGCTCGACGGTGAGGCAGGCGCCATTGACGGCGATGCTCTCGCCGCGCCTCAACCCTGTGTAGGGAGCGCGGATCGAGAGCTGCACTCCGCCCTCGATATGGGTCGCTTTGGCGACCCGCCCCACTGCGCTCACGATGCCGGTAAACATAGCCGCCGATCCAAGACCAACAATGTATCAGGGCCTAACGCGCGGCGCTCCACGGGGGTCCAGCGCGGCGCCTCGGCGATCGGAAAGTCGGGGACGCCCGGAAATGCCGGGACAGCGCCCTCTCCGAGCCACAGGGGGCTCTGCACCCAGTAGAGGCGGTCCACCAGTCCTTCGGCGAGGAGTTTGGCGCCGAGCGCCCCGCCCCCTTCACAGAGCAACGACTGGATCCCGGCGAGGCGCAGCTGGGCGAGCCCCTGGGCGAGGGTCTCCGGCCGGAAGACGCGCACGCCGTTCCCCTCGAGCACCGACACGTTGGCGGCGGGCGCCTCGGGGGACGCGACCACCCAGGTCGGGACCTCCTGCGCCGTCTGCACGAGCGTCACCCCGGAGTTCAGCATCGCGCGGCGGTCGAAGACCACGCGGACCGGCGGCTGCCGGGGGGTGACCGCGCCACGGACGGTGAGCCGCGGGTTGTCGGTGAGGGCCGTCGTGCCGCCCACGCCGATGGCGTGGAACCCGGCGCGCAGCCAGTGCACGTAGTCGCGCGCCTCGAGGCCCGAGAGCCACTGCGACCGGCCGCGGGCGTCGGCGATGCGCCCGTCGATCGAGGTCGCGAGCTTCAGGGCGACGAAGGGGCGCTCGGTCTGCAGCCGCGTCGCGAGGAACGCCGCGTTCTGCGCGGCGGCCTCCTCGGCGAGCAGGCCCACCGTCGTCTCGATGCCCGCGGCCCGCAGCGCCTCGACGCCGCCGCGCGCGTCGGGATCGGGGTCGCGCACGGCGGCGACCACGCGGCGAATCCCCGCCGCGCGGATGGCGTCAGTGCACGGCGGCGTCTTCCCCTGGTGCGCGCACGGCTCCAGCGTCACGACCAGCGTGGCACCGCGCGCGCGCGCGCCGGCGGCGCGCAGGGCGTGCACCTCGGCGTGGGGCCCGCCGAACTCGCCGTGGAATCCTTCGGCGACGACCTCGTCGCCCTGGAGCACGACGGCGCCGACCAGGGGGTTCGGCGCGACGCGCCCCCAGCCCCGCCAGGCGAGGCTCAGGGCGCGTCGCATCGCTCCTTCCTGCACGTCTATCGCTCGTCGAAGCGCACGCCGGTCTTCCCCGCGTGCACCTCCCCGATCATCCACGCCGGAATCTTGGCGCGCTGCGCGGCCTGTACCACGGCGTCGACGTCGTCGCGCGCCACCACGGCGATCATCCCGATCCCGAGATTGAACACCCGCCGCATCTCGTCGATCGAGACCTTCCCCGCGCGCGTCAGGACCCGGAAGACCGGCGCCCACGGCCAGCTGCCCGCGTCGACGACCGCCTCGCATCCCTCGGGCAGCACGCGCACGAGATTGCCCGCGATCCCGCCCCCCGTGATGTGGGCGAGGGCGTGCAGGCGCCGCAGGACGGGCGTCACGACCGACGCGTAGCTGCGATGCACGGCGAGGAGCACCTCCGCGACGGAGCGGTCGGTTTCGGGGAACGGATCGTGCACGCCGAGCTGCAGGCGCTCGAACACGATCTGCCGCGCCAGCGTATACCCGTTGGTGTGGAGTCCGTTGGACGCGTAGCCGATCAGGAGGTCGCCGCGGCGCACGCGGTCGCCGTGCATCGCCTCGTCTTCTTCCACGATCCCGACGATCGTGCCCGCGAGGTCGTAGTGCCCCGGCGCGTACAGATCGGGCAGCTGGGCGGTTTCACCGCCCGCGAGGGTCATGTCGTGGGCGCGGCAGCCGCGTGCGATCCCCGTGACGATCGCCGCCGCGACCTCGGGCACGAGGCTGCCGGTCGCGAAGTAGTCGAGGAACGCGAGCGGTTTCGCGCCGTGCACGAGGATGTCGTTCACGGAGTGATTGACGAGGTCCTCGCCCACGGTGTCGTGGACCCCCGCCGCGGCGGCGACGAGCACCTTCGTACCGACCCCGTCGCTGGACATGACCAGCACGGGCTTGCGGTACCCCTCGGGCACGCGGACCATGCCGCCGAACGCACCGATGCGGCCCAGGGCAAGCGGGGTGCGCGTGGCACGCACCAGCTCGCCGATGCGGCGCTTCGCCTCCTCGGCGGCATCGAGCCGAACGCCGGCGGCGGCGTAGCGGTCGGTCACTGCTCCTCACCATCGAGATCGAAGTGCACGAGGTCGCGGAACGCGCGCACCCGGGCGTGGACCTCCTCGAGCGTCACGCCCTCGAAGCGCTGCACTCCGAACGCTTCGACCGCGAACGAGCCCATCGCCGAGCCGTACACCATGGCACGCCGCAGGTTGTCGAACGAGAGGTCGCCGCCGCGGGCGACGTGCGCCATGAAACCGCCCGCGAAGGCGTCCCCGGCGCCCGTCGGATCGAAGATTTCCTGGAGCGGGTAGGCCGGCGCCTTGAACGTCGTATCGGCGTCGACGAGCAGCGCGCCGTGCTCGCCCTGCTTGATCACCGCCATCTTGGGCCCGCGGCCCAGAATCCAGTGGGCCGCGCGGTAGATGTTCCAGTCGCCCGACAGCTCGCGCGCCTCGGAGTCGTTGACCATCAGGATGTCGATGTGGCGCAGCAGCTCGAGCAGCACGTCGCGCTTCGAATGGATCCAGTAGTTCATCGTGTCGCAGGCGACGAGTTTGGGCTTTCTCACCTGGTCGAGGACGCTGAGCTGCAGCTCCGGGTCGATGTTGCCGAGGAACACGAAGCGCGCGTCGCGGAACTTATCGGGGATGCGGGGACGGAATTCGGCGAACACGCCGAGCCGTGTCTCGAGGGTCTCGCGGCTCGCCAGGTCGTAGGAATAGCGCGCCCGCCAGCGGAACGATTCGCCCTGTTTGCGCTCGACGCCGGCGAGATCCACGCCGCGCGCGGCAAGCGCCTGGAGGTGCGCCTCGGGGAAGTCGCTGCCGACGACGCCGACGACCTGCACCGGGTGCAGGACGGCGCCCGCCATCGAGAAGAACACCGCGGCGCCGCCGAGCGTGTCGGCGGTCTCGCCGAAGGGCGTGATGACCGAGTCCAGTGCGATCGAACCGACGACGAGGAGGCCCACGCTCACATCCGTTCCGGGGCATTGATCCCCAACAGGGTGAGGCCATTCGCCAGCACGTGGCGCACCGCGCGCGCCAGGACGAGACGCGCCGCTTCCTCCGGTTCCCCCAGTACGCGGTACTTGTGATACCACGCGTGCGCGATCCGGGCCAGCCCATCGAGATACCCCGTGACCCGGTGCGGCTCGCAGGCGCGTGCGGCCCGGCGCACCGTTTCGGGGAAGTCGGCGAGCTCCTTGATCAACTCGCCCTCCTCGGGCTGCGTCAGCACCTCGAGGTTCACGCCCTCGGCGCGCACGGCGTCCGGCTCCCGCGCCGCCACGCGGAAAATCCCGCACATCCGCGCGTGCGCCATCTGGACGTAGAAGACCGGATTCTCCTCGGTCTGGCTCTTCGCCAGGTCCACGTCGAACACGAACTGCGAGTCGCCGCGCCGCATCAAGAAAAAGTAGCGGGCCGCGTCCACGCCCGTCTCCTCGAACAGGTCCCGCAACGACACGAAATCGCCGGTGCGCTTGGAGAAGCGCACCTCCTCGCCGCCCCGCATCACCCGGACCAGCTGCACGATTTCCACGTGCAGGAAATCGGCCGGGTACCCGAGGGCCAGGAGCGCGGCGCGCATCCGCTGCACGTACCCGTGATGGTCCGCGCCCCAGACGTCGATCGCCTTCACGAAGCCGCGTTCGTGCTTGTGGCGGTGGTAGGCGATGTCGGGCAGCAAGTAGGTGTACGTACCGTCGCTCTTCTTGAGGACGCGGTCCACGTCGTCGCCGAACGCCGTGGTGCGGAGCCACACCGCGCCGTCCTGCACGTACGTGTGCCCGGTTCGCTCGAGGTCCCGCAATGTCGCGTCCACTGCCCCCTGCGTGTAGAGCTCCGATTCATGGGTGACGGCGTCGAACCGCACCCCGAACTCACGCAGATCCTCGTCCTGCTCGGCGCGCTGCGACAGGATGCCGATCGTGCGGCAGCGGCGCACCCCTTCATCCTCAGGCAGTTCAGCGAAACGCTTCCCTTCCTTCGCGAGGATCCCTTCGGCGAGCTCCTTCAAGTAGTCGCCGTGGTAGCCCCCCTCGGGGATCTCGGCGGCGCGGCCGGCGAGTTGCTGCACGCGCACCCAGAGCGAGCGCGCCAGTTTGTCGATCTGGGTGCCGGCGTCGTTGACGTAGAATTCGCGGCTCACGGCCCAGCCGGTCCAGTCGAGCAGCGCGGCGATCCCGTCCCCCAGGGCCGCGCCGCGGCCGTGACCGACATGCAAGGGGCCGGTGGGATTGGCCGATACGAACTCCACGTTGACCTTCGCGCTGCGACCGATGTCGCTCCGACCGTAGTCCGCCCCGGCGTCGAGGATCGTGGGGAGCACCGCCACGACCTGCTCCCCCGCGAGGAAGAAATTGATGAAGCCGGGGCCGGCGATCTCGGTCTTGCGCACCACGCCCGGCGGCAGCTCGAGCGCCGCGACCAGGCGTGCGGCCACGTCGCGCGGCTTCGCTTTGAGCGCGTTGGCGAGCGTCAGGGCGAGGTTCGTCGCGACGTCACCGTGCGCCGGGTCCTTCGGGCGCTCGAGCACGACGTCCGCGGCGGGCGCGCCAAGCGTCGCCGCCGCCTGCACCAGCGCCGCACGGAGGGTGTCGAGTGCCTTCACTTGTCGGAGCTTGCGTCCTTCTTGGGTTTCGGCTTGGACTCAGCGGGCTTGCCGACCTTTTCGGCCTTCTCGGTTTTCTCGGCCTTCTCGACCTTCTCACCCGCCCGCTTGTAGTCGGTGATGTAGAAGCCCGACCCCTTGAAGACGAGCCCCGCACCCCCCGAGATCAGCCGCGCGGCCATCTTGCCGCACGTGGGGCACTTCAAACGGCGCGTGCTCGTGATCGTCGGATAGTACTTCTCGAACCCGTGGCCCTTGGGGCACTTGAACTCGTAGGTCGGCATCGCACAACAACTTAGCGGCGCGCCTGAAGCAGGTCAATCGGGCGCCGTCTGGCGCACGGATTGCAGCGCTCCCGCGGGCCAGCCTCCGTCTACTTGGGCTGGTACACGGCCCACACGGCCCGCAAGACATCGCTGATCTCGCCGAGCGTCGCCCGCGCCCGCACGGCCTCGAGGACGGGCTCCATCAACGGGGCGCCGGGATCCCGCCCTGCGGCGTCGAGCGCGCCGAGCGCCCGCTCCACCGGTTTCGCATCGCGCTGCCGCCGCGCCTCAGCCACCCGCTGCCGTTGCCCGGCGGCGAGCGCCGAGTAGTCCGGTGCGGGCAGCGACGGCGCCGCCTCGTCGCTCGCGTACTGGTTCACGCCGACCACGACCCGCTGCCCCGCCTCGACCTCGCGCTGCTGTGTGTACGCGCTCGCGGCGATTCGCTCCTGGAAAACGCCCCGTTCGATCGCCCGCACCGCCCCACCCAACCCCTCGATCTCCTCGACCTGCGCTCGCGCGTCCCGCTCCATCGCGTCGGTCAGCGCCTCGAGATACCAGCTGCCCGCGAGCGGATCCACGACGTCCGGCACCCCCGTCTCGTGCGCCAGCAGCTGCTGGGTCCTGAGCGCCAGCGTGGCGCTCTGCGCGGTGGGGAGCGCCAGCGCTTCGTCGTAGGAGTTGGTGTGCAGCGACTGCGTCCCGCCCAGCACTGCCGCAATCGCCTGGATCGCGACGCGCACGACGTTGTTCAGCGGTTGCCGAGCCGTGAGCGTGGCCCCCCCCGTCTGGGTGTGGAACCGCAGCCGGCATGCGGCCTCCGAGGCCTGGAACTTCTCCTTCATGAGGCGCGCCCACAGCCGCCGCGCCGCCCGGAACTTGGCGACCTCCTCGAACAGGTCGGTGTAGCCCGCGAAGAAGAACGACAGCCGCGGCGCGAACGTATTCACGTCCAACCCCGCGGCGACCGCGCGCCGCACGTATTCGAGCCCGTTGGCGAACGTGAACGCCACCTCCTGCACGGCCGTCGCCCCGGCCTCACGCATGTGATAGCCCGAGATCGAGATGGGGTTGAAGCTCATCCCTTCGGCGCTGGTCCAGCGGAAGATGTCCGCCACGAACCGCAGCGACGGCTCCGGCGGATAGATGTACGTGCCGCGCGCGATGTACTCCTTCAGAATGTCGTTCTGGATGGTACCCTGCAGCTCGGTGCGGACGACGCCCTGCTCCTCCCCGACGACCACGTACATCGCGAGCAAGATCGCCGCGGTGGCGTTGATCGTCATTGACGTCGAGACCTGGTCGAGCGGAATTCCGTGGAACAGCCGCTCGAGATCGTCCACGGTGTCGATCGCCACCCCCGCGCGCCCGACCTCGCCCTCGGCCATGGCGTGATCCGAGTCGTAGCCCATCTGCGTGGGGAGATCGAAGGCGACCGACAGGCCGGTCTGCCCCGCCGCGAGCAGGTGGTGGAACCGCGCGTTGGTCTCTTCGGCGGTCCCGAAGCCCGCGTACTGGCGCATCGTCCAGTGTTTGCCGCGGTACATCGTGGGGTGGACGCCGCGCGTGAACGGAAACGCGCCCGGCGCGCCCAAGTCCCGCGCGGGATCGCCGCGCCAGTCTTCGGGCCCGTACACGGGCTTGCGGTCGCTCACGGGGACGGGGCGGGGGAAGGGGGGGCGTCGATCAGCTCGATCGCAAAGTCGACATCCGTCTTGCTTCCGATCACGAGCGGCGTGCGCTGGTGGAGGGTCGCCGGGGCGATGTCGAGGATCGGGTGCCGGCCGTCCGTGGCCAGACCCCCGGCCTGCTCTACGATCAGCGCCAGCGGGGCCGCTTCGTACAGCAGCCGCAGCTTTCCCCGGGGAGAGTTGGTGTCGGCGGGATAAAGGAAGATTCCTCCCGACATCAGGTTGCGATGGAAATCGGCGACGAGCGAGCCGATGTAGCGCGCGTTCTTCGCCTGGACCCGCCCCGTCCCGTCGCCGTTCTTGAACGCGGCCACGGCGCGCTGCACCCCCGGCGTCCACTGGTTCCAGTGACTCTCGTTCACGCTGTAGTACTTCCCCACCTCCGGCGTGCGGATCTGGGGGTGCGAGAGCAGGAACTCGCCGATCGTCGGATCGAGGGTGAACCCGTGTACCCCCGAGCCCGTCGTGTACACCAGCATCGTGCTCGAGCCGTACAAGATGTAGCCCGCGGCGACCTGCTTGCGGCCGCGCTGCAGGCAGTCGGTGAGGGTGCCGGCGCCGTTCTTCCTCGCGCTCACGCGGTGATGGATCGAGAAGATCGTCCCGATCGAGACGTTCACATCGATGTTCGTCGAGCCGTCGAGCGGATCATAGAGCAGCACGTACTTGCCGGCAGCCTTGGCGGGCGGGACGGGGATCGGCTCTTCGTCCTCCTCGGAGGCCATGACACAGATGCGGCCCGTGTGCTGCACGCAGTTGCGCACCGTATCGTTCGCGAACACGTCGAGCTTCTGCTGCAGCTCGCCCTGGACGTTGATCGTGTCCATCGCGCCCAGGATGTCGCTCAGTCCGGCGCGGCGCACCTGGCGCGAGATGATCTTGGCGGCGAGGCAGACGTCGTAAAGCAGGTTCGATAACTCCCCCGTCGCCTCCGGGTGGAGCCGCTCCTGGTCCATGATGAACCGCTCGATTGTCATCACTTCAGTGGATCTGAACACGCCGTCCGTCGCTTTCGAGTGTGATCGTCCCCTCGCGGTCGGTCCGATGGACGTGCACGCCGCGCGCGGCGAGCCGCGCCAACACCTCCGGCGCGGGGTGCCCGTACCGGTTCCCCGCGCCCACGCTGATCACTGCTGCGGCGGGCGCCAGCTCGGCGAGCCACGCGTCCGACGTCGCCCCCGCCGACCCATGGTGGCCCACCTTGAGGAAGGCCACATGCCCGATCCGCCCGGCCAGGCGCCCCTCCACGGGCAGCCCCGCGTCGCCCGTGAACAGGAGCCGCGCCGCGCCGTACTGGACGAGCAGAACCACCGACGCCTCGTTCGGATCGCTCGTCACCGCCGCCCACGCGCTGTCGGGGCTCAGCACCGTGAGTTGGACGCCGTCCAGCTCCAGTCGATCACCCGCCCGCGCCGCCACCCAGCGCGCCCCCGCCGCTGCGGTGGCGGCGAGGAACTCGAGATACGGCGCTTCCCCGAGCGGCTCTCCCGGATCGAGCACCAGATCCACCGCCAGCGCGTCCAGCACGGCGGGGAGGCCCCCGACGTGGTCGGCGTGGGCATGCGTCGCCACGACCAGCGCCACGCCGCCGGCCCCGTGCCGGCGCAGGAACGGCACCACGACGCGGCGGCCGGCGTCGCCCTGCGGGGTGTGCGGGCCGCCGTCGATCAGGATCCAGCGGCCGGCGGGCGTGCGGAGCGCCACCGCGTCACCCTGGCCGACGTCGAGGAAATGTACGGTTAAACAACGACAAGGGAAAAGGCGCGAGGGGGTGTCGAATAGCGTGGTCCACGACAGGATCGCCCCGACGAACGCGAGCCTGGCCCCGATGAGCCACGGGCGGCGCGGCGTGCGCCACAGCCACCAGGCGACCGCCAGCGCGCCCAGCCAGAGCACGGCGGCGGGCGCGCCGGCCGTCATCACGATGTGGCCGCCCGGGAGCGCGGCGGCGCCGCCGGCGACGAGGTCGAGCAGGGCAAGACACAGCCCCGCGCCCGCGGCGAGGAGCCCCGACGACAGCAGCAGCGCGATGATCAGGCCCGGGACCGCGACCGCGCCGAGCGGAATCGCCACGAGATTGGCGAGCACGCCGACCGGCGCCACCGTCCCGAAGGCGTAAGCGCAGATCGGCGCGGTGACGAGCGTCGCGGCGACGGCGGGGGCGAGCAGGCGAACGATGCGGGAGCTGCGTTCCGCGGCGCGCCCCGCCCAGATCACGGCGGCGACGGCGCTCACCGACAGCCACGCCCCGACGGAGCGCACGGCCCAGGGGTCGAGCGCCAGGACGATCAGGGCGGCGACGGCGATGAGCCCTCGCGGCGCGACCACGCGCTGGCACAGCCGCGCGACGCCGTCCAGCGCGAGCATCACGGCGGCGCGCGTGGCCGGGGCCGGCAGGCCGAGCAGCCAGCAATAGGCGGCGATGAGCGCCGTCGCCGCACCGAAGCGCGCGCGCGGGCCCAGGCCGATCGCCCGGAGCAGCAGGCCGAGCCACGCCGCAATGAAGCCGACGTGCAGGCCGGAGATCGAGAGGATGTGGGCGAGCCCGGCGCGCGCATAGCGCTCGCGCACTGCGGGGTCGAGCTCGGCGCGGCGGGCGATGACGAGGGCGTCGACGAGCGGCGCCCGGGTCCCAAAGAGATGCGCGCTGCGCGCCGCGATGCGGTCGCGCAGCGCGCCCCGGCCCCTCGGTTCGCCGTCGAGCAGGCGCGTGCGGCGCGCCACGAGAATCCCCCGGTCCGCGGCGCCGAGCCAGCGTCCCGCCACGACCCACGTCGTCCCGCCCCGGGCGGGGTGACGGTCCGGCCACCGGATCTTGAGCGTGCCGCTGCACGGGCCGCCCTCGACATCGCCCTCAACGATGCCACCGGACGCGGCCGCGGGATCGCGAAGCCGGACGACCGCAGCATGCGTCCCGACGCTCCAGCGACCGGCGCAACTCGCTCCGCGCTCCCGGAGCGCCGCCCCGCCCCACAGTCCGCCCGCCACGAGCATCACGCCGCACGCCGCGCCCAGCGGCGCGCGGCGTGCCAGCACGGCGGCGCCCAGGAGCACGGGGAGTCCCACTCCCCACGCCCCACTCCCGGAGAGCCCGGCCCACAGGCCGAGCCCGAACGCGACGGTGATCCAGAGAATCGGCGGGCGCACC
>Ga0326597_10013138_pt1 | contig 10889 bp, 9 predicted proteins | sample RVTome_12_FD_203789 | JGI IMG/M metagenome (GOLD analysis project Ga0326597, IMG submission 203789) | Soil microbial communities from uranium-contaminated site in the Upper Colorado River Basin, Wyoming, United States - RVT100D185 | ecosystem: Environmental > Terrestrial > Soil > Contaminated >... | reverse complement strand
CATGGAGCAGCGCAACCTCTCTCAGCGCCACTGCCTGGATCCCGTGGCGGGGGCAGACGTAGACCGGCGCCTTGGGCAGGATGATGTTTCGCAGGCCGCACTCGGTATATCGGTAGTCTCGCTGTCCGCGCTTCAGTGTGTGCGCACACTCTGGGCATCGCATGGTCCTACCTCCCCGGTGTCTCGATACAAGGCGATTCTCGCTCTCTTAACGGCGGGGGCCAGGTGTCAGGGGTTGGGGGTTGGGGGGCATCCAGCCAGGGGGCAGCCTAGCTCAATGCGATAGAAGCGGAAACGTCCCGCACTCCTAACGTCATTTCTTGAGTAACTGGGCGTAGACGTCATCCTCCGTGTTATCCCAAATGGAATCTAGTGAGCCCTGACTGGTCTGCAGCCAGAACTCAGCGTCCCCATCGGGGAGGAGCGTGACTGGCGCTCTGGCACCTTCGGGGAGGTCAACGCGCTCCAACGGCTCGATCCTCCCCCGGCGAATGACGGCCCCCAGGGTCCTCAACATGGCGAAACCCCACCGGAATAACTGAGTGGAACTTTCGAAACTTGCCCGGCAACGGCCATACGCAACGTACCAGCACGAGGAGGGGCTGTCAATTGCCGTCACAGACATGACGTGATGGAGGACGCCGGCCGAAGGTTCTGGACGACGAGCGGAAGGGCATCCAGGCGGTGTCCGCGGGGCAGGGGGAGTTGGACCGCGCGACAAGGTTAATAAAGTTGCAACGTCCCGGATTATAAGGACTGCCCCGGCAGCATCAATCTGAGCCCGAGTGTGTCTTGGTATTGCCCAAGCCATATCGAGAAAAAAATAAACTCCTTCCCTCGCTGAGTCAAGTATGTTGCTGCCTTGGAAACCGGGTAACCATACCGAGAGGGCAACGAACGGACGTCGAGAGGAGGGAATTACCTTGACAGCGAAAAAACGGCCCTGTTTCGCATCAGGCGTTCGGGTGGCGGTCTGATTTCCTCAAAATGTCCGCAACACTCTGGCTTGGGGCATCCTTTCTGGCCGGCACATCGCCGGAGACTCCCTCAGTATTATTCTTCCATTGGTTGTTATAAATCAACCAGTTACGCCTATCACCGTGGCTACAGATCGATTTTTTCGGCCAATCGACCTCTTGAGTACCAATAACTTATTAGAAGGGGACTGCCCCTGCCAAAATTAACCGAAACCAGGCTCTTGGACGGGTTAACTCCTTGATATATAATGCTAAAACTTGCCGCTACCATGGCCTTCTTGGGCGTTTTGAGTTCTGGATCATCCGGGAGGGGTAGGCCCCTGAGGCTGGGATGCAGCAAGAGTCGCGGGCGGGATCTCTCGGTCCAGTGGGTCGATCGGGATCCTGGGTCGGCTATACTGACTTAGCATTCCCACTTTCCCTGTTTCCATACCAAGCCCCAGGAGCCCGCGGGCGGTGGCATGGTGGTCCACAATGTTATGGTGACCGGCTAGTTTTCTGACTTAGCTTAGAGGATCTAACCCCTAGGCCCGAGATTTCACTCTCTAGATTGCGAGCCTCACCCCGGGGCAACTATGTGACCGTCAGATTGGAAATGAACTTGAATACCCCCTTCTGGGAGTATTGATGGGAGCACCGTAGACTCTGAGAACGTGACTTGTGCTGTTCAGTATACGGAAATCCAATTTTGGACTGCTGCCATCGCGTATGCTGATCTGTAGTCTTATACAATGAGCATTCACTCGATGGAGGCCAGCTACGAGCGGGTTCGGCGCCTGCTGTTTGGTGCACTTTCGAACCTCGCCAGACAAGGCTTTGTTGTGCCACCTACGGAAGCACTGGACTTGATACAGGATTTTTTCGTCGAGGCCTGGAATGGTCTGATGTCTCGGTATGATCCGGCAAAAAGCAAGATGGAAACCTATGTGTACGAAGCATTCGTCCATTTCGCGCGGCCTCGCATCGTGCGTCTTCAGCGGTGGCAAAGTCGTCTCGTGGACGCTGCAGAGCTTGCCCGTCTTGTCGCAGAACAACCTACCAAAGAACACCCGGTTGAATCCTGGCACGACTTGCACGCGACCAGGGACGCGCTATTACACCTTCCCCCGCGGGAGAAAGAAGTGTTGCTCAATTACCTTCTATCCAGTCCACGGTCCGAACGTAAGCTTGCGGAGAAGTTCTCCGTTTCTCGATATTGTCTGCGGGAGACGTTAGTGGAGGCCCTCGGGCGAGTTGCAGTGCTCCTAGGCGAACGAGCGAAAATCCCGGGCCAGGATTGGAAAGTGGCAGTCGCGCTCTGGAAGGAAGGGCGAACCCTTCAAGAAGCCTCAGCGTATCTTGGGCAGACGGTCCATCAGGTTCGTGAAGCACGCTTCCGGATCCTCAAGGCTCTGGCAGAGGGACTTAAATACAGTAATCCTGCGTCCCGTTCCCATCTAAGGAGACGAACAATGAAGCATGAAATCAAGGTGCTTTGGGAAAAGGTCCTAGGATCGCCGGGAAATCGACATCTCTTGAAGGAAGTTTCCGCCCGAGGCAGTGAAGTTCTTCGGTATCTCGAGCATATCGAGTCATCGCCGGAGTTGGGAACGCAAATGGGTAAGTGTGACCCACAATGGGTGGCGGAAATCTTCGGCAGCCTGGCTGGGGACGAAGTGTTGTCCCCAGAAGACCTGGAAACCATGGATGCCCTTTTCAAGGCGAATCTAGATCACGAGGTCTCGATCGGTTATGCTTTTGCAGAGGCATTGATGGAAGGCATACCAGAGCACTTGAAAGATCTCAGGCGCTGGTTGAAAGACCTTCCAAGGGTTGAGGAGAACGAACAGAGGAGGCTCGCTAATCAGGCGGTGGTACAAGCCGGAAAGCCATATGCGGAAATGTTGGTCCCTTGCGGCATGACACCTCTTACGATCTTCTATGCCAGTGAAGCCGTGCCTATGTTGCTTGAGCGGCTCATCCGAGACAAGGCGATTCCGTCGGATAGGCCGCTGGTTATCGACCCGAATCAGGAGACTTCTCGTGAGTCTGTTACGTTGGAAATGATCGTCCAGGAGATTGGACAGGTAGCGGAATGCAGTAAACCCGCAGCACGCATACTAATGAGTTGGCTAACTGGCGTCGCCCAGTTCAAACCATTCCTTTTCAACGGCTTTGAGGCAGAGGCCATGGGGAAGGCAATTCGCCTCAGCCGTGCTTTGTGGGTGGAGAGCGATCTCTACAAACGGTGGGGATTACCGTTCAAACCGTGAACCAGAAGAAACAGACACTGAATTCTCGGCGCAGCTCCAAGCTCACAAGACGGAAGCGCTGAAGGGGTTACCAATGGGTGAGCTTGTAGGGGCGTCACTCTACGGGCGTGGCCATACACTGAATCTCTTATCCCGTATTCTCTGGGACACCTCGAATCCGAAAGGGCTGCGGAAATACGTTTGTGTGTGCCAGATAATCGCCCCATTCTCCTTCAGGAGCCTATGAACGAGCAGAGTATTTATCTTAAGAGTTCTCCCGGGTCGCGTCCCGAGGATGGTCCTCCACTCATAAGGGATGGTATCCATCACCGTTGTCGTGCCACAGCAGGCCTCGAGAACTTCTATCGTTCTCCCTTGATGCGTAACACGGAAGGACTTCAGGCGAGGAACATGCGTATGCCCACAGAGAAGCACCGGAATGTCCTGCTCGACAAGAAAGACACCGAGGGCATCGCGTGACGCATCGTCCATTGCTAAAGAGAACCCCTGGTGGACGCGGGAGTGATGCAGAAGGAGGACGCGAATCTCATTTCTGTCCGGAGCCCTCATTTGGCCGGCCGCATCGGTGAGCTGGCTGCAAAACGAGCCCCGTGCAAGACCCCGGTTCCGTCCCCAGGGGTGAACATCTTTGTCTGTGTCAATCCCAATAATCCGAATGTGCTGCCCCGTTCCAAGCGGAATTGGCTGGCCCACGAATGGGAGTGCCGGGAAAGTATGCCCCAGAGCTGCCGTTGGAGGACCAAACATCGTGGCTGTACCGGGCCAGTGATCATGGTTTCCAGGAACTGCGCGATCCCGCCAGTCAAGGACTGAAAGGCCCAGATGATTTCCCTTCGGAGGGAGCAACCTGCTCCCGAGATACTCACTGGCAGTGTCAAACTGCTCTTGTTTGCCCACCCGGGTCAAGTCCCCAGACACAATTAAGCTAGCATTTTCCTGCCGCTGGATTTGGTGGAAGAACTGCTCCAAGCGCTCGAGGGCTCTGGTGGAATGACCTAATAGGCCATCGAACCAGCCGAGGGTAGCCCAGATGAGCGCCGCTCCTGCTTCATCAGTGGTTCTGCCGGTATTGGGATCGATGTCCGCGATGTGTAGATCCGAAATGTGGACAAACGTCGCTAGGTGCATATCGTCCGCCCCCTTCCTAATGTCGCCATTCCGTTCAAGCTTGCCCATCACTCGGCGCATCTCATCTCAAGACGGGGTCTTAGTCTCCCTCTCGTGGCGGGATAGCGAACCTTCAGGCGGAGCAGCCCAACTCGGCCAGTGTAGTACTGACGGACGTTAGCGCTTCGGTCTCCCTGCCGAGGTCGGCCGCCGCGGTTTCGAGCTTCCGCACCCGCGACCTGACGTATAGAAACAGAACAGCCCTCCGGGGGTCAGGGTCTCTGGAGGGCTGTGCAGACCAGTGCGTGCTGGTTGAAGCGAAAATAATAGAAGAACCTGGGCTCCCCGGAGCGGGTCACTGGAGTCTCCTCCGGTCACGGGGGGAACTTGGGGCGTCGAAAAGTGGACGAATCCTACTTGGGACCGCTCAGCCATGTCAAGGGGAAATTTTTGCTGTACGGAACGCTCGCCGAGAGCCGGGTACCCGCCGACGGTGGGTGGCCGTGAGCCGAGAGCCGTGACGGAGAAAGGGAGAAACGGGGTAGAGGGAGGGGAAGCATGACCTGGTGGAGGGTGCCGGCCGAAGGATCCAGACGAAGTGCGGGACCGAGAGTTCCGGACGATGAGCGGAAGGGCATCGCGTCGCGGACCGCAGGGTCTAGGGGACCAAAGCGAAAGTTAATGCGTTTGACAACGTCCGCAAAACGCCCTTGTTAGCGCTTAACAACCTGCTCTAAGAGTCGAGCCGAGATCAGCTGCTCAGCCTTTGACAGTTTCTGGAGATCCGCAAGTGCCTCCCTGGTCAACTCCTCAGCCCTGACGGGATCGGAACGATACTCTTCTCGAGCAAAGTACAATAGTGCCCACACGGCCAGCAGGGTGTCCTTTCTGGATTTGGCCTCTGCTATCCCGGCGCGATAGAGACAGCGACCCTCGTCGGGCAAGCCTTGTCGGAACTTGATCAGGCCTTTTGTCGCCAAATATGTAGGCTTGTGCAGGAATTCTGCGTCAGCCGGATCTATCGTCTCAAAGACCTGTACTGCCTGATTGACCTGACCCAGGCTTGCGAGCGAGAACGCCAAATTATTCAGGAGGAAAAACTCCCGGGGATGGGTTATAAGCCCGTGCTTCGCGAATCGGGCAGCGGCCTCAAAGTCCGACAACGTCACTGCCGCTGCCCAGGACCCGAAAACCGCAGGGCGCTTGGCGAATGGCTCGTCTCGAAGCCAGAGTTCAGCAGCGGCAAGGCTTTCGCTCCAGTGCCCCCCTACAATGTCTGCCCATGCTCGAGCTTCGTATGACCTGGGTGTATCGAAGACTCTGGGGTCGAGACCCAAGTCACCGATGCGGCGAGAGATCCATCCAGCCTGAGCCACCGTGTTCTCGGTAGGATTCTGAAGTGCCTGCCGGAAGAGTCGCCTCACTACTCGTCTGTTGCCGGCCTCCCACTCAAGGGTCCCGATTGCGCTCGCCAGCTCCGAGATGTGGGCGGGAGGGAAGTCCTGAGATACGAGGATCTGGCGTCCAGTCTTTACAAGAGAGGAAGTGCGGCCAGCAGCGCTTGCAACCGCAATCTCGGCTGCAAGGAGCCACGGGTCTCTCTTTACGGACCCGGCCCTGCGAAGGATATCATGGGCACGCTCGCGATCTTCGAAATGGAGAAAGAACCTAGCTGCAGACCGAAGCACAAACCGACTGCCCGGAGCCAAGCTCAGAGCAATTTCGACCGGCTTAAGAGCGGCGTTGGCCTGACCCAAGGCCACGTACTCGCGAGCAAGGTCCATATGAGCGAGCGGGTGGCGCAGAAACTGACGCAATAACCTTCGCAAGTTGTGAATCCTTTTGCCTCGCTCCTCTCGGGTTAGGGAAGGGGGATCGGTCAATGCCGACGCGCTCGCAGCCTTCTCGTCGAGAATGAGGTGTGCCAGGTCACGCGCCGCCCTGCTTACGCCGGACCGGGATCTCAGAAGAAAGTGCGCGGCGTCCTTGGCTATCTCTGGTTTACCTGAAGCGAAGGCCGCTCCTGCGAAGTCTCCCGCAAACGGCAGAGCGCAGTTTGTCTCCCAAGCTCGCTCGAGCCTAGCCAGGTCCCTCGGATCAAGATCCTGAGGCACCCGTAGTTCGGTCGCGGCGTCGAGGTCTCCCAGGCAAACCGCGTCCCTCCACGGTCGCCAGCGGGGGACCGTGCGTCGCTTCGGGTCATCGAGGATCGTAGACATAACTACTTGCGTCGGACGAACCGGAATTCCGCCATGGTCGCCAGCAGATTGAACTTCGACACGTACCGCTGAAGAGAATAGGAGTTGCCGCCGCGTAGAGGACGGTCCTTGGGATGGCCGCGCAAGGAGGGATCCGGCTCGCACAGCTGCTGGAGAGCCTCCGTGAGGTCGGGCTTGAAGTCAGTTGGAAACTCGTCGGCAACGTAGCTGACAGCATCCGCGAACGCGGCCCGAACGTATGGAAGCACCTCCTCGTAGGATCCGGCCCATTTCCTCCAATGAAACCGCGACGCCAGGCCCATCATGATTAGAGGTGTCATTGCTACGGTGGTGAAAAGTGAGGCTATCATGCTTCCGAGCAGGTACGCATCGCATCCAAATCTCTTGGCCTCCCAGGAGCGGGGTTCCGCGGCGTACAGCAGCTCTGGGGGCGCGTAGCCGCAGTCACCAGCAACCGGTAGATGATAGTGTGGTGGCTCTTCGCCCTTTGCGGCAGCACGACCGAGGTCAGCGAGTTTTGAAGACTTGAGGTCGTCAAAGAGGAGTACGTTAGATGGCTTCAAGTCCTGGTGAGCCACGTTAATGGAGTGGAGCTGTTCGAGGCCGACCGCCATCTGGTGCAGTGACCGGAGCCCCCAAGCTACGTCTAGCTCATCAGCGCGGGCCATCTGGGTTCGTACGTCCCCCTCAGCTAGCTCGAAAATGATGTACTGCACGGTTGAGGGCCCAGGCACGTTTGGTATGGTCACGGCGCCATCATCGAGTGGGGTGACAACCCGCGAGAGGCGATTGGCCCTGCAGCGGGCTAGCAGGTCGCGCTCGAAGTTGAATGCCTTTAGAAGAGGCTCAAGCGCACGTGCAGGATCGTCAGCCTCGGGAAGGCGCGAGAAGAAGTCCAAGGCCTTAAGGTAACCCCTCTGTCCGTCCGAGCGCTCGGCGATGTACCCGAACGAAAAGGTGCCTCCGGTTCCGGCCTCTGGCTTAGCAAGCCTCTGCACCACTCTCCAGCCGTTCTTGAGGGACATACCCTCAAGTAATTCATGGGGATAGGTCCGATTGCTCACCTGTCGTCCCCCACGCCCTTCCGCCTGCGACTTCCTCTCTGTCCGGACCGGACTTCCCTTTCCAGTTGCGCCTTCAACTCTTCCTTCCGGGCGGACGGCAACTCGCGAATAAGGCGGTAGAGCGCGATATCCGTAGCTGAGCGCGGGGCGAACCGCTCGGGAGTTTTCCCAGCCAGCGCGAGCAGCACGTCGGGATCCAGCCCTAATTCGGAAGCCAAGGCCGCCAAGGTTTCCTCGGCGGCGCCGGGAAGGTCCTCGGACAGCTCGAGCGAGACTAGGTAGGCGGACGATTTGCCAATCCGCCGGGCAAGTTCCCGGAGGCTTAGCGACTGCGCTCGCCGCGTCCTCCTTATCAGGTTTCCGAGCTTGGATGGCAAGTGGCCCTCGTTCAGTGCTCACCTAACACTTAACACAAGGAATGGGAGTTGTCAAGGGCGGAGGAGGCATCCTTCATACAAGGGGACGTCTCGTACAGGGGGGCGCAGATCGCTTATTTCACTTTTCGATTACCGCTTCTTCGGTCCAGAACGAAAACGACCCTCGGGGAGGTGCTGTCCCCAAAGGGCCGTTAGTTCGTAGGTCAGTTCCAAACAGCATCCCTGGGCCCTCGGTGCTCCCGCAGGGAAATCTCGATCAATCGGCCCACACGCTATCTCGGAGGTACGAAGTGTGTCAAGGCGATTCCCGCTCTCCTAACGGCGGGGGCGCGGCATGGCAGCCGGCAGGCTAGGCCAAGGAGTGTCAGGAGGCAACGTAGTATATCCCAGTACAGGTGTCGGGTGTTGGCGGGCATCCAGCCGCGGCCAGCCTAGCCCGATGCGACGAATGCGGCAATGCATTCTGATGGCTAATCCTGAGAGATGCATACCCCCGGGGGAGCCTAAGAACTGAGTCCCAATCGAACCTGCCGGTATTTTTGACGTAAGATGGCAATGAAGTTCGACCCTATGCTCACCGCTTCCAAGTCTTCTTGAGCAACCACGACAACCACGATCCCTAATTCTCGGAACGCATCCCTCTGCTCCAAAGCAGCGTCCCGCAACTTCCCTTCACCTGATATTCCTTGCCTGGCGAAGAAAATCCCAAAGCGCGCCTTCGCTCCTTGCAAGACACGAACAAATTTCGCAATAGCAGTAAAATCTGCTGGCCGGTCCCAGTCTTTACATTCGCAAAGAAAATACCGCCCTAACTCTGAACGGAAGTCAACCTCTGATCCCTCCACAGAGCAGACAATATCGTAATCAGTGTTGGGTGTTCGTTGCCGAGTTGCCGTGCGGCAACCAGGCATAACGGAAATCATATATGCCCCCAGAGACTCCAACGCTTTGCCCTCTTCCGAACCCAGCCTCTCAATGAGCGTCTGGAGGTAGCGGCGATTGGGCAGGTATATCAATGCCTCAGCGGGAGACGGTACTGCTGTAACCCAGTCGTCATTTAGTTCTTGCATGATCCACTCGGGATACAGACCACTTTCGGGGTTACCGCTATACACTTCGTAGGCCCGTCTGGCATAATCCCGGAGTGTGGAATCAGGCATTCCAGAATACAGACGAAGGCGAAATAGTACACCCGTTGATTGAAGCTTTATCGAGCCCTTCGACGCGATGGCATCTTCGATAAGTGCCAACATCATATACCGTTGTGTCAAAAGCGGATGTCCAGCCAAGCGGTGGCATTCACCAATCCAAATGAGCGGCGTAGCTTTATTGACCCGTGTCCGACGTTGTTCCTGAAACTGAAGTTGATGGTCGTACAAGGCCCACAAGACGGCATGGGCATCCCATGCTCTGTCCGTGTTTAGGAGATAGAGCCCCATAAGCTCCCAGGGGCGAAATACGGACTCATATTCGGTGCACACCTGCTCTGGGGTAAACATGTTCGGGAGTCGCTCGGCGATGACTGGTCCGCCATCCTGCAACCTTAGCAGGGGTACAAGCTCCACTGCACTCGACCCAAGTCGCTGGCGAATGGCCGCTTCAATTTCTTCTAGTGTCATCTCGATGCCTGCTGCGTAATCTTGGGATAGAGTCTACTTACGCTATTTGACGTCAAAGGGGACGCAGTTCATTTATTTCACGTTTCCCTTGCCGCTTATCCGGTCCAGAAAGAAAACGGCCCTCGGGGAGGGGCTGTCCCTAAAGGGCCGCGTCTTCCGTCGCCAGATTAGAGTCGGCATCCCTGCCCCCCGGTGCTCCCGCAGGGAAATCCCGATCAATCGCGCAAGACACTATCGCGCAGGCGCGAACGGTGTCAAGGCGATTCGCGATCTCTCAACGGCGAAGTGCGCAGAAATTGAGACGGGGGCGTGGCATGGTAGCTGGCAGACGAAGCCAAGGAGTGTCCGGAGGAGACGTCCCCCATTCCGTCCCCCATTCCCACGGCTACGAACGCCGGTCCACGTGCGCCTCGTGGCTCGAATCCTTTTGGCTCCACTCCGTGGATACGATTGGATGTGAAATGATCCACGTGAGATGCGGATACTGAAACTGCCCCCGTTTTGTCCCTCCACCGCTGGTCGCGAGCCTCCTGCAATTTCAATGGGTTCCGCGCCCCGATTCCGCCCGCCCCAACGAGTGGGCGCCAGGGGGGCCCTGGCATCCCGCTTGCCTCATGCGAAGGCCGGGGGGGAAAGCACGACGGAGTGAACGGTCCCGACCCAGAGGTCATCACACGCTTGCACGACCGCGAGACCCCTCGGGACTCCGATATGACAAGCAGCCTGTAGCGAGGTGAGTATCATGCCAGGTCCCCACGAAGTGGTCATCGCCGCGATCCTGCTCTTCCCCTGGTCTCTCGTCCTGACGGCCGTGATTGCAACCGTCTGGCCCAAGGCCAGGGCGCTCGCCCGTCCCCGGCACCTGCGCTAGCACGGGTCCGGGGCCATGATCAGCGCGGACGCGGGCAGCGGTGGGAAGGCAGCCAGCGGAACGCACGAAGGGAGGAGCTGAAATGATCGAGGCATATTACGCCGAGTACGTGATTCGCAATTGGGAGCGGAATCGACCGCGAGCCTTGGATGAGGACCGGATGCTGCCCAGAACTCATCCCGCGGAGGAATGGGCCGTCTTGTCTGCGGACTGGCAGGGCTGGAGCTGGCTGCGGGCCCGGGCACCTTCCCCCCATTCCAATTGACCCTGGCCCGGTTCCAAGCCAGAGCCGCCCGAGCCGCCCCACTCCCCTCTTGTCTAGGCGACGTTACCAATTACGCCAACTTCCTCCGGATCACCTGCCACCGGGCGTGGACCGCGGGGCCTGGGGGGATCATAGCAG
>Ga0326597_10013137_pt1 | contig 10889 bp, 10 predicted proteins | sample RVTome_12_FD_203789 | JGI IMG/M metagenome (GOLD analysis project Ga0326597, IMG submission 203789) | Soil microbial communities from uranium-contaminated site in the Upper Colorado River Basin, Wyoming, United States - RVT100D185 | ecosystem: Environmental > Terrestrial > Soil > Contaminated >... | reverse complement strand
CCAAAACAGAATGCGCTTAACATGGAGCCGCGAAGAGGTCGACGGAAGACTGCTTACTATTATGAAAAACATACATAAAACATGCCTTGATACAGCTGAAGCATACGGAAGAAAAGGCGACTACTTAACTGGCGCTAATATCGGCGGTTTCGTAAAGGTTGCAAATGCTATGCTTGATTACGGAATAGTTTAGACAATTAAAAGTTAAAAATAAAAAATTGACCCCGGGTTTTTGGCTCGGGGTTTTTTTTATTGTCTATTATGGCATGTAGGGACAAACTCGTGTGTTTGTCCAAATTTTTTTTATGCGGGACGACACGGAGGTCGTCCCCTACATTCCAATAGGGAGTTTTGCAAAAATTTTCTTTATATTGGTGTATTATGTGGTGGGTATTTCACCCTCCAATTGTCATTCCTGCGAAAGCAGGAATCTATTCACGCATTTAAAATGGATTCCGCATCAAGTGCGGAATGACACCGGTAGTTGGAATTTGAAAATACACCACAACTAAGAATTAACGGAGGGTTAAATGGACTTAAAAAATGCAAAAGCTCTTGTAACCGGGGGAAGCTCGGGAATCGGTTTTGCAGCAGCAAAGGCGCTTATTAAAAAGGGAGCGAAAGTCGCTATTTGCGCCAGAAATTCCGAAAATTTAAACAGAGCTGCTAAGGAGCTCGGCGCACTTCCAATTACAGCGGATGTAAGCATTGAAAAAGATGTTATCAATATGGTCAAAACAGTTATTAAAGAATTCGGCGGTTTTAATGTTTTGATTAATAATGCTGCCTATGGATATTTCAGTCATGTATCTGAAATTGACCTCGAAAAATTCAATAATATGCTCGCAGTGAATCTAACGGGAGCAATGTTATGCACTCGTGAAGCATCGAAACATTTCACCCAAAAAAAGTACGGCAACATTGTTAACATTTCATCAACTGCCGGGACGAAGGGCTATGCAAACGGCACCCCTTACGTTGCATCAAAATTTGCGCTTGCGGGAATGACCGAATGCTGGCGGGGGGACTTAAGGAAAAGCAATATCCGCGTTATGCTAGTTAATCCCAGCGAGGTGCAGACGGATTTTTCACATAATGCCGCCAGATGGCTTAAAAGCTTTATAAAAAAAACAGAGGAAAGAGAGCTTAACCCGACAAAACTTGTAGCCGAAGACATTGCGCATACAATTATAAGCATGCTTGAAATGGAAGACAGGGGTTTCATAACCGAGGTTACGGTTTGGGCGACAAATCCAAAATAAATTGTGAAATGGTGAGATAGTGAAATAATGAAATAGTAAATCAATTTTTTAAAGTAATCAATTCACCAATCACTATTTCACCATTTCACTATTTCACAATTTTCTTAATCAAGCTGATGCTTTTTTTGCCGTCCATTAGAATTGTCAGCGGTTGAGCGAACTTAAGGTGATTGAAATGAGGAGTAATTTCAAACGGCTTGATATTCTTAAGCCAGTCCCAATCTATAAAAGCTTCACCGTTTGACTGATGAACCGTAAAGTATCCTATATTCATCGATGTAATATTGTGAAAGAAATGCGAGCCGAGCGAGGCGTCAACTTTAAAATCCGCAAGATCCGTTTCAACAATTATTTTGGCTTTGGAAATCTGCGTCCACACAACAGGAATTCCAAGCCATTTGTCGCGGGTGCCCCACCTGCCCGGACCTATTAATATGTAATTCTTGTTTTCGCTTCTGAACTTTTCATTCAGCTTTTCAATTTCATGCACCATCTGAAGGGTTTCAGACTTATTAAACTTCTCGGGGTCTGCATAAATGATATCTGTTATATAGTCAATCTTACCATTACCCATACCGCAATCTGTATAAAGCACAAGCTCATCTTTATTAATTTCACCGGTTTCAATTGAAAAGTATTCAGAGCTTCTGATAAGCGGCTTAAGCTGCAATACATAAAAAGCAGGGCTGCCGCCGTTTAGGTTGGCTGCAAACTCAATTTCAACGGGAAGTCCCATTGAGCTTTCCACGATTTCAAGAAGCCTTGTTAAAATTTGTGCAAGCGGAAAAGAGTTATACTTCAGCACTCCGCCGAAATTAATTATTCTGGGACCTGTAACGTTAAGCCCGGTTTTCATTTTTTTATCCTGCGGGTCCCAAACCGAAGCTATCCCTTCAAGCACGCCGTATTTTTCAGCCTCGGCAATATCCATCTTTTTTAAAGTAATATCCTCACCCTCGGCTAAATTGGCAAGCTGTTTTTTCATATCGATTGCATAAAGAAAAGACTGAGTGTCTTTAACCTGGTCTTCGGGAGAAATGATATCAACTTTGGGGAATTTCGGACAGAACCTGTATGCTTTTTCGCCGTCAATAACATATTTGCCAAGACCAACAGCAGCAATACAAATTCCGTCTTCGGGTTTAAAGCGCGATATCGGATAGAAGTTATATGATTGCGCAACGCCGGATACATTCGGGAAAAAAGAATCGTCACAGGTGTTCCCGGCAATCTCCTGTATAACCACCGCCATTTTTTCCTCATCAATTCTATAGTTAATGGCATCAAAATATGCAAGCGAGTGCTTTGAAAACACCGAAGCGTAAACAAGCTTAACCGCGTCAGTAAGGTTTTTGAGTCTTTCATCAAGAGATGAGTGGTTGTTAGGAATGAGGAATGTCTGGTAAATTCCCGAAAAAGATTCCGAAATTGAATCCTCATACATACCTGATGAGCGGACAGCCAGAGGAACCTTTACCTTTTTAAGATAAGACCTTAGCTTAAATTTCAGCTCATTTGAAAGCTCCGCTTTTAAAAACTTTTTCTTTAAGTCCCCAAAGCTTGCTTTCAGGTGAACTTTCCTCAATGAATTTTTATTTATAAAACTGTCATATTCCTCAACACCTACAATTGCTGTTCTGGGAATTTTTATAGATACATCTTTTATTTCCTGAAAAAGCTCCTTTGCCTGAATCAAAGAATTTATAAAAACAATTCCTCTTCCTTTGCCTCCGAAGGAGCCGTTAGAAAGCCTTAGAATTAAATTTTCCTCTTCAAAGAACTCTTCTTCAAAATCAACCACTCCCCCGCGCGAAACACTCGGCTCAACCCGGCGGGTAATTTCAATCAAATAGTTTCTTACTGCTTCCGCGTTTGGAAAGTCAGAAACTTTAATGGGCTGCAGGTGTTCGGCGATTCTGATTTCCCCTCTTGCCATAAGCCATGCGGAAAAATGGTTTCTGCTTCCGTGGTATAAAACGGACTCTGCGGGCACTGCTTCGAGATAATCTTTGAAATCTGCTATGGAATCCGCCCTAAGGATTTCGTTTCCTTCCTTATCCCTGAAAATAAAATCGCCGAACCCAAGATTATTCACTACAAAATCTTTTAAATCTTCCGATAAAGTATCTGAATTTTTGTTTATGAAGGACACCTCAAGTTTTAAGGCAACTTCTTCAAAATCCCCTTCCGAGGATTGAAGCAAAAAGGGAATATCACTGTCTTCTTTTTTAACTCTCTCAAGGAGTTTTACCCCGGCATCCTCGTCAATTTTGCCCTCGTAAGGAAACCTGGCATCGGAAATAACACAAAGAAGATATTCTTTATACTTCTCAAATATTTCAACCGCCTCTTCATAATTAACTGCCATAAGAACTTTAGGCCTGGCGCGCATTCTTAATATCTTTTTCATGCCATCGAGACCGTCGAGTGTAATAAGGCGCTGTGTTTGCTTGATAATTTCATTATATAATACAGGCAGGTAGCGTGAATAATATCTGATTGAATTTTCAACAAGGAGAATTACCCTGACCAGCCCGACTTCAGTATCTATTACAACGTTTTTTTTATCTTCAAAATATTTTGTAATTGCAAGAAATACTTTGGTATCGCGGTTCCACACGAAAATCTTTTCGAAAATATCAATCTTATCCCTCATCTGGTTTACAAAAGCAATATCGCTGTTGTCGTAAAGCAGCAAAAAAACCGGCAGCTTGGGTCTGATTTTCTTAATTTTCTCAGCAAGCTCAATTGGCGTTATATTCTGGGTTCGCATCGTAATTATAGCAAAATCAAAATACCTTTGCATAAGAAGTGTCTCGACCTCATTTTCATCCGAGGCATGGGTAATTCTCGGAACATTAACCAGGTCCAGATTATAATATTCACCGAAAATTTTTTCATTCAGCTTTTCTTCCTCCTCAAGAATAAAAGCGTCATAAAGAGAGGTAACAAGAAGTATTTCCCTCACGTGAAATTGAGCCAAATCATGATAAATTTCACTGTCACTTTTGTATTTCCTGAAAATGGTTTTTAGTTCTTCCTTAAGCATAATATATTTTCGGGCAAACTATTGATATAATAAAACTTTTTCTCTTTTCTGTTTAAACACCTCAAGTGATGTTCTCCAAATCTCTATAATTTCGTCAAAGCTTTTTCCGGCAATAACCGCTTTACGAAAATTATCTGTTCCCGCCAGCTTATCGATAAAATTATTCTTATTAAACTTAAACTCAGCATAGTTTTTATTTAGCTCTATTAGAATAGCTGCTCCTGCCATGACTGCTTCAAATTTGTTTTTATCATTAACATTGATGTAAATTCCGCTGCACTCCTTATTAAAAAACTTCGGGGGATATGAGGAAATCTTTTCGCTTGGAGTGAAGGTAATTGCCTCAAATGTTACACCTTTTAAATTATAAGAGTTCAATCGCGATGCAAGGAATTCTGAGTTTATCCAAGGAGCACCGAAATATTCAAAAGGTTTCGGGGTTCCCCTTCCTTCAGAAACATTTGTTCCTTCAAGAAAACACGCCGCGGGGTAGCAAACAGCAGTTTGCGGAGTAAACATATTAGGCGACGGCTTAACCCAGGGAAGATTCAGCGAATTGTAATCGGTTGAGCGTGTATAATTCAGCATTGCATAAACTTTTAAATATGCCGCATCCTGAAATAAGTTTACCGCAAGGTAATTTGCAAGCTCACCGCAGGTCATTCCATAACAAACGGGTGCAGGGATTAATCCCACAAACGATTCATAAGCTGCCTCAAGCATAAAACCATCAACATAATCAGGGTTAATAATGATTGGTCTGTCACAAACAAAAAGCATCTTTTTGTTTTCAATTGAAGATTCTATAACATAATATAATGTAGATGTATAAGTATAAAATCTGGCTCCTACATCCTGAATATCATAAATTATAACATCAATATCTTTTAAATCCTCACTTGATGGTTTCTTTTTATCTCCATAAAGTGATATAATCGGTATTCCGGTTTTTTCATCAATATTAGAATAATTTTCATCTCCTCTTATACCGTGTTCCGGAGAAAAAATCTTTACAACATTGATATTTTTACTCAGCAAAGCGTCTACGATGTGCGTTCCGTTAGATAGAATTCCTGTTTGGTTTGTGAGTACAGCAGTATTTTTATCCCTCAATACATCAATATTATCCACCAAAACCTCATTACCAAGCCTAAATTGACTACCAAATTTGTCAATGTTACCCACTTGCACTCCAAATGGAATAACAAGTGCAATAAATAACATAATTGTTTTAATTAACATAAAACCTAATTTATGCATAAAACATAATAAAAAATACTGATTTTTAGGGGTGAATTAAGTCTAATGGAGAATATCCGGGAAAAGAAAAACCGGCCGTTAGATTACTCTATTAAGCCGGTTTCTGCAATCTATAAAACCTGTAAGGGAAATACCTCAATTTCATAGGGGTTCTTTTTGTAAATCATAAGGGTTAATCTCTCTATCTCATAAGGGTTGTTCTCAATTACTACAACAAAAATAGCTCTTTAAACTGCATTGGAAAATAGCACAATCAATGAAAGTTATGTAGTATTTTTTGTTACAAAGCTGTTGTATCGGTTCATTTATTATTTTGCCGTTTTTAAGTTGAATCTTAATAAACTTTTCTCAAAATTGACTTATCTTTTAAAATATACTATTTTAACGTTGCAGTGGAATAATGGCAAGATTTAAAAACATATTTATTATATTAATCATTGCGATGATTTTTCCATCTTGTGAATATTTATTTCCCTCTTTATCAGGAGATAAAATTACAGTGGAAGAAGCGTATAACTATCTTAAAAAGCATCATGGGGATGAAGATGTGGTTTTACTCGACGTAAGGACTAAAGAAGAATACAACCAAATTCATTTAGAAGGTGCTGTTTTAATGGATTACACGAACACAGCTTTTCCTGAAGAAATTGAGAAATTAGACAGGGAAAAAACATACATTATATATTCTAAAAATGATAAATGGAGCGCTAACACATTTGAGCTGATGAATGAGCTTAATTTTCAAAATGTACATTATATTTTAGGGGGAATCGAAGAATGGCAAAGGCAAAATCTGCCTACAAAATTTGAATAACAACCCACCTCTAAAATGTAGAATATCTGCCAAAAATTAGCCTTTTCACAATTATTCTGGTTTGAATTTGGTCTAAAAAATCCATAAATTTGTAGTTTACTAAAAGAGTTTTGGGGCTATAGCTCAGCTGGGAGAGCGTCTGAATGGCATTCAGAAGGTCAGGAGTTCGATCCTCCTTAGCTCCACGCCAAATAGCGAGACGGCGAAACAGTAAAATAGTGAATCGTCAATAATAAGATTAGCATATAAATTTTTAAATAAATAAAACGATGTTTGCAATAGTAAATATAAAAGGTAAACAATACAGAGTTTCTGAAAACGATAAAATTTTTGTTCCAAAACTTAAGGAAGAAGTGGGCTCAAAAGTATCTTTCAGCGATGTTTTAATGTTCAGCAATGATGACAAATCATTTAAAATCGGAGCCCCGAATCTCTCAATGAAGGTTGACGCAACTGTTTTGGGGCATACAAAAGATGACAAAGTTGTTGTTTTCAAGAAGAAAAGAAGAAAAGGGTATAAAAGAACAAAAGGGCACCGCCAGCAGTATACTGAGATTGAGATTAACTCTATAAAATAATTTTTTAATTGAAAATTTGATTGATTTACTATGGCTCATAAAAAAGGTTTAGGAAGCACAAAAAATGGCCGTGACTCCAATGCACAGCGGCTTGGAGTAAAACGCTTCGGCGGAGAACTTGTAACTGCGGGGAGTATTTTAGTCAGGCAAAGGGGAACAAAATTCTTCCCGGGGCTTAACGTTGGCAAGGGGAAAGATGATACTTTATTTTCATTGATTAACGGCAAAGTCAAGTTCACCAATCACAGCAGGAGTAAGAAAAAAATAAGCGTTTTACCCGTAGAAACCAAATAAGTTTCTTGCTTTTAGATTCAAAGCTGTATTCAAAGAAGCGAGTGGAAACAGATTCACTCGCCTGCCAGCTGGAGGCAGATTTGTTATTTTAATTAACACCATTTCCCAAACTTTAACAGAATTATAAAATGAAAGTATCTGTAATCGGTGCGGGTAATGTCGGCGCAACCTGCGCGGAAGTAATTGCCCACCACGAGCTTGCTAATGAAGTAGTTCTTCTTGATATAAAGGAAAATTTCGCCGAAGGAAAGGCGCTGGATATATGGGAAACATCCGCCATAAACATGTATGATACACGTGTTATCGGCACAACAAACGAGTACTCTAAAACTTCAAAATCGGATGTTGTGGTAATTACATCCGGTTTGCCGAGAAAGCCCGGGATGAGCAGAGATGATTTAATCTCAACAAATGCGAAAATTGTTAAATCCGTAACCGAAAATGTCATTAAACACTCACCTGATACAATTCTGATTGTAGTATCCAACCCCCTTGACGTAATGACATACTGCGCATACATCAACTCAAAATTCCCAAGCAGCAGAGTATTCGGAATGGCTGGTATTTTAGATACGGGAAGATTCAAAGCGTTTTTAGCCGATGAGCTGAGGGTTTCACCTAAGGATATACAGGCAGTTTTAATGGGCGGGCACGGCGATACAATGGTGCCTCTGCCGAGATACACTACAATCGGCGGTATTCCGGTAACGGAATTAATCGATAAAGCAAAATTAGACGCTATTATAGATAGAACCAAAAAGGGGGGCGGTGAAATAGTTAACCTTCTCGGCACCTCGGCGTGGTATGCACCCGGCTCGGCGGCTGCGCAAATGGTCGAAGCCATATTAAAAGACCAAAGGAGACTATTCCCTGTTTGCGCATGGCTTAACGGCGAGTATGGATTGAAGAATATATATCTCGGTGTCCCTGTTATTTTGGGCAAAGGAGGGATTGAAAAAATCATCGAGCTTAAGCTTAATGAAGATGAAATGAAGCTTGTCAATGAATCCGCAAAAGCCGTTAAAGAAGTTATGGATGTTTTGGATAAGCTTAAGCTGTAAGATACCCCATGTTGTTGGTCTTGGCGCCTGCAGCGCCACGCGGTATGAGCAACAACCACTTATTTGTTGGTGACAACACCAACAAAGTGGAAAACGATTTTTATTTAAAGCTGTTAAAAAACTTCTGTTCATCTTTAGTATTTTTAATTTGAATCCAGTTTATGCCTTTGCAATCTGAATGTCTAATCAGTTTATTGTACCATCTTTTCTTGCTTTTATAATGCGTGATTGTATAAAGTATTATGGAATCTTTCGATAAAGCCATTTTGAGCGATTCCTTATTATTGTGCCATAAGGGTTCTTTTGAGATTAGTCTTTCCGCCGTTCTAAATGTAACCTGATGCAGCACTTTCAAAAAAGTATAATTCAGCCAAATTACCGTATCTGCCCTGCCGATAGTAAGGTCCTGTACCTTCCTGTAATTGCCGTCCATAATCCACTCATTATGTTTTGTAACATTATCCACAAGACTTCTGAACTCGTCGTCTTTTGTCATCACCCAATCAGGTTTCCAGAACATTGAATCGATTTCATAATGGGGAATGTTTGTAACCTGTGATAATCTCCTTGCAAAAGTGGTCTTTCCGCACCCGCTTGAGCCTACTACAACAATTTTTTTACCAACGGCTTTTTTCAAAGCAAAATATGGGAATTTTTTTTTCTTAAACCCTGACTTAACAAGAGTGCTTATTTGTTCCATTTCAATTAAGGTATATTTAAGTTTTCTATATCTATTCTTTCAAAGCCGTATTTCACAGGATTGAAATAAATATACTCGCGAATTTTGTTTAATTCCTCTTCGCTTCTGATTATCCTATCGTAATAAGACCTTTGCCATAATTTTTTATTAAATGGAACAAATAAATTTTTCTTAACACCTTTAATATATTCATTTGTTGTCATTGTCTTAAACCACTGTATAATTTTTTGTAGGGACAAACCTGTGTGTTTGTCCTTTAAGCCCATGTGTTTGCTCACCTTTTCTTTTGGGACGACACAAAGGTCGTCCCCTACATAATTATCATTAAAGACCATTATAATACCATGGATATGGTCTGGCATAATTACATATTCATCAAGTAATACGTGGGGAAATTTATTTTGTAAGACCAGCCAAAACCGTTCAATCATTTTTCCGGAATCCGACAATATCATCTTTTCATTTACTATTTCTCCGAACAGTTTTAATCTATTGTGCAGGCAAACAGTAATAAAATACGCGTTATTAGATGAATAATCAAAATCTTTCAAACGATTCCGTTTTCTATTCATCATTACGCAATGAACTTTACTTTTTCTTAACAATCAAAATAAACTCCGAGCCTTGGGCGCTTAGCTTGTATTCAAACTCGTCCACCATCGATTTAGCGATAAATATTCCCCTGCCGTGAACATCCAATAAGTATTCATCAAGCGTCGGGTCAGGCAGTGTCTCAATTTCAAATCCTTTTCCCTCATCGTTAATAATCACTTTCATTTGAGCATCGTTATACTCAACAGATATACGAACCTTCTTTTTATGATTTTCTTTGTTCCCGTGGACTATGGCATTGATAAGAATTTCGGTAACGGCAATCATTAAACGCCTGTAATCTTCATCGGGAAGCTTAAAGTCTTTGTTAGCTTCAAGGAACATTTCCTCGACCTTTTTAATCTGGCTGCGTTTAGATTCTATTTCTAATGCCTTTTTCTTCATTAAAAGTTGAATATTGCATTAAAAGTTGAATATTGCATTAAAAGTTGAATATTGCATTAAAAGTTGAATATTGCATTAAAATAAACATTGCTGCTTTGGCTTGAAGGGGAATTACCGCCGTATCTGTAATAATCATAGCTGCCCAAAATCTCGATTCTTGAATTACGCTTCCACTCCACCCTTAATCTTGCAAAGGGACCGGTTGTTCTGATAAAAGTATCGAAAACTCTTTCCCCGCTGATGTAATTATATCTTCTTTGCTCAAAAAACTTGTAGCCGGCTGAAATAATTATAAATTTATTAAAAAAATAATTTAATTCAGAATTAATAATTTTATCCTCAAAATAGTTAATTGGCCTTTGAGAAAACTCCCTCCAGTTCAGCTCGCCCCTCTCGTAAAGCTTAAGCTCGCCGTATATATCTATGCCGAAATGCCTGGAAAAATTGATAATTGCCGAGTCCTTCAGGTTGAGCTGGCGGAATGAATAGCTTTGGACCGAAGAAACTATATCCTCAAAATCATAAACAGTATAGTTTGCAAGAACGCTGAAGGTGCCCACGTTTCTGAACCAATCCGCCGGAGTAAAAAAGCTTCTGCTTGTAAAACGCAAAACCCGGTTCCAATTGTTGTTTGAGCTCCTCTGGGCAAAAATGTAGACGGTATGATACAGGTTTAAATCAGCAGATGTTGTTAAAACAAGATTTTTTAAGTTATTAAACCTATGGGCAAGATAGATAATAAAGCCAAGCTCATCCCTATCGTCGAAGTTATCCTTGCTCGGCGTATCGTATTTTAATATCGAAGCATTTGCCGAAAGCTCCAGGCGGTTCATTAAATTTAAGCTGTAATATAAATTGGAATTAAACTGAAATAT
>Ga0326597_10013136_pt1 | contig 10889 bp, 9 predicted proteins | sample RVTome_12_FD_203789 | JGI IMG/M metagenome (GOLD analysis project Ga0326597, IMG submission 203789) | Soil microbial communities from uranium-contaminated site in the Upper Colorado River Basin, Wyoming, United States - RVT100D185 | ecosystem: Environmental > Terrestrial > Soil > Contaminated >... | reverse complement strand
CGGCCGAGAGAAACGCGCCGTCTGCGATCTCAACATCCCCGCCGAGAGAACAGTTGTTGCAGACGACGATGCTCGAGCCGAGCCGGCAGTTGTGCGCTACGTGCGTCCCGATCATGATGTAGTTGTCGTCGCCGAGAACTGTGACCGACTCCGGAGGCGTGCCCCGGCTGACGCTCGAGCATTCGCGAAAGATGTTGCGGCGGCCGATCCGGAGATACGAGCGCACGCCGGTGAAGCTCCGGTCTTCGGGATCGTTGCCGAGGACAACGCCGGGATAGAGATGATTGTCCTCCCCGAGCGTGGTGTGCCGCTTGAGGACGACGTGCGAATCGAGGCGCGTCCCGGCGCCGACCTCGACGTCGTCCTCGATCAGGCAGAACGGGCCGACCGAAACGCCGGGAGCGAGCTTCGCGCGCGGGCTGATGATGGAGGTGCTGGCAATTTCACTTGTCACAAGCTCCCAGGATACTACACGGCAAGGCGCAAGAAGGCCGGAAAGGATTCCTCGAAAACACCGGAAACTGGCCGCCGAAAGGCAATGAATCAGGTAGAATTGGACCGTTCCAGCAAGTTGCGGAGGGGAGGAAGAGCATGAAGAGAAACCGGATTGGGCCGGGCGTTCGGGGAATCGTCCTGGTGCTCGTCATTTCATTTCCGGGGGGAGCGGCGGCGGTTGCGCAAACCAAGAGCCCGGCACCCTTGTCCATTGCGCGGCAAGGCTACGTTTTCGCCGGGGGGGAATACTCGACCGTGGAAGGCCGGAACGTGATGAGCGGACAGCTGTATGCAGAATTCCAGATTCCAAGCCAGCAGAGGCATCCCTATCCGATCGTCCTGGTCCACGGCGGCGGCCAGACGGGAACGAACTTCACGGGAACCCCGGACGGCCGCGAGGGCTGGGCGCAGTTCTTCCTGCGCGAGGGCTATGCGGTGTACGTCGTGGACCAGGCCGGGCGGGGCAGAGCCGCTTACCAGCCCGAACTGTACGGTCCCCAGAGGCAGCCCGATATCGAGCGGCGGCAACAGCGGTTCACTGCGGCGAGTCGCTACAATCTTTGGCCGCAGGCCCATCTGCACACGCAATGGCCCGGAACGGGGGAGCCGGGCGATCCGGTCTTCGATCAGTTCTATGCCTCTCAGGTAACCGATATCCAGGACTTCCCATTGCAGCAGACCGTGAACCCCGCAGCCATCCTGGCGCTGCTCGAACAGATCGGCCCGGCGATTGTTCTGACGCATTCTCAATCCGGAACCTTCGGCTGGCCCGTGGCCGATGCGCGGCCCGACCGCGTCAAAGCGCTGCTCTCCATCGAGCCGAACGGGCCGCCCTTCTTTGACGTCGACAACCTCGGTGCGCCCGAGTGGTTCGGAAACGGACCGAAGACGAGGCCCTGGGGTCTCACCGCGGCCCCGCTCGCATACGCTCCCGCCGCCGCGAGCGCTACCGACCTTGCCATCGTCCAGCAGGACAAGCCCGATGAGCCGGACCTCGCCCGATGCTGGATGCAGCAAGAGCCGGCACGGCAGTTGCCGAATCTTCAGAAAATGCCGCACTTGATCGTGACCGCGGAAGCCTCCTATCACGCGGCGTATGACCACTGCACGGTCAAGTACCTGGAGCAGGCGGGAGTCCATGCCACATGGATCCGGCTCGGCGATGCCGGAATCCACGGGAACGGCCACATGATGATGATCGAGAAGAACAGCCGGGAGATCGCCGCTGTCCTTTCCCGATGGCTATCGAGAGCGCTGCCGAATCCGTGAAAACGGCGCCGATACAACGGAACAGGACGTTGCGTTTGGGTTGAGTGTGGATGGAACATTGGGCATCAACCGCATTGGAGGTGGGATCATGAGAAAAAGAATTTGCTTCGTGTTTGCGATGGCTGCTTCCCTGTCGGTGATTGCTGCGCCGCTTTCGGCGCAGGACCTGGGTCCGCAGTTTCGGAAGATCAAAGAGGGGATCTACGCGCAATCCGCCCGGGAAGCCAACTCGAATGCCGGGATCATCGTGACGTCGGAGGGAGTGGTGCTGGTGGACAGCGGTCATAACCCGACCGATTCCCGCGCGGTGATGGAGGCCGTCAAGAAGCTCACGCCGCTGCCGGTGCGGTTTCTCATCGACACCGAGGTCCACGCCGACCACACCACGGGCCATTTCGTTTTCTCTCCCCCGGCCATGATCATCAATCATGCCGGAGCCGGCGAGGCGATGCGACAGGGTTTCAACCCGGACCGGATGCTGAACCTGATGAAACAGTCGCCGGAAATGGCTGCGGCGGCGCAGGGCTACCGGCTGGTTCCGCCGCAGGTTGAGTACTCCGGCGACAAGCTTACGCTCCATCTGGGCGGGAAGACGATTGAGGTGCTGTATCTCAAGAACGTGCACAGCGAGGCCGATTCCGCCGTCTGGCTCCCCGAAGACCGCGTGCTGTTCTCCGCCTCCGTGGCGTTGCACGACAGCATCAACATCCTCCGCCCGTTCGTCAGCATCCCGGACATGCTCAGCGCCATGCAGATGCTGAAGGCGCTGAATCCCGAAATCGTTGTTCCGGGCCACGGCTCACCGACCACGACCCGGATGTTCGACGACTCCGAGCTCTACTATACGTTGCTCATGGATCGGGTCAGGGCTCTGGCGAGCCAAGGAAAGACTCTGGAGCAGATCCAGGCAGAGCTCAAGATGCCCGAATACGCCGGCTACGCCGCCCAGGAAAGGATGCCGAGCAATATCGAGGCGGCGTACCGGGCCGTTCAGGGGAACAATTAGCAGAAGAAGCGCTTTTGGAACGCGCAGGAAATCGAGCTTGATTCAACCGGGACCGTTGTGTATGATTTCGTCCCGGAAGGCAGATTGTCGGAAATCTCGCCGGGGTGGGCAAACCGGCGGTGTCGAATTTGTGTCGGAATATGGAGGCGGGAACATGAAAGCGAAATCAAGCAAGGCAGTGTGCGCCACGGCAATCGCATTTGCGATGGCCCTGGCGATAGGGGTGAGCGCCCAGGTAGCGGCGGCGCAGGAGGCAAGGAAAATCGAAGAGCAGTTCAAGAACATCCAAGTCCTCACGGGAGCGCCGGCGGACATGCTGAATCCGACGATGGTGTACTTTGAGGGCGCGCTCGGGGTGGGCTGTGGATTCTGCCACGATTCGGACGGCAGCAAACGAGACGCCGATACCAACCCGAGGAAGAATACCGCCCGCCGGATGATTCGGATGGTCAACGCGATCAACGAGAGCACGTTCAACGGACAAAAGGTGGTCACTTGCATGACCTGCCACCAGGGGCGGAACAAGCCCATCGGCGTCCCGTTCGTGGTGTCGGAGCAGGCGCCGCCGGCATTGGGCGAGGCCTACCTGGATGCGATGCCCCCGGCGGCCCCGATTCCGAACGTGACGGTGGACCAGCTCCTGAATAAGTACATAGCGGCCCTGGGCGGCATGGATGCCCTGCAGCGCACTTCGAGCCTGAAGGCAAGTGGCGAAATGATCCAGCGACGGCCCGCCCGCGCATTTCCCGCCGTGGCGCTGGAAATCTCCGCAAAAGCTCCCGGCAAGCAGTTGATCGTGTCCGGCAGCGGGGACGACGCGAGCAAGGAAGGCTATAGCGGCAACTCCGGCTGGACCGGCAACCGCGACATGCGCAGGGCTGAACTCGATGGGGTGCGGCTCGAAGACGCCTTCAACCTCCCCCTGCAGTTGCAGGAAATCCTCGTCTCTCCGAAGGTGGATCATCCGGAGGTCGTTGACGGCCGCGAGGCCTATGTGGTCAGCGCAAGCACGCAGAATCTGCCGCTGGTGAAACTCTACTTCGATAAAGATTCCGGGATGCTGGTCCGCCTGATGTATCACACCCAGGGAATCTTCGGACCGTACCCGACGCGGATCGATTACAGCAACTTCCGCGAAGTGAACGGGCGGAAGGTGCCGTACACGTGGGTGATCGCGGGAACCCGAAACCGGGAATACACCTACGTGATGCAGGACGTCCAGGCAGCAGCGGTGGATGACGGCATGTTCGAACAATCGGCGAGACGATAGAGCAATCGGTTGCCGGGGTTGTCGGGGCCGAAGAAGATTGCAACTTCCCCGGAGAGCTTTCCCATGGCGACCACCCAGCCCGATACTGCGAGGACCGTTACTACGAAGACCGTTGAAGAGCTAGCCCGTTGGCTGGGCGGAGAACCGGAAGGGGACCTTGCCCGGCCTGTGACGGGAGCCGCCGCGCTCGACTCCGCCGGCGCGTTGGACGTGGCCTTCCTTGATTCCGGGGATTCCGACCGAAATGTGCGGCAGGCACTGGCCTCCCTGGCCGGCTGCCTGCTCGCGCCCCCCGGCGTTTCCCTCCCCGGCAAGACAGTTATCCGAGTGAACAATCCCCGATCCGCAATGGCCCGCGCAGTCGGGCTGTTCCATCCGGCCCCGCCGCCGCGGCCGGGGACCCATCCCACGGCGGTCGTCGGCGAAGGTGTCGCGCTTGGCGCCGGCGTCGCGATCGGGCCGTGCGCGGTGATCGGCGATGGGGCTGAAATCGGCGCGCGGGCCTCGATTGGGGCGGGCTGCGTGGTGGGCGAGCACTCGGTGCTGGGCGAAGATTGCGTCCTCAACCCGCGCGTGACTCTCTATCCCGGCGTCCGGCTCGGCTCGCGCGTGATCCTGCATAGCGGCTCGGTCATCGGCAGCGACGGATTCGGATACGTGTTCGAGAACGGCCGCTATTCAAAGTTCCCGCAGGCGGGGACGGTCGAAATCGCCGACGCCGTCGAAATCGGCGCAAATACCACAATCGATCGCGGCGCGCTCGGGCCGACGCGCATCGGGCGCGGCACCAAGATCGACAACCTGGTTCAGATCGCCCACAACGTCCAGATCGGCGAGCATTGCGTGATTGCCTCGGGAACGGGGATCTCCGGAAGCGTCGTGATCGAGGACTACGTCGTGATCGCCGGGCAGGTCGGTATCGGAGACCATGCCCGCGTCGGCAAAGGCGCCGTGCTCGGAGGGCAGTGCGGAATCCTTCCGCACAAGGTGGTCCGCCCCGGAGAAACGGTTTGGGGAACTCCCGCCCGGCCGCTCAAGGAATATCTGAAGCAGCAGGCGCTGTCTGCGCGACTTGCGAAGCAATCGGAATCATGGAAAGAAACCCAAGAAACTGGAAAGCCAAAGAAGAAAGCGGCGAGCTCAAAGACCCGATCCAAGGCAATCCCACAATCCAGAAGCCGTAGAAAGTAGCTACGGCAGCTTTTCGGTAGAAGGATCGGGATTATCGGCCTTGCCGCTTGTTCTTGGTGTGCCGATATGGTCGGCGAGCTGATCTCCGGTGAAATTATCGGTAAAGCTTTCGTCGATCTCGGGCAGCATCGCTGCGTTCCATTCATACCATTCAGCGATCAGTCGTTCGTAAACGTCGCGTTGGCGCTCCTTTAAGTTGGCGCGCTCCATCGGGTCCTCGACTACATTGAACAAGAAGGTGTTGTCCAGAATTTTCAAGAACTTGTAATCTCCGTCGCGCACAGCTCGCTGCGCGTTGGCCTTGTAACGCCAAAATAACCTGCGCGGAACCGGCGCAGCACTCCCGGTCAACATTGGCAGCAGATTGATGCCATCCGGCGGAAACGCCGGATCCGGCACGGAACCAGCGGCGGCAAGCAGAGTCGGCAGCCAATCCATGCTGATCGCAACTTGCTCCGTCGTCCGGCCACGAGCAATCCGTGCGGGCCAACTGATGATCGCCGGAATGCGCAATCCACCCTCCAGCAGTTCCTCTTTCATGCCGGTAAACGGCCCGGTGTCGGCAAAACGCTCACCCCCGTTATCGCTGGTGAAAATGACGATCGTATTATCGGCCAGAGCATTGGCGTCGAGCGCCTGCAGTACACGGCCAATCTGCAAATCCATCGCCTGAACCATGCGCTGATAGGTTTTCTGTGTCCCGCCATCGAAATGGAAGAGGGATCGGATTCGCCGGGACTCGGCTTCGTCGCCCGGCGCTTCCCACGGCCAATGCGGCGCATTGAAATGCAGGCTAAGAAAGAACGGCCGCCGCGCCTCCGCATATTGATTGATTGCTGACACGGCCCGCTGGCCCAGCAAGTCCGTCAAATAACCGGTTTCTTGGATCTTTACATTGTTGTCCCAAAGATCGTCCGTATCGGTGTTCGCCGGCCCGAATTTGTGTGTGAAATAATCAACAGAGCCGCCGCGAAAGCCCCAAAAATGGTCGTAGCCGCTCTGGAGCGGGCCGTACTCCGGCAGCCGTCCCAGATGCCATTTGCCGATCAGCGTTGTGCCGTAACCCGCCTTCTTCAGTAGTGAAGGTAACGTCGGATGTTCCGGAGGCAAACCGACTTTTCGCGTATCCCGGCTCGAAATAGGCTCTTCCAGGCCGACTGGCAAACGATATTGATAACGGCCGGTGATCAACGCCGTCCTCGTTGCGGAGCAAACCGCGGAATTGGCATAGGCTTGCAGGAATCTCACGCCATTGGCGGCGATGCGGTCGATGTTTGGGGTGGTGAAGTCGCGACGCCCGTAGCACGATACGTCGGCGTAGCCGAGATCATCCGCCATGATGAACACAATGTTCGGAGGTCCGGATACCGTCTGTCCGAATATGTTTTCGATACCTGAGGCAAGGGTGATTGTTCCAAGCGCAGCACTGCGCAACAATGCTCGGCGTGTTAGTTCCGGTGCTTGTGGCATTGACTCGAACTCCTCAGGGTTCAAATGTCCATCAGATGGGAAACCGTCCTAGCAGGAACGGAAAAACCGATTCAAAGCCCGTCTCGCGGTCTCCGACAACGAGCCATCGCGCGAATATGGTAACACAACCCATACCCGTCGCGGCCCGCACTGCTGACCATGCTCATTCGCAGCCCAGCGTCACGGCCCAAAGCTGCAAGCCAAACTCGCTCCGGCGGCAGAAGCGCTTGTAGAGACGGGCATGCCCGGCGCGGATGATGGCTTCGTTCACGCGTACTTCCCCGCACCAGATAACCGCCAGAATGCGGCCGTAATTGTCCGTCTGCTGCAGATCGTCCTGGTCCACGAGAGCCGTGGACCCCAGCGGGCAAAGCTCCCGCAGATATTCTGTAGCAGCCGGGCCGAAGCGCGTGGCCCGCTCCGGCGCGTCCACCAGGACCAGCCGGATTCGGTCGCCACTCACGTCGAGCGTGTCGCCATCCACCACCCGAGTCACCTGTCCTGCAAGACAGGCCGCCACGCCGCCGCACCTCGGGTCATTCGATCCGCGCGATCCGTGCGATCCCGGCACGCCGCTTGGCCGAAGGAAGTAATGAAAAGCGGCTAACGCAAGAGACACTAGCAGCACGAGAATTTTAACCCGCCTTCCGCGTGGCTTCTTGAACCGGATTCGCCGCATTCGCCGCATGTTCTACTCCCTATCTATTCTGCACCCAGAACGGGCCGGCATGCGCAACTCCCAAGGTCTTCCCCGTCAGGTGGCTGCGAAGGTTCTATTTCTGCTGTGCTATACTGCGCATCATGCGCATGGTGGTGGTGGGCGGGAACAGCCGCAACATCGGGAAGACGTCGGCCGTGGCCGGGCTGATCCGGGCGCTGCCGCAGCATAACTGGACGGCGGTCAAGCTAACCCAATATGGACACGGCATTTGCGCGGCGGACGGCAACGAGTGCGATTGCGCTCCGGAAGAGCATCCGTTTGCAGTGACCGAGGAAACCGACCGCGGCGGGGGGAGCGATACGTCCCGGTTTCTTGCGGCGGGTGCGCAAAGGGCGCTCTGGGTGCGTGTGCGGCTGGGGATGCTCGCAACGGTGCTTCCCGCTCTCCGCGAGGCCCTGGGAGACGACGACGCGGTCATCGTCGAGAGCAACAGCATTCTGGAGTTTTACGACCCGGTGGTTTACCTGACGGTTCTGGACCCCTCACGGCGGGATTTCAAGGAATCGGCCCGGAGGTTTTTGCCCCGGGCCGATGGGATTGTCTGCGTGGGTTCTCTTGCCGGTCCTATACCCGCAACATCGCGGGCCGGGTGGGAGGGCATCGCGCTGGAGGTGGTCCGCAACAAGCCGCTTTTCCCGGTCTCCGAGGGCGAATCCGTCACGCCGGAGCTTGCGGCGTTCGTGGAGCAGCGGCTGGCCGTTGCGGCCGCCGCCGTGCCGGACAAGAACAAACCCACGGCACAAAGGCCGTGCCGTGGCTACCCGTCTGTTCCTACTTCAATTTCTTAGATAGCGGCCGGAGCGAGCGCGGTACCCTCGGACAGCTCGAACGGGCGTTTGGCCTTCTCCGGATTCGTCTCTTCGCAGCCCTTCTCGCGCTTGTAGAGCGTCGGCGCATCCTTGTCCTGGGCATCCAGGCTCTCCGCGATATCCTTGAGGTGCGTCTTTATGCTCCGGAACTCGCTGGTGTTTTCCACGGACTGCTCCTGCTTCGGGAGGAACGAAATCTCGCGGTAGGACGTAAGGATGCGGTCGTAGAAGGCCGGGTGCGTGCGGAAGAAGCTGGTCTTCTCGACGTAGCCTTCCTTGGAAGCCATGATGTCGAAGAACTGGATAAAGCCCTCGGGGTTGTAGCCGGCCTTCCAGAGATACTGGACGCCGAGCAGGTCGGCCTCGAGCTCATAGTCGCGGCTGACGCCGAGCAATTGCAGGCTCAGGACCAGTCCCAGACCCTGGAAACCGTACGTGAGGGCGTAGTAAGTTCCGATGCCGGCAGCGCCTCCGGTAAAGATGAGCGCGGCAACCTGAGCGGCCTGGTAAACGATGCTGGCGATGGTGGCCCGCTTCATGAGGCGGTGGCCGTGGCGCGCCACATCGTGCGAAATCTCGTGCGCCAGCACGCCCGCCAGTTGTGCTTCGGTCTGGGTTTCCTCCAGCAACCCCCGGTTGACGAACAGATAGCCGCCGGGCAGAGCGAAGGCGTTGACTTCCTTGGAATTGAGCACCGTCAGGTGCAGCGGGACCTTGAGGTCGGAATTGCGCGCAATGTTCTGCGCGATGCGGTTCACGTACTCGGTGATGACGGGGTCTTCGATTTCCTTGGGCAACATGCCGAATTGCTTGAGCTGCTGCACGGCCTCCTGGCCGGCCTTGATGTCGTCTTCCTGCTTGTCCTCGATGGTGCGGAAGCCGATGTCCTGGGCGTCGCCCCACTTGCGGGTGTGGGCCTGGTTGGAGGCGATCATCTGCGCGATCTCCTGCTTGGCAGCCGGCCACTTCTCGATGAGGTCAAGCTTGGCGTTGTAGTTCTCGTACTCGACGGGGACGGCCGTCTGGCGCTCGATTTTGGTTTTGGCCAGCTCGTCCTGATAGTTCTGAATCTGGCAATGGATGGCCTGGCGCTGGGTCTTGACTTCTTCCGTCTCCACGGCCTCTTTGGCATTGAGCTGCTTGAGGTGATCCTGGGCGGCCTTGATCTGTTTCTCGAAGTTTTCTTCCCTGCTCTTGAGCTGGTCCTTCTTGGCCTTCTCTTCGTTCTTCAGGCGGTCGCGAACCTGGTTAAACTGGGGGCTGGTAAATTGCAGAGTGGGCGCCAGCTCCAGCAATTGGAGGTAGGGCTTCTTGAGCAGAGGGTCAATCCCGCTCGTATCCTCAACGGCCGCGGCCGCGTAGACGTTGGGTGAGTTCACCGAAAGCAGCAACGAAACGCTCAACGCAATGCTCAAAACCTTCTTCATCCAGACCTTCATACTCGCTACCCGCATATCCCCTCCCGCGCGGAATTTTACGCAACCAGCCTTACACTACAATGGATTCGTCAAGCCCCCGGAAAGATGCCTGCAACTCGATTTTGTAAAACATCCGCCAGTAACCAAGTGGGAACGGAGAGGGTGGGGGTGTCTTTTCAAGAGCAGATTTGCCGTTCGTGGTTCAGCCGTCCCTGTGGGACTCGACTAGAGCTGGTCTCAAAAATGGCAGTTAGCAAAGCCGCAAAATCACCCCAGGGGCTAACGCCCTTATTTTTCAGGGGCTCGTGCGGCACGGCTGAACAGGTTGCTGAAAAATTCTCAAAACACGGTCATTCTGAGGGGGCAAAGACGACGAAGAATCTGCATCTTGCTGATTCATAGGACAAGCAGGTTCTTCGTTACGCTCAGAATGACCGCGCAATTGATTTTTCCAGCAACCTGTGAAGCCGTGCCCTGACGGAACGCAAGAACAGGCCCACCGTTCGACTGCGCTCACGGCCCTGAGCCTGCCGAAGGGCGGCACGAAAAGCGTGCCGTGACTACCACCGCGATCATTCCTCCGTTCCTCCCGGCAACAGAAAACGTTCCTGTCTTGGCGCAGATTCTGCAACAACCAACTGGGTTTTCAGGGCTTCAATTTCCTTCTGCAAATGCAGCAGCATGGCCAGGAAGATGCTCTCGGAGGGCGCGGCGTTGACCTGGTAGACGCAGGCGGCGGTGAAGTACTTGGCGCCGTCAAAGAGGCGATCGAGCAGCTCGCGGTCCTCGCGCCGCAGCGCGCGGTAGAAGAGCCGCCACTGCTGGCGGCTCTGCTCGAGCACTTGGCTCACGGTCGGGATGGTTCTGCCCATGGGTTCCCCTGCTTCCTAATAAAACTCCCTAAACAAATTTTGGAGTCGCTTCGCCGAAGGCTCCGCTTGGGCCTACGGCAGTGCGGAAGATTCATTCCACTCTAGCCCATTTTCACGAACGATGTAACCCGTCTGGCGGTTTTGTAAGACATTACCTCAGCGGCTAAAGCCGCTTGATTCTACGGCTGTTACGGCATGGCTGAAGCCATGCCCTGACGGGATACACGAAAAGTAAAACCGCTCTAGCCTTGTGCGGCACGGCTGAACAGGTGCCCTGACGGAACGCCCAGCAGCCTCTAGGAAGCCCGCTGCAGCGGGCTGCGGAACCACATCTCTGGACCGCTGACCCAGCGCTAAAGCGCTGGGCT
>Ga0326597_10013135_pt1 | contig 10889 bp, 10 predicted proteins | sample RVTome_12_FD_203789 | JGI IMG/M metagenome (GOLD analysis project Ga0326597, IMG submission 203789) | Soil microbial communities from uranium-contaminated site in the Upper Colorado River Basin, Wyoming, United States - RVT100D185 | ecosystem: Environmental > Terrestrial > Soil > Contaminated >... | reverse complement strand
ACAAGCAGCAAGAGAACGTTCTCCCTAATTTGGCTCCGCGCCTCCGCGATACCATCTTTCTCCAGCGCACGAAGCGCCAACGGGAAAGCCGCCAGGTGAATTACTCCCATCAACATTCCCAACGACTGCTGCGTCAGATCGTACGCTGCGGCATAGGCACCGACTGCTTTCGCATTCAAAAACCAACCCAAAAAGAAACGATCGGACACATCCACGACCAAAATCAGCATAAACGTCAACGTCAGCGGTGCGCCGTAAGCAATAAACTCCTTGAGCAATCGTACGCGGTAGTAGTGTAATGAAGCGCAATGCCAATGCCTCCAGACAAGTAGAGTGGAAATCAACGAGCCGACGATTAGACCAAGTAGGATCCCGACGACGCCCAAGCCGAAATAGAGGAATGCCACTCCCAGACCGAGAGCCAGCAGTGCTTTAGCAGACGCGACCAAGCCGTAGCGGATCGGTGCTAAACGAACATTAAGGATTCTCAGATTTAGATCGAACCACGCTTGCGCCCACCCCAGAACAACGGCCAGGATGACGAACCACTGCAGCGTCTTGTCAGGCCACAGCCAAGCCAGCGCGCCGCCCAGCGCGCCGGTAAGCGCGACCAATCCCAGGAACCCTGCCAGAGCCGTAGAAAGCAGTGCTTGCGGTTCGTTCTCATGTGCTGGCAAAAACCGTCCTAGGCTCAAATTCAGCCACTGAAAACAAACCGCGTTCACAAAGCTGACCACTGCAATTACAAGAGCATAGTAACCATATTGGTCGGCGGTCAGTAACCTGGTATAGAGCGCCAATGCCAGCAGGCTGACTGCGCCTGGGATAATGCGCCCCAAAAAGTAAAAAGTGCTGTGCTTGATCAGCCCCCGCCCCTGATCCCTGCGTAAACAGTTGCTCATCAGAAGAGCTCTGCGCGACCCATTGGGGCTCGGATCAAAAAACGCCAGGGCCTAAGCCACGTGCTTCTGCAGCACACGTTCGAGATGATCGTGCCGATACGGCAGTTCGAGGCTTGACGCCCCTCGATCAGCGCCACGCAAGGTAACGTCTAAATGCCTGCAACCGCGCCGATTGGTGCGGATCGCTGCGGGCTTTGGCCATCGCTTCACTAACGACAACCCACAGTATCCCCAGAAACATTGCCACCAGCGCTGAAAGCAGCACGATCAGGGTGCGCTTGGGCTTGGACTTGCGGTCCGGCTCGATGGCTTTGTCCATCACCTGGATCACCGCGGACTCTTTGGCTTCATCTATCTTGGCTAATTCGTACTGCCTGGCGAGCAGTTCGTAAATGGTTTCGTAGTATTTCATGTCGCGCAGCAAGTGCAAATTATCCATGCCCTTGCCACCGGAGGCGCTCTCCGCAACCTTGGCGCTACCGGTCCCTTCGAGCTTGGCCAGTTCGCGCTTCATCGATTCGAGTTCCTGCTGGGCGAGTCGCAGATCGGGGTTGCCCTCGGCAGCGAAGGTGCGCATGGCGCCGATCTGCACTTCTTTGACCGCCATCTGGCCGCGCAGCCGAGCGGTGGTTTCGACCATCGCCTTGCCCTGGTCGTCCACCTTCACCAGACCGCCGTGCTCCAGCGCCTGCCTGGCCGTAGTTTCAGCCCTGGCAAGGTTGTCTTTGGCTTGGGTCAACTGCTGCTCGAAGAAGAGCCGACGCTGTGAAGCTTCGGTCACCGCGAGCACTTTGGTAAGCTTGAAAAGTTCATCGACATAGCCATTGGCGAGTTCCGCGGCGAACTTGGGATCTTTGTCGTCAAACTCGATGGTGATGATGCTGTCCTTTCCCGACGTGATGCCGGTTTCCTTTTGAAGCCGTTGACGTGCGTGCGAAAGATAGTGGACGTCATAACGCCTCAGCAGTCCGAAACGCTGGATCAAATTGTCTGCCACGGTGCGGCTTTTCAGCATGCCAACATAGAGATCGTTGGGATCCTTGATTCCACGCGCTGCCCCCGCCAGCCCCGTGAGTGCCCCAAGCTGACCGAGCATGGCCACGGCGGTTGACTGACTTTGCTGCGGCGGCAGGATTTTGGTCGTGGCGGTGTAGATATTAGGAAGCAAAAGGCTGATACCGGCGGCTATCACTGCGACCATGAACGGCAGGCCGAGGACGAGCCTTTTGTGTTTGGCGAGAACGATGAGGAGGTCGAGAAGAATTATCTCCTTGTCCTTCGGACTTGGAGATGGTGACTGGTGATTAGTGATTGGAGGTTCCATAGAAGCGGTGAATCGTGACAGGTAACTGGTGATTGGTAACTGGTGATTGGTAACTGGTGATTGGGTAACTGGTGATTGGTAACTGGTGATTGGTGTTAAAGGCAGTGACGGGTGGTTAGCCCCCTCTTTCGGCCAAATCAAGCTTGAGGACATGATTCTTTGCGGACGACAGTTCTGCGCCCAGTTCACCCATGATCATATCATTCAATTGCTTGAGTTTCTCCGGCAGATAATCGTGCACGATGCGATTCCTGATGTCGCGCATCGCAATCCGCAGTTGAACAGAGCTGACGAGCGAAAGTTTGTGCATCCGGGAGGGTAGGTGTGGGGCGTTGTTCGTGTTAGTGGCAGGTTATCTTCCAGGCATGACCACATTAAAACCCTCGCGTTGAGCCACGGCCGTAAGCCGCTCGTCAAGGCACACGAAATCAACGGAAGAGGGCCGGTGTTCGCTCGCCGCAATCGCCGCAGCCAACTGAAGCGAATCGGCAGCGCGAAGACTGTGCACCCGCAACAAGCGTTTTGCGGTTTCCTTAAGTTCCTCGACCGGCTGCACCTCTTGCCATCTGAATTTAAGCGCCCGCAAACGCTGCAACGCGGCGGTGAAAGAAATCGGCGATATTGAGCCCTGCCGCTCAAGCCGCGCCAACGCGGAAACGCATTCCACCTCGGTTCCCCACCAAACGAACACCAACGGGTCCTCCCGGTACAGGCCAAGGACCGATGAGGTGGTTTGCTCCTCCGCAAGAAGCGGCACAATTGCGGAGCTGTCCCAGAACTTCACCGGTTTTCGTCGCGTTCGGCAAGCAACGCCCGCAGGACACTCGCTTCGTTGTTGGTCGTCGGAGGCCGCTGCTCCAAGATCAGCTTCGATGGCTCACCGCTTGCGCGCCGAATGATCCCCTTGCGTTCCAAGTGCGCGAGACGTCCTTTGAGGTCCACCTTATCGTCATTACCTACGGGTTCCAGCCGCGCCACCGGCCGATCCCGGTCCGTAATAAGGATGGTCTCCCCGTGGCGCACTTTATCGATAAGCGCGCTCAGCTGGTTTTTTGTTTCGGTTATTGAGGCTATTTTCATAAGGCTATAATAGCCTTTTCATTAAGTGCGGTCAAGCAAGCCGTGGACCGAACAACGTACAACGAGTCACGAACCGCGGATTTTTTAACGCTACCGCCTTGCAAAGCACGAGCGTGTTTCGCATAACTGTTTGATTAACAGCAATAATTACTTACGCGACTCGCGCGACCCAGTCGCGGGCTACTCGGACTTTGTTGGTCTTGCCCAGTAGTTCCAGCAGCACGATCACGCGCTTTTCGCCGTCTTGTTCTGCGAAAATGGCTTCTATGCCTGCAAACGGCCCTTCCACCAGCCTGATCCGGTCCCCTGCGCAAAACGAAGGGCGACTATCCTGGTGCAAACCGGAGGCCGAATCCTCGCATTGCAATAGCGCATCCATCACTTCGTCCGGGACTACTGCCGGCTGCCCGCCGAAGCGCACCAAGCCGACAACGCCACGAGTGGAGCGCACCGAAGCCGTGTTGCGCCGGAGGGGGTCAATCCGGATGAAGAGGTAGCGGGGAAAAAGTGCTTCGACGGTATCGATCCATTTCCCGCGCCGGCGCCGCCTGATCCGGATGCGCGGCAGATAGACATGAAACTCCTGGCGCACGAGGTTCTCTTCCGCAACCGCTTCCTGGCGCGGCTTGCAGCAAACGGCATACCAGTTAGAACCGGTAACTGGTGATTGGTGATTGGTGATTGGTGATTGATGTTCCATCAATGATTTTCCGCTTGCCGTTCAGCCGGTACGCCGGTTCGTGATCGGCGATTTTTTAGATCGCCCCGCAGTTGTTCGATATCCTTTTCGAGCGCTTCGTATTCCGCAACCTTGCGCTTGAGAAAGGCCAGGGTGATGCGGGTTTTCTCTTCCAGTCCCGCCGGGGTAAGCAGGTAGGCGTATTGGCGCTTGGCGGGATTCTTGCGGAAGTTTTCCAGCTTGACGAGGCCCTTGTCCATGAGAGCCTTCAGGCAGTAATTGGCCTTGCCCAGGCTCACGCCCATGGCCTGCGCCAAGTCCCGCTGGCTCATCTGCGGCTTGGCGTCCAGCAGTTTGAGGATTTCAAGACGTTTGGGGTCTGAGAGCACGGGATATCAGAATATTGCCCAAGGCGGGTTCGCCCAAATGTTCAAAAAGTGAGCACAAATTGTACACGCCAGGGCGTAGCCGTGCAAGAAAAGAGATTTGGCAGTTGGCAGTCTAACCGCCTGCTGCCAATTCTATTGCTGGATTACTTTTAGAGCCGCTGCACCCAGGCCGAATTGATACAGGATCGTGCCGTAGTCCTTGAGCACTTTGGTCCAGGTCGTGCGGTCGAAATCTTCAGGCACCACGATGGTGTCGCCGGGCATCAGGCGCTCGCCTTCAAGACTGCCCGTCAGCCAGCCGGATTGACGCTTGCTTATCACAGAGCCGTCGACGCGGAGCAGGTACACGTCATCCTTGTCGCCGGTTCGGGATACGCCGCCGGCCTGCCGCAGGTAATCGGTCAGGCGCTTTTCCGGCCTGAACACGAACGCATTCTCGTTATAGACCGCGCCGACCACATTGATCGTGGACGGCCTGGAAGGCACGATAAAGCGATCGCTGTCTTCCAGCGCAATGTCAGGGAGGTCCTTGAGGCCTGTCGCGTCGTCCATCGGCAAATCGAGCACGATGCGGCCGGTGGCCTTGACCTGGCGCAATTTGCCGATCAGCGTCTGCTGCGCCTGCGCGTCCTGCGCCAGGCCGGCCGCCTCTTCGGCAGTGGTGACGTTCTTGCTGCGGCTGATCGCGCTGGCCTGAATTTCGCGCTCCAACCGATTGATCGCCTCTTCCAGTTTTTTCTGCTGGTAAATCCGGTTCGATTCGCGCGTGAATTCCGCGCCGTACAGATAGGCATTCGGACTCAAGCCGCCGACCCGCGCGACCAGTTGCCGCAAGGTCTCGCCCGGCTCGACGCGATAAATGCCGGCATTGGCGAACTCGCCTTCCAGCCGCACATACTTGGTTTGTTTGGAGATGGGCACCTGGATATCGTCGACCGAGAAAATCGTCACCACGTCGCCCGGCTGCAGCAGGATATTTTGCGCCGGATCGTCCTCGAGGATCGCCTTGCCGAGGTTGAACGGCACCAGCGTCGTGCTTAGATCCCTGGGATTGATGCGTTCGATGACGGCGTAGTTCCAGTTCACTTCATTCAGATTGCGCTTGATCTCGTCGGCGAGCTTGGTTCTTGCGATATTATCTTGCTTATCCTGCACCCCAGCCTGCGAACCCTGGCCTATGCCCAGCCCGGTCGAACCAGGCCGCACCGTAGCTCCGGCCTGCACTGGAGGAACGGTTCTCCTGAACAAATCGGCGCGCGCGGTGGCAACGTCGGCCGCAATCTGGGACCTGCGCATCGATTCGGCCACGGTCGCATCCGCTTCCTCTTGCGGGCTTTGCAGATTCTTTTTCAGCAAATCGGCGACAGGAATATCGACACCCGCGGCCTGGTTGCGCCGCAGCAGCTCGGCTATGGTGTTATCCAGGCCGACGGTCTGGTTCTTGCGCAGCCAGTACTGGCGCGAGAGCAGCGCCTCCACTCGCGGAATGAGATCCTTGACGCGCATGCCTTCGCGCCAGGGGAAGCGCGCCGGCTGCGCCACGTTGCCGCGCAGCGTAACCGCGTTGTCGAACTTGGCCGGGAGCTCAATTACGCGAATCAGGTCGCCGTTCCTGAGCTCGCGCGCCAATCCGCCCTGGTCCAGCGCAAACTCGTCCACCTTGCGGACCTTGCGTTCGAAAATCCGTTCTACCAATACTTTCTGGCCGGCCGCCGTGACCGTAAGCCCACCCGCGATCGCGATGAAGTCGCCGAGCGTGGTCTTGCCAATGGTTTCGTAAATCGCCGGCACATTGACGCTGCCGGAAATGGCCGCGAGCTGGCCGATCGGCGGAATGTAGATGACATCGCCCGAGAGCAGCGCCACGTCTTTCGACTTGTCACCCTTGAGCAGCAGGTCATACAGGTCAAACTCGGTAACGACCTTGTCGCTGCGCTTGAGCTGGATACGCCGCATCGAACCGCTTACTGACGGTCCGCCGGATGCAAACAGCGCGTTAACCAACGTGCTGAGCGAGCTTACCGTGTAGCTGCCCGGCCGGCGCGCGTTGCCCACCACGAATACCTGGATCGAACGCAGCGCACCCAAAGTCACGTTCAGCTCGAAGTTTCGAAACATGCGGCCAAGGGAAGTCTTGAGATGGCTCTCCAGATTCTGATAGCGGAGCCCCGCAACGTTGAAGGTCCCCACGGTCGGGATATTGATCGCGCCGTTGCGGTCCACGACCGCGCGGTAATCGATATCGACCTGGCCCCAGCCGCGAAGCAGGATTTCATCGCCCGGCCCAATCACGTAGTCCGGCGTTACCGGAACGCGATCGACGGGAGCGAAGGTGGCCGGAACGCCGGTGAAAAGATCGTATCCGAACAGCGGGAGCGTGCGCCCGACGGATTGGGTCACGAAATCCTGAAACTCGTTGCGTTGAAACTCGTCACGTCGAAACTCGTCACGTTGATTGATGTCAGTGGTTGTGGGCGCCCCTACTTGCCCCCTCTGTTCCGCGCGATCGGCTGGTTCCCGTTCCCCTCTCGGCGCACCGGCCGCCGGCACGGCAGGCTGATTGCGTATCGTCGGCCGTTGAGGCGCGCCGGCGCCGAAGACGGGGCCAGCCGCGCCGGCGCCGAAGACGGGGGCCGCTGCGCCAGTGCCTTGCGCCGATACCGTCACCGGCAGCAGGACCATGGACGCGATAGCCGCGATAAAAACAATTCGATTCATCCGCGCTCTTTCGATTAATTCCGGAAGACCAGAACCAGTCTCGTCGTGATCACACTACATCTTTGCAAAAACAGTAGCTTAGGAAATGTCTTGGCGGAGAGAGTGGGATTCGAACCCACGATAGGATTTTGTCCTATACGCCCTTAGCAGGGGCGCGCCTTCGGCCACTCGGCCATCTCTCCGTTTGATTCCGTAGTTATCGCAATCGCAACAAGTTTCTCACAATTCGTCGCCGAGTGACCGCAGGCGCTTGGCGCACAGATTTACGACGGCTGCGCCGTGGCCACTCGGCCATCTCTCCGTTTGATTCCGTAGTTAACGCAATCGCAACAAGTTTCTCACAATTCGTCGCCGAGTGACCGCAGGCGCTTGGCGCACAGATTTACGACGGCTGCGCCGTGGCCACTCGGCCATCTCGCCGAACCAGCACAAAGGATAGCATACAACGGATAAACAATTTCCCTCTCCCGCGGCCCCTCACCCACAAATGGGAGAGGGGATCGCGTGGCAAATCACGCTGCCTGCTCGAGCCCAAAAGCCTTGTGCAGAACACGCACCGCCAGTTCCATGTACTTCTCGTCGATCACGATCGAGATCTTGATTTCGGAAGTCGAGATCATCTGGATGTTGATGCCCTCCTCCGCGAGCGTGCGGAACGCAGTGCTGGCGATGCCGGCGTGGGAACGCATGCCGACGCCGACCACCGATACCTTGGCAATTTTGTCGCCGCCCTGCACCTCGCGCGCCTTGATGTGCGCGGCGACCGGCTTGAGGATTTCGAGCGCCTTCGCGTGATCGCTGCGGTGCACGGTGAACGAAAAATCCGTCAGCCCGTCCTGACCCACGTTCTGGACGATCATGTCGACGTCGATATTGGCGTCGCCGACCGGGCCGAGAATCTGGTACGCGATGCCGGGGCGGTCGGGCACGCCGAGGATCGTGATTTTGGCTTCGTCGCGGTTGAACGCGATGCCTGAAATAGTCGCGTGTTCCATTTTTTCGTCTTCCTCAAACGTGATCAGCGTGCCTTCGCCTTCTTCTTCGAAGCTCGACAACACGCGCAACTTCACCCGGTATTTGCCTGCGAACTCGACCGATCGGATCTGCAGCACCCTCGAGCCGAGGCTCGCCATCTCGAGCATCTCCTCGAACGTGATGGTGTTGAGCCGCCGCGCCTCTGGCACGATGCGCGGATCGGTGGTGTAAACGCCGTCGACGTCGGTGTAAATCTGGCACTCATCGGCCTTAAGCGCGGCCGCGAGCGCGACACCTGTGGTGTCCGAGCCGCCGCGGCCGAGCGTGGTGATGTTGCCCGCCGCGTCGATGCCCTGAAAACCGGCGACGACGACGACATGGTCCTCGCGCAAATCGCGCCGGATGTGCTCTTCGTCGATGCTGACGATGCGCGCCCTGGTGTGGGCGCTGTCGGTCACGATTTTGACCTGGCTGCCGGTATAGCTGCGCGCCTTGAGGCCGAGATCCATCAGCGCCATCGACATCAGCGCGATCGTGACCTGCTCGCCGGTCGACACCATGACGTCGAGCTCGCGCGGGTCGGGATGCGCCTGGATTTCGCGGGCGAGCGCAAGCAGCCGATTGGTCTCGCCGCTCATTGCGGACACCACCACCACCACTTGATGGCCTGCGCGCCTCCAGCGTGCGACGCGCCGCGCGACATGCTTGATGCGCTCGGCGCTGCCGACCGAGGTGCCGCCGTATTTTTGAACGATAAGTGCCATGTAATCGCGTCTGCCCGCTCAAAGGTGCTGAATTTTATCGCATTTCGTCGTGAAAAACGAGACGGAAGACCGTGATTGGTGACTGGTGACTGGTGATTGGTGCGAGAATCACGGTTCACGAATTACCAATCACGGTCTTTAGGCCTGTGACACGGAAACTTTATCGCGACTTTTATGTCAATTGGATATTGTATTTTTGTCAGGGAAACCGCAATGAGACCAGCCGGCAAGGCCTTCCAACCCCGCCATCTGCGCCAGCGCCTCGGCCTCAACCAGCAGGAGTTCTGGTCCGCGGTCGGCGTCACGCAAAGCGGCGGTTCGCGCTACGAAACCGGCCGCAACATGCCAAGACCCGTGTTCGAATTGGTGCGCCTGGTGCATATCGAAGGCATCGATCTGTCCCGCGCGCGCGGCAAAGATTTCATGATTGCCAATCGCCTGCGCTCGACCAATCCGGAGCTCTATCGCCGCCTGATGCGCGAAGTCCGCAACAGCGGACGCTAAGCCGGCGTGGCGCGAGCGCGGTGCTATAATCCGCGCTTTTCCGCGCCCGCCCTCCCCGCCCGATGCGCATCACCCGCAGGCTTGAATTCGACGCCGGCCACCGCATACCCAATCACGCGAGCCCGTGCCGGCACCTGCACGGGCACCGCTACGCGATCGAGGTGACGGTCAGCGGCAAGATCGTCGCCGCCGAGGGTGACTCCGAACAAGGTATGGTCGCCGATTTTGCCGGCATCAAGGCGCTGCTGCACGAGCATATCGTCGAGCCGTGGGACCACGCGTTCCTCGCTTACGCGAATGACACGCCGGTGGTCGATTTCCTGCGCTCGATTCCCGGTCATCGCACGGTACTGTTCGATGCACCGCCGACCGCCGAGCATTTGTCGATCACCGCGTTGCGGATGCTCAAAAAAGCGTTTGGCGCTGCCTACGGCAACCGCATACGCGTCGAACAGGTCAGAATCTACGAAACGCCCAATTGCTGGGCGGATGCGGTAAACAGTGATGAATGCGGAGCAAAGAACCCGGAACAGTAATCCGCCGCGTTGGCGCGCACCGCCTCGGCATAGTCACCGGACCCGCAACGAAGTTGATCCCTACCCACCATGGCAAACATCGGACGCAACGATCTCTGCCCCTGCGGCAGTGGTAACAAGTTCAAGAAATGCCATGGTGCGCCGGTTGCCCCGGACGCACCGGCACGTGCACGACAGGCGCCGCTCATGATCGCCGGCCCGCAAGCGATGTTCAACCGGGCCCTGGTGTTGCATCAGACCGGCCAACTGAGCGAAGCCGAATCGCTCTACCGGCATATGCTTACCGCGTTCCCGGAGAATGGGCATCTGCTGCACAACCTGGCGCTGATCCGATTTCAGCACGGCCATCTCGACGAGGCGATCGCGCTGATCCGGCGCGGCCTCCAGACTGAACCGCACAATGCCAAGTTCCTCGGCACCCTAGGTGGCATGCTCAGCGCCGCTGGGCAGCATGACGAGGCCGTGTCCGCATTCGACCAGGCGACGCAAGGCGCGGCGAGCGACGACCCCGAACTGCTGGGCAACCAGGCGATCGCACTGGGCCAACTCGGGCGCCTGAGCGAGGCGCTGGCGGCGTGCCAGCGGTCGCTGCAATTGCGGCCTGGGCACGTCGATACGCTTAACACGTTGGGTAACCTGCTCACCGATAGCCGGCGCCTGCAGGACGCGGCTGCCGTCTATCGACAGGCTTTGGCCATCCGGGCTGATGCGGCCAAGTTACACAGTAACCTGTTGCTGCTGCTCAACTACGACGACTCGGTGCCGGCCGCCGCGCTGATAGACGAACACCGCGCGTACGGTGCCGCCCAGGCCGCGATGTGGGATGCGTTGCCGGTGCGGCACGACAACACCGCCGACCGCTCGCGGCGGTTGCGCGTGGGCTATCTGTCGGCCGATTTCGGCGCACACCCGGTGGGCTACCTGCTGGGCCAGACGCTGGCACAGCACGATCGCTGCGCCGTCGAAGTGGTGCTCTACGCGACGCGACTGCACCACGACGCGCTGGCCCAAGACTTCG
>Ga0326597_10013134_pt1 | contig 10891 bp, 13 predicted proteins | sample RVTome_12_FD_203789 | JGI IMG/M metagenome (GOLD analysis project Ga0326597, IMG submission 203789) | Soil microbial communities from uranium-contaminated site in the Upper Colorado River Basin, Wyoming, United States - RVT100D185 | ecosystem: Environmental > Terrestrial > Soil > Contaminated >... | reverse complement strand
CACGGCAAACCGCCGCTGGCCAACGTCAACCGAATCACCCACATTCAGGTTGAGCGGGCTCAGCAAGCGCTCATCGGCCCACAACGTTGACGGTTCGGGAATCGCTTGCGGTATCTGTTCGCGCTCCCCGCGTCCACCGGAGATGCGCGTTGTACCGCGCAATGGATACCCTGGCTCGACGGCCGTGATCTCCGCAAGTAGCTGCGCATCGCCACGCACCACCATGCTGCGAAAAGCGAGCGTAGAGATTGCGCGCAGTCCGCGCTGTTTCGCCTCCTGCTTGAGCTCAGACGCAATGGCGCGGGTTGACGTGAGTACCAGGTCAGCGCCCAGCAAGCGGTTTGCCGCAAGTTCCAGGGCAAGACGCGTTCGATCGGTGAACACGCTGACTGTCGCCATACTGGCCACAGCCAGCGCCAGAGCAACCACTAACAGAGTCAGCTCACCAGCCCGTAGCGCGCGCACCAGTAGACGCAGGCCTAATCCGAAGTCGTGCAAGCTTCAGCCCCCGCTCAGGATTCGTCCCGCCGCAAGACGCAAAGTGCGCTGGCAGCGCTGCGAAATTGCCTCATCATGGGTCACAACCAAGAGCGTTGCGCCCTGCTCGCGATTGAGCTCGAACATAAGTTCGACAATGCGAGCGCCGGTATCTGCGTCCAGATTACCTGTAGGCTCGTCGGCCAGCAGCAGCTTTGGCCGGCCGGCGAACGCGCGAGCGATTGCCACGCGTTGCTGTTCGCCACCGGAGAGTTGCTTTGGGTAATGGCTTAATCGCTCGAGCAAACCCACGCGTTCGAGCAATTCGTGCGCTTTTCTGCGCGCGTCGGGCTCAGCACTTAGTTCGAGGGGCAGCATCACGTTCTCAATCGCGCTAAGCGCCGGAAGAAGCTGAAACGACTGAAACACGAAACCGAGCATACGTCCGCGCAACGCCGCACGACCATCCTCATCCAGCGCGAATAGTTCTTGCCCGTCGAGCCGAACTGCTCCGTGCGTTGGCACATCCAACCCGGCCAGCAAGCCGAGGAGTGTAGACTTGCCGGATCCTGACACGCCGACAATGGCAACGGCTTCTCCCGGATATACACTTAAGCTGACGTTGTCCAGAATCGCAAGCTCGCGACCGACGCTTCTGACTTGCTTGGTAAGCCCGATTGCCTCCACAATCGGCGGAACTCTCTCTATTTCCATGATCAGACAATTAGTCTTAGCAATACTGCTTTGGTTACCGCTAGCTGCAGGCGCGACCAACACGCTCGTCGTATTCGGCGACAGCATTTCCGCGGGTTATGGTCTGGCGCAGCGTTCGGGCTGGGTTAGCTTGCTCGTTCAACGAATGGCCGAAACCGCTCCAGATTATAAGGTCGTTAACGCCAGCATCAGCGGAGAAACATTGGCCGGTGGAAGGCGCCGAATCGAGGCCGTACTCGAACAGCACAAACCCGCCATTGTGATCGTCGAACTCGGCGGAAACGACGGTCTGCGCGGTGCACGCATTGAAACGATGCAATCTGATCTGGAGGCCATTGTGGACGCCTGTCTACGTCGCAAGGCGCAAGTGGTGCTGGTCGGAATGCGCCTGCCGCCAAACTATGGCGCATCTTACGTGCGACGTTTTCAGCAGATCTTCGCCATAGTAGCCCAAAAACGCCGAGTCGCTTTTGTCCCGTTTCTATTCGAGGGCTTCGGCGAGCGTCAGGAATACTTTCAGGCCGACGGCATCCATCCGACACTCGAGGCGCAGATGCCGATGCTGGAATCGGTTTGGAAGATACTCGAACCGCTTGTCAGCCCACAGAAACGCGCGCTGGGCCCGCAGCAAGAGCACCGATGACGCTCGCATGCCTAAATCCCTGGCCGTGAAAAACATGGAGCACGCGATCCGCGGCTTGCGCAGAGCAGGCCACTAACAGGCCGCCGCTGGTTTGCGGATCGGTCAGAAGATTGCGCTGCCAGTCGGGCGTCCCTGGCGCCAGGTCGATATCTGAGCCGAAGCTTGACCAATTACGCGCCGATGCGCCAGTCACATAACCCGCTTGGGCAATGTGCCGCGCCGAGGACAGAATCGGCAAATCGTCGAATCGCAGCATTGCGCCCATACCAGAGCCGCGGCAGATTTCCAGTAAATGTCCGAGCAAGCCGAAACCGGTCACATCGGTTAGGGCGTGGACCTCCTCCATCTCGGCGAGCACCATTCCCGGCGTATTGAGCAGAGTCGCCGTTTCGAGCATTTGCTGGTAGGCCTTGTCGCGCAGTTCGCCTTTCATGAGCGCCGCGCTCAGAATGCCGACGCCAAGCGCCTTGCTCAGGATCAGCACATCGCCAGGACGGGCGCCGTCATTGCGCTTGACCCGATCTGGATGCACCAAACCCATCGCAACCAAACCGTAGATGGGCTCCGTGGAATCGATCGAATGTCCACCGGCCAGAGGAATGCCTGCCGCCGTGCACACCGACTGGCCACCGGCAAGAATGCGCGCGATCTCTTCCGCCGAGAGTTTGCCCACCGGCATCCCGCAGATGGCGAGCGCCATAATCGGCCGCGCGCCCATTGCATAAATGTCCGATAACGCGTTGGTTGCCGCGATCCGGCCGAAGTCGTAGCCATCGTCGACGATGGGCATGAAAAAATCGGTCGTTGCAACCAAGGCCTGCTGGTCGTTCAGGCGGTAGACAGCGGCGTCATCGCTTGACTCGTTACCGACTAACAAATTCGGATCGAACACGCCTTTGGGCGCCTTGGCCAGGACTTCGCTCAGCAACGCTGGCGTCATCTTGCAGCCTCACCCACCTCCATGCGAGAGTTGCGTTAGACGGGTCCGTTGTTGCGCGGCTTGCATTTTCTCGGTCATGTTTGTGATCCCACGGGGAAGTGCTATTTCCTGTAGACTCGATCCGCGCCCGCCTATCCTATTCTTGACGCGCACCGTGAGTTTCCAGCAAATCGCAACCGTAGCACAGCTCAGAGACTTTGACGAGGTCATCGATGTCCGTTCGCCCACGGAATTTGCGTTAGACCACTATCCTGGGGCATTGAGCTGCCCAGTCCTTAACGACGAAGAGCGCGCGCAGGTCGGTACCATTTACAAACAGCAGTCCGCGTTCGCAGCCAAGCGCGTCGGCGCCGCTTTCGTCGCTCGCAATATTGCCCAGCTCGTGGAGAGCGAGTTCTACGATCGGGCGTTGGACTGGCGACCGCTCGTGTATTGCTGGCGCGGCGGCGGACGCTCCGATGCCATGTGCGAAGTGCTACGACGTATCGGCTGGCGCGCGGTGCGCTTGCAAGGCGGATATCAAGCATTCCGGCGCGCGGTGGTCGCCGATCTCTTCACACTTCCGCTGCGCCACCGCTTTTGTGTAATCAGCGGCAGGACCGGAAGCGCGAAGAGCCGCATCTTGGGTGCATTGGCGCAACTCGACGCACAAGTCCTCGATCTCGAACAGCTGGCTCGCCATCGCGGCTCGGTGCTGGGCGAGATCCCCGGCTCAGCACAGCCGACGCAGAAAATGTTCGAGAGTTTGCTTTGGGAGGCGTTAAGCCGGTTGCATGCTGGCACGCCCGTTTTTGTCGAGGCAGAAAGCCGCAAAGTGGGGAATGTTCAGGTCCCTGGCGCCTTGATCTCCGCCATGCGAGCCGCGCCGTGCCTGGTCATGGAGGCGCCGGAGGCCGTGCGAATCGAGCTTCTGATGCATGAGTACCGACATTTTCTCCAGGATAGCGCCAGCCTGTGCCGCCGTCTGGATGCCCTGAGCGTACATTACGGGCATGCAGCGATTGATCGTTGGAAGCACATGGCTCGTGCCGCGGCACATGAGCAGTTGGTCGCCGAGCTGCTGCACACGCACTACGACCCTGCCTATGAGCGCTCGGCACGGCGCAACTTTCTTCAACTCTGCTCCGCACCTATCGTTAGTCTGAACGGCGCGGACGAGGGGACTTTGCGCGCAGCGGCGCTCGAGATACTCGCGCATTTCCGCTCTGAACCCAACGGCGGCCGATTATGTCAATGATATACTTGCCAATCGAGTAAAGGATAAGCCGTGCAAGAGTTGCCGCACTTCGAATTGCGCCCGGCCTGCCCCCAGGACGTCCCTGCTCTACTCGATCTGATACGCGGCCTCGCGGAGTACGAAAAGCTCACCGACCTGCTTGAGAACACACCCGAACGCCTGCACGAAGCGCTCTTCGGTGAACGGCCGGTAGCAGAGGCGCTGCTTGCGTGGGCGAAGGTGGACGAATCGTCGGTTGCGGCGGGTTTTGCGTTGTACTTTCACAACTACTCTACCTTTCTCGGTCGCAAGGGGCTTTATCTGGAAGACCTATTTGTGCGTCCCGAGTACCGCGGCCAGGGCTGCGGCAAGGCACTGATGATTGAACTCGCACAGATCGCTTTGAATCGCGGGTGCGGGCGCTTCGAGTGGACAGTGCTCGACTGGAATACCTCGGCGCAGCGCTTTTATGCAGACTTGGGCGCCGCGGTCCTGCCGGATTGGCGCATCGTGCGCACGACTGGGGATTCGCTCTCGGCACTGGCGTCGCTGCCACGCAATAGCTCGTCCTAGACAAGCGCCGATGCACGCTACAGCCAGTACGCAATACTCGACGCCACCTCGAATCGCCCTCAAGGTAGACGTAGATACTTTGCGCGGAACCGAGTTAGGTGTACCACGGTTAACCGAATTGCTGGGTCGCTTCGCAGCCGGGGCCACCTTTCTCTTTAGTTTAGGACCGGATCACACCGGCCGAGCGATCAAGCGAGTGCTTCGCCCCGGTTTTCTGCAGGAAGTTGGCCGCACGTCGGTGCTGAAGAACTATGGATTAAAGACTTTGCTGTATGGCGCCCTGCTTCCCGGACCCGATATCGGCAAGCGCTGCGCAGATACGCTACGCATGGTTCGAGACCGAGGTTTCGAGACTGGGATACATACGTGGGATCACGTCAAGTGGCAAGATGGGGTAACCAGCGCCGACGCTAGATGGACAATGCACGAAATGCAGCGTGCGGTTGAGCGCTTTGAGTCTATATTCGGTGCGCCGCCACGCGTACACGGTGCAGCGGGATGGCAAATGAATGTCCATAGCTACCGACTCACTCAACGGCTCGGGTTCGATTATTGCTCGGATACCCGGGGCTTCCACCCCTACATTCCGATAGTCAACGCGGAAATTGTCGCTTGCCCACAGATCCCAACAACGCTGCCGACATTCGACGAACTGATCGGTCTCGACGGCAACGATGCATCGAACGTCGCCGCGAAAATCGTTCGGATTGCTGCGGAAACATCGGCGCCTGCCGGACACGTCTTCACGCTGCATGCGGAACTCGCAGGCATGCAGCTGCTGCCCGCCTTTGAGCAGCTCCTACGCGCCTGGCGCGGTACCGGGATCGAACTCATCTCCCTTGGCGGGCTGCTTGCCGCATCGGGCACCGACCGCCTGCCGCGGCATCGAACGACCATCGGTACAGTTGCTGGGCGCAGCGGCAGCGTGGCGCTACAGGGCCCGGAGTTCCTGCCTCGCTTGCAGCACCCACCCTTGCGCCTGACATGAATTTTGTAAACAATGGCAAACAAATGATCGACCAACCTGTGCCCGACCTGAAATTGCCCGCAACTAGCGGCAAGTCAGTTTCTTTCGCCGAGCTACGTGGCTCGCCATTCATAATTTATTTCTATCCCAAGGACAACACTCCCGCTTGCACCACGGAGGGACAGCAGTTTCGCGACCTGCACGACGAGTTTCGCCGACTCGGTTGCGATGTTTTCGGCGTTTCCAGGGACAGCATAAGGTCGCATGAGGCGTTCAAGGAAAAAATGGGGTTCCCGTTCGAGCTATTGAGCGACCAGGAGGAAAAGGCCTGCAGCTCGTTCGCCGTGATCAAGATGAAGAATATGTATGGGCGCCAAGTACGCGGGATAGAACGTAGCACTTTCGCCGTCGATTCCGCGGGCGTGGTACGCGGCGAGTGGCGCGCAGTTAAGGTCCCTGGGCATGCTCAGGAGGTCCTCGACTTCGTCAAGACCCGCGTGACGTAACGCTCCCTATGCCGCCACCCAAGCCGCAGCGCGGCGCGACCCGCCGGCGCAAGCCCGAAACCAAACTGTTCGTGCTCGACACTAACGTCCTGCTGCACGATCCCACCAGTTTGTTTCACTTCGAAGAGCACGACGTGTACGTGCCGATGGCAACCCTTGAAGAACTGGACAGCAACAAGAAGGGAGTCTCGGAGATTGCGCGCAATGCGCGCCAGGCGAGCCGATTCCTGGAAGAACTCGTCGGGCGCGAGCCCAGCGATATTGCGCGCGGCCTCCCGCTAGATGCGCGTGGCATCCGTGCCGCAAGGGGAAGACTGTACTTGCAGACCGAAGTCATCAACACGGATCTTCCCGCTGGGCTTGCAGGCGGGCGCGCAGATAACCAGATCATAGGGGTCGTCAAGTTCCTGCAGAGTCGCGATCGCGCGCATCAAATCATCCTTGTCACCAAAGACATCAACATGCGCATCAAGGCCCGCACGCTGGGCCTCGCAGCGGAGGATTATTTCAGCGATAAAGCGCTGGAAGACACCGATCTGCTCTATAGCGGCGCCTGCGAGCTGGCGCCGGATTTTTGGGAACGCCACACCCCAGACATGAAGTCTTGGCAAGACGCGGGCAAGAGCTACTACCAGGTGCGCGGTCCCGCGGTCGCATCCATGTTGGTCAATCAGTTTGTTTATCTGAATGGACCAGCACCGTTCACAGCCTGGGTCAAGGAGATCGTCGAGGGAGCCGCGGTGCTGGAAACATTGCGCGATCACAGCGTTTCCCGCTACAACATCTGGGGGATCACAGCGCGTAACCGCGAGCAGAATTTCGCTCTCAACGCGTTGATGAATCCGGATATCGATTTCGTTAGTCTGGTCGGTCAGGCCGGCACAGGGAAGACGCTGCTTGCGCTCGCGGCTGGATTGCAACAGACGCTGGAGCAGAAGTGCTACTCCGAGATCATCATTACCCGGGTAACGGTGCCCCTAGGGGAAGACATCGGTTTCCTGCCCGGCACGGAGGAGGAGAAAATGAATCCGTGGATGGGGGCCTTGGAAGATAACCTCGATGTGCTCGATACGACCGACGAGGATGCAGGTGAATGGGGACGTGCCGCCACACGCGACTTGATCCGCTCGAAGATCAAAGTCAAGTCGCTAAATTTCATGCGCGGTCGCACTTTTCTCAACAAGTACCTGGTAATCGACGAAGCGCAAAATCTGACGCCGAAACAGATCAAGACCCTCATCACGCGCGCAGGCCCCGGGACCAAGGTCGTGTGCCTGGGGAACATCGCACAGATCGACACCCCATATCTGACCGAGGGCAGCTCCGGGCTAACTTATGTCGTCGACCGCTTCAAGGGCTGGACCCACAGCAGCCACGTGACGCTGCAACGCGGTGAGCGCTCGCGTCTCGCCGACCATGCCTCGGAGGCATTGTAGCCGCGATCAGAACCTGCCTGGATCGGCGTAGTTCTCAAAGCGGGTGAACTGACCTTGGAAAGTGAGTTTGATCGTACCGATCGGGCCGTTACGCTGCTTACCGATGATGATCTCCGCGACCCCTTTGTCCTGGCTATCGGGATTGTAGACTTCGTCGCGGTAGATGAAGAAGATCACATCCGCGTCCTGCTCGATTGCTCCGGATTCACGCAGATCCGACATCACCGGACGTTTGTTCGGCCGCTGCTCCAAAGAGCGATTGAGCTGCGACAGCGCCATCACGGGCACCGAAAGCTCCTTGGCGAGCGCTTTCAGCGAGCGCGAAATCTCGGAGATCTCTGTCGCCCGGTTCTCACCGTGGCTAGATGCACTCATCAGTTGCAGATAATCGATCACGATCAATCCCAAGCCCGGGCCGCCTACTTGGCGATGCAGCCTGCGGGCACGCGCTCGCAGCTCGAGCGCATTCAATGCTGGAGTTTCGTCGATAAACAAGGGCGCGTCGTTGAGCCGCCCCCACGCATCGGTCAGCCGCGGCCACTCGTCATCGGCAATTCGCCCCGTGCGCACCTTCAGCTGATCGACCTTCGCCACCGAGCCGATCATGCGCGTCACGAGCTGCGTGCCCGACATCTCCATACTGAACACCGCGACCGGCAGGCGCTCGACTAAGCCGAGGTGCTCGGCAATGTTCAACGCAAATGCCGTTTTCCCCATGCTTGGACGACCAGCGACAATGACCAGATCACCTTGCTGCAAACCCGATGTCATACGATCGAGATCGCTGTAGCCAGTGGCAAGTCCCGTAACATCGCTTGGATTCGAATGCAGCTGATCGATACGCTCAACGACCTGCGCGATCAGAGGACGCATCTCCACGAAACCCTGACGCCCTCGCGAGCCCTGTTCAGAAATCGAAAATATGTGCGCTTCGGCGTCGTTGATGAGTTCTTCGGCGCTTTTCCCGATCGGGTTAAGCGCGCTTTCGGTAATCTCAGTGCCGATGCTCACGAGCTGGCGCATCACCGCACGTTCGCGCACGATTTCCGCATAGCGTCGAATGTTTACCGCCGAGGGTATATTTTGGGCCAATGCCGCAAGGTACGCGACTCCGCCCGCGTCGCTTAACTTGGCGCCACGCTCAAGCGCCTCCGTGACGGTGATGACGTCAGCAGGCTTGCCGGTTTCAATCAATCGAGAAACGTATTGGTACAGCAGCCGGTGGTCGGCGCGGTAAAAATCCGTCTCGGAAATTACGTCGCCGATTTTGTCCCAGGCGCTGTTGTCTAGCAGCAACCCACCGAGCAACGCCTGCTCCGCTTCGATTGAATGCGGCGGCAGGCGTAACGAATCTAGCGTCTGGTCGACAGCGGTAACGAGCTGGACCATTGGGGCTCAGTAAAAATCAGGTCTCGCCTAGAACAGACACCTTGACCTGTACCACCACATCCGCATGCAAAGCAAGCGTGATATCGTGGTCCCCAATTTGTTTCAGTGGCCCCTGCGGCATACGAATAGCAGCCTTGGGCACTTGGTGTCCCAAGGCCTCGAGCATTTCACTAATGTCGAAGTTGGTGACAGAGCCGAATAATTTGCCATCGACACCGGATTTGCGGCTGATCTGCAGCATGAGCCCTTCGAGCTTCGCGGCGTGCTCCTGCGCGAGCAACAAAGCCTGCGTTTGAGCTTTTTCGAGCTCCCCGCGGCGCAACTCAAATTCGGCGAGGTTCTGTGCTGTGGCACGGCGTGCCTTGGCGTGCGGAATCAGATAGTTTCGGGCGAAGCCCGCTTTCACTTTGACCACGTCGCCGAGCCCACCGAGATTCGGGAGCTTTTCCATCAGAATGACTTCCATTGCTGTCTATCCCTCAGTGCAGATCAGTGTACGGCAACAGCGCCAGGAAACGTGCCCGCTGAATAGCCACCGATAGCTGACGCTGATACTTCGCGTTGGTTCCGGTAATCCGTGCGGGAATGATCTTGCCGTTTTCGTTGATGAACTCTTTCAAGACGTCGATATCTTTGTAATCGATTTGTTTGACGCCTTCGGCCGTAAACCGGCAAAACTTGCGCCGCCGAAACAGCGCTCGCGATCCACGCCCATCGCGCCGTCCACCGGGACGCCCCCCTCCGCGCCCACCTTTACCCTTCGCGGTCTTGCTCGATCTTCTGACTGCCATGACGGTACCCTTTTAGTCAAATTCAATTATGTTTGCGTGCAGCACGAGCTGGGCGCTTTTTTGACTGCGCAAAGCAAGAAAACCACGTGCCGTGACCTCGCTCCCTGGGGCCGCATCCGCAAGCCGGCGTGCGACAACTCCGAAAGCGATCGCAGGCAAATCGAGCGCAACGCGCCGCGTTTGCCCTGCTTCCTGTTGCGTTGATGCATGCCGCAAACGAAATTCCGCAACAGGCACGCCAGCTGGCGTGTAGCGCAACGCATCGAAATCGCGTATCACCCCGCTCATAACAACTTCGTTCATGCGTCAGACGGTGGGTTTCTCGAGCGCCTTGTCTTCGGTTCTTTCGATTCTCGGGCGCTCAGGACGTCCGCGATCCCTGTCCCGGTCGCCGCTGGACGCTCGGGGCCGCTCTTCTCGCATCATCGGTGAGGGTGTTGTCACCGCTTCATCCATGCGGGAAGTCAGATGCCGAAGCACTGCGTCGTTGAACCGGAACGCGTGTTCGAGTTCATTTAGCGTCTCATCGTCGCACTCGATGTTCATGAGCACGTAATGCGCTTTGTGCAATTTCTGAATCGGGTAGGTAAGCTGGCGGCGGCCCCAGTCTTCGAGGCGGTGAAATTGCCCGCCGCGGCCGGTGACCATGGTGCGGTAGCGCTCGATCATCGCCGGGACCTGCTCACTCTGGTCCGGATGGACGATGAATACCATCTCGTAATGTCGCATCGGTTCTCCTTGTGGGTGACAGCCTCCCGCAGGCGCGACGGGCGATGAGGCAAGGGAGCGTTCGATTATACGCACGTAACCTGGAAACTCAAACCTCCACTACGCGACCTTCACTGGAGAACCTTCATCTGCGAAGTTCTGTCGGCGGCTCTCGTATAGGCAGATCCCTGCGGCAACCGAAACATTCAAGCTACCCACCGTCCCGCCCATCGGAATGCGCAGAACCTGGTCGCAGGTCTCGCGTGTCAAACGCCGCAAACCCGCCGCTTCCGCGCCCAGGACCCATGCAATCGGCCCGTCGAGGCGTGCAGAGCTTATTGGCTCGGCCGCCTCCTGGTCGGCCCCCATCACCCATATGCCTGCATCTTTCATTGTCTGCAGGCTGCGCGCAAGATTGGTCACCTGGATATACGGGATCGTTTCTGCCGCACCGGATGCGACTTTGGCAACGGTCGGGGTCATGCTGACCGCGCGATCCTTAGGTGCAATGACAGCCTGCACATCGAACGC